>OAWB01000023.1_pt1 | contig 180326 bp, 198 predicted proteins | sample 1550621 | NCBI WGS metagenome assembly OAWB01 (sample SAMEA2580107, study PRJEB22360) | human gut metagenome | biome: human gut; feature: human-associated habitat; material: faeces | place: Denmark | collected 2008/2010
TGCTTTCTCAAGGGGTTTGGGGGGCCCCCCCCTCCATTAGGGCAGCCATTATTGCCCTGCCGGATGAAAAGGTTGAGGAAATCTGCGCTCAAGTAAGTGCTGAAGGTGAAGTTTGCGTGGCAGCCAACTATAACTGCCCGGGACAGATTGTAATTTCCGGTTCCATAGAAGGTATCAACAAGGCTTGCGAACTGATGAAGGCTGCAGGTGCAAAGCGTGCTCTGCCGTTGAAGGTAGGCGGTGCGTTCCACTCTCCGCTGATGAACCCTGCCAAAGTTGAACTGGAAGCAGCCATCAATGCAACAGAAATCCATGCTCCGAAGTGCCCCGTATATCAGAATGTAGACGCTATACCTCATACTGACCCGGTAGAAATCAAGAAGAACCTGGTGGCTCAGCTGACAGCATCGGTACGTTGGACGCAAACAGTGAAGAACATGGTTGCCGATGGTGCTACGGACTTCACAGAGTGCGGTCCTGGTGCAGTGCTGCAAGGTCTTATCAAGAAGATTGCACCGGAAGCTACGGCTCACGGGATTGCATAATTCCTTAAATAGAATATTTTCAAGGCTGTCTTTCTTCAAATAGACAGCCTTTCTTGTTTTAGTAGGCCATTTCCTTTATATTTGCCACTCACAACAAAATGGGATATATGGAAAAGATTACGGAGTTCAGAAATACCTTGGCAGTACCTATTCATAAGTTATCGATAGACTCTCTGGTACAAGAGGTATGCCTCTGCCCCGAGTATTTTGAAGATATATACCGATTGACATACGATGAAAAACAGACGGTGTCATGGCGGGCAATATGGGTATGCGAGAAATTGAGCGAAATCCATCCCGACTGGTTCATCCTACTGTACGATGAAATCATTCAACGGCTGATAGACTGCACGCACGACGGTTCCAAACGTCTCTTATTATCTATACTGTATAATATTCCCATCCCTACTCCAATCTCCGTCGATTTGCTGAATTACTGCCTGGACCACATGCTATCTCCGCAAGAAAGCATAGGAGTGCAAGCCCTTTCCATCAGAATAGCCTATCTGCTTTGCAGGAAGGAGCCGGAACTGCTGCAGGAATTGCAACTGATACTAGAAAATACAGAGCTTGATTTTTATTCAACTGGAGTCAGAACCACTGTTCGGAATACGCTGAAAAAGATACGTGCCACAAAGGGGCGCAAGTAAACAAAAAGTAATCACTGAAATAAAAAGTACGTTCTTTTGTTTTTTATTTCCGATTTTCCCTTACCTTTGTTGCCGTAAAGACAAAGGGGTGCCCCGACGGGCTGAGATTATACCCTCGAACCTGATGCAGTTAGTACTGCCGTAGGAATTGGATATTTTTTTCTTCACTGAACTTGCCGTAAAGACGCTTCTTTGTATTTACTTCCATTGTTTTATTTATACGAATCAGTAATTGAAATAGTTAAACTACCGATTTGCATTATTTCTTAATAAACAGAAAAATGAAAGTATTAGTCAACAACAAAGAAGTGAAAACCGGTGCCTCTACCCTTTCACAACTTATCGAAGAACTCGCCTTACCGACACAGGGCATTGCCATCGCCGTAGACAATCATATTGTGCTTCGCACGGAATGGCCCAAATATGCTCTGAGGGAATATATGTCTATCATCATCATCAAAGCAGCCTGTGGAGGATGAAGAAGATGAAGTACGAGAAACTGAAAAACTGCGGAATGCAGTTCATCACGCACTACACGGAACGATACTCGTATCTGGATGCTGCACGCATGGCTCTCGAAGGCGGTTGCCGCTGGGTGCAACTGCGCATGAAAGACACCCCGGTGGAAACGATAGAACCCGTAGCTTTGGAAGTGCAGGCCCTTTGCCGGCAATACGGTGCCACCTTCATCATTGACGACCATGTGGAACTGGCAGGGAAACTGCATGCCGACGGCGTGCACCTGGGCAAGAAAGACATGCCCATAGCCGAAGCACGCCGGATTCTGGGCGCGGAGTACATTATAGGCGGCACGGCAAATACCTTTGAGGATGTACTGCAACACTACAAAGCCGGTGCCGACTACATAGGCTGCGGCCCCTTCCGCTACACCACTACCAAGAAGAATCTGAGTCCGATATTGGGACTGGAAGGATATACAGCTATCATCCACCGGATGCAGGAGAAGGATATACACCTTCCGATAGTAGCCATCGGTGGAATAACCATAGCGGATATTCCAGCCGTTATGCAGACGGGGGTAAGCGGGATTGCCCTTTCGGGCACGGTACTGCATGCCGATAGTCCGGCAGATGAAATGAAAAGAATCATTTCTTTAATGGAGAATGAAAAATAAAGAATTAATATATGACGACTGATATGGAAAAATTAGTGATTGCGGGACGTGAGTTCAACTCCCGTCTGTTTTTAGGAACCGGAAAGTTCAATTCCGATGAAGTGATGGAGCAGTCTATCCTGGCATCCGGCACAGAAATGGTGACGGTAGCCATGAAACGCATTGAACTGGACAACAAGGAAGACAATATGCTGGTACACATACAGCATCCCGGTATCCAGCTTCTGCCCAACACCTCCGGCGTGCGCAATGCCGAAGAAGCTGTTTTTGCTGCACAGATGGCGCGTGAAGCTTTCGGCACGAACTGGCTGAAACTGGAGATACACCCCGACCCCCGCTATCTGTTGCCCGATTCTGTGGAGACGCTGAAAGCCACGGAAGAACTGGTCAAGTTAGGATTTGTGGTACTGCCCTATTGCCAGGCCGACCCCACACTGTGCAAGAGGCTGGAAGAAGCCGGTGCCGCCACCGTCATGCCGCTGGGTGCTCCTATCGGTACAAACAAAGGACTACAGACAAGGGATTTCCTGAGAATAATCATTGAACAAGCCAATATCCCCGTAGTGGTGGATGCCGGTATCGGTGCCCCGAGCCATGCGGCAGAGGCTATGGAAATGGGCGCTTCGGCTTGCCTGGTGAATACAGCCATTGCAGTGGCGGGCGACCCCGTGACCATGGCGGTAGCGTTCAAGCAGGCTGTAGAGGCGGGACGCATGGCATACGAAGCAGGTCTGGGCATACAGGCAGATAATTTTGTTGCGGAAGCCAGCTCACCGCTGACGGCTTTCTTGAATGAAAAATGACAAAACAGGGAGATTTACGATTAGACAATTTACGATTTACGATTGAAGTTACTCATGCAATCATAAACCTACCGGTTGAGAGAGGTTGTTTAACAATACAAACTTCAATCGTAAATCGTAAATTGTCTAATCGTAAATCTCTACATAACAAAACCTAAAGAAAAATGAACCAGAAGATAAAATTCCCCCGTTCCGAGAAAGTATATTTGCCGGGCACCTTGTTTCCCGAATTGCGCGTAGCTATGCGCAAGGTGGAGCAAGTGCCCAGTACGAACTTCGTTGATGGAGAAAAGGTACTTACTCCGAATCCGGAAGTGTATGTGTATGATACCAGCGGACCGTTCAGCGACCCTGCCGTCGAAGTGGATTTGAAGAAAGGGCTGCCCCGTCTGCGCGAGCCGTGGATACTGAAACGCGGCGATGTGGAGCAGCTTTCCGAAATAACGTCGGAGTACGGGCGCATGCGCCGCGACGACCGGTCGCTCGATTCTCTGCGCTTTGAGCATATCACCCTGCCCTACCGCGCCCTTCAAGGAAAATGCTGCACACAGATGTACTATGCCAAACAAGGCATCATCACGCCTGAAATGGAGTATGTGGCGATTCGCGAGAACATGAACTGCGCGGAGCTGGGAATAGAGACGCACATCACACCGGAATTTGTACGCCAGGAGATTGCTGCCGGACGCGCCCTGCTTCCTGCCAACATCAACCATCCCGAAGCAGAGCCGATGATTATAGGCCGTAACTTCCTGGTGAAGATAAATACCAATATCGGAAACTCCGCCACCACCTCGGGCATCGAAGAAGAGGTAGAGAAAGCATTGTGGAGCTGCAAATGGGGCGGCGACACGCTGATGGACCTCTCCACGGGCGAGAACATACACGAAACGCGCGAATGGATTATCCGCAACTGTCCCGTTCCCGTGGGCACTGTCCCCATCTACCAGGCATTGGAGAAAGTGAACGGCAAGGTGGAAGACCTCACCTGGGAAATCTACCGCGACACCTTGATTGAACAATGCGAGCAGGGAGTGGACTACTTCACCATCCATGCCGGCATACGCCGCCACAATGTGCATCTGGCCGAGAAAAGGTTGTGCGGCATCGTGAGCCGTGGCGGCAGCATCATGAGCAAATGGTGCCTGGTGCACGACCGCGAGAGTTTCCTTTACGAACACTTTGATGACATTTGCGACATTCTGGCACAGTATGACGTTGCCATCTCTTTGGGAGACGGGCTGCGTCCGGGGTCTACGCACGATGCCAACGATGAAGCGCAGTTTGCAGAACTCGACACGATGGGCGAGCTTGTGCTGCGTGCCTGGGACAAGAATGTGCAGGCTTTCATCGAAGGTCCCGGCCACGTGCCCATGCACAAGATTAAGGAGAATATGGAGCGCCAGATAGAAAAATGCCACGATGCGCCTTTCTATACGCTCGGCCCCATCGTGACGGACATCGCACCGGGATACGACCATATCACGTCCGCCATCGGTGCGGCGCAGATAGGCTGGCTGGGTACGGCGATGCTCTGCTATGTCACTCCCAAAGAGCATCTGGCGCTGCCCGATAAGGAGGATGTGCGTGTAGGTGTCATCACCTATAAGATAGCCGCCCATGCCGCCGACCTGGCAAAAGGGCATCCCGGAGCACAAGTGCGTGACAATGCACTGAGCAAAGCACGTTATGAATTCCGCTGGAAAGACCAGTTTGACTTGTCGCTCGACCCGGAACGTGCGTTCAGCTATTTTCATGCAGGGAAGCATGTGGATGGGGAGTATTGCACGATGTGCGGACCGAACTTCTGTGCGATGCGGTTGTCGAGAGAATTAAAAAAGAAATAAATGGGAATTGATAGAGCACTATGTTTTCAGACGAATTAGAACATATATCCTGGGAGGAAACCACGGCACGCATCCATGCCAAGACAGATGCGGATGTACGCCGTGCCCTCTCCAAAGAACATTGTAATGTAGAGGACTTCATGGCCCTCATCTCACCCGCCGCTGCCCCCTATCTGGAGACGATGGCACGATTGAGCAAGAAATACACCGAGGCACGATTCGGGAAAACCATCTCCATGTTCGTGCCTCTTTACATCACGAATTCCTGCACCAACTCTTGCGTGTATTGCGGTTTCCATATCAGCAACCCCATGCCGCGTACCATACTGACGGAAGAAGAAATCGTGAACGAATACAAGGCCATCAAGAAGCTGGCACCTTTCGAGAATTTGCTGTTGGTAACGGGAGAAAATCCGGCCAAAGCAGGCGTGCCCTACATAGCCCGTGCACTGGACCTGGCAAAACCCTACTTCAGCAATCTGAAAATAGAAGTGATGCCCTTAAAAACGGAAGAGTATGCAACGCTGAAAGAACACGGCATGAATGGCGTGATTTGTTTTCAGGAAACCTACCACAAGTCGAATTACAACATCTACCACCCCCGTGGCATGAAGTCCAAATTCGAATGGCGTGTCAATGGTTTCGACCGCATGGGGCAGGCAGGCGTCCATTCCATCGGCATGGGAGTGCTCATCGGTCTGGAGAAAGAATGGCGGACAGACATCACCATGATGGCTTATCACCTGCGCTATCTCCAGAAACATTATTGGCAAACGAAATACAGCGTCAACTTCCCCCGTATGCGTCCTTCGGAGAACGGCGGCTTCCAGCCCAATGTCATCATGAGCGACCGCGAACTGGCACAAGTCACTTTCGCCATGCGCATCTTCGACCATGATGTAGACATCTCCTACTCCACCCGCGAGCCTGCCGATATACGCGACCATATGGCAACACTCGGTGTGACAACCATGAGCGCCGAAAGCAAGACCGAACCGGGAGGATATTACAGCTATCCGCAAACACTGGAACAGTTTCATGTCAGCGACGAGCGCAAGGCTGTGGAAGTGGACAAAGCATTGAAACGCCTGGGGCGCGAACCAGTGTGGAAAGATTGGGATGCGAGTTTTGATTTGAAGGCTTTCAAGAGATGAGTGGCCGAATACAGAACCTTAATAATAATGAACAAATGAACCGATATGCCAGACAAACGTCCCTCCCTGAAATAGGCGAAGCCGGACAAGAGAAACTGCGTAATGCCAAGGTGTTGATAGTCGGTGTGGGAGGATTGGGTTCTCCCATTGCCCTCTATCTGGCGGGAGCAGGAGTCGGAACGCTGGGATTGGTGGACGATGACCAGGTCAGCATCAGTAATCTTCAACGTCAGGTTCTGTATGCTGAAGCTGACCTTGGGCAGCCTAAACCTCTATGTGGCGCCCGTAGAGTGCAGGGTTTGAACAGCGATGTAAACGTGGAAGTATACCCCTTCCGTCTGGACAAGAAGAATGCCGGAGAACTGATAAGGAACTACGATATAGTGGTAGACGGGTGCGACAACTTCGCTACCCGCTACTTGCTGAATGACGTATGCAACGCTTGGGGCAAGCCCTACGTTTATGGTGCCATTCAAGGCTTTGAAGGCCAAGTGTCCGTCTTCTGCTACGGTGAGAGTGCAAAAAACTATCGTGACCTCTATCCGGATGAAGAAGGGACACTGCTCATGCCATCTCCGGACAAATCGGTTATCGGCGTAACCCCTGCCATTGTGGGTAGCGTAGAAGCCAATGAAGTGTTGAAACTGATTTGCGGCTACGGTGAACCCTTGGCTGGAAAGCTATGGACGATTGATTTAAGGACCATGCAGTCGTATATTCTCTCACTATAGGCAAACATCCATAAAGATATGAAACTGATAGTCATTACCACGCCGCAATTCTTTGAAGGAGAAGCAGAGGCAGTTACCTCCTTATTCCAAAACGGTTTGGAAATGCTCCACCTGCGCAAGCCGGGAGCTTCGGCAGAGGAGATGGGGAATTTTCTTCAACAGCTACCGATGGAATATATGCCACGCATTGTCACGCATGAGCAATTCCAGCTGGCATCCGTTTTCGGTCTGAAAGGAATTCATCTGAACGGGCGCAATCCGCAGATACCGTCCGGATATAAGGGACATGTCAGTCGCTCTTGTCACTCTCTTGAAGAAGTGTTGAAACATAAATCAGATTGTAACTATGTGTTCCTCAGCCCCATTTATGACAGTATATCCAAAGAAGGCTATTCTTCCGCTTACTCCTGCGATACCTTGCAGAAGGCGCAGCAAGCTGGTATTATCGACTCAAAGGTGATGGCATTGGGTGGCATCACCTTGGAACATCTTCCGGAAATAGCCGCTTTAGGTTTCGGAGGTGCCGTACTGCTGGGAGATGTCTGGCAGCAAGCGAAGGAAGCTTTCATCCCCCACTTCCTCCACCTGAAACAGCTTTCCTCTCACCCCTTTAATTTTTAATTTCTAATTTTTAATTATTTCATGCTTCCCCCTATTATCCTTTCCATTGCCGGTTCCGACTGTTCGGGCGGTGCAGGCATACAAGCAGACATAAAGACCATTTCCGCTTTGGGAGGTTATGCCGCTTCCGTCATCACGGCTGTTACTGCACAAAACACACTGGGAGTACAATCGGTTTATCCGATACCTGTGGATATGGTTAAGGCACAAATCACCTCTGTTATGGATGATTTAAGGCCGGATGCCGTCAAGATAGGTATGGTATATGATGCCGGTATTGTGACCACCATTGTCGATTGTCTTCAGACATATACTCCGGAGTGTATAGTCTATGACCCCGTCATGATATCGACCAGCGGACGGCGGCTGATGACCGAAGAAACCATACAAGTCATTAAGACGGAACTGTTTCCGCTATGCACCCTCATTACTCCCAACCTGAATGAAGCAAGCCTGCTTTGGGGGCGAACCATTGCCGGCACTGTGGAGATGCAGCAAGCGGCACAGGAATTATCCTGCAGATACAATACCGCTGTTCTCGTCAAAGGCGGACATCTGGAGGGCAATGACATGTGCGACGTGCTTTATTGCCGGCAACCTTCTGCCGGGGCTGACGTCCTGCCATCCGGATGCATCCTCTATTCCAATCCCAAAATAGAGAGCCGTAACCTGCACGGCACGGGGTGTACCCTTTCCTCTGCCATAGCTACATTTCTTGCCGGTGGCAGCAAACTCGATGAAGCGGTCTGCAAGGCTAAAGAGTATATCGGTACTGCGATAAACCGGGGGAAAAACATGGATATAGGGCACGGGAACGGTCCGTTATGGCACTTTCCTTTATCGGAATAAGAGCTCGTCGAAACGCATTATCTGTTTACCTTAAACGCATTATCTGTCAGCCTCCGATACATCATGTGTTTGGCACCAACGGACAATGCGTTTCGACATGCCTGCTTCTTAATAGCGTATGCCCAGAATTTTCTTGGCATCGTCTTTCTTGAACAGTGAATCAATGACGTCTAAAATCGCTTCGTAGTTTTCCGGATCTACGATATTGGGAGCGAATATGTTGAGGACTTTCATCTTGTCGTCATCAAAAGTATATAGTGCCATCAAACTGGCACATTGCACACAGTTCAGACTGTTGTTTCGGGCAACAGTTCTCATCATTTCGATTTGATCATCCTTGAAAGGGCGGGACTTCACTTTTTCATAAAAATGCCGGAAGTCTTCGGGGTGCATCCCCCTGACATAAACCGGAGCTGGAGAATCTATCACTACTTCACTGGGAACAACCGGCAACGTACGTGGCTCTCCGGAGAATGAGTCCATTGCAACGACTCTCCCACCTTCAAAAGTCACGACAATCTGAGTTCGGCTGATATTACTTTTACCGGACAGCACTCTGGAATATTCCCATTCTTCTATATCCCGGTCGAAGCGGCGATACTCTGGAGTTCCCAATATCTTGGTGACCTCCTGCCTGCTCATCCCCTTCTGGATACTGTTCAACACATCTACCTTAGCATCATAAAACAAACTGGAACAACTGCTGAATCCCATCGTCATTACCAGTCCCGCAATAATTAGTCTGATTGTTTTCATCTTATCGAGTTTTTAGTTGCCACAAAGGTAGGCAGAAACATGGATAGACCTCTTATTATCCCCCTATTTGTCAAAAGGGATTTCCCTACTTTTTTTAGCCATATACCTATTAATATGGAAATAATCCGTTATTTTTGCAGATACTATCACTATAAATAGGTAAAAACACATGGAAAAAGCAAAAGTATACTACTCTGATTTGCGTACCTCCCCTACATCCAATCTTTTGGATAAAATGGAACGCTTGCTGAAAAGGGCAGGCATCGAGCAACTTCCTTTGAAAGATAGCTTTGCTGCCATTAAAATCCATTTCGGCGAACCCGGAAACCTGGCATACTTGCGTCCCAATTATGCAGCTCGAATGGCAACCCTGCTCCGCAGCCTGGGAGCCAAACCTTTCTTGACGGACTGCAACACGCTGTATTCCGGTCGTCGTGCCAATGCTGTAGACCACTTGCAAAGTGCGATGGAGAATGGCTTTAACCCTATCTCGGCCCAGTGCCAGGTCATTATCGGCGACGGACTGAAGGGAACGGACTACCGCGAAATCCCTCTGAACGGGGAATATTGTCCGGCACCCAAAATCGGCACAGCGATAGCCGATGCCGATATTGTAATCAGTATGAACCACTTCAAGGGGCACGAACAAGCCGGTTTTGGCGGCGCCTTGAAGAATCTGGGCATGGGATGTGCCAGCGTAGGCGGAAAGCTGGAACTGCATTGCGCCTCGCAACCCAAGATTGATGAAGCAAGCTGCATCGGCTGCAACATCTGCGTGAAGCATTGCGCACACGACGCTGTGCACCTCAATGCCAGCCGCAAGGCAGAAATAGACTACGCCAAATGCGTAGGTTGCGGACAGTGCGTAGCCCTCTGCCAGCACGACGGTGCCGTGATGGGAGCCGAAGATACTTCCGAGCGCCTGAACTACAAGATTGCGGAATATGCCCTCGCTGTCGTTATGGGCAAGCCCCATTTCCACATCAGCTTCATCATGAACGTATCTCCCGAATGCGACTGCTGGAACCACAACGATGCCGCCATCGTGCCCGACCTCGGCATTCTGGCTTCGGCAGACCCGGTTGCACTGGACAAGGCATGTGCAGATATGGTCATCCAAGCCCCGATACTGCACGGTAACAATTGCCTTGCCACGGCACACGAGCACGACGACTTGTGTGGATGCGACAAGTTCCACTTGATGCACCCCGACACGGACTGGCTTGCCGGATTGCGCCATGCCGAGAAAATAGGATTGGGAACCATGGAATATGAATTGGTGAAGATTTGATTAAACCTTTTCAGTTTTAAACAGTCATAATAAAAATAGATTTATCAACTAATGCATAATATTATACAAATGGAAACATCTGCAAAACTTTATTCTTTGCCTTTCGGCAACGTAAAGACCTATCTATTCGCCCTGCTGTTCGTGGCAGGAAACATCGCCTTGCCGCAACTCTGCCATCTGGTCCCAGCAGGCGGTCCGACGTTGCTTCCCATCTATTTCTTTACACTGATAGCTGCTTATAAATATGGTTTCAAGGTAGGTCTGCTGACGGCTCTCTTGTCTCCGGTCATCAATCATCTGCTTTTTGCCATGCCTGCAGCAGCCGTGTTGCCGGCCATACTTATAAAGTCCGGTCTGCTGGCCGGAACCGCCGCTCTTGCTGCACGCTATGCCAAGAATATCTCTTTATTGGCATTGCTGGGTGTAATCCTCTCCTATCAAATTATCGGTACGGCCTTTGAATGGGCACTGTGCGGTAATTTCTTTTTGGCAGTGCAAGATTTCCGTATGGGCATTCCGGGCATGCTGATTCAGTGGTTTGGAGGATATGCACTGCTGAAAGCAATCGCAAAGAAATAAACGTATATTCTCAAACAGTATCCCTTAATCCTAAAACTTTGTTCGCACACTGCGGATACATATCCCCAGTTTGCGGATGTCTATCCCAAGGCTTGGGATAGACATCCGCAAACCATAAACAAAGTTTTTTCTTAACTGATAAAAACTTTTTCCCTAACTAAGAAAAACTTTCTCCTTAATAGAGAAGACTTTTCTCTTAATACTTTGAACTTTTTTCCGCTATTTTCCTTTCTCCCTACAATAAAATCATTAATTTCGTGCCGAACAATATATCATATTTTCAACATGGAAGTAGTAACGAACAACTGGTTCACTAAAAAATATCCAATAGGTTTTGCCTTAAGCGGCGGTTTCATCAAAGGCTTTGCCCATTTGGGTGCCATGCAATCCTTATTGGAACATGACATAAAGCCCAATATACTTTCCGGAGTCAGCGCCGGAGCCTTGGCCGGGGTATTCTACGCCGACGGCAATGAACCGCATAAAGTTCTTGACTACTTTGCCGGGCACAAGTTTCAGGACCTGACCAAACTGGTGATTCCCAAAGTCGGATTGTTTGAATTGGGAGAATTCATCGATTTCCTGAAAAGCAATCTGAAATCCAAGAAACTGGAAGAACTGCAAATCCCTCTGATTATTACAGCTACTGACCTGGACCACGGACGTCTGGTACATTTCCATAAAGGGGACATCGCCGAACGCGTAGCAGCTTCGTGTTGCATGCCGGTATTGTTTGCCCCGGTCAATATAGACGGCACCCATTACGTGGACGGAGGCCTGCTGATGAACCTGCCTGTCTCTACCCTCCGCCGTATATGCGAAAAAGTGATTGCCGTGAATGTCAGCCCTCTGATGGCAACCAAGTATAAAATGAACATTGTGAGCATTGCCTTACGTTCCTATAATTTTATGTTCCGCTCCAACTCTTTTCCTGAACGCGAGAAGGCTGATTTGCTGATAGAACCTTATAACTTGGAAGGATACAGCAATACAGAGCTGGAAAAGGCGGAGGAGATATTCATGCAGGGATATAATACGACCAATGATATATTGGAACGCCTGCTCATTGACAAAGGCAGCATTTGGAAAGAATAAAACAACCATTCTATAACATAGAAAACAAAGAAATGAACGACGAAAACAAATTGATTATTTATCAAGTGTTCACCCGACTATTTGGAAACAACAATAACCACTGCATCAATAATGGCAGCATCACTGAAAATGGATGCGGCAAGATGGCCGACTTTACAGCCAAGGCGTTGGGAGAAATCAAGAAGCTTGGCGCTACACATATCTGGTACACGGGCATCATCGAGCATGCTACGCAAACTGACTACCGCCGTCACAATATCCAACCCGACCATCCGGCCATAGTGAAAGGTAAAGCCGGATCTCCCTATGCCATCAAGGACTACTATGATGTCGACCCGGATCTCGCCAAGGACGTACCGGAGCGTATGAAAGAGTTTGAGAATCTGGTGCAGCGCACTCACCGTAGCGGTCTGAAGGTTATCATAGATTTTGTTCCCAACCACGTAGCCCGTCAATATCACTCGGATGCCCAGCCGGATGGCACTTCACAACTGGGGTCAAACGATGATACCAATTATGCGTTCAGCCCATATAATAACTTCTATTATATCCCGAAATCGGAACTGCATGGCCAATTTGACATGAAAGGTGCAGCCGCCGAACCTTATAGGGAGTTTCCGGCAAAAGCTACCGGAAACAACCGTTTTGATGCTTATCCAAACATCACCGATTGGTACGAAACTATAAAGTTGAATTATGGAGTGGATTACCAGAACGGCGGGACTTGCCATTTCGACCCCATTCCCGACACATGGACCAAGATGCTGGATATCATGCTGTTCTGGGCGGGAAAGAACATAGACGGTTTCCGTTGCGATATGGCCGAGATGGTTCCCGTAGAGTTCTGGGAATGGGCAATTCCGCAGGTCAAGGAACAATATCCCTCCCTGCTGTTTATAGCCGAAGTCTACAACCCGGGAGAATACAAGAATTACTTGTTCCGTGGCAAGTTTGATTATTTATACGACAAAGTAGGACTTTATGATACCTTGCGGGCTGTTACTTGCGGGTATGAATCGGCAACTGCCATCACCCGTTCCTGGCAAAGTTTGGGAGGTATAGAAAAACGCATGCTGAACTTTCTGGAAAACCATGACGAGCAACGTATCGCTTCCGACTTTTTTGCCAGTAACCCACGCAAGGCGATTCCGGCACTCATTGTGTCAGCTTGCATGAACACCAATCCGATGATGATTTATTTCGGTCAGGAGTTTGGTGAGCTGGGCATGGATAGTGAAGGTTTCAGCGGCCGGGACGGACGTACAACCATCTTTGACTATTGGAGTGTAGATACTATCCGCCGTTGGCGCAATGGCGGCAAGTTCGACGGCAAGATGCTGACGGAGGACCAGAAACACCTATACAGCATTTATAAACGGCTACTGACTCTTTGCAATGAAGAAAAGGCCATCTCTCAGGGGGCTTTCTTCGATTTGATGTATGCCAATGTCAACGGATGGCGCTTTAATGAACATAAGCAATATACATTCCTGCGCAAATTTGAGAGAGACCTGCTGCTGTTCGTCGTGAACTTCGACCATATCTCGGCAGACCTTGCCATAAATATTCCTTCTCATGCTTTTGACTTCCTGCAAATACCGCAGATGGACCAGTACAAAGCTACGGAGCTGCTCAGCGGAAAAGAAGAAAACATAAGTCTGCTTCCCTATAAGGCTACTAATGTGGCCGTCGAAGGATATGGAGGAAAGATACTTAAGATAAAGCTATAACGGAGTCACAACTCTGGTGATTTATTAGATTTGACACTGATTATGCAGAACAACGCGGATTTCTTAATCGCTTCGTGGTTTTCCGCATAATCAGTGCCAAGTCTTTATTTGTTCTCTTCCATATATTCCTTCAGCCGATATAGCCGCGTGATGGCAGGATTATAAAAATCATCAGGATAATGTGCATCTATGTCACTCAGGTTAGCTTGCACAAAACGTTTCACATCCACTATGTTCTCAGCATCAGACAATGTTACACTTTGAGGGAAAGATGTGCTCTTTGCCCAATCTATCAGCGCTTTAACGCTATCTTCATCAAATTTATATTCGGCCATATTCTACATATTTTCTTGCAAAGATAGTGCAAACCGGATGCAGAATAAAATGACCCACCCATTTTTTTATGCTAAAGTTATCCTCATCTGCATGAACAAAATCCCGATTTGTTGTGTTATATAAATGTGTTTTTCATAGTATTAGATATAAGATTAATTAAAAGAGACGTACCCGCTTGTGATAAGTAAGTACATCAAAAACAGAAGCGTCTGTTTGATTGATAAATGTGTAAGGAGCATCGGTTTACCAGAGCCGATGCTTTTTTTTACCCTTCTTTGTAGCATGTTAGAAATATTATCCGTAAATTTGGCAGATAATAAGGAAAGAATATGATATGAATATCCCTGTTATATTTCAATTTTTGAAAGAACTGTCTGCAAACAACAATCGTGAATGGTTCAATTCTCACCGGGAACAGTATGAAGTCGCCCGCAGCGAGTTTGAAAACTTGCTTACAGTAATTATCTCCCGTATCTCTTTATTTGATGAAAGCATCCGTGGTATAGAAGCAAAGGACTGTACATACCGTATTTATCGTGATACACGCTTTTCCGAAGATAAAACTCCCTACAAGACACATCTGGGAGGATATATCAATGCGAAAGGAAAGAAATCCGACCATTGTGGCTATTACGTGCATCTGGAACCGGGAAACTGCTTGTTGGCCGGTGGAAGTTATTGTCCTCCCCCGCCCTTGTTAAGAGCTCTGCGACAAGCGGTATACGACAATATAGATGAATTTCGCAGTATAGTGGAAGATCCTGCTTTCAAGCAATACTTTCCCGTCATCGGAGAGAATTTTCTAAAAACAGCTCCAAAAGGATTTCCAAAGGACTATCCCTATCTGAAATACCTTCAGTGTAAAGAGTATACGGTTGCCTGCTGCCAGCCGGACAGCTTCTTTCTTGCTCCAGACTTTTTGGATCGTACAGATGACATCTTCAAGCAGATGAAGCGTTTTTCTGATTTTGTGAATTACACCATAGACGACTTTGAATAATTTACCTATATAGCTAACTTAAAACATTTGAATTATGGTTATAGACAGACTTGAAAACATAGAAAAATATACTTTGCTGCATCCTCTGTTTGAGCAGGCCATTGATTTTTTAAAATCACATGATTTGCACTCTTTGGAAATCGGCAAGACCGAACTGAAAGGAAAGGACTTGCTGGTCAACGTGGCGCAGACAAACCCAAAAGAAAAAGAAAATGCCAAACTGGAAACCCATAAAGACTATATTGACATTCAAATACCCTTGTCCGGTACGGAGATAATGGGTTATACCGCCGCCCAAGACTGCCTTCCGGTTGATGCTCCTTACAATGCGGAAAAAGACATCACTTTTTTTGAAGGACTGGCGGAGGACTATATTGCAGTGAAGCCCGGAATGTTTGCTATCTTTTTCCCTCAGGACGGGCATGCTCCGGGTATTACCCCTGACGGTGTGAAAAAAGTAATTGTGAAAGTTAAAGCGTAAATTTATCAAATATCCAAAACTCATCCTCTTTATGGAAACACTGAATTTAATCAAGAATGACCCATGGCTGGAACCTTTTGCCGATGCCATCAACGGACGTCATCAACATGCTATAGACAAAGAATCGGAATTGACCAATAAAGGAAAACTAACCTTGTCTGATTTTGCATCCGGATACCTCTATTTCGGCCTGCATCGTACTGACGATGGTTGGGTTTTCCGTGAATGGGCGCCTAACGCAACCCAAATCTTTATGGTCGGAACTTTTAACGATTGGAAAGAAGAAAAAAAATATAGTTTGAAGCGTAAAGCAAACGGTAATTGGGAAATCAAGCTTCCTGCTGATGCCGTGAAACACGGTGACTTGTACAAGCTGATGGTACATTGGGACGGTGGTTGCGGTGAACGCATTCCTGCATGGGCTACACGTGTCGTACAAGACGAACAGACTAAAATATTCAGTGCCCAGGTTTGGGCTCCGGAGAAACCCTATAAAATGAAAAAGCGGGTTTTCAAGCCATCTACAGATCCTTTATTGATATATGAATGCCATATCGGTATGTCTCAGCAGGAGGAAAAGGTCGGTAGCTATAAGGAATTTCAGGAAAAGATTCTTCCACGTATCGCCAAAGAAGGCTACAACTGCATACAGATTATGGCTATCCAGGAACATCCCTATTATGGTAGCTTCGGATACCATGTTTCCAGTTTCTTTGCCGCTTCTTCCCGTTTTGGTACTCCGGAAGAACTGAAAGAACTGATTGATACAGCCCATAGCATGGGGATTGCCGTTATCATGGATATTGTCCATTCACACGCTGTGAAGAATGAAGTCGAAGGCTTGGGTAACTTTGCCGGTGATCCTAATCAATATTTCTATCCCGGTGGACGTCGGGAACATCCGGCTTGGGATTCACTTTGCTTTGATTACGGCAAGAACGAAGTTATTCACTTCCTGCTGTCTAACTGTAAATTCTGGCTGGAAGAATATCATTTCGACGGCTTCCGCTTTGACGGAGTAACTTCCATGCTATATTATAGCCATGGTTTGGGAGAAGCATTCTGTAATTATGGAGATTACTTCAACGGACATCAAGACGACAATGCCATTTGTTATCTGACACTTGCCAACCGGCTTATCCATCAGGTCAATGCCAAAGCCATCACCATTGCCGAAGAAGTATCGGGAATGCCCGGACTGGCGGCAAAATATGAAGATGGCGGCTACGGATTTGATTACCGTATGGCCATGAATATTCCCGATTATTGGATTAAGACAATCAAGGAGAAAATAGATGAAGACTGGAAGCCATCCAGCATGTTCTGGGAAGTGACCAACCGCCGCAAAGATGAAAAGACCATCTCCTATGCGGAAAGCCATGACCAAGCTTTGGTGGGCGATAAAACCATCATTTTCCGCTTGATTGATGCGGATATGTACTGGCACATGCAGAAAGGAGACGAGAACTATACCGTAAATCGAGGCATTTCTCTCCATAAAATGATACGTTTACTGACTGCGACTACTATCAATGGCGGTTATCTTAACTTTATGGGCAATGAATTCGGACATCCGGAATGGATTGATTTCCCCCGTGAAGGTAACGGTTGGTCTTGTAAATATGCCCGCCGCCAATGGAATTTGGTGGACAACAAGAATCTGGCATATCATTATATGGGTGACTTTGATGCTGCCATGTTGGAAGTTGTAAAAAGCATAAAGAACTTCCAGGCTACTCCGGTCCAAGAAATATGGCATAATGACGGTGACCAGGTATTGGCCTATATGCGCAAGGACTTGATTTTTGTATTCAACTTCAACCCTAAGCAGTCTTTTACTGATTACGGTTTCTTGGTTCCTGCCGGAACTTATGAAGTTATTTTGAATACAGATAATCCAGATTATGGCGGTAATGGTTTGACGGATGATACCATCAAACATTTTACCATCCACGACCCGCTTTACAAAAAAGACAAGAAGGAGTGGCTGAAGCTTTACATACCGGCACGTACAGCTGTTGTACTGAGAAGAACTAAATAGTCATTTCATAACACAAAAAAAGAGGCAGATATCAATTCAGATATCTGCCTCTTTTTTATATATGAGTCTTTTATTTCACTTGACTGTCGATGAAGTTCAACATCGTTTTTGCATTATCCATCATCTTCTTTTGAGCTGGTTTGTCCGCAGAGAGCAATGGAATAAGTTTATCCAAATATTCTTTGGCTTCCTTGAATTCAACTTTTGCTTTTTCTACATCTGTTTTCATGGTATTGGCACCCTTACTATAATACAAAGAACCCAGACTGTTAAGTGCATTTACATTATCTGCTTGGATAGCTATGGCTTGTTTAAATGCTTCTTCGGCTGCATCCATCTTTTTGGCTTTCTGCGCCATGATACCTTGATTTACGTAATAAGTGGCATACAATTTAGTCAATGTCTTATTACCGGGATTTGCTTCCAGCCCTTCCTTTAAAGTGGCAACATACTCATCATTTTTCTTCAAATCTTTCAAAGCACCGGCTTTACCTATATAAGCATTTGCCAGGTTATACTTTTTCTGTACAGCAATATCAAAATACTTCAAAGCTTCGGCAGGTTTCTTTATCTTATCGGCACAAACGCCACAGTTATATGCAATTACGGAATCTTGGTTGTTTGTTTGTGTCAGATAAGTACTAAATTTTGTGTAAGCTTCCTGGTAATTTTTAGCTTCAAGAGCAGCCTTACCATCGTTGACCAACTGGGCAGGGTCAGCATTCTGCGCAAAGAAATTCGTAGCTGCACAACATAGTGCAATAGATAAGATTAATTTTTTCATATGCTTTAATTCATTTAAAAGTTGATTCCCAAAGTTAGTTTACAATGGTATAGAAGCAAAACCTTTTTACTTTTTTTGAGGTTTTTAGCATAGTCGTAACAAGTGTTATTTTACGTAAAAGCAAATATCCGGATATGTGTGTTGGGCTTTGTCACATATGTTACACTTATACTTAGAATATCATATTATCTTTGCCACAAAAAAAGATTATGGAACAATTACATGCACATGAAGTCCTTCACATGATGGAAGGTAATAGTTATACTGAGTTATCATTGAGAGAAGCCATTATCCAAAAATTCGGCGAGCAGCAGCGTTTTTTCACCTGCTCTGCCAACAATATGGATGTAGATACCCTGATAGAATTTCTTAAAAGAAAAGGAAAATTTATACCCGCCAATGGTGGATTTACAGTGGACATGACTAAAGTTTGCAATCACTGATGAGGAATATTAATTCCTTCTTCTGTTAAATTGAATATTATTTATGTTAATAGTTAACGGAAATAATATTCTACTAAACCATGTTATAATATCCGCTGATTACCCGCTAAAATTTGGATATCTCCTGCAAGTACGTATCTTTGTACTGTGTTTTTCATAGTATTAGATTTAAGGTTAATAAAAAAGATTGGCTGTCTGGGATAGATAGCCTTTTTTTATGTCTAAATGTCATCTTTCCCCTTTTTAGTTATAGTTTTATTCTATCTTTGTAGGTCAGATAATCCACGCAGCATTAATAGAATAAACTGAATATGGGAAAACGCTTTATTTTTATCTTGATGGCATGCTCATTATTGAGTATAGCTACTGTTGTGCATGCACAGCATATTGACAAGCAAACATATACTTTTGCCATCAAAAAGGCTGATACTCTGAAACTGGACAAGTATGTAATGATTGATCAAATACAAGGGACACAATCAAAGCCCGTCATTCTTTTTGCATTTGGGGGAGGTTTCAAAGGCGGGAGAAGAGATAATCCCGATTACATTTCTTATTTTCATTTTTGGGCACGAGCCGGCTATGTGGTAGTATCAACAGATTACCGTACCCAATTAAAGGATATAGATAAATCGGAGTATTCGGACTTGCAAGGATTCTCTCTTCTGCCCTGCAACAAGCAATCACTTGTGCTGTAGAAGATTTTGGTGATGCTACAAATTATATAATTGAGCATAGTGTAGAATGGCAAATAAATCCTGCACAAATTATAGCTTGCGGTTCGAGTGCAGGTGCGATAACTGCCCTTCAAGCAGAGTATGAGATTTGCAATCAAACGGCTTTTGCGGACAGATTACCTGCCAATTTCAATTATGCAGGGGTCATTTCCTTTTCTGGAGCAATCTGTGCCAATGGTATTCCAAAATGGATAATGTCCCCTTGTCCTCTTATGTTGTTCCATGGTGATGCCGACAGCACGGTTCCTTTTACTAAGGCAGTAGTAGAGGAAATGGGGCTATGGGGCTCAAACTTTATCTGTATGCAACTGAAAGAAAAAGAGACAGCATACTATTTCTATATAGCGGAAGGTATAGGACATTCCCTATCCTATTCTCCTATGAAGGATAATCGTCATGACATCCTGAGCTTCCTAAACCGGTTGGTACTTGGTAAAGAAAAACGTTGCATTACGACTGTAGAGAAGAATCCGGAAATATCTAGATATAAGAGTGATTTTACAATAGAAGATTATATCCGTGAAAATATGCGTTAATTCCTATCTTTATATCCTTTCCAGAGTTTTTGTTTCTCCACCAATCAATTATCTTTGCACATTATTATTCCATAAAAACAAATCTTTAATTCTATAAATTATGTTGGTACGTATTATCAGTATGGTCATAGCCGGAGTTATTATAGTATATCTAGTCCGTTGGATTGATAATTTTTTCTCCAGGTATCGCAAATAAATCTTGCCTGCAATGTAAACCAAATACTCCAATTTGTTTCCCATTACAACCTATGCTGACAAAATGCGGACATTTTCTAATTCTAAAACAAGAAAACCGCAAAAGCTTTTTATTAGCCATTTGCGGTTTTTCCTTGTGATTCCGTTGCGATTCGGAATATAAAATACTATAAAACCAATACATATAACATTATATTAAAAATCAGAGTAATATAAAAATATTATATTGCATACCATTGCATTATGTTGTGCAATATTTGAACTGAGTTGTGCAATTTATGTATATTTGCACAACCGATATAACAGAGAATATATGACTACAGTAAAAGCATTTATAAGAACTGGGAAGAAGGATAAAGAGGTAAATGTCAGATTTCGATTATCTGATGGACGCAATGTACAGTTATTCCACAAATCAGATATTATGGTCTCTCCTACTCTTTGGGATGCCAAGACTGAAAAATATAAGGCTAAAAGTATTATAAAGTTAGACATAAGAACATCATTTAACACATCTATTGAAGAACGGAAGAATCTAATTTTATCCATTTATGGGAGCAACAAAGAATTAACCAGTGAAAAACTGGAAATCTTAATAGACCAGCACTTACATCCTGAAAAATATAACATCAGCAGTGAAGAGGAATCCATGTGTAGTATGTTCCAACGCTATGTTGACGGATGGCTAAATGCAGGTGTAATAGGTCCCGGCAGAAAGAAACATTACGATGTAGTGATAAGGGAACTGACTCGATTCCTCATTATCAATGGCATTGACGGGTTGCCGGTCAATGAATTCAATAAGGAACATATTCTAAATTTTCGTGATTTTCTACGCAAAGAATACACTCTGGTTGAAAAATTTCCAGAACTGTACGCAGAAATGAATAAGCGGAATATACCATCAAAGGAAAGAAGCCAGAATACAATTGCTGAGAAACTATTATTATTACAAGCATTTATGGTGGAGCTTGAAAGTAATGATGTTATTCCCGTATCTCCTTTCCGCAAGATAGGAAAAGAAAAAGAGTCCATTATGAAGCAACAATATGACGAGCCTTTCTTTCTCACCAAAACAGAATTCAATGAAATTGTCCACAAAGAATGTCCCGAAACATTGCAGCGAGTAAAAGATGTATTCGTTGTTCAATGTTGTTTCGGTTGCCGTATAGGTGATTTCAGACGATTCACTTTTGATAATATCAGCATTGAAGAAGGAATACCTTACATTCATTATTTACCTCAAAAAACACACAAGGATGGACTTATACGCACTGAGATAAAAACTCCCATCATTCGTATTGCTTATGATATTATTATGAAGTATAAAGGTAGGCTACCAAGCAATGCTTTGTTACCCTATTATCCTGATGGCAATGGTGAAACCGGGTACAATTATCAAATAAAAAAACTACTTGAATACTGTGAGATTAGCCGGAAAGTGGCAATGTTTAGTGCGGCATTGGAAACAAATGAGTACAAATCCATATATGAGATTGCAAGCAGTAAACTTGCCCGTAAAACTCATGTAGATTTAATGAATAAAGTTCAGATAGATAAATACGCAGCAGGACTTCATGCAAAAGGCAGTGGAGCCGTAGACAGATATACTGGATTAGGTATAAAAGAACGTTTTATTTTAATGTGTGCGGCTTTTGGCTGTAACCAGTATGAAGTTGACAATGATTTATCTGTAATGGAATAGGCTCACTTAGTATCTCATATTGATACTCTGTTATTTGACACCATCCCCGTAGTTGAGCAGCTACGGGGATTTTTTACTGAAAAAGAAGCGATTCATTCAACTGTCCTTTCCACAATCTCCATCACTACATGGCTTGACTCCAACCAGAGCCAATACCACAGCCAAAGCATAATCCCACCCAACCAAACAAAAGCCACATCAATATAGTACAAATTTAATATCCTGCTAACCAATACACATAAGAGTTCTCCGCAAAGCACATAGGCAGCAACCATAGTAACAAGCTGGTCATTGGCAACAGTTATCAAAACCAGAATGCCTATAACGGGAAGAAGGGAAATACAATCAATTAGAAGTTGTTGTTTGTCATTCATAATACAATAGGGATTAGAATACAAATATAAACATTATTTTGTATAAAACAACCCTCTATAATAGGAATTTCTGACAAAAAAGAAACGAACTATTATTACAATATAAACAAAAAGAGCGACTATTCAGCCGCCCCTTTCGCATTAACGAGATAGACATAAAAGTATCTCAAATCATCTCTGTAGATGGATGCCGAACCACTACAGAGTTTCCATTCATTCTACAGTTTCTCCTTTTTCATTCAGAAGTACCGTCACTTCTTCAGTGGATTGATTTTCCTTGGTGATGGTCAACACAACCTTATAAATCTTACCGGTTTCTTTCTCGGAAATGAAAGCCTCCTTTATTACAGCCCCCTCATAGTCCTTAGCCAAGACATTCATAACTGCCTGAGGCAAGTCTTTTACTTCCACTTTTGTGAACTCATCCTGAGGATTTTGCTGAGTTTGCTCTACAGACTGTGTTCCAGAAACCACGTAAGCAAATGCTACTGAACTGCCTAATCCCATAACCATTGCTAATGCTACCAATACTTTTTTCATAATCGTAAGTTTTAAGTAAATAAATATAGTTTTTGTATTAACTATAGAACAAACGATATGCCATGATGTACATCAGTACATAATACATTATACATCAGCATATTATAAAAACAAGAAGGAATAATTATGTGTGGAAATATGTGGAACTGAGTACCACACATGGGGAATAATTACACAATATGGATTACTTAATTCCTGGGAAATGGAACAAGGCAGCTGAATAAGCTGCCCCTTCTATAAAACAGTCAACAAACAGACATTCACTAATCAAATGACATAAACATAAGCATAAATAACCCGGCTAAAGCCATAGCAAATGCAATTACCATACAAAACTCTTTTTTCATAACTAATAATTTGGTTAAACACATATTTCCATCACACGTTCAACAACGCACTCTTGTCTCCGACAAAACCTCAGCCGCATAAAAGCTGAGGTCCAGCATGTTCCTTTCAATATATACAATCAATTAGAGCACACAATGTTGGAACATTCTGTAAATCCAGTATAAAGAAACTGCAATGGCTGAAAGAAGGACTATACTAACACTATATACCGGATTCTACTATAAAGACAACTGCTTTTCTGAAATTCCCTACGTGACTTGAGGGAATTTTTATAAAAGAAAGGGCACGCAAACGAAAAAACTCAATAGAAGTTAGGATATGTCATAAACAATAAGCACGAATTGTTAATCTGGAGATAAAAATAAAGGCAGGCTTATTGGGCTGCCTTTTCAAAGATTGCTTTAAATTCAAATTATTTAGAGGCATCTATTATAGCCTGCTTATCATCTCCAATTAAAATTTCATTCTTATTAAAATCGACTGCCACGTATTTATCATTAAACTGATTAAAATAGAGATTAGCTCTTTCTATAAATTCATTGGTAATTTCATCGTTAAGTCCAAAAGCCATAGCTATCCTTTTTGCCGCTCTTTTTGCAACTCGCCTCATATCAGAAGCACTACGCTTATTACAATTTACAATGGGAGTAATTGTTTTATAAAAAGTATCTATGAATTTATGACGAACAAATGAATTATTAAAAGCCTCATATATTTCCCTTTCTATATATTCATATTCCTTTCCCTGCTGGTTAAAAAACTCGATTCCTCTATCCTTATCTGCAAAATATAATCTAAATTCAAGAGAGCTTTTAGAACTTTTATTCATACGCTTGTGAATGTGCAAGCTACGCTCCCAACCAATAGACAGACCACTATGGTGGTTATCTATTTTCATAGTTTGATTTTCAATTAGTGGATGTAATGCCATATACTATTTAATTACTTTAGCCTATATTAGTACAATAATAGATAAAGTGACACCATAGGAAAAAATATTTATGCTACACCTTAGATAACATTTACTATTGTAAAAGGTTGAAATGCATAAGATTGTAACTACTATTTAACTTGGAGTACCATATCCTTTTTCTATATTAATATCTCTCAATTTAACATATAGTTCAAATGGGGTTCCTTTGGTTGCTACCCATTCTGTCAAAATATTCACCAATTCATTCATATCATTTCGATACGACTGTCGGCTATCAGCACCACGTATACCATCTTTGTCTTTACGATGCCCACCTGTTAAAAATGTATTTGCCTCTTCATATATAATGCTTCGCATTTCTTTAAATTCTTCCCCCTTTGGCAAATGTTTTGAAAATAGAGGACGGATAACTTTATAATATAACTGATATTTTTCTTCTGGATTATCTATTGGGTCGATAGGTAAATCTTCTATTTCTTTTTTTAAAGATAACTCTCCATCAATATCGAACTCAAACGTCTGATTCTTTATTTCATCAGCTTTTGCTAATATTTCCATCTTTTCGCGTTCCCTTTGCTCATGAAGTTGCCTAAGTTTTTCTTCCTGGGTTACTTTTCTACTATCATCTTTTTTCATATCCGCTAAATATTATAAATTAATTCTTTAATTTCTTGTACACTCTCTATTAAGCTTTCCTTTTCAAAAGGATGAGTATTAAACAATTTTAATGCATCAGTCATGGCTGGTATATTTTTAGCTAGTGGACTGCTCCAAACCTTTGTAAATCCATTTTGAGAGGCTTCATACATATAAATAGCATATATTATAGAAGGATGCAACGACCATTCTTGCGCACATTTATTCACAATGGAAGGCGAATTTATATATGAAGAAACAAACTTTAAACGTTCCTTATTTAATAAGAAATCGCGAGCAAATTCATCAGGAGAAACTTCGTCTACTAAAAATAAATCAGAATTATTTTCTTCCGAAATATGATAACACCTTTCTGATATTTCTTTAAAATCATACAATACATGGTATAGTTCATGTAAAAGGACAAACCACAAAGTAGGATAACGATTATTTAAGTCGGATAAGACAATACAAGGTTTACCATTGCAAGAAAAAGTTGCACCTTTTATTTGCAAATTAGGTATATGAGGTTGATATATCACTGTTATACCTATTTTAAATAAAGCTCTAACTACTGCTAATAGTCCCCCTTTTATATCCCTAGTATATGGCTTTATTTTATAAATTAAGTCTGTTAAATATTCACGGCGATACTCATTCGGATTATTAATCAATTTGAATTGAACATACGCAGATTTTATCCAAAAGTTACGTATCAACTCATGAGAATCTCTTTTGGATCTACTAAAAGCTGGAAAAATACTATTCTCTGTATAATCATAAACTGTAGGAATGCCAAAAAAGGAAGTAATTCGTTTCTTGATATGCATTAGTGATTGATTAGCTATCAAATCTCCACTTTTGAAAAAACCTATTTTCTTGAGAAGAGCGATATCAAAATTTGCCACAATATATCCAGCTTCACGTGCTTTTTGTATTTCTCCTATTTGTTCAGAAGGCATCTTAGGCACGTATAACTTCATAATGTCACTAATTGATAAACCTAAAAAATGGGCCAATTTGATAACATTGATAATATCTATACGTTCTCCTGTATTATTCAATATTGCCAGTAATGATTTATGGCTGATATCCAATAAACGCTCAGCCTGGGTAGTAGTCATATTCAAATCATTGAGTTTGCTTTGAAATAATTCTTTTAGTGTCATTCCATTACATTCTATTAACCCATGACTAGTTGACTGAATTGCCACATCCAAAACTTTCCTTAATTCTATATCTATATTATCCATACAAAGGTAATTTTACCGCAAATATAGATACTATTTTGGAATATTCAATTAAAATCGAGGTAAAATTACCTTGATTTTAATTGAATATTCCAAAATAAATTCTACCATACAAATATGTTATAGGTTACACCGATACCAACGAATAAACCACCCGGATAGCCATAACCAGCCTGCAAACCAAATCCCCACCGCTTCTTCTTCGACTTGATGACGACCGGATGATAAATATCATTCGTCACCGTCTGATACACAGTCTTCGGATACACCACCATACTATCCAGCCGAGGGTCTACATATCCACTTACCACAGCCTGATACGAGCTGTCTCTATATACCACTTGCTTACGATGAAGCAAGGTATCACCTATCCGTGTCGTATCATCCGGCACGAAACGCCAGAACACAGCCATAGGTGCAGAGATAAGCATCGTATCTACCTTGACAACCGTCTTTATCTTCGTTTCTACACGAACTTCAGCCGGAGGCTGCTCATGCGGGCGAAGCCAAGCCGCCACACAAGCAACCGCCAGCAGCGCAACCAATATCCAAGGCAACCGTTTCATAACAGTTTCCATCCTTTCTCTACGTCCTCCATCACAGCCGGGATGCCGTTTTCTACCAACGAGATGGCAGCGGCAAAAGCGCACACCGTTGCCTTGTCCTCAATGTCCGGGATATAGGTGTTTGGCACCTCCATTTCACGGCATACTTTGCGGATATAAGCTCCGGTATCGTTTTCCTTATGCGGTGCCCATCGGGTTATAAAATCACTAATGGTTTTCATCCCGTGTTTCCACCGGTAGTTCTGCAACGTGCGCATCAACGCACGGTAGCCCCATTCAATGCTGACGAACTGGAAGAATTCTTTATCTTCCTGTCTCTCTCTCAATCCCTGCCATTTGTCCTTGCTCAGACGGATGTTGCCGGGATTGTTGTTTCTCAATCCTCTTGGTACACTCATTTCTTTTCCTCCTCTTCTAATCTTTAATTAATATCCGTTTTGCGGTTCTCTGTCACCGCATTTCTTTCTCTCACACCGTTTAAGCGCCAGTTCCAGTTTCAGGTCAGAATTAGTCTCCTTCAGTGTAAACAATTCATCCTGCACCTTACGGAGCCGGTCAGTCTGCTCCACAAACCGCTGTTCCTTCTCCGAAAGCTGCTTCTGCAGGAACTCGTTGTACTCCCGTAAAGCCTTGAACTCCTCAACATCCGCATGGGCATCCTCAATACGCGCATTGGTCTTGCGCGACATCCACCACTTAACAAGCTGCTTGATGCCCTCGATGCCACCGAGTGCGGTCACCAACATAATCCAATCATTCATTTCCATTTCTCCCGGTTTAACAATCGATACAAATTATAAGCACCCCCACATAAGCACAAGCAAACGCTGCCATCTCCGCCCAGAACAGCCATTTCCGGTATCTCAACATGATAACAACGGCTATCGGGAAAGCAACCGCAGGCAAGTACCACATACCGGAGAGACAAACCCAAAGAATTGTAGCTAATCCGGCTATTACTGTCCCTGCATAATGTACTTTGCTCTGAAATTCCTCCTTGAACAGCGGGGCTGTCCCGACGAACATCAGCCCACCGCAAGCAAGAAATGCCAAACATTGCAGGTTCTCCGATGAGCATTCAATCCACACCGGCATAAGCAGCATGGCAGGAACAATCATAGCTATCTGGAACAGCCATGCCGGACGATTCCGCTTCTTCAACTGATAGTAGGTATCAGACAAGCTCCAAGGCACTCCGCACACTCTCACCGCATACATTATGTACATAGTGAGCAAAAACAGCGACATAAAATATAAGTAAATCATAAGCCATCAATTTAAAGGTTGAACACTAATTTTTCAGGATAACCGGAAGTGTAATCATACGCTCCGACCTCCTCTTTCGTAGCAAGTCCCATAACCGCGGCCAGATGTTCCTGCGTGGCATTATAGCATTCCAGGGCATACAGTTCCAGTGCGGCCAGCATCTGCAAGGCAAGAGGAATGGGGATTACATACTTCACGGTATCATACCACAGCACGGTTGTCTCCTTGCCCGCAGCCTGCTCGATAGTGATTGAGTTTGCCAGTCCTACCCGCGTATCCTTGTCAAGCCACATCCGCTTGCCGCCAAACGTAAAGGAATTCACGACATCGGATCCATCGTAAACAGCAATTTCATTGACCTTCGCGCTCTTCACACCCTCCAAAGTCGGTTCATAGGGAGGGGTTAATTCACATTCGAGAATTTCCTTTGCAGACGCTGCCGGATGGGCTTCGTAAAATGCTTCCTGTTCCGCATTCAACGGTACCCAGGCTCCATCCAGGTAATCCTCATAGATTGTACCCACTTCATAGTTTTCGTCCAGTTCAAAATCAAGACGGACAACTTTCTCCTCGGAATAAATATGTATATATTGCATTGTTGTTAAAGTCTATTTTTATTCATTATGATAAACCGGTAATTCGCTCTAATACCTAATGATGTAAGCGGTGCCGTATTTATTTCAGTAAATGAGCCCAGATAATCCGAAGATTTGAACATACGATACGGAGAAGAACTTTCCTGTGCTATCGCATACTTTCCGTCAGACGACAGCCCCAAAGCAAAGCTATTGCCAATAACGGAATGCTTCAATGCCCAGGTTTTTCCGTAATCGGCGGATATACGTGCACCGGAATAAGAGTACCCTCCCTCTATAACCATATATTTCCCGTCATAGGATACAGCCAATGTACGGGCAGAGAAACTCGAATCGGTAATTTTAGTCCACGTCTTCCCATAATCCCCGGAATAATAGGCATAGTATGACTTTGATGAACTCTCCCTGTTGCAGCAACACAACATGTATTTGCCGTCACCGGAAATGGCAATCTTTGTGATAGGCCCCCTGAATATTTCACTGCTGAAAGTTTCTCCATAATCGGAAGATATAAACAGCTCATGGGTAGTATAATAGGGAGAATTTGACGCATATGCCACTACGTATCTGCCGGAATGGGACATTTCCACCCCCATGAGAGGCACGGTATTGTCTTTTAATCCATTGGAGACCCGCCATGTTTTCCCATAATCCCCGGAAAGCATCAAATCATATTTGTTATTGCTATTCTGACACACAATAGCGACCAGATTCCCCCTGCCGTTGCAGGCTATCGAGTACACGGAATAGCAATTATCAGGCTTGAAAGGTTCTGCCGTCTCCAGAAAATCCGTAGAACGCAATAATCCCACATTTGCCATATAGCACGAGCAATAGATATGCCTGCCGTCTCCGGACATGGCAATCCTCGTTCTATCGTTGCTGAAAAAGTATTCGTTTACATTAGGAAGGTCGGAAGGTTGTCTTCTGGTCCATGTCATTCCACAATCCTTGGAAATATCTATTAAGGCTCTACTGTCGGAGAATGCAATCACATACTGACCGTCCTTTATATTATTGCTTCGTCTTTTTAATACACTCATAAACCTTAGTCCCTTGTTTTTACGGATATTGAATAGGCGCCAGCGGCATAGCACCAGATACTAATCTCAAAGATATCTCCAGCGGAAACACTGATTGAAGTACCGGACATCGAAGTGAACGCGCCGGTATTGGGTATCGGCTGTGTGAATGCCGCCGATGCGACGCAGCGGATATACAAATCATTACCCACTGACATTCCGGAAGCAAGGCTGATGTTCGTGGCAGAGCCCAAACTTGCAGTGATACTTCTCTTGGAAATTGGCAGGGAGGCCAGTGTCGTGACCGTATTCACACCGGTAACTGTCGGGTCACCGACACCTTGCGGCCCTTGTGGTCCTTGCGCACCAGTCGCCCCTTTAGGTCCAGTAGCTCCGGTAGCACCCGTAGCGCCTTTTGCTCCGGTAGCACCCTTCAGGTTCTTGAAAGCAAAGGAAAAGGTTCTGGCCAATGCGGTACCACCGAGAGAAACGGTCACGGAGGGCGTACCGATGTTGGCGTCAACCGTAGCAGTAGCACCAGTAATACTGGCACTTGCACCTGCTGCACCCGTGGCACCGGTAGCGCCTTTTGCACCCGTATCACCTTTGTCTCCTTTATCGCCCTTTGGACCTTGTATTCCTTGTGCACCAGTGGCGCCTTTTGCACCAGCAGGACCGGTAGCACCAGTATCACCTTTTACTCCTTGCGGTCCTGTGGCGCCGGTATCACCTTTCATGCCCTGTGGACCTTGTACGCCTTGAGGACCTTGCGCTCCCGTATCCCCCTTCTCGCCTTTATCGCCCTTTGGACCTTGCAATTGTCCTTGACTTTGCCAATCACCGTTATACCAGGCATAATATGTATAAGGCAATGCAGTTCCAACGGAATAGAAACCAGTGATGTTTGACCCGTCAGGTACAGCAGTCTTTAAGGCATCAAGCGTATCGTAACGTCCAAGAAGGGTGAATGTATCTCCCGGCTTGCCTTTCACATAGATATCCGTCTTAACGTACTTTTTAGTGCCCTTATCCCATTGGTATACATAATGGTCTGCACCGATATAGGTAGGATGTTCTGCCGTATCAGTAGCACTCGCAGTGGCCGTTTCCGTATTTTTCTTGAGGGTAGCAAATTCAGTAACACGGGCAGTTTCCGCAGTGGCACGGTCGCTTTCAGCATTTACGCGTCCTGTCTCGGCTATCTGGCGGCTTGTCTCTGCACTTTTACGCGCATCCTCAGCTGTAATGCGGACAGTCTCGGAAGTAACACGCTTGTTTTCAGCCGTCACACGGGAACTTTCTGCTGTAACACGGTCTTTTTCGGCGTTGGCACGGCTCGCTTCGGCTTCCTGGCGTCCGGACTCGGCAGTACCCCGGGTAGTCTCGGCAGCTTTACGTCCGTCCTCGGCACTGACACGCTCGGATTCTGCATCTGCACGTCCGGATTCTGCTGTGATACGGGTAGTTTCGGAAGTCTGCCTTATAGTTTCAGCCCTGCCCCGCTCTGTCTCGGCTGTCTTCCGAGTACCTTCAGCCGCCACACGGTCTTTCTCCGAATTGATACGCGTGGATTCAGCCGATATGCGAGCACTTTCAGCAGAGGCACGCTTTGATTCCGCATCCTTACGCAGGTTTTCCGCAGAGACACGTCCCTCCTCGGCCTTACGTAGCTCTTCGGCAGCTTCCCTGGCGGGAGCGGACAACAGCTCTAGGGGAGCTTCGACGACCGACTCCTCCATACCGGAAAGGCGAAGTGCAGGCAGGCTCACAATGTCATCCAGAGAATTGACTATCTCCACATCGCCCACACCTTGGGAGCCGACAAGAAGGGCTTTCTTCACCTCCTCTACAAGCTGGTTGAACTGATTTGATTCCAATACCATAATTTTCAGAATTGATTTAAGATGGCTGGATGACGTTCAGTTGGTTAATTACCGCACGTTTCACGGCAGCTATGAGCCGCGAGTTCTTCACCACAAGTTCAAGAGCCTTGCAATACTGTTCCGGGATTTCCACCGCATCTTTCGAGTAGTAGATTTCCCGTGCCAGGTCTTCAAAGCCTATATCCAGAAGGATACTTCCGTTGTACATCATTTCATTGCCGACCGTTTCGGCTACGTCGAAGGTCTGCTTGGCGCCTTCGAATGAGGTCTGGGCCTCGATTTTCTTAAAGTTGATTTTCATACTTTCTATTTTAATTATTCTATATACTCATCCATGACAGATACCAATTCCCCAAAACCCGTTTTATCACATGCCATTCACGCCCGTTGATATTCGTCCTGGAAGAGTTCGCGAACGTACCGGAAGGAAAACTGATGGTATTCCCGTTCGGCATTATCCATATCTCATGCCCGTCAGAAGAGGACGGAAGGGATATAGTACAGTTGCCGTAAAAAAGCAGTGTGTGGTCGGTCGCCTTAATGCTGTACCTTGTAACCGAAGAGAGTATCACGTCAGTATTCCGGTATACACCTTGCGTCTTCAGCGGCCCGGCAATTTCCAGAGTCCCGGAGGACGGAGCATACATCTTCCCCACTATCACATCACCACCGAAATAGCTCTCGCCGGAAGATACGTGTATGGCCCTATTGCGCCCCGGAATGGTTGCAGAGATGGTTACCACCCCTTTGACTGTGCCCGCTTCCATAGTCTGGTAGGGCCTTATCAGGATGCTATTGGCTCCTCCGTCCGACGCTATCGCATGCAGATAGTAGCTCTTGCTGAGTTCGAATTGCGTAGTGCTATCTGTAAGGTCGGTCACGAACGCTCTCGAGTTGGTGGATATACCGTTACCATGCAGATACAGATAGTCACCTATCCGGCCGCTGGAGGCGTTTATCTTTCCGTTTACGGTGATGCCGTTCAATATGGCGTTGGCACCGGAAATATTTCCTTTCAACGTAAGATTATTGGCTGTGATATCGTTAAGCGTGGCATTGGCACCGGATATGGTACCTTTCAGGGTAAGGTTGTTCGCGGTGATATCGTTCAAGACAGCATCCCTGCCCGTTATACCCCCTTTCAAGGTAAGATTATTGGCGGTGATATCATTCAGTGTAGCCCCCGCCCCGGTAATGTTGCCCTTCAACGTAAGGTTATTAGCAGTAATGTCGTTCAGGATGGCGTCAATACCTGAGATATTGCCTTTTAATGTCAGATTATTAGCTGTGATGCCGTTCAGCGTAGCATCCGTGCCCGTTATGCTGCCCTTTAGAGTCAGGTTGTTTGCCGTGATGTCGTTCATCGTCACACGCCCGTTTGTATCGACCACGAAACTGCCGTTGATGATGGTCTTTCCCGTAAAGTTTATCCGGTCAGCCTCGATTGTAGCATTGGATATCAGCCTGCCCGCTTCGCCTTCGGTGATGAACGCGCTGATTTGAGCACGCCTGACGATATCACCGTTGGGGTCGACCTTTTCCGCAAACATGGTGGCGATATTGCTTTCCGTCACTAAACCGGCTTTGTCGATATTGGTAATGTTACCTTTGGAATCGAAGGTTATCTTCTGCACGAACTGGTCTATACGGCTGGCCGTCTGGCTAATGGCTGAGGTGTGCTGTTCCACGGTACCCTTCAGGCTGTTTGTGGCGGTCACCATACTTTCTATCTTCTCGGCAGTCACATGAAAGCTGCCTGCATGGGCGAACAGCTTGCCGTCCAGGTCAGAGACGGACGCACTGAAGTCTGCACGAAGACCGCGGGCCGATATGTCAATAGCAGACTTATATGCTTCGGTGATTCCAGTCTCAAGGCCTACAAGACCGGACGTGAATTCAGATTTCAGACCACGGGCGGAGATGTCGATAGCAGAGGTGTATTCTTGCGTTATACGACTCTCAGTATTCGTCAGGTCCTCCGTGAACTTCGCTTCAAGGTTGCGCGCGGTAAGCAGGAATTCACTGTGATACTCTTCAAGCTTGCCTGCCGTGCTTCTGATTTCGTCAAGGTTCGCCTGAATCTTCTTGTCTGTAAGTTCAAAACGCATATTGAATTCCTCGCGCAAGTCAGCAAGAGCATCATCGGTTAGCGTAAGTGCATACAAGTACATGTCACCGGTAAAAGACATGTGGAAATCACCGGTTCCGTTCCACTTACCGGTTATCTCCATCTGTTTGAATTCAGTACTGGGATATAGGTCCTTAGAAAAGGAAATCGGGGTGTATTCCTCAAAACCTTCTTTGTTCTCGTTCTTGAAATGGAAGGCAAGAGTGCCGGGGCGCTTCACCAGATACTTGAAAGAGATAGTGAACTGCCGGGGGCGCTTGAGTTCGTCGAAGGTCTCAAAATCCGGATGGCGGTAAAAGTCTGAGTTGACCTGCTCGATATAGCTGTTCTTAAGGCGTAGCACATTCTTTGCGCGTTCGCTTACTATATCGGCGAAAGATTCCTTGTTCGCATAGAAGTTACTGTTGAAGTACAGCAGCCGACCGTCAACTCGGAAGATGCGTATGTTGCTGCTACCGGTCCAGTACTGCATGTCAGCGGCAAAAGACGCATTGTTAAGGTAATTGTTCAAGGCATTGATTTCATCACGCACGGATGAGATTTCAGACTTGATAAGTCCTTCAATGACAGTGAACATTGTCAGGATGTCCTCACCGGCCATCGTAAGGAATCGCCCTTTGATTTCTACGCCACCTTCCGGTGTGTACTTGATGTAAGTGCTCTCATCACGGGCGCCGATATAGGAAGTACCGTACACTTTCATGTAGGCATGCCCGGTGGATTTGTCAACACCGAAGGAGATTACATCTTTCCCCGTTAGGTTGAAGTCGTCAATGCCGGTGTAGAAAGTTATAGACGGGGATGTCTCGTTGGTAGACGATAGCACGATTGCGCTTTGAAGGTCTACATCTGTACGGTGGCCCAATCCTATAATATCGTCACCTGCTTGGGGGATATCACTACCTTCATCACAGATGGCCTTGGATAAGTCAATATAGTCACGCCCCACAGCCATGACCTCACGCCAATAGTAGCGGTTGGAGGCGTTCAGGGTAGTCCCTTCGACGATGTTGCACTCCTTTGCTTGCGCCAGCGAGCCTACACTAAATTCGTTTGCTATCGCTTCACCTTCCTGCTCGGCAAGGAAATAGCAGCGGTAGGCATCTTCCAGTTCCTCCACGCGGATGCACTTCATACCGGCATGGGTGATTATCTGTTCACCGCCTACATGGGTGGCTTTCTTAACCTGCAGTTCTTCAAAGACGGCCTTTATCTTCACATACAGACGGTCAACGACAGCTTGGGAAGTACCGTCTTCACGGACGGTAATACCACTGCCATTCTTGCCAATCAAAAGGCCTTTTAAGAATGTGATAACCTCCTCCGCTACGTCGCTTGCATCCTTTCTCAAGAACATTCTTAGGGTACGTAAAGCAGAGAATACATTGAAGTTGCTTGCGGCCGTAGCGTCGTTGGTCTTGATGACATAGATGTTGCTTCCTCCCGAACCGGTGAAGGTCTGTCCCTTAAAAGTCAACTCTTCGACTTGCGTTTCAATATCGGAAAGGCGGGAATAGGCGGTGCTTTCGCCAATCGTATACTGCGGGGAATCGTAAGGCTTGTCGAGGTTGATTTCAAAGCCGATGACACGGGACAAGCGCCCGTCCTTGAAGTAGGCAGGATTGACAAGGTTGATGCGCTGTCCTATGTCAAAGCTGTGATTTATTTGGTCTTTGTGTACCCAGATGGAGTTGAGCGTAGCCGTATAGGTGCCGTCGTCGATGCAGGTCTTTGCCACGTACTTCTTTGCAGTGGCAAGCAGTTCCTCTTCGGCAGCAGCCACCAGCCCAAGTTCGGTTATCTTCTCGGCATTCCAACCAGACAGTACATACTTGTCACCTTTTGAAGGGAACAACACTTCATCCGGCAAGGAACGGCCGTAGTCTTCATTCTGTACAATCTCCCAAAGCTGGGCATCAGGATTCCATGTGCCGTCGTCGTTCTTCTCGGTCAGACCAAGAGGGTTAAAGGCAGCACCGAACTCCATGCCGTTGAGCTTGCCGGATTCGAACCTGATTTTGAGTTCCTGTCCTTCAAGGATGTATTCCTTCGAGAAGTTGATGCCTGAATCCTTGAACCGGTAGAAGGTAACTTTTGTCTTTGTATCATCTTCATTATCTACCTCGCTCTCATAAGAGCTTACACCGGTGATTTCACCCACCCGTTTGGGATAGACGTCGTCGAATACAACAACGGCTTCAATGGCTTCCAAATCGGTCAAGCCCTCGTGGGCATCCACGTATGGAGTGCCTGCCGGAAGCATAAGGCGCTTCTGGACGATACCGTTGACAACAGTGGTCTGGTCTACCGGGCGATAGTTGGTAGGGATGTTTCTTGTTGAACCGAACGCATAGATTCTTGTGGCATAAGTACCCTTGCTGTCACTCCGGCTCATGTCCTTGGCTTCCTTATCCAGTTCTATCTTAACAGCGTCGGAGAACTCACAGCGTCCGAAGTTGATGACATGGTCCGTTACCCAACAATCACAACCCCAGTTATCAGCCATGCTGAACATAGCATCAATGAGGTTGGTATTGTCATAGGTCATCAATTTGGAGGAGTTCTCGACACTATCGTCAATGGAAAACACGAAGTCTTTTCCCTCATATTTATAACCAAGAGCTTTCAAATTGCGAAGGAATACACCCATCTGGACATCCAGTGAAGCGGTAAGGGACCAGGACGCTTCCAGTCCTCCGTACTCCGGGGTGTACTTGAATATCTTTGTTTTCCACTTGAAATAGTAAGCGTCAAAACGAAGTTCATAGGAGTAGCCTCCGTTCTTGTAGGTCGGATAGGGAATATCTACAATCTGATAGATTTTTGCCAATTTACCGCCCATGGAGGCATCGAGTACCCCACGCAAGTCAACGTAATCACCTACTTGGAAATCGACTGGGGACAGAGTATTAAAAGGTAGTACGACATAGTCCTCTTTCATTAAAGAGAACTTGCCTTTTGCACCGGGATTGATACCAGTTGAAAAGCGGGTATTGCCTTGTATGTCCTTAATATCTATCATGTAAACAAAGGTCGGACATAAAAAAAAGAAGCCCTAAAAATTAGAGCTTCCATACACGACAATGAATTTAATGTCGTAAATTTCTAGCCTACAACACGGTTAGATGGATTGTACTCACAGAATTTGGCTGATATTTTCCCAAATGTCCGGTCTAAGCTTTGGGCATAAGAAACGCTCTTTCCTAAATATAGCAAATGATAAATATCACTACTGTTCTCAGGAATCTGAATATCAATTTTACCTTTGTAAAGTTCTTCATAAAAAGCTGTTTTCTTTGCCTGATAATCGGCAGGAGAATCACCTTCTACTGTAAAAACAAGAGTTAACTCACGCTCATCAAGCTTGGGGTTATCCATAAGAACTTGTTTCCCATGTTCCAAGCGTGATTTATTCTCTATAAACTCTTTCAGAGGTACCGGTGCTCCCAGTACATCAAGAAAGTTATCTCCCATTCTAACACCCCACTCTTTTAGGGCTTCTCTTCCGTTTATTATTAATTCTGCCATAACTATTATAGATTCTTTATATCCTGCTTGATATCATTTGTATTATCGAGTATTCGCGGACTATTTTTGGCAAGAATAACAGAGTTTTCAAGTATATCTCTACGGTCCATGTTACCTTCTACTTGGAATGTTCTCATTTCATCTACGATTCTTTCCATATTGGAGACTTTATCGGTCAATGCCTTTATGTCCTCTGTCGGGAAAACAACATGTACCTGCGACTGATAGCCGCTCGCTATTGTCTCTTTGGCTCTATCTGCGAAATTAGGAGTTCCAGATAACAAAGCTGGGACATCCCCGCTTCTAAGATTGAGCAATGAAAGTTTGCCATTGATGGATGAAAGTAAACCGGTCTGTTGAATGGACTGGTTCTTTATTTCTTCCCCGGCAACCTGCAAAGCTGTAAAACGTCCGTTAAGTTCTTCGCCGGTATCTTGTGACATGGCTTCAAAACCCTTACTACTCGCCTGCTGTGAAAACATGGTTCCAAAGAACTGGTTGATGGCATCAACTTCTTTCTTCATGTCGTCAACCATCGTCTGTTTCATGGAGTCGAGGAGCTGCTTTTCTTCGGAAGTCAAGTCGTCATCTCCCATGGCCTTTTTCCACTCATTGTACCACTTCTGCATCTGCGGTTTGAAGTTCTCCACATACATGGCCTTAATCAAAGCCTTGCGCATGTATTCGCTCATGTCATCGGAAATATCCTCCGCTGTGGCCTCTATATCGCACAAGGAATTCAGAATACCATCAGAGAACGACTCCCATTCCTGCTCAGCTTCATTACGGGCGTTCTCCGCTTCCTGGGCGGCTTCTTCCGCACGGTTGATGGCTCCCGTATCAAGAGTGGGGAAAAGCTTGTTAGCCGCATCCACAATGTCGACACCGGCTTTCTGAATTTCGGCTATCATCTCGTCCAGAGTCTTGCGCTCGGCCGTATCAATGGCACCGTCTTTCATAAATTCCGTATATTTGTCATACCAGGCCTGAATCTGAGGCTGGAGCTGGGCAGTAAACATGGAATCCACCAAGGCATTGCGCATATATTGATAGATATTGTCGGCTATGTCCTCGGCGGTAGCTTCTGCGTCATAGAGCACACTCTTGATACTGTCGGAGAAAGAGTTGAACGCTTTCCTTACCTCCTCTCCAGAGTCTTTCCACGCGTCACTGATTTCCCCGGCAGCATCGGCGACCTCCTTGCTCAACCCGTCAATGTCATTCTTGATGTTTGTACGCTCTTCATCGGTTACAAGTCCATCCTCTGAGTATTCCTTCCATTTTTCCCAGATGGCCTTGATACGCGGTTCGTACTGTTCAAGGTACATTGCCTCAATAAGCTCTTTCCGCATGGAATCGGAGATATTCTTGGCAACAGTCTCAGCAGTAACTTCCGTATCATACAAGGAACTTAATATCCCATCGGAGAATGATTTGAATTCCTCCTCAAGTTCTTTCTTTAGGTTGCTCTCAGTAATGCCAAGAGTATCACTCAGAATATCCTTAGCGGCCGTAATGTCGTTAGCCAACTTCTCCGCTTCGTTTCTTAACGCATCCTTTTCAGCGCCGGTTATGTCACCGTCAGACATGGCTTCCTGAACCTTCTTGTATAACTCCTCTATCTGCGGTTGGAAGCTATCAGTGAACATCTTATCAACCATCTGCTGACGGATGTACTCAAAGATGTTGTCTGTCACATCCTCGGCAGTGGCTTCGACAGAGGACATGGCAGACTTGACGCTATCAACAAACGACTGCAAGTCTTCGGCGTTCTTCAGCTTGTCAGCAAACAAACTATTAACGTCCTCTACGCCCTTCATCATCTGCTCAATGTATTGGTCAATCTGAGAGCCGAGTTGTGCCATGTCACTCTCGGACAATCCGTCTTTGGAAAGCCCCTCAAAGGTCTTGTACAACTCTTCCATCTTGCTCTTGTACTCCTTTTCATACAGAGCGTTAATCATTGCCTGACGGAAGTAATCATAGATATTATCAGAAACATCCTTGGCCGTCACATCAAGGGAAGTAAGAGAACTCTGCATACTACCGATGAAATCCTCATAGTTATCCGTGCTACTGTCGGTATCCTCTTTGGTCCATCCGAAAATTTCCGCAAGCTTGTCACGTTCGGCAAGTGCAGAACCGGCAATTGCGTCATACTGCTTCCGAAGAGCCTCCATCTCCTCCTTCGTAATGCCTCCTTGGTCTTTATTGGCCTGGGCAAAGGCATCGTACCACGTTTGAAGGTCCTCGGTAAATTTGTTGCCTACCATTGTGGTAAGTACGGCACGCTGCATATATTCGCTGAAACTGTCAGAAAAGTCTTTCGCGGAACTGTCCATATCCATGAGAGTATCTACAAAACTGTCGAACACACCGTTAAAGGTTGTTTGGGTGAGCTGCTCTTTTATCTGGTCCTGAATATCCTCAATCCTTTCCTCTCCATCTATAATGCCGTTCAAATATTCTTGCACGTCACCGTCCATCTTCGCCCAGAAGGCAGGAGCTTCGGATTTAAGTTTCTCCAATTGCTCAACAGTGAGGTCAAACAGTCCGGTCATTCTTCCGGTCCCGATAAGCTCTTTGGCGGCATTGACTGACATGTCGAGTGCGTCGGCAATGTCCTGCCAGTCGCTTGACGAGGTGTTCTTTGCCATCCGCTTGCCAATGGAATGGGAACCGGCAGATGCACCGGAATTAAGACGCTCTTTTCCCAGCAGGCGATATGCCTCAATCTGCCTTTCAACAAGGCCAAGCGCCTCTTCTCCGACCTTGTCCGCTTCCATACCGTAGGAAATGCCGATATATTCCAGTTTCTTGTCTATCAGCTCATCCCATATCTCATAGAGTTTGTTATATTCCTCTACCATCTCGTTATAGTGGGAATAATCGGCACCGAACATCCCGTCCAATGCGGACACTACAGAGGAAATTCCAGAAACCGCACTCATTGCGCCTCCGACAATATCACCCGACATGATTTGCCCGACCCCGGATGCCGTTTGTCCTAAGCCGCCAAGCGCATCAATGGCACTTGTTATCTTACTGTCGTCAAATCCGAATATGTCGGCGATACTTGAGCCAAACTCATTCAATGCAGGGGCAAAAGACGTCACAGTATTTCCTATATCGGTGATTCCTTGACCGATTTTCTTGGAATCGTTGCCACCCTTTTTTATGGCTTCTATCCCTTTCTCCAAGTCAGAGACGAAAGCCTGCCACGGTGATTTGCCTTTAAGTTCATCCTTTAACCCTTTGATTGCGTCTGTAACATCCTTGATGGATATTTCCCCTTTTTCTATCCCTTCAATGTCTTTATCGGTAAAGCCCATTCCTTTCAAATCAGCAATAGAAATGTCTTTATCAGTACCGGACATGTACTTGACAAGGGTTTCGTATTTGTCAATGATGGACTGAATAGCGGAAACGGACTTATTGCTGGCATCTTCAAAGAGGTCTGCCATCGCCTTTGTGGAGTGACCGAACTGTTCATCAAGCTGTTCAAGAGCCTTGTTCTTTTGGGCTACCTTGGAAGCGTACTCCGGGCTGTCGGTTTGCAGTTTGGCTATCTCGTCATTGTACTTCTGAATAAGATTTTTGCGCTTTTCCTGGTAGTTGCCGAACTCAATGAAATACTCCTGCCATGCTTTTTTGTCGGCTTCAAGTTTGGCTTTACTTGTTGAATCAATATCGCTTTCTCTTTTTTTAGCGGCATTAGAAGCCCATGTGCCAAGTTTCTCCTCTTGTTTATCTGTCAGTTTTCCACCTTGCTCCGTTTCCCAATCCTTGCGCTGTTTTTTAATAGCATCCAGTTCTTTTCGATAGTCCAAGTCAATCTGAGCCAGCTTCTTTTCAGTACCATCCTCCATGAGGTTGATTTCATCCTGCTGGTTTTTCCGACGAATGGAAAGGAGTTGTTCGGCAAGCAGTTCTTCTTGCTTTTTCTGCTTGTCGGAAGTGGTAATCTTATCCTTTTCGCCTGTAATTGCTTTCAACTTGGATTGTTCCACCTTTATTTCAGCCTCTATGCGTTTATATTCCTTATGGTCGGTGACTTTCTTCAAGGCTTGTTGTTTAAGACTTATGGCGGCTTCTATGGCTTCAATAGAACCGTTTATCATTGTTTGAGTAGTCTTTATACCGATGGATTCCAAAGTTTTTCGTTCTTCTTCGGAGAATTGGGCGTACTTCATCACAAGCTCAGTGCCAGACTTAAATAATGATTCAGCTTCCTTCCGCATATTCTCTTCTTTTTCTTTGGCAAACGCTTCCGGGCTTAAATCGGCTTTCTGCAATGTGCCTGATAAGTCTTCACCTGCGGCTGATTTTACAAACCATGATTTGAATCTGTCACCAAAAGAAACACCTTCCGCTGATTTGGCATCCGCTTCCATCATCTTTTGTACAGCTTTCTTGTATTCTTCCGCTGCAAGTTCCATCGTGGACGCTGCCTTAGCACGCTGCAAAAGTCCCATGATGAAAGTATCTTTGTTTATATTGAAAAGCCTTTCCGCTTCTGCCGCATCGTTTACAGAAACGCCCATGCTGTCAATGGCATCCTTGTTTTCCAAGATGAATTTCTTCTGTGCATCAATATCACCGCCTAATCGTTTCCATCCTTGCGACAAGCGTTCCAACGTGGATATGACAGTACCGGAAGTTTCACCTACTTTCTTCTGATAATCTTCTAACGACTGATAGGTTTCTGACAATGCTTTCTTGACAGTGAACAAAGAGCCAACCCAATCCACTATTTTATCCCCATAGAGTGTAAGTAGAGTTATTCCAACTGTTAAGATGGTCTGCCAGCTAAACAAAGACGATACCACTTGCTTCCATACTGGAATCGCCGACTGCCCCGACTCCTTCAATAGTTTATATTCAGTTCTCGCCCGTTTAATCTCATCTGCTAAAATTGGAATATTATTCGATATAGCAGAGAAAAAAACTTTTGGACCGTAAGCCAAAGAAGGAAGTTCGCGTCCTACTTGCTGAATAGACATACTAAGCCCATTCCACTGCTTACCATAATTACCTACATTACGTTGATGATTGCCAATAGTGGCATCAAGTTTCTTTATTTTTGTATCCGCTTGTTGAATAGACGCAAGCAATTCTTTACCAAAAGGAGAATTGCGCTCTTCTTCTGTCAATTCGCGATAAGCTATCCTCATTCTTGATAAAGACTGGGATAACCCGTTCATGGAAGTAGCGGCTACATTATCAAGTTTGGCATTATTGTTCAATGCTTGTCTCACCTCTGACAAAGCAGTTTTATGTGTCAATAATGAATTGTTTAACTGTTCAAGCCGTTTTTGTTGAGCAGAAGACAAGGAAGAATAATCACCTTGTGACTTGTTGATTTTCTTAATCTCAGCATTAATCAAACGGATAGCGTTCATTTCATCTATCATTCTCTTGACATTCTCTTCTCTTGTGCCAAGAATACCGTTTATCTCGGTTTTTAGGTCATCATAAGCCTTTGCTTGCGCCCGAACACTTTCCGTTTCAGCCGTATTTGTTTGCCTTGCAGCATCTCCATTCTGTGCCGGATCAGCCGTAGGTTTAGATACAACCTCTTGTGCTTTGACAATCTTTTCGGTTGCTTTATTGATTCGACTGACAGAAAGCATAATCTTTCCTTCCGCTGCCGCAATCTTATCCACCAATGTATCGTATTGCCCCAAAAGGGAGGTTAACTGTGATTGCAAACCTTTAGCTATATCAATATCGACCTTGATATTAATACCCATCAATGCTTTTTTGACATTTTCTATCTCGTTCTTCAGTTTGCGCAACTTCTGAACATCACTGTCTACATTTGAAATAATGCCTGCCATATCTATAATTTTTTTTCTATTTGTCTACCTGCATACAAGATACCATTAGTCATAATAACTTCAAACCCTTTACTTTCGACATAGCTTGCATAAGGCTGACCGTTAGCCAAATAAAGCCCATCCTTTGATTTTTCGGAATAAATCAGAAGATTCTCTGTATTTCTTACCGCTTCGGAATGAGAACCGTCTGATTCCACCCACATATCTACTATTTTCCCATTACGGACAACACATCCCCCATTTGCATTATTCAAGTTACCAGTCCTATTTTCATAAGTCTTGTTAATCTTTGCATTTCGAGTGGCATCTCTCCCTATTTGAGAAAGAGTATTATAATACTTATCATCTACACTTTCAAGCAATTCATCTAATCCTGATATATCTCCTTTAAACTCCATTATTTTTTCATTTATGCTAAATTCGACAAATACAAGTTATCCGGCAATATTTCAAATATTTAATATGCGACAACGGAATAATTGTCGTGAAATAATTGGGAGTGATTGATTTTTGAGATATTTTTGCAAAATAACGATTCAAGAACATCATGAAACAGCTTGTATTTCTCTTATTATCACTATTACTACTCTCATCTTGCTTTTCTAAAGAGAAGCAAAATAGTGATGCAAAAACACTGGATGAAGCCTTAATTTTAGCAGGTAATAGCTTAAATTCAAAAGATTCTCTTTTTTTAGGATTCAATTTTGGTATGGATAGTTGTGATACATATCGCAAAATAGACAGCTTGGTTAAAATTGGGAAATTAGCTTATCGAGATGGATATTTGAGATATGATTTTAATATAGCTCCATTGCATTACAATCCTGCTGTTGGGTTTGTTTTTAAAAATGACACATTATCTAAAATTAGCCTTGCATTTTTAAACGAAGAAGGACATCCTGTTGAATTAATAAAAAATGCAGTCTCTGCCCATATTTTTGAAACATTAACCGCCAAAGGATATAAATCGTACAAAGAAAAGAACCTATTAGAATCCGAAGATTATTATTTCATCAAAGATAATATTTCTATTTCTCTGAAAGCCTATGAAAGACTTGTCGTTATGAGTTATAGCAACGCTATTGTGGATATGAAGGAAAAACAAGAACACATTAAAAAACAGAAGCTACAAACCAAACAAACACTGTCTGATTTGTAGCTTCAAAAACCAAATAGGCAAACCATTGTTTTATGAGGTATACCTATTTGAGAAATGATTACCATCCTTACACTTGTTATCATTCATTTGAGTTTTATTTTCCCATTAGCATATTCTTTTCTTTTGTACAAAGGGCTGTTATCACCTGTTTCTAATACATACCTAATAGCATCTATAATATATTTTTTACCAAACTCTTTATACCTACTCATTAACGTAGCAGGGCTAATATTTATGCGTATAGCCCAATCATGGATGGTTAAGGATAGTTCACCAATAGATATAAATGTAGCGGCATTTTTTAAACGAACATTCTCACTTAAAGTAAGCCATCTGCAATTTGACGGTTCATAATTGCCTTTAGAATTAATTCGGTCTATAGTTAAATCATTTTGATAACCATTTACCATAGCCCAATCATAAAAAGCTTGAAAATCATTTCTCCACTCATCGCACATCACAACACCTTTCCGACCATAATTTTTATATGCTGGTCTATTTGAGTTATAGCAACGTTCTTTAATTTTAGACCAAATATTATAAAGCCGAGTTCCAGATTTCCCATGAGTTGTATTAGCTTCTTTGGTATTGTCAATATCCAGACATCCGCAGCTTCTTGTTTTGCCACTATTTAAATTACATTGTCTTACAATCGCTTCATTTCCGCAATCACATTTACAACGCCACAGAGTGGCACCATTACTTGCAAAACCAACGTGCTCTAAAGCTACCAGCCTTCCGAATCGCAGTCCTTCCATATCCTTAATTTCATGGAGCAGGCAACCGCAACTCTTAGTTTTGCCTCTTCTTAAATCACTTGAACGTACAACGGTGGTATTACCACAATCACACTGGCAAAGCCATTTATAATGTTTGTCTTTGTCGTTTAGTAACTTTTCTACTTTCTTAATAGCAACAAGTTTTTCAAATCTCATACCAGGTATTATTTTTATTTTCGCTTTCATAATCTTTTATTTTTTAGTTGAATAAAGGCAATCTAAAAGTCGTGCAGATTGCCTTTTGATAATCGTGTAGTTTCCAAAATTACTTTTGCAATGCTTGGTCAATCAACCCACGAAGTTCTTTCAGTTCTTCTTCGGTCAATCCATACACATTACCCAATGCTGAAGGTTTTTCAATCTTTAAACCGTACTTTACCCCCCCCTGCTGTTTCTCTTTGGGTAAAATGGCGATAGCAAATCGTTTACTCATTTTCTTGTTGTTTTTGATTTATAACTATGTTTTTAATCTCTCATTTGGTAGCAATTATTGGCGGTGGTCTTGTTTTGAAGTTCATAATCGTATTTATATGCTTGGATATATTCTAAATCCCTCTACCAGTTTCCCTTCAAAATCAGAAATCAGCTTGCGTATCTGCTTGTTTTGATTATCAGCGTTTATATAGTGTCCTGCCAAATAATAACCCTCTACATAAGCATTGCCTATTTGGGAGAAGATATTACGCAATCTTTCTTGAAATGGAAGTTTGTCACAGTCAAAGACACCTGCCATTATTTCGCCATAAGCACCATATCCAAACCCTTTTTCATCTCTCATTCTTTTCGCTGTTTCTTTCAACCGTTTATTGAAACGGTTCAGTTCGGACTTGAATATCTTTTCGGCATACTTGGTGCAATCATTCTTGCGAAGCATTTCTTCCATTTCGTTGAAGGCGCTAATATACGCTTCTTTGAATTGTGCAGCCACCCTGCCAGTGAATCCCATAGCCAAAAAGGTGAACCCATCACGGGTTAAATAGTACATGGGTCTTTTTTCACCTTTTTTATCGACATATTCAACGGGCGCAAAATTGCGCTGGTTAAATAACTCACTACAATCCAATGATTTAATAGCTCTCAATACATCTTTGTGTGCTTTACCAAAATACTCGGCAACTACCAATGAGGAAGTTACTGCCTTACCTTCTCTCACTTCAATCAAATCAACTTCATACGAAGAAGAATTGTTCCTTTTAATAATCTCTGTTTGCATGTTCATTATATTTATGTGTTAGTACTATAAGTTCTACTTTAATCACCCACATAGTGAGCACCGAAATGCCCGTAACTATACGGATTGTAATATACTGATTGAGGTATTGACAAATCATCATAAGAGCTACGCTCTGTTGGTTGTGCCAAAGCGGATTTCATAGCTTGCTTCTCTACCTCTCTTATCTCTTCTTTAGAGATACGTTCTTTCTCGTTAGCCCAAGCAAGTTTCAAACAGTCTGCCCAAGTCTTCACACCGTGAGTAAGAGAATACAGTTTCATGTACTTCTTTATCTGATGGGCTTCTTTCATTATCTTGCTTAAATTGTAGCGTTTCATAATTGTATGTTTTAGCATTTATACTATTTCGTTGTACTTTGATGATGCAAACATACTACTTAAATAGTATAACACAAAACAGAAAGAACTATTTAATTGGTACATTAACCTTATTTAATACTATTGTAATAGTACAAAAAACAAAGAAACGTACCTTTGTATAAAATTAAAATACACGATTATGAATCTAAGAATAACAGAACATTGTAAATTACAAGGTATTACCCTGCAGGATTTAGCTGATAAAATGGGGGTAGCCCGTTCGACATTAGCTAATACATTATCAAAAGGCAATCCTACCATTGAAACCCTATCTAAAATAGCGGATGCTCTCGGAGTTGAAGTAACAGACCTTTTTGAAAAATCTTCCGATGAAGTTATAGGAGCTGTTCGCATAGGAGATAGCACTCACGTTATCAATAGTAAGGATGATATTAAGAAACTGGCGGAAAAATTATGAATATATCCCTATAAATGATAACAAATAACGCTATATTTTGTTATTTCATTATTTAATAACACTATATTTGCACAATAAACTAACCCAATAATCAATGGCACAATTAATAATTAAGAACATAGGACCAATAAAAGACATAAATATTACATTAAATAAAGTAAATGTAATTATAGGTCCGCAAAGTTCAGGTAAAAGCACTATTAACAAAATTGCATGCTTTTGCTCATGGGTAGAAAAGAAAGTTTCATTGGAACAATCTTTTGACTTTTTTCTTAAAGATGATAATTTCATTACTAATTTGATAGTTTTTCACAAATTAGATGGATATTTTTCCAATGATTCAAAGATTATGTACGCATCTTCTGTTGTTAAGTTTTCTTTTGAATATAGAAGTAAAGTCCCGACTTTTGAATGGGTGAATCAATATAATTATATTAGAACTAAAATTTCATACATACCTGCTGAACGTAATATCGTTTCTATGATATCTGATTGGAAACAAGTCAATTTACCTAAAAACAATATTTTTAATTTTATGTCAGATTGGAATATTGCAAGAAAAGTATATACTGTTGACAATAGACTGGATATTAAATCTTTAGACACCAAATATTACTATGATGAGAATCAAGACATTGATTTTCTAGAAACATTGGACGGAAACAAAATCCAATTAATAAATGCTTCAAGTGGGCAGCAATCTATGATTCCTTTATATACATTAGTCAACTATTTTACTAAATCTATTTATGAAGGAGATAGAAACGACAACATTGATAATAAAGAAAGAGATGCTAAATTATTAAATATAATAATATCAAAATCATTATCAGAAGTTATTGATAATAAAACAAATCTCAATAACGAAAAATGGCTACATCAATATTTAAAAACGATTTTAAAAGTCACAAAGGAGAATGAGAAATTTCATTTACCTAAGGCTGGAGAAACTTTTTTAAGTTCACTATCTGACTATTTTACTCATTTTATCCAAACAAATTATACAAGTTTATACATGGAGGAGCCAGAGTTAAACTTATTCCCTTCTACACAAAAGAATTTATTGTATTTCATAATAAGTTCAATAAAGGAGAAAGAACATAAGTTATTTCTAACAACTCACAGTCCATACATACTTTATTCATTAAATAATTGTATAATGGGTTGGCTTGTGAAGAATAATATGCCCAAAGATATTGCAAATTCTTTGGAAAGCTACAATTCATGGATTAACCCTAAACTCGTTTCTGCATGGCAAATAAAGGATGGAGAAATATTTTCCATTCAAGAGCATCATACTAATAGTATTGGGAAACATTATTTCAATGAAATAATGAACGAAACGATGGACGAATATTATACAATGCTTAATTATTTTATTCCAGAAGAAAAATGAAGAATAGATTATTGGCACAATTACCCCAACATAAAACATGCCTTTGTTCTATATACAATCCTCATCTATATATTGTAGACTGGAAAGATTATAATAAAGGAGTAGTTGAAATTTCTGGCGCTCAAAGAAATGTTATTAACGCTGTTCATATATTAAATGAGAATAATGTAAAAGTTTTTTTTGATGGATTTCCTGAAAATGCATTACCTATCACTAAAAAAAAGCGTTCTAGACAATGTGAATGTGTTGTTTTTCCAATAACTTGTGATCAAGATGAATGGGTTTTATTTATTGAAACCAAATATGCAAATAGTATTCATGCTGCAAAGAATCCTAATTCAGATTATCCCTATTGTATGGTACGTCAAATAAAAGAAACGGTCTCATACTTTAGGATGAAAGGAATAATTTCAGAAAATAAAATCGTTCATGCGATTATTGCTTTCCCTAATCTTATGGAAGGATTTAATTCATGGGTATTCCCTATTAAGCATGATGGCATTGAGGAATCTATCTTAGATATCAGAATCAATGATAAAATAATCATACGAGCTACAAATCATGCTCAAATAGTAGATGATACAAACATACTTTTACTTTCATAAAGTTAAGCCGGATTTCTCCGGCTTTATCCTATTTCTTTTTCCTACGATTAGCCAATTCCTTACCACTGATTCTATTCACTTTTTGACCACCATATACTGCGTGTAATTTATCCCGTTGCATCATCAGCAAATTCCGATAAGGGATAACCTCAAACACTTCTGTATAACTCAGATGAAGCGTGTCAATCAAATGGGCTATCTGCCCGAAGAACGTTGTGTTTCCTACTGTTTCGGTCTTGCTGCCAGCATCGACACGTTCCTCATCGAGCTGACACACTGAAAAGCCGAAATATCCATCATAGAGAAACAGACTTCCAAGGCATCTTTGACTTCTTCAAAAGTGCCGTTCTCCAATTCTTTGACCAAACTATCATTCCCGCAGATGAAGCATGAAATACCTTTCAGCATATCTTCAGTAGCTTCAGGAAGCTCTTTAATAGCCTCCATGATATTATCTCCTCGCAGGGCGATATTGGAAAAATGATGAATGGCACGACAGATAATTTTAATTGTAGGAGGTTTGATGGTATAAACGATTCCACCTATCCCTACATTTTTAAAATCCAGCCCTAATAGGGCATCAGAAACCGTTTTTGCTGCTTGATTATTCATAACATTAAATTAAAAAGGCGGTGAGCAACCACCCACCGCCATCTGAAAACAATCCTTTTACTGAAAAATTATCAACCTTCCGGCACTACAACTTCCGATTCGTCAAACCACTTTTCGGAAGCCAATCCATCTACACCTGTGGAAAGGGGAACGGCCGAAACAGCCAATCCGACAGCCTTATCGGTATTAGAGCCACGGGCATTGATAGCCGCTTTCGGAAACACAACATAAACTCCGTCTTTGGTTTTACCAATCACACATTTATGAATAGGCTTATACTTGCCTCTTTCCCAATTCTTTTCTGTGGCTTTACCACCTTGTAAATCAGCCTTTGTAGCATAATCATACTCACCAATGGTGAAGTTGATTTTCACCTCACCCGGTTCAGACGTTTCCCGGTAGTACTCACCAGTCAAAGCGTTTTTGTAACGAGTTACACTTGCCTCTGCTTCTTCGTATTGATACGTGTCACCATGCACATTCTTGACCCGCTTCGTTGCTGCGTTTTTCAAGATGGTGGCTACTTCTGCGCCTGTTAATCCGGCAGCTGGAGTAGTAACCGTTTTAATCGGTTCTGCATAATACAGTTCGTCAATTTCTACTGCTGTAATCATATCATTTTACATTTAATACATTAAACAAAATTCTCACATTCACATAATGACACTTCAAAGCTGTGTCCGCTTCTGTACCGATAGAATCAATAGAGTAACGATATGTCATACCATCATAGGTGCTTACTACATCATCAAACAGCTTGCCAGCCTTTCTTTCAAGTTCGTTAAGCCGGATTGTGTTCGCTTCATTCTCGCTTAAATTGGGTACACATAGATTCACTTCTGCGAAAGATTTCTTCCAATACTTTCCCGGCTGTTGTTTCTTTGTGTGGATAACGATTCTTTCAGAGGTCAATTCACCCGTCAGCGTTTCTCCTGCTGGCACTATGCCTATCCCGAAAGCCTTGCAATCCCGGTAGAGGATGTTTCCTATGTCGGTGGTTACTATCATCGTTCAAATCTATCTTTCAATCTTTTTTCTGTCCTTATCGCTGCACTTCCTGCAACTTCAAATCCTTTGGATTCCACGAATGAAGCATAATCAGCTTCGTTTTTCAGAATTAAGCCATCTTCATTAACCTCATAATCATTCGATTCTCTCAAATGTTTTGTGTGGTCTTGATAGTTTCCGGTAGCTTTTGCATCTTCAACAAATGCCTCTCCCTCTTCTTTCATGCCAGCAACGACTTCGCTTGTTCCGTCCTCAAAGAACTGGTCAACATCCGAAAAGTCTGCATCTATTCCAACCATATTACTCTATAGGAAAAATAGTTTGTTTCCAAAGGGCTTTTAGCAACTCCTTCACCTCTTATGCTTCCATCGGCATTCAAACAACGAACCTCTGCACCTGCTTCAACCTTTGACGGCTTGTCAAAGACTACCTTGTACTTGAAATCATACAAAGCACCATTGATAGATACTTTCTTTTCCGCACTCACATCATCACAACGGCATCTGCATATATCCTGCCAGCTCTCACCACCTGTGCCGGGAATAGGTCTGCCGAACTCATCCTTATCCATCGGGGTGATAACCTTAACCTGCAATATGTGTGGAGCGAATATCATAAGAAAGTCACTTTAGGTTTGTTACTCAGTTCGTCTTTCAAGCCGTACTGCTTACACAGAAATGAATAGTAATCCTTAATGCCTTGAATGTTCCAAGACATAGAAAAACCGCCTTCACTGATTGAAGTGGCGCGAAGCAAAAGAGAGGGGATGAACTTCGCAATTGCTACAGAGACACGGACACAGCAATGCTCATTCATCTCATCCTCTCCGCTTATCTTCGAGGTAAGACACATATCCAAAATGTCAGCCTCCGATACCTGAATGCCGAATATCTGAAACTTCTGTTGTATGTAGTCGTTTACCGTCATCTTAATATGGTGTAATCAGTGTACTATATGCTGTATGGCTATAATGTGTGCAATACTTCGACTTATAGACGTACCGGAACGGGCATTTAGGAACTGAAATCTGTTTCCTTTGCATTGCCGTAATAGTTACTGTTTGCTTCACCGGACTATCCACAACCATAAATATTGGCTGCGGAGTGATCAGCACAACACAATCAACAGAAGATGCTTCAAAAGTGATACACTGAATGTCTGGCAAACCAACATCAACAGATGGATTCACATACTCACACTTGGGAGATTCCACACTTGATGCCTGCACGTCCAACGAGACCAAAGACATCATCAAAAAGCCACACATGGCAAAAATAAAATTCTTCATTTCTTTTCTGGTTTATAAAATTAGACAATGGAAGGGTAGAAACACTACCCTATCCTTACTCGATACCTAATGCTTCTTTCAGCTTGGCAGTTGATTCTTCATCCAGTTCTGAGACCTTAGCCAAAAGAGTTTCTTCTTTCATATTGCCGGAAGCCTGCACGCCGATGGACTTCAAAGCATCAATCAAAGCCTTCTTCTCAAACTCCTTTTCAAAGAGAGAGATTTTCACCTCCTTCTTTTCTTCAGGGGCTTTCACTTCGGTATTTTTTGCCTCAATCCGTTCAGCAAGTCTGCGGCTTTCCATATCCAGCACACGGGCTTCCTCACCGACTTCAATCACTTCACCGGGAGTATAATACTTTCCGGTGAACTTGTCGCGGAAAACTGATATAACCTTTACTTTCATATCCTACCCCCTTATGCTGATTGAATGGATGCAATTTCGCTCAAATCGAAATTGGTAATCAAATCTGGATTGGAAATCTGCGGAATCCACTCTGCCGTATATTCCATGTAGCGACCGTTTTTGTCACGGTAGTTGGAGATAAGCATCTGCCCCTCTGACGGGATATAAGTACGTCCTTGTACTGGGTCTGTCGCTTCATACGGGGTATGATGGCGCATATAACCAATGTTGTCAGAAGGTAACAGAGTAATACGGTTATCCGCGTAAATCTGCACATTCTTTCCCGTCTGGTCTTTCACGTAGTCCTCCTTGATTTCAATACGCGGCAAACCGATGCCGGTGAACACTTCGGAAGCCAAAGAAGAGGAAACCAATCCCGTACTCAACTTCATTTCGTTGCTGCCGAGAATCATCTTGTACTGCTCACCAAATTCAGATGAACCAAGAATAAGCTTGTTGAAAGATGCACGAGTCATAACCATCTTGGCATAAACGCCATAGTCCGGTGCCAAGGAATGAAGTTTCTCTCTCAAATAAGAGATAAACATATTCTTTCCGTCCACAACCACATCTCCACTTTTCGGCTTGATAAAATTGAACGGAAGGGTAATCTCCAGCAGTTTATTATTGGTCTGACCGGAAGTGATTGCAGCGTCTTTGTTGTAAACGGTGGCTTCACCAAGCATCAACAGCGCACCGACAATAATATCCATACGCTTGTGGGCGGCAAGGGTAATCTGACGGTAGTCGTCTGCCAGGAAGTTTACAATCTCTTCCATTGCAGCCTTTTGGTCGGCTGGCTTAGCGGCATTGAACTTGTCAATCAAATCCTGCAATTCAGAAAGACGGTCAATAGACATCTGATAAGCATCACCCAAATAGGCAATCTCACCATATCCGGAACCGATGTTCCGACGTTCACGGATGGGTTTCTCTCCAAAACGCGAATTGATGGAGCCGGCCATAACTCCGGTTACAGAACCGATATAATCCTTGAACACACGAGTAGTCACTCTGCGGAAAGTAAGATACTGCTGCCAATAGATTGTGTCCTTGCGTGTCTGGTTCACACGTCTGATGATAGCGGAAACAATGTTCGCATCATCGAATAATGTTTGAATCGTTAAAAACATATCCTACCTCCTTACTCGTTAAATTCAAACCATCCCTTCATGTTGGCTTTATCGTTCTCGGAGAACGGCATAACCAATTTTGAGGGTTCAATTTCTGCGGCTGTACGAAGCAATGAAACCAATGTGATTCCGTCCTCAACCTTTGTACGGTTAAACAGAGCCGAATTAGCCACGTGCTTCTGCTTCAAGCCATCAACCGCAACCGCCTCAAAGAGTACCGTATCTCTGGCTATGTCCTCACCAAAAGCAGCCTTGATAGTCAATACATCATACACTTTGTTGGTCTTGTCAATAGCCGTTACTTCCGCACCTTTCGTACCACTTCCGATGAACATACCCGCGTATGCCAAAGAGTTCTTGGCTACCTTAATGGACAATGCAGTATCACCGGTTGCGTATGCTTCCACTACTTCCACATTGATTACCGTGTATGCGAACTTATTTTTCAAGTCCGCACAAATCGGTGTAAATCCGGGAAGAAAACTTCCCACTACCAGGTTCTGCGTGTCGAGTTTGAACGGGCCACGTCTACGAATACCGGTCTGGACATCGTAGCGTTCCTCTTGCTCAACGGGCGGAACTAAGTCATACTTAAATCCTGCTGACATAATTAATTCTTGTTTTGTTCAACAATAGTTTTCGTTCCCTCATCAATCATCTTAGCGATAGATTCAGATTCTTTCTCAATCTTCTCTTCCGCTGATTCGGGAGGAACTACACCCTTAAAGCCGTCATTCGCAAACTCCTGCTTCAAGTCCTTGAAGTATGCGTCCAAGTCCTCATCGTCCTTAATGGCGCATCGTTTGGCGTAGTTTTCGGGAATACCATACTCCTTTGCCTTTGCCATAATCTGCTCCTGCCGGGTAGCTTGTAACTTCTCTGTCTCGAATTGAGCGAGCTTATCAGAAAGAGGTTTAACGGCTGCACTCACTGCGTTAGCAATAATAGCCGCCATGTCGTCCGTCTTATCTTCCAGCTTCGGATTAGGGTTAGGATTGGGATTAGGATTCTCAATTGACTTACCGTCTTTAAGGTTATGTTTCTTCTCGTAGTTGGAAACTGCGGTCTTGGAAGCATCCCCGGCACGGAAATCACCATAGGAATTTAGCACGTCCGAGAAGCTGATACCCTCAACAATGGAGTTTACCTTTGTCTCGTCCGTTACACCCTCTGCCTTCTTAGTGGCAATTCGGGTTAAGATAGCAGTGTCCACCCCAGTAAACTTCTGTTGCAGCCCTGCCAAGATTTGTTCTAAGATTGTCATACCGTATGAATTTGATTTATAAATTTCTACGGTAAATTTCGTTATTAATAAAGAAGGTGAGAAATAATCAGATAGGTGATACACGACAATGAAACGATTGTCGTAAAATGGTATAAAAAAGGCGTGATTGTTATCACGCCATGAGCTTTTATTCTTTATATTTCCAAATATAACCACCTGCATGAGTTAATTTATACCATTTTTTATACTTACTGTGTATATAACCACCTTTACAACATTTTCTTATAGAAGAAGAGGAAATACCCGTTTCTTTTTCTGCTTCACACGCAGATGTGTGAGTTTTAATAAAATTACCCAATAGGTCGAACTGATTAATTTGTTTACATCTTGCCGAATTATGCTCTAATAATTTATCTGAAATTCTTTGTTTTACAGTGCCATAGTTTAAGTTGTATTTATGTGTGCACCATTCAAGATTATCTACACAATTATTTTGACCATTTTCATCACGATGATTTATTATTGTATAACCATAAGGATTAGGAATAAAAGCAGATGCTACAAGTGTATGAATATATACTCTTTTGCATTTTGCCGACCGAAATAATCTCACATAAAAATACCCCTTATTCTTTATTGGTACTAATATTTTCTCATGTCTTGTTCTTGAGTTTGATAGGGATTTTACTCTGCCTAAGTTTGATACCTGATACATTCCTTCGTACCCTTCAATGTCTTTCCAAATTTCATCCATATTCTTTTTTGCTTTAAAGTTAATAAATAAAAGGCAGCCTTATTAGTCGTGCGGACTGCCTTTTGATAATCGTGTTAGATTCTATTAGGGATTAGGCTATATACACCATTTACGGCACTTTCACCAATCATTTTACTGATAGCGTCCATGCACTTGTAAATACCTTCATTGAAGGTGTTGCTTTCTTCAATGTATTCTCTACCGCTTTCTTGGGATATAATGTCGGTTTGCTCGTCAAAGACTACACTCGCCTCTCTCAACTTAATTAATGCGTTCATTAGGTCTAAATTAACTTTGATTTCATTTGCTGCCATATCGTTATATTTTATGTGTTAGTACTCTACATATCATCTCGTATACATGAGTTTTCTCAAATCTATTCAGTATTGATGTTTTTTCAGCCCCGAATGATAATTTACCGTTTCTGAACTGATATACGTTAATCCGTCCACCTACCGTGTTATGTTGGTAGATTTTCACCTCTTGATTTTCAGCTATTAGTGTCATAGTCATTTCTTTTATAGTTACCACTCTTTTACCTGTTCTTTCAACTCGTTATACTTACCATTAATAAGCAATTCAACTTCACGATGAAAGTTTATATCAGTCAAACGATACTCGACCAAAGCACGCTTATAAGTATCGCCTTTTTGATGTGAGTTGATAAGACGCATCATCTGCACACTATCAAGACCATACTTATTCTTACGATTGAGATTTACAGCTCTTCTCTTATCGCTTTCTCTTAATTCAATTGTTGCCATAACTTTTATATTTTAATGTTTATACTTCATTCATTTCTATCTTACTTGGATTTCAATCACCGCAATACTGACTACCCATATAACCTTTACTATTCGCATTGTAGCAGTCAGACCAAGTAAGTCTACCCTCAATCTGAGAAGTGTGTTCTACGGGCTTCTGATTAGCTACCATAGCTTTTATCTTAGCCTCACGTTCTTCTCTACACTTGATTGCATCTTTAGCCCAGTCCCAGGCGAGTTTCAAACATTCGCCAAAGGTTCTACCCATTCTTGAATTACTTCTAAAGAAGCTGTGAGCGTCTTTCATGATTTGAGATAAATTGTAGCGTTTCATAATTATATGTATGCTAATCGTTAAACATTTAGTTTTATTATTACGATACAAACATAACTATAAATATAACACAAACAAATATTACACAGTTAATAAAAGCTAATTCAATATACACATAGTATATTTTCATCCAAAGAATAACAACTAATACTATAATTTCATATATTTGCAAGGAATAAACTATAAGTATAATTATGAAGTTACGAATATTGGATATCTGCAAACAAGTAGGAATAACTCAAAAAGAGTTAGCAGAAAGAATAGGGTTATCAGCCGTGGGGTTATCTAAGGCAATCAATGGTAATCCAACCAAAGATACTTTGGAGAAAATTGCCAGTGCCTTAAATGTGAAAATAACCGAACTATTTGAGGAACCGACCAACATAAATGGCTACATCGAATTAGACGGAACCATCCACAAGGTTACGAGCAAGGAGGATATTAAGAAGTTAGCGGAAAATTTATAAACAAATAAATATAGGAGGTAATAATATGAATAGAGAAGAGCTACAAGGTATATTCAACTATCTAAATGAAAAGTATAATGAGTATTATTTCGCAAATAATAATCAAAAGAAAATTATTGAAAATCAAGTTAGAACATATGCACAAAACTTAGATAAAGAACTATACCTCACCTTAAATGAAGGTAGTGCAAGTGGATTATTTCGACATGGATTCGTTGAAACCGACCTTACACAATCTTTGAAAATTTTAAAAAGCATGATAGAAGGATAGAAATATGGCTACAATATATTATGATGGTAAAAATTTCCTATCAGGAAGATTAACCAAAGAAAATTTGAGTGGATTCAATCAAATATGCTGCAATCCACCACAAAAAATGAGTGCAAATATAATCGCTAATATGGTATTGCCTTTTCTGAAACAAAATGTTCCAGAAATACAAAATATTTATGTTACTGGAAGAACAGCAAGCCAAGTAGATACAAGCATGGTACAATTTAAAGTAACATTCAAAGAATCATAAAAGCCGGATTTCTCCGGCTTTATCATAGCGTGAAACCGAATGGAATCACGCCTAAATAAAGTATTGTAACTTATGCCGGTACAGCCATTAATTCACGCCCTACTGAACGTATTGTTTCTATAATATCTTCAAAACGTTTCTTAGACGGCTTCTTTGTTCCGCTTACATATTGAGCAAACAAACTCTGAGAAATACCTAAACGTCGTGCTATGGCAGCAGCATTCAATTCAGGATGAGCTATAAATAAATCATAAAGAGGATTAGATTTCCTTTCCCGAAAGAATCCCTCAAAACTCAAATCTTCATCAAGCTCTCTCCAATGTATTCCGTCATGGCTCGTTGTGAAATTTGCGCGCTGCGCAGGAGTAGCCCATTTCAGCCTTTGGAAATCTGAAAACTTCTCACATGCCTCCTTCCCGTCAGTGGTACGTATCCATACCTCCGTATCAGTCAACCATACCTTTTCAACTATGATATTTTCCATAACCACTTATTTTGATTTATTAAAAAATTTATTCCAATGCTCTGCTATTACTTCTTGATTTTCTTCTATAACTGATTCTACAAGTTTCAGTTCAGATGACTTCAAGCCATTATTTTTGATTAATGTAACTGGAAATAAAGTGAATTTAGCACTTACATCCCCTTTGATTACATGAACATGTATAGGCTCATGGTCATTAGCGTAAAACATAAAACGAAAACCAAATAAAATAAATATCGTTGGCATACCTTTCTCTATTGATTACCCTACAAATATAGGTAATTATTTAATTACCTACAACTATTCAAGCAAAAAATTAGCGGCAATTCTTTGATGTTGCCGCAAAATATTCTATTTTTCTTGTACTAAAATTATAATCCCTATAATTTTTCTGACTAAGAGGCATTTTTCTGTCCCTTATTTCCGATTTGCTCATTCTTTGCCGCTTGCTCCTCCTTGATTTCTGCAAGCTCCTCTTCTACCCTATCAGCATTCCCGGCAAACATGATTCCCTCACGCGTTGACCAGATGCCACCACTGACAGCGGAAACGGCAGTAGTCACCTTATCATTCAAATCATCAATCATATATGGAACCAGTTCTGTTTCTATGTCAATGGTCTGCGATGCCTTGCTAAACTCGGTTGGATTGATAGAGCCTAAAGCGGAAACAATGAAATTTACTCTCCGCTGTAAAAACTCGCCGATAACCTCACCGTGATTTTCTACCGCCATGTGTGCACCCATGAACATAAAGCGGAAAGCGGTTCCTGATGCTTTGCCTACCCCCTTCAACGTTTCAAATGATATTCTTGGAGTGTTTGACATATCATAAGCCATATTAGTGAGTGTTTCTGCTTCAAAACGTACCGTATCCGGAACTTGGTTCCACGTCAGATACTGGGCATCCGCACCTTCACCTGTAAGTTTGACCATTCTGTCCTTAACCTTACCCATGAAGCCCTCTACATCTCCAATTAGCTTCAACAGTGGGAAGAAATGGTAGTCTATACAATCAGCATAATTGGATAACAGTTTCTCCAGCCGGACCCGAAAAGTCTTAATTTTCTTGCAATAAGGTTCGGGACGATAAGCGTAGAGAACCGGTAACTTAGGGAAGCCATGAGCGAATGAAGTTCTTTCCTCATACCCTTTAGATAAATCCCACTGATAGACCATCTTATCAGTGATAGTCATAAAGCAAGTTATCTCCGAATCATCCATGAGCTTCTTCTTGTACTCACGTGAGAAAGCAATCATCTTACCTTCATCATTGAAGAACGGATAAAGCTTATCCCCACGGAACGGAGACCATAATACGCTTTTCAGCTTCTTGGTAGGTTTTACCTTGCCTCCGAAGGAAGTCTTTATTTTCTTCCAAAACTTTGCCCAAAATGAATCGTCATCAGTGACATACCAATACTCGGCAACTTCCTGTTCGGATAACCAGGCACGGACAATCTTCTTGTTCTGATATTTGATTTTGTTGGATTTAAATACAGCCTTTACCGCATCCAGCAGTTTCTTTTCATCATTATCAGTCGGAGTGCAATCCATAGACGGTTCTGTGCCGACCGTGAAAGCTGTTTGAATGTTCACTATATCTTGTTCCAATGGAATGGAAATACGGTTCACCGGTTCAGTCTTATACTTTGCTTCGATTTTATAAGTCTTACCAGTTTTTTCATCGAAGTGTTTCTCTGCTTCCTTTTCAAGAACCTGTCTATCCGGATACTTCTTTTTATCAACCATGATTTCATGGCGTTCCGGATTCCAATCGTCCCAAAGTTTACAACAGTCGGGAAGTTCAGTCTTCCTACCTTTCTTCAGGTAGTTTATCTTCTGCCCGATATCGGGCAATGCTAATATTTCTTCTAAATTCAATGACATAGCTTATATTTTTAGTGTGTGAATATTCCAGTTAAATCTTTCGGCTTCAAAATGCGTCCAAGCAAACAACCCAATACATAATATCTAATGGCATCCATCAAATGATTATATTCATCTACTGGCTCATTGATGTAGTTTCCATCCTTATCTTTATCCCAAACATATTTCCGAAGTTCAGTAATAATATTGTAAGAGCGTTCTGTTACAAAGAACTCCATGTCTTTAATCTTATCAATACCCGCTTTGATGGAGCCGGGAAACTTATCTACCGGACAGATATTCACGCCTCTGTTCTTTATCTCTTGAATCAATCGAGGGTCTTGCGAATCGGCAAAAACTTTCATAGAGAAAGGCTTTAACCTATTGGCAATAGCCGACGAAAGCATATCCGTTTCATAGAAAAGTTCATCAACATACAAACGGTTATCAATAATGCCACATCTTACAGCAGCGGAAGGATCATTAGTAAAGCCGAAGTCCTGCCCTATTCCTACCTTTTTGCATTCCTGCGGGAACTCTTTCACAATTCCCCACTTCTTGAACACAGCACCTTCTGCAACGTCAGCCCACCGGCCGATAACCACATGACCATACTTTTCAAGATTACTCACCTTTATATCCTCTACCTCTTTTAGAAACTCCGGTGAAAGATTCTCCAAATTATCAAAGTAAGTCGTATGAATGTGGAGCACATTCGGATGAGTGGAAATCTGAACCTGCACACCATCAATCTCTACCAGCTTGTGAGTTTTCTCAATGTATTTCTTGTAGATGAAGTGATTGGAATCGCAAGGATTCATAATGATGATAATCCGGTTCTGAATCCCTTTCTTACGGATGGAGAGCATTATCTTGTCGAACTCATCTTCGCTTGTCCACTCTTCCGCTTCATCGCAGACGAAAGTCGTAATGCCTTGAATGGATTTCAGTTTTGCTGTCTGGTTCCCGGAAGAAGTCTTGATACCCCGGAACATGATACGGCTCTTAGTCATCTTATTGACTATATCCGTCTTTGTGGTCTTGAAATATTTCGTGGTACCGTCCAAATCTATCTTCTCCATCATTTCGGGAATGATAGACATACCGGCAGAAACCATCGTGTAACGGGTGTAAAGAATCTGATGAACTATCTTCTCTACGGGAGTCATTTCAAAAGTCAACCGCTCAATAAAGGTAGAAGCATTGAAAGACTTTCCGCTACCACGCCCACCGGTGATAAGAATTATAAATTTTTCCTTATCCTCATATAATGGATGGTAAATTTCTTGAGGTACTATCATTTCAGCTTGTCTTTAATCCAGGAATCAATGTTGATGCCGTGCTCTATGTCTGTTGGAATATCAGCATCTTCTGATTCTTCCCCAAAACCTTCGCTTTTCCCTAATGTAGAAAGCAAATAACGAATCATATAGCCGTCTGGACGTTCACGCCAACCCACGAAATTTCCATCTTTATCCTTTTCAGGAATACCCAATGCAAGAACACGGGCAGAAACCAAACATTCATCAACCAACGCCCCGCGCTCATCTGATATAGCATCTTTAAATTCAACATCTTCTTTCGCCCATTGATATACAGTTTTCCGAGCTACTTTAAACGTAGCCGCAACCTTAGTCAGATTTCCACCAGATTTGCGGAGAATCTTTCTAAAATCTTCTATATTAGGTTTCTTAGCCATATCCTTGTGTACGTGCGCGCGTATTTGTTACTTTCGTCACTTAATCAATTTTAATACATCTTCCCCTTTTACAAACTTGTCATCTGTGCTGATACCAAGCAAATCGCAAAAATCCTCTTTAGCGTTGTAAGAAGAAAAAGACAATGTAATATAAGCTTCTTCGTTTTGCTGTCTTTCTATTGACAATTCTCTTACTTGCTGTTTAATGGCTTTCATGTGCTCTTTCTTTTCATCATAAGTCTTCTCATCCGCAGAGGGAGTTTCAATTTCGTCAAATGATGGCAGAGGGGACAATAAATCATCCACAAAATCTAACTGAGATGGCATTTCTGTGTTTATGGAAAGAATATCATTCAATTCCCCAATGTCCAAGCCGACATTCGTATAATCTATATCAGAAATGTAGCCAGCTATAAGGTCTATATCCGGCTTTGTATTTCCTACAGCCATATATGTAAGCTGTTCCTTCTCAGCCTTATCGTCAAGAGCTACGACTTCAACCTTTACATCATAATCCGTTTTAGATGTACCATCGTATTTGTAGTGCAGGTCCATTGCCTTAATCCTTCGATGCCCGTCAATCAGATTCCTCGATTTTTCATTCCATACAATACCACCAAGAAAACCAATTTTCTGCAAATTTTTCTTTTGCAGCTTTACTTTCTCGTCCGAATGCCTTTTAGGGTTAATCGGATTAAGATTTATTTGAGAGCGTTTTATAATTCTTGTTTCACTTTGTTTTAGCTCTTTCATAGTCATATTCAAATAATTTCCGTTCTACCAATGGATATTCATTTATAACTTTTTGTAAATCAAATGGATATTTAGAACGAAGAAATAACAAGTAATTAATATCCGTTATGTCAGTGCCGGATGATTGATGTTTTCCTCCATATGATTCGGGTTTGATTAGACCTTTTCGACTAATGTACTCCAATACATCTTTGTTCCGATATTCAGATAAGGGATAACACTTCTTTTGCACTTCGTTAATACCGTTCAACTTATATGTACGTAACATTAAACGTCTATTCATTGAATCAGACTGCTTAAATCCAAAGAAGGCCCATTCGATATTATATTTCTCCCTTATAATATCCGTAAGTTGAGCCATATTGTATAGTTTCTGCTTCTCGTTCTTAATACATCCTAAGTAACCAATACGCCTAAATGAATAGACCGCAAAGTGAGGTATCTGAATGTACTTCACGTTTGGATATTTACTGCAAGCATAATTTATATAACGATTGATATGAGACAAGTCTTTTATAACATACATATAGGCGCAAACGACCTCTTTGAAATAAGGTGATATTAGGTCCAAAAGGGCTATACTGTCCTTGCCCGATGCCGAGTGAAACAATATAACCCTATCAGCCTTTAAAGCAACTTCTTTAATTATATCTATTGCTTTATCCATCATTAAACAACTCTACCGCCTACCCTACGATTAATTCTTGCTCGCTGAGCTGCATTTCGCCCCATAGATTGAAATCGTCCGGCTTCATAATCTTTTCGGGTACGATACTTTTGACCACTTGCATCTGTTGCATACGTTTCTGGCATAATCTTTAATTTTAAATTAAACAATCCTTTTACTAAATAAACAAAGCCACCCAAGTGGCTTATATTATTTCAAACCTGAATGGCTTATGATTTCACAAATATGTAAGTAGTAAAATAATGGCAACTCTTTCGGTGGATTCTTCTTGAACTCTTTTAATTGTTCATCAAAATCATGGAAATCAAATTCATCATGCATGAACTTAATACCTTCTTCTGTCACTTCACCTATACCTATCTCGTCAATTGCTACATCAAGTGTCCACGGTGCACCGGTACTATAAAAATGAATAGCTTCTATATCCGTTCTCAAAATAGACTGACATTCATCTTCACGCCCAGCCTTTCTCAATTTTTCATTTTCCTCAATCTGATTGAAGTCCGTGAACATTTTCTCATATTTAGAGCTGAGCATACGAGTTTCTATACACTTTTTACCGTTCAGAATATCTAAAGCGTTGTTTCTATTCATTACAAGCGAATACGCTTCTATCTCTTGACCTTTATAATTAATCTTCATACTATTCTATCATTTTTAAATTTATACTATAAAAAAGATAGTACCCCAAAGGTACTACCACAACCAAAGATAACGAAATATCTTCAATCGTTATACACGACAATCGGCTTATTGTCGTGAACTAAGCCATTTATCCCGTCTTTCTCTGCATGCCTCTAAGGTAGGCGCACAACAAGCAAAAAGTTCACCGCTATCAGTACGGTAGTCGTACTGGTACATTCTCACTCTCTTTCTGCCTAACTTCGTTGTGTAGGTAGTGTAATTCTCTTTACCGGGCTGGCATATACTGCAACCGTTTTTGTTTATTGAGTTCATAATCATTTATCAATACTTACTTAGTAATTTGTAAAACATTCGCCTTTTCTCTATGTATTTACAACCATTTCGTCTAAGACCTCGCTTTGATTTTGATACTGTCATTTGGCAACCTGCAACGCCAATGTAAATGCAATTTGAATGATGCCTTTTAGCTTCTTTGAAAGCCCACCAAATCGCTTCACGACAATATCTATAACTATCATTTTGAACACCCTCGTATCCTCTACTCAAAATGAAGTGACCTATTTCGTTTGCTTCTTCTTCTGAATAGCATATTGTGAATATATTATTCATCCTTTCTTTGCTTTACTTGTTCTACCAAAAACCTTTTAAAATCATTCTTGTACTGGCTGTGAATGATTTTATACTGATGGGATAGGTTAGGCAATTGTTTGTAACCTTTGCTATACAAGAATTTGGCTACTAATTCAATCTTTTCACGGTTACTGAAACCTCTGTCCTTACACATGTTAGTTATACAGACATTCGCCTTGCTGGTAGGCTTCTTTTCAACTGGTGGCATGTATTCATGTCTGTCATAAGCGTGCGTTCTTGGATAGCCAACTTCTTCACCTAAATATTCACCTGTGATGCAATCAAATTCACCACTAATTAAACTATCTGCTATTTCACCCATAATAATCGATATTTAATGTTTCACATTCAATCTTTCTTCACTCGTATAAGCCACTACAAGCCCAGTTTCATCATGCTGTATGGTGATGTACTTCTCACCCCTTTCTATGGTGGTAAAATCGCATATACTACATAACTTACCCAATACCTTGCCCAGTTGTTTCATCAGTGTGGCTTCGGGGTTAATAACTAAAACTAAATCCGCTTTCATAATCGTGTGTATTGTGGTAGTCCGAAGGATACCGGATTAAAACTTAGAACTTCTCGATTTTGAGATTGTCATTAATGATAAATCTACGTCCACATTCTAAAATCACGTGTATATCTGTAATTCGCTTTATTACTCTTACTACATCATCGTGCGATATACGTGGCGTACCATCTGCATGACGACCATTAGATAAATCACCTGATACTCTATATCTCAAACCTACTATAACTTCATTTACGTTCATAATCTTCTATATTGCGCAGGGCTTTCGCCCTGCTGGTTAATTATTTAATATCGTAATCTCTTTGTTACCTACTTCTGCATCAACGTTCAGCACCTCATACTTTTGAGCCTTGTAGTTGTAAACAACCTCACAAGTATTGAAGCCTCTACCGTCTTCTCTTTGGTCATAAACAGTATCTATATGCTGATACATTTTATTGCCTAACATGAAATTTATTTTGCCTGATGTACAGAAGTAGAATGCTACTGCATACTTCAATGTTTTCTTTTCATCAATCTTCTTTGTTGCCATGATCATATATTTAAGTGTTAATACCAATTGCGTTTCTCATAAAGTCACTTGCTTGCTCTACTGACATACCCAGCTTCTTTTGAATCAAAATGAGCATACAGCTTACTTGTTCTTTTGTGTTCAAATTGCCTTGTACAAACTCTGACATGATGAACTTCTCTATTGTTCTTTGTTTAATTACTGATGCTGCCATAATCGTATATCTTTTAATTGTTATTACTTCGTTTCTGACGATGCAAATATAATGATTAAAATCATACACACAATAAATAAGCGCATTGTTTATATGATTATTATCATATATTAACAAAAGCAACACAAGTATGACTATAGTCTAAATATATTTTATAATAAATGACTATATTCAATCAAAAAAAATAACAATTCATTTGTATATTCAGATTTTACCACTATATTTGCAACTGATTAAAATCATACATGTATGGAAGTAAAGACAATAATCAAGCAGAAAGGCTTCACAATAGAGGCTGTTGCAAAAAAAATGGGTATAACAAGAGTTACACTTGCCCAAAACCTTAGTAGAAATCCAACAGTAGGAACATTACAAAAAATAGCAGATGTTATCGGATGCAAGGTTGGTGACTTTTTTGTTGATGATATGGATATAAAAGATGATGCCAACACCATCACCTGCCCTCACTGTGGAGGTAAAATCCATTTTGATGGAGAAAAGAATGTCTCACGTAAATCACGTGAAGATTAATGATAAAACATTGAACGAATTACAGTAACGTATATGAAATCCACATATTTTACAAAGGTAAAGGCATTCTTACAAAGAAATAAAATCTTATTTGATATTTTCAGTTCTATATTATTAAGTTCCATGGCATTGATAGTTTCCATAAATTCATGCCAAATAAGTAAGCAACAATCAATAAATGAAGAACGCCTTAATATACCTCTTATTAAAGTTTCATCTGAACAATTTTCTAATAAAGAAACAAATGATAGCGAAAAAATAACCATCGAAAATGTAGGTGGATATGCCTATAACTATAAGATTCAAAAGAAAGTATTTCTTTCTTGCGAATACAATCCCTTAAATGGTGAAGCTACAAAACAAATATACTTACCGATAGATGATATATTAGATACAAGCAGTCAGACTAACAATTATATAGGACCAATTAAATATTATTACACTATTTCTACAATGAAGTATTTTCATGATTTATACCAAAAAACCATAGAAGTTGAAAAAGGATATTTACACATAAGGTTGCTTAAATACATTATGATTTCCTATAATGATTTTAAAGACCAAACACATAAAGAATTGTTTAGCATAGATGGAGTTTTTCAAGGGTGTAAAATAGAAGAAACTGACGATATTAACAAACTGTTTTCATTACAATATCCTACGTATCGAATATCAAAAATAACATTAGAGCAGATATTTAAGTTATTTAAATTAAAGCCGGAGCACTAAACTCCGGCCTGTTGATTTACTTTTTACGATTAATTTCATCACTCAATTTGCCTTTGAGCATTTGAAGATATTCATAATCTCTTAATCCTTCCTGCCTTATATTTCTGCTAATGATTGCAGCTGTTTCAAAAGGTACTCCTTTTTCTGTGGCATTTTTCACTATTCTTCGTTCTTCTTTTTCATAATAGTCTTTATTATCAGACATAAAACCTCCTTTTTTAAAGTTAATACTAATATATCAACCTTTATGTATGCTTAAAAACGGTGTTATACACATAACACAAAGAATTTTGTGCAGAAAAGCATTGTAAATATAGGAATAATTATAATTCGATGGCTCAAAATTGAGTTAAAAAAACAAAGCGATAAGAATTACTTACCGCTTTGCTAATTGATTAGCCCTTTGAATTTCAAACGATTTAGAATTTCGGTGTAAAGATACTCTATATCTCCACTGAAATCCCCATAGTTCTGATAGAGAAACACGACATCCGTACAGTTGTCGGAAATTGTACATTCAGACTGGATGCCAAGAACCTTCGCTATCTCCGGTCGTAATCCGGCAGTCATCTTCCCACCTGCAAGTGAACTTGGAGAAAACAGGTACAAGATAATGAAAATGAACTTCTTCCGCTGGGTAACACTGTCAATATTCGGTGGACATCCTCTCTCATTCAGTAACTCAATGAATATTTTGTAGATTTCATGGATAAGGCTCTTGTCTTTCAGAACCGGGGCAGTCAAGGCGTTTTCTTCCTCTGAAAGTTCTGATTTCTCGATACGAATCTTTTTAAGACGAATGATTTTATTAAAATCCAGCTCCATAACACGATTATTTTAAAAGTAAATAGTATATTTGCATCATAATCGTGTGAGGGAGGATTGAGTGGTCGTGCGCTTGGTTCTCCTTTTTTTATTTTACAGAGTTATTCTTTTCTTGAATAACCCGATTTTTCTCGTTCACCTCCCTACCCCACATCATAGCAGAATAGATGGCTTTTGCATACAAAAAGAGTTCCTCACAACTGGTAAGGAACTCAACTCGAAGGGCTGCACATTTCGCATCAGTCCAGACATTTTCATTTCTATTCATTGGCTATTTGTTAATTTTATAAACCTATTACGTTAATGGTTAACACATATATCCACTTGCTAAACCATGTTATAAGATGGCTGAACAAAGGCTCATAATTTGCATAACTCCCACAAATCCGTACCTTTGCAATGTGTTTTTCATAGTATTAGATTTAAGGTTAATAAAAAAGATTGGCTGTCTGGGATAGATAGCCTTTTTTGTATCTATCAGTCACCTTTGTTCTCGTCCCTATACTTATGCTTCCAATAGCTATTTAAACAATTATATACAGTAACGCAAATTATCAAAACTGTTACAACAAACCCTCCCCAATCAAATTCCATATCCTACTTTATTACATTCCACTCACTTTCCATAATCACATGTTCACACTTATTACACCTATGCAGGTAAGTCGGAAACGGAGCTGTCGTATAATCTTCGACAGCAATTTCTATACTGCCACATTCCGGACACTCAATTTTTACCTCTTTAATACCGGAATAGTCCCAGAAAGACGGTTTCCCTTTCACGTTCTCGATAGGTTTGGAGTAAAGGATAGGATTAGCCAGTACCCAGTTATAAACTCCTTTCTCTGCCCAGATGGAAGAGTGATTCACAACACAATCCACAATTTCGACACTTCCAATGATAGCAGAATTTACATATCCATTGCCGCAAATAATCTCACTCTGGAATCCAAGTGAAAAGCTATCCCATTGCCTTTTCGTAAATACACTATTAGGATTAATCATTTCCATGGGGACGGCGCTTGAATGAATCAGCACCCTCTGCCCTAAGTATTTCTTAGGACACGGCCAAGTGCGATTCTCGATGTCTTTGATGCCGTGGACTATCAGACTGGCCCATGGCTGTTTGATGGTTATTGCTTTCATCCTTCGCCTCCTTTCGGTAGTGCTGGTATCGGCCTCCAATGTGTGACATATCCAGTTTTGATGTATGGATAAATATTATACATCACTCTACGAGCCGCCATTTCACCTTCTTTTCCGTCTACTGTTATGACTTGCACTACTCCGGGAGAATCATCTTTCGGAATAGCCATTTCTACGCTTATCCACGGGGATTGCTTTGCCTGCCATTCGGCACCTTTTCTGAACATATTCAACATTGCTTGTCTCTGATAGGCTAATTCACCTTCAACTATTATTGCATAACTTGACGTAAGTTCTTGTTTTGCTGCTTCTTCTACTGTCTGTTTCATAATTTATCCTTATTGAATGTTCTGATTTATGTAATTCACAATCTTTTCCAACTTGCTTGAAGCAAACAAGCAATTATTAAGTTGTCGCTTGCCCTCTTTCCATTCGTGGAATAATTGATAATATGGTGGACTAAGTGTACGGTCAATCTTTATGCGATATTGATTAGTCCCATACTCAGTTATAAGATTCTCAATGTATTCGTCTGAATTATCTTGATTGGTAACAAATACCATCTTATCAGTAGTAAGTATCATATTTTACCCTCCTTATCAAATTCGGATAATGCCTGCTCGCAGAACTTGACCTGCTCCAAAGCATAATCCCTCTTATAAGTGATTATATCGCGTGTTGTATAGTCCGTATAAAATCGGTCTATAATGCTTTTAACATAAAACCTTTTAGGTTCCTCACAATGGTTCAGAAGAATCACGTATTCATCGTTTCTCGGATGCAAGCACAAAAAACGATAATAATTCACTTCACCATTTAGGCATTCAATCAGTTTTTCATCTGTCTTTAGATTTCCAATGTCTTCTATATTCCTTATTGGTCTCATAATTCAATATTTTTTATTATTTTTTCTATTCCGCTCGCTCTGTACCTCTGCCATACACATCTTGCACCATGACGCTTTCAGATGGTATTCCTTACCGTTACGACGGGCTATTCTATCGAAAAAACGGGATAACAGAAGCGCTCTACCACAGCGGGTGCACAGTTTACGCTCCACTCCGTCAACGACCACCCGGTTACGGGGTTTCCTCCTCACGATTTCACATGGTCCGCATTCGGACGCACCGTACCTCCTGCAATATGCAAGGGAATGCTTGCCGCACTTGGAGAAGGATGTACAATCCGAACGGGGAACAGTCTGGTGAACGTTCATACGGCATCGCTCATTAAGTCGAACAATGTGGGTGCGCTGACCTCCATCTCCGCCTCATACAGATATGAAAGACTGTCTTTCCAGTAGTCGTAATTGAGTTCAGTAGATAGACCTTTCCTCCCCAAATTGATTGCGCAATAGGGAACGGTGCCGATACCTCCGAACGGGTCAAACACCAGTTCACCTTTGTTTGAGTATCGTTCAATCAACCTTTCGACAATATCCAACTGAAGGGGACAGATGTGGTTCTGCCGTTTCTTCTGCGACTGCCTAGTATTGAGCGTGCGCATCCGGGTGACATCATCCCATATCCAGGGCTTCTTGCTTACCGGGTCAACAGCCATGAATGTCTTTGGCAGTTTTCCATATGCCTCCAGTTCTTCGGCAAATGACACGTGTTCCTCATAATCATAGACGTGCCCACGCTCGTAGTTCCTGAATAGGTGGCGTATCTTGTCAATGCCGGCCCCTTTCATGTCCTCGTAACTCAACAGGGAGTTACCCGATGATTTCCAACTTGCATGAGCGTCTATCTGCCAACGGGCCAACGAATATTCGCTTTTGTTTTTTGTCACCGGCAAATCAGCATAGGCCCGTGAGGTGTCGGAAGGAAGCTTGCGGAAAAGAAGGACATACTCAGGACAACCGATACCCATCTTTGAACCGTCCTTGCACATCTCCGTATATCCAAGCCGATAAGTCTGGTTGTTCTCCCTTACCACATCCGTATCCACCGTGATGCGCCCCATGTAGCGGAAACCGTGTTTCATGTAGTGGAATACAGTCATTTCACTGAACGGGTCGATGGTGGGCATACCGTCACCAGTGGCGTTGCCGAACAAAACACGGTCTTTCACATGGATGCAAGCTAACCTACCGGGTTTAAGAATACGCATAAGCTCCGGTGTAAGATAATCCATCTGCTCGAAGAACTTGCCGTTGTCCTCATTATGCCCGAAGTCGTTATAGGTCGGAGTGTACTCATAGTGGTTGGAGAACGGGATGCTTGTTACAATTAGGTCCACCGAATTACTTTCCATAGTCTGGCATTCAAGAACATTGTCATTATTGATTGCCCTCCACAGTTTACCGGACTTTTCTTCCCTGCTGGCAAACATCCACCGCATCATCTTCTCCTCTGCCTGCAAGCCGAACAAACCGTTCTCGCGGACTATATCGGTCATCTTGGCTACCATCTCGCGGTGTTGCGCCCACTTCTGCATGAAGCTCTTGTATATCTCTCCCTCACTTTCCGCATAGACCAGATAAAGGTCAACCGGATGCTGCTGCATGAAACGGTAGATACGGGCTATCGCCTGGAACTTGTCGTTAAAACGGTAGTCGATGAACATGATTGCCTTATGGCAGTGGTACTGGAAGTTCAAACCTTCACCAAGCATCTCCGGTTTGGCAGCCAGATATTTCAGACGGCCGTCCTTAAAGTCCGCTATCACTTCGTCGGCTTCCTCATCATCCTGCGAGCCGTACACAGCCTTACATCCGGGTATGGCGTCACACAAAGCCTTCCGTTCATTCTCCATGTCATGCCATAAAAGGAAATGGTCGCCTTTGTTTTCAGGACGGTTAATGATTGCCACCACACGGGCAATCTTTTCCTGCATGTTGTCCCGACGTTCTTTCGCTGCGTCGGCAAGTCCGAGAGCAGCCTCACGGAACATCTTCACTTGTCCGTCACGGTCGGTTCCGGCAGTGGAGTTATCAACACTAACCACTTCTTCATGTACACGCAGTTCCGGCAATTCATATCCGGTATCGGGGTAACCAAGGTCGGACGGTCTGGTGAGGAACAACGCCCATGTACTTACCCACAACCAGAACTCCTTCTCCTTGTGCGGATAAAGGGTAAGGTTATTCGCCTTCGTGCTGTCACGCTGAAAGAAACGGGTAAGCGCCTGCCCGGTATCCATCACACCGAGATAACCGGCATAATGTATCAGTTCCTTATATCTGTTGGGCGATGGCGTGGCGGTGGCGACAAAACGGTAGGGAACATCCGCAAACAAGGGAAGGAACTCCTGATAGGTCTTGGTACCGAAACCACGCAATACGCTCGCTTCATCCAATGATGTTGCGGTGAAGTAGGAAGGATCTATTCTCACTCCGTCCTCTCCATCACGGACACGCTCGTAGTTCGTTACCATGATATCAGTCGGGCATATCATCACATCAGCCATAGTTCGTACATAAGTCACTTTCATGTGCAGATGTTGTTCCGCTTGTGTAAGGAACTCAACCACTACACGTTTAGGACAAACTATCAGCCCTTTGCCGCCTTTGTGTTTCAGGACTACCCGAAGTATCTCCAACTGAGTTACGGTTTTCTGCATACCGAAACTGGAGAATATCGCACGGCAACCACCGGACACCGCCCAGCGAACAGTATCTTTCACATGGGGATATAACGACGGTGTCAGTTCATCCGGATTGACCTCGAACCCGGTCTGACGGCTGATGGCCATCTTGTCTTTTAAAAATTCTATATATTCTTTCATTATGCTATTTCTTTCAATAATTTCATTGTTTCACTTCTTTAGGTTTCCAATCAGACGGTAATTTTGCCCACTCGCGGAACTTGGCGTCGAAGTCGTCCATGTCCCTGAACATATCCATCTTCGATTTCTCTGTCTCTACGAGTGAGGAGAATTCCAGAAAGTACAAATCTGCGCTTTTGACAAAATTGTTATGAAGCCTTTTCACGTTTCCGAGTAGTAACCCTTTGGCGCTCATCAGGTCTGCTGCTTCCTCCACCAGCATGTTGGCTTCACAGTTCAGTATGTGTGCGGCTGAAAGGAGGCTGTTCAATCTGTCTATGCTGCCATCAGCCTCGGCAGCTTTAATCAAATCTTTCTTTGGTTTCATAGTTTCTGCTTTTTCTTGCAAGTTCATCAATCATTCGCTGGTACTTCTTTGCCACCAACGGGCAGCGCAGGCGCAGTGCGTTATCACGCTGCCACTCTAATAATTCTATTTTCTTTTCAAGTTCTATGTCCATAAAATTATTTCTTCTTAAATTTGTCACATATCCTGCCGTAGCGGTCACATGCGCACACCCTATGGGCCTTGGCCTTGCATAGACAAGAGTTCCCTACAAAATCTCTGGAGTATGAGCATTGGCGGCAGCGGACGGGTGCAGGTGGTATATCTTTTTTCTTTGCTATTATCTTCGGCTTTCACCTTCAATTTTAATTACATTGAACATCTCTTTCACCCGGTCGGCAATATAATCCCCATACCGTTGAGAAAACTCCTTGTCCGGGTCCAGATTGGTAGTCATGTGGGTGTAGAAACAATATCTCTGCTCATAGCGCAGTTGCAAGACGGTCTGAATGGCATTGATGCCCGTACCAAAGTGTTTGGCATCCATAGGTTCCCGACCCACCTCGTCAATGGCAAGATTGTGCATACATGACCTGTCTGTGTATTGGTTTAACCCGACAATTCCTTTCTCGGCAAACAGCAAGGCAATCTCGGCAGCACTGGTGAACTGAAAGGTCAATCCGGCATCCGCACCGCCAATACAATAACGGGCAATTTTTGCTGCATAGTTCTGTAATCCTTTCAACAAAGTGGACTTGCCAACTCCGATAGGGCCATGTAATAACAAGCCCTTATCCAAATCAAGCATTCCCGGCATTCCCCATATCCATTGATAAAGGGCTTTCAGCAGTTGGCGGTTGCTGTCATCAACTGTAAAGGCCGGGGAAACGGATTTCATGGAAACTACGAGTTGGTTGCGCCAATACATGTCAGCCTGCTCCCTGCTCCATTGCTTATGGTTAGCTCTGTTTGCCGAAGACAATTGATTTGATACCGGCAGAACTTTCGTCTGGTTTTGTATCAGGTTTCCGATTGTTTCCATTTTTAGCTTGTGCTACGATTTCATTAAATTTAGAATTGATATTAGTTACGCTGAAATTATCAAATATCCACCCCTCTTTGACCGAGGAAAGAAGGTATTGAAGGGCATACAACAGAGAATCATCGGAAACGTCCATTTTCTTTTGTTCTCTTTGGAATTTGAGCTTATTCAAGAGCTGGGACATAGCCCCGGCATCCTTGGCTGTCCAGTAGTAGTCAGCCCCGAAGGTTTCCCTAAAATGCTGTTCAAATAGCAAACGGGCTTTTGAATTAATCTCTTTAGGCTTATTTTTCTTGCCTCCCCCCTTGGGGGGTGTGGGGGGAATATTATTATCTTCTTCATCTTTCTTTTTATTATTGCCCTTAGCTTGCCCCAATTCTTCTATTTTTTGAGCCATTTTTTCTGTGGTTGCCCTTAACTCCGCCCTTAGTTCGCCCAAAGCATGATTTAATCCGCTGATTTCTTTGTTGTTGTCTATGCCCTTATCTACGTCTCTTTGCCTGCCCTTGACCGGATTATATTCATCATAGTTACATAAAGTAATTACGGTCATACCTTGTTTATTACAAGTCGTTATCATACCTCTTTTTTTAAGTTTGGCAAGGAAATAGCGCACTTTCTTTTCAGACCATTGCCAACGCTTCATCAAAAACGATACGGATGCTGGATATTGACCTCTTGTATAAGAGATTTCCCGACCTCCGATAAGTTCGCTGTACGCCTTGTCGGTTGCCTCAAATCGTGCGCTCTGAATCAAGTCGAGCCACGCTTCGCATTCCGAAAACTTACGGGCTACTTTCCACATTTCATTCGAGAAAAACTTGCGGCTTAGCCTCAAAAATCCTTCGTCCATAGTCTTAGAATCTCACGTTAGTTAATTGCCTTCCGTTAGAGAATACAGCCCATTTCCCATTTCCGCTATCAAACAACCGTAAGTCCGATACCTCTCCGAAACGTTTGATATTACCGCATAAATCCACAATCCATCCACATTCTTTAGAAGGATGCGGGCGGATGGCACGACCGACTATCTGATACCACATGGCAAGTGACATTGTAGGACGTGCCATAACTACCGTATCAAGTTCCGGATAGTCAAAGCCGGTGGTTAATACCCCGACATTCGCCACTACCGAAATTTCACCAGCCTTGAACGCTTCAAGTATCCTTTCGCGCTCACCTTTTGGGGTGTCACCCGAAACGATTGCGGCTCCGGGTATAGACCAGGTAAGCCGCTCCGCTTCTTTCAGAAAACGGGTAAATACCAAAATACCTTTCCGTTTTCCTCCGGCTTTGGGATTCATCAGCCTTTGGACAATATGAACGAGATAGCCGTAAAAGTCTATCCGTTCATATTCTCTCTGAACTGACCTATCCGTGTAGTCGGCACCAGTGGTATTTACTTTCAAATTGAGTTCGTTCCATCCCGAAGGATTCATTGGATAATAATTTAGTTTTGCTAAATATCCCAAATCTAATAGGGTTGATACCTGTACATGGTAAATGACCTCTGAAAAGACATGAGGCTTTGTCCGGGTGATGAATTTCAGCATAGAGCCGAAATCACGGCTAGAGCTTAAACGGTATGGTGTTGCAGTCAAGCCAAGAACCTTGCACTTTACCGCATCAAAGAAATCCTTGTACATTCCCTCTTTAGGGTTTACAAGGTGGCATTCATCAACAATGATGTTCTTGAAGTGGGTAAACAGCTCAGGATGATTCTTCACACTGCCGATGGTGGCAAATGTTATCCGGCTTATTTCTTTTGAGTTAAAGGATGCAGAATAGATGCTGCAATCAAGAATGCCGTATGAGCAGAGTTTCTTGAAGTTTTGTTCTAAAATTTCTTTTGAGGGCTGAAAAACCAATGTATGACCGTCAAGCCTTGCGGCTATATCCGCTATGATAAGACTTTTTCCACTCCCCGTAGGCAGAACCATGACAACATTCGTCTTCTTCGCCCTGTTATTGAAGAAAGAAACGGCAGCATCAGAGGCTTTCTGTTGGTAATCACGAAGTTTGTACATTGTCTGCTCTTCTTTCTGTAACGGTTCTGATTCTTCCGAGTTTCATTATCTCATCGCACATCCAAGTATATCCACAGAAACCTTTAGATTTCCGCATTATTTTTTTAGATTCGCTTGGTGTAACATATCTGACTTCCACATTTGCTACCCATCCATCGCCAAAATCATAATAGAAGTTTCCTTCTTTTAGATTTGAATAGATTGGCTTTCCACGTCTAAATGCAACCTGTGAATAGGCATATAAATTCCCTTCTCCAGTCCATTTACCATTCCATGAATTGTTTTTGGGCATAGTGAGGATAAATAAAGCTACTGTCTTATTTTCTTTTTCTATCGCTGTGAGTTTATATTCAACTCCTTCAATGATAGTGGATTTCATATACCTTTCTCCTTTCGTAACTTCTTATTGAGTGCTTTGTAATACTTGATTAGCTGCTCATATTCAAAATCTGACATCTTAGTATTTGATGCAGCTTTCACTTTTAGCAAGTCAAAATACTGTTGTCCGATTTTGGCTATCAAATTCTCACGGTAGCCTTCAAGGTGGTCGGCACGGAAACGGTTGCACGCACGGCATTCGGCATGGCAATTGTTCTCATCAAATCGGGTAGCCAGATGCGTGCGGCTGAAATAGTGACCACAGTCGGCTTGCCCGAACGGTTTTATCTGTCCACATGATATACATCGGAAGAAACCGTTTGGCATACAATCACGAAGCCGGATGAAAAGGGAAAACTCTTTATCGAGCTTAGCTTTCAAATCCGGCTTCTTCTTTACTGTTATCCCTGTTTTATCAAACAGAGGTAAAGGCTTGTCTTTCTTCTTGGCCTTTGTTCGTTTTATGTAGTATGGCATTATATTATTTCAGTTTTCTGCCACAAAAAGGGCAATAGTTTATATTAAAAATATATGAATTAGTTGCACTCCCCCAACTTAATGGTATATCAACGTCAATAGTTAGTATGTCATCGTTATAGCTAAGATAGCACTCATCTGATTTATGATTAATACCAGCAAGCTGCTTATAGAAATCACATCCTTCAATATCTTTTGGATGTTCTTCTGCCCAAGTAACACCAGACCCAAACATATTTATCATATCAGTTCTATCGAATCCCTCTAAGCCATTCAAGTTATCTATCTCGGCATTGGCTACTAAATCTATTTCCTTTCCTCTATCCATAATCTTACCAAATTAAAAGCCCCGAAGCGTATTCTCCGGGGCACAAACATTATTTAAAACCAGTGCCATTGATGTGTGGCTCACATTATTCCATCGGGAACACTATCTGTATGCGCATTACAGAAATATCCATTTGCAACTGAATACTTTCATATCCCCTTTCCAACACAAGCTTGTGGACGGTGTCGGAGTCGAACCAACCTCACGGATTATTGGTGCACCTCACCGTAGTTTCAGCCCACGAAAACATAACCGCCCGTGTGCTGTTTTATTTATGGGATAAAAAACAGCAAAAAATAACCACGCTCATTTCAATGTTTTTATTGAAGGAATCCGAAAATAGAGCGGAAAACAACGTTCCCCATTGTGGTGGTAGCAGGATTCGAACCTGCAATGCTTGGCAATCTTTACGTCTTTGCGTAGAACGGGATTAGGTTTCGTTTTACTTTGATGCCCCGTTTTCATAACATCGTAACCAAGTCTACTAAGAGTTGTCAGCGTCTACCTATTCCGCCATACCACCGTGTTTGCCTGCCATATCTTCACAGACGGAGCAGGCTGGTTAACAAAGTTATTCCATATAAGCCATTGAAAACTCTTTCGGAATAAACCGCCCGACCGGAATAGGTTTGGCTGATTCAATAGCCGTGTGAATTTCTCTCTTTTTGAACTCATGTCCCTTTTCTTTGGCTTGTTTCTCACATTCTTCCTCTTTGTTTTTGAGATAGTGGGTAATAAGCATCATCGCTCTGTCAACGTTGAAGGTGTTCACGACAAAAGTCTGAACCCTTTCGTCTTCATTTTCCCCATCCGTGAATGTGATTTTCGTCTCAATCTGGTAGAATTTCTTTTCATTCGGTTTAGATTCTTCGTCGCTATCTTCCGTCTCATCGTCCATCTTATCAACGTATTCTGCCATAGTGATTTCATTTTTGAGATAGGCAAGCGAAGCATCATCAACCTTGCGTTCTTTTAAGTTGTCAGTAAGAATCACGCAAGAATCGAACTCCTTTATCATTGTCAGGGTGAATCCGAACTGATAATTGAGTTCGATGTAGTCTTTCAAGATAAGGCAAGCATTCTCTAGCCCAGTGGCATACAGCAAGAACTTATACTTCTTGTCACTTATTTGTGCTTGTGCAAGATAGGGATATAAGAACTTGTTTTCATTCTCGAACGCCAAGCGGTTCTGGTTACTGACTTCCACTTCCTTGATACCGTCGGCCTCCATACTGAAACGAATTTTCGCCAAAGTGTCTTGGTCTATTAGCGTACCACGGTCGAAAAGAATTTCATTTCGTTCAATGGTTACTGTTTCACCGGTATCTTCATCAATAAAAGATTCCTCCCATGTTTTGAGGACACGTTTTGCAAGGTACATGTTGAGCATCTTCTTCGGGTCAGATGTCACATACCGGATTTCTGTTTTTCTTGTTTCTATCATAACTAAATAAATTCTTGATTTCTTTGTATTTCCTGCTGGGCGTATATCAGCATTTGATGTTCATTGGCGGCAGGTAAGTAGATACCTGCCACTGATGCGCTCCAATTACGAAAGCGGTCAATCGAAAGGGTCATTTCACCTGTTGTCAGTTCGGCAGAACTACGCAAATAGGTTACTTCATTGCCTTTCTTGTTGACCGTCTTTCGTTCAAACAAATCACGGTTGCAAGTCCTCTTATAGAAGTCAATTTTGGCTTCGTCAAGGCTGCAACCGTACTCACTACCGAAATACCCTAAAAGAAGATGCAAATAGCTGTTTTGGGCAAGCGTGCGGTTGGGCAGTTTCTTTTTCACTTCCACCACCGCACGTTCACTAAACAGCTTGTTTACATACTCCTTGAACTTGGGTATTTGATATTCATTCTTCAAGTCGAACAGCATACGCTAAAAAGGCAAATCATCCTTTACATTGCCATTAGCATCAACCGGAGGCGGGAAATTCTGCGGCTGTTGCTGATAAGTCGGTTGTGGCGCTGGCTGTTGTATCGATGTTGTCTGTTGGGATTGAGATACACCGCCACGCGCATCTATTTTGTAACACCGAATAGACGCCATACGTTTGAATTCTCCGTCCTGATTCGTCCAAGAACGCCCTTGTAAGACAAATGATACAGTAACAACATCACCCTGATTAAAGCGGTCGAGTTCTGCACACTTATCGCCTGAAAACTCTAAGGGAATAACATTCTCATACTCGCTACGCTCTCCCGTATAAGGGTCGTAAGTGGTAGCATCCAAGATAAACTCCCGTTTTGTAAATGAGGAACCACCGTTTTTGGATGGTATTTGAACGGTTTGTCCGATTTCGATTATCCGTCCGGTTATTTGGTTTGCCATTAATTTTCTCCTCCAAAAATCTTTTTATCGGTTATAAGTTCTCTGTTTTCTTCCAAAAACCGGATAAATTCCTCACAATGATTAGTGAGAATAGGAATATCACGTTCTGGATTGAAAACGTATGTTTCTGTATAGGTATCTACCACAAAACCACCTTTATTGAACTCTACAATGTTGTACTCAAATGTCCGTACATCCGAACCGTTCTTCATCAAAGCGTAAGGATAAACCAAATGTTGATGGTGGTCTTTGAACTTCCCTACGGTATAGCTTCCGGTTGTTTTGATGTCGTGGACGCTGGCTGGCATCAGTTCGTCAATTACCCCATAAACCAAAACATTGCCGTATGCGGTTGGAAGAATCGCTTCTACTCTTTGTTGGGTTAATGCTCCTTTGAAGTAACCGGCGAACTCTCGGCAAAGAGAAATGGGAAAAACAAATGTGCGGTCATTGTAAACAACCGTATAGCAAGTATTATCTTCGTTTCGCTCTACATCCATACCGTTCGGCTTGCGATTTTCTATAAGAGCGTCCACTAACTCATTAAAGGCTGTGCCCTTGTCGGCCGCTTCACTGTCGAAAGGTTTACGATTGATACGGTCTATCAGTTCTTGAAACTGCAATTCGTGAAATTCTTCGGGAGTATGGGGAGGATTTTCGCTCCATCCCCAATACTTTTCCCAAATTACATCACTATTCAGATATCCCCAATAGGCATCCAATAATGTTGCATATATACAGTAATTAAGCTGCTGGTTTTTCATAAGTCTTTGTCTCTTTATTGGGAACAAGCCCTAATGCTTTTGCTTTATTATTAATAAGCACTTTTGCCGCAACCATCGAACTACCTATATGTTGAAATTCACCAAGCCTTGATAACAAGTCATTGATGGATTCTGCGTCTGTCACCAGCTCAACCTGCTCTTTGATTTCCTCCATCACCTTATCGTATTTCTCCTGTGCTTCTTTCTTGGCGGCGAGCATCCCAAGGTAAGAGTTAATAATCTTCGAGGCGATAAAGTCGTTCTTGGCAGTTGGATTACCGTTCCTATCAAGGATAGTCGGCACTTCCATCACTGAAGGAAGATTGCAGGTATTCTTTCCGTCATTCCTTGATGTCGGATCGAAAGTGATAGTACGTCTTTGAACGCCTCTTTCGCTTTTCATTTCAAGATAACCGAGCAAATCCAGTTCGGTAACGATGGAGTTGTAGGATTTTTCACGTAAGGCAGGAATGAACACCGTATCATCACCTTCTTTTCTTGTGTCACGATGGGCAACGAAAATGATGTGCTTGTTCAGACTTGAGAGTGTTCTTGTCATCCAAGAAAATTCAGCATTGATACCACTCCAATCCCGGATAGACGGTTGGCGGTTACCACATTTATAAGCAATGATGAAATCCATCATCTTGCCAATGGTATCAACTACGATTGTCTGATAAGCTGACAAATCTTCCTGCAAGACCTGTTGAACATCACTCCAAGAAGTGACCTGTACTGTGTCTATGTTTTCCAAATGTGCCATATTCATACGCTTAACGCCATTATCGAAATCCAATAATAACGGTTTCGGTGCGCTCAATGCCACTGTTGATTTTCCCATACCAGCCTGGCCGTAAATCATCATTTTCACTGTGGTAGGGATTACTAATTCATTTGATTTTTTGATAAGACTCATAATCGTAAAATTTAAAGGGTTAATTATTCTCTTTCTGTAGAATAGCATCTACATCACTTTTTCGGTACAATCTCTTACCTCCTATTTCCAACCTGCACAAATATCCAATTTTATGCCATCTCCATAAGGTTGACTTATCGGTATGTAGAATCTGACTTGCCTCTTTAATGGTCAAGTAATCCTCTTCCGGTCTGATGAAAGAGTCTCTAATACTTCTCACAGTCTTTTTTACAAGATGTTCTGCGAACTCTTTCAAATCAGTGGACTTTATTGTCAAAGTAACATTGGCACCACTATTTAAAATATCCTCCATGTTCATTCTCTTACCCTTTCCATATGTTCAATTCTAAATCTTCGTAACCTCCTCATATCACCTTGTTCGTGGTAAAGTGACAAAGAAAATATGCACAGTAAGCAACATGCGACGGACACACGGACTATAGGCGAAAAATCCATCGTGAGCCTCACACCGGCTATCCGTTCATAAAGCATTGTTGCAAGTTCTCTCCCATTCCGTACATGCAATATTTCAAAAGCCTTTTGTAACTGGTTATTAATCGTGCTAACCGCCCGGCATTTGAAATTGGCAATTTCCTTTTTCTCATACCCCTGTGCATACATTCGTGCTGTAATTTCGCATTCAGGGGTGAGTTCTGTGAATACCCGTTCCATAATCGTGTGAGTTAGATGACTATGACTCCCTTTTTACAACGACAATACCTTTTTTCGGATAAGACTTTGAAGCCCATTTTTTACCCTCAAGAAGATGCTTGGCATTTAGAAGTGATACGTTGTTGCGGATTGTCTCAAGTGAAGATATAGGCAGCTCTATCGTGGCTCCTCTCTTCATGTTTCTCATTTTCTCTTTACTTTCTACCTTTTCCATAAATGTTATATTAGAATGATTGGTGGGCGTTGACGGACTCGAACCGCCAGTCTCCTCCAATGAGGTGTGTTAACCATTACACCGAACGCCCCAATAAGAAAGGTGCGCTATCTTCACAGACGGCACACCCAGTACAAACACAAAATAAAACACGACAAAACAGTTTATACTAACACTTTTCATGTAACTCCATGCCGGTTATCACTGCAAGTATAACAGACAAAATAAACATTGCAGATGTCAACACGATTCCCGTCATGTACAAAGGGCCATCCTTTATTATGGAATTACATAATATCATTGTCATACAAAGCAGTACAAGCAACGAAAAAGAGAACATAATTATCTTCATAACATCGTCATTGCAACCAGTTCATCACTATAGAATTCTACAAAATCGTGCTTTCCGAACTCTACCATTACTTTATCCCCATTGATGGCGCAAATCGCCCCAATCTTGCTTTCCCATCCGGGATGTTTACACTTAACCGGCATACCTATATATGGCATACGTGATTTATACATACTTTTTCCCATAATCGTGTGATTTTAAATTTTACCGCCCGTACAAGGATGAGGTAAAGCGGTGCGCACTTCGCTTTGCCCGTGGCTTTTAGTACGATAGTAGCACTAACCTTTGCTGCGGTTGTGTACCCTACCCGATTCTCGCTATCGGATGTCAGTCTTTAGCTGTCAATAGGGCTATATTGTCGATGTGCGTGTCGGTCGCCTAATCCGTCATTACTTACACCTCAAAGACTATGGTTACACATCTATTAATTGTTAAACATTGCACAGCTCGCAAGCCCCAACTTGCTTATGTGCGTTCGTTATCTTTGGTTGGCAAAAACGGCTTATGAATTACACCGTAATTGCTTTCACAGACTTATCAAAGAACCAATCAATAGTACCCTACCCGATTCTCGCTATCGGATGCCAGTCTTTAGCTGTCAATAGGACTGTCGTGCGTGATATAATCGTGTGATTAATCATCGTAAAAGAACTTCTCGCCCGGCTTTCTGAAAAGCCTATAACTTGCATACAAGCAGCCTAATACTATCAATGCCTCTATCATACTGCTATTCTATCAAGTTGAAACTCTATGTAATCAATCTCTTCTTGAATAATCTCTAAGGCCTCTTCTTTGGTATCGGTATTACAGAAAGCACAAGCCTCTGTGTCAGACATCTTATCAACTCTATCAAGGTCTATACAAGCCTTATCCAAAGCCTTTTCAAGCCCGTAGGCTTCTACACTGTCACATACTCTAAACTGTCTCATATCAGGCGATTTTTAAAAGGTTAGCCTTTTTATAGCATCTGAACTCTTGGCGTTCAGTATCATAGTAAGTTTGAACGGTGTCGTTCTTCTTTCTGTTGTCAGTACCAGCAATGGCAGGCATCAGCTTTTCATTTAGTGTACCGTAGGCTTCTCTCACAGAACCATCCACCTTTTGAAAATAGAATTTCACAATCTTGCTTTTCATCTGCAATTTCAATTTCATGTTAGCCCAAGCGCATTTTAATGCTTCTGACATCGTGAAACCGTTCTTGCGAACGAACTGCCATGCAAGGCTCATAACTTCATGTAAAAAACTCTTCGTGCTCATAATCGTGTGATTTAATATGTTTATACTATTTGTATCGTCAATCATTTAGTTTATCTTTGCTACGTGATTGATTGATGATGCAAATATACTATCTAAAAAGATACCATCAAAACAAATAGTATCTTTTTAGATAGCAACAAACATTATTTAACTATTAGAGCGGTTTATACCTTATTATAATATGAAGAAAGAAAATTGGGCTTTAGTATTGAGTGGAATTGCGATAGCGATAAGCATTATTGCATTATGTATTTCTTGCCCTCACAAGGCAGAGTTAGGATTTGACTATCAAGGCGTATTGGTTGGTGTTCTATCATTACTTGTTACAATTTTGATAGGATGGAATATATATACGATAATTGACATAAAAAACACAAGAGATAAGATTGATGAAATATCAACTGGAGCATCATTCATGGTACAAAAAAACATGGCTGTTTCTGAAAACACCAACTGGATGATATATCATTATTTATTATTAGGAAAAGACCCATTGGGATTAGAATACAGATTTTTATATCATGGAGTTGCATGCTTATTCCATACATCACAATTCTCTGATATAACGACTTGCAATGTGGTAGTAAAAGGATTACTTGAATGTATAGCAAATCCTAAATCTATAACTATAACAAAAAATGGAAAGAATGACATTCTCAAGCTTTTATCTGGCGTGAAACACACCGACAAAATAGAAGGATTCCTTGAATTATTAAATAGGATCGCTTTAGTGAACGTGAAGTAACGAAGTGGTAATCCGTCATTGATGATTGTATTTGAGAATACAACTCCTTACCTTCATCGCTGTCTAAGAATTCTGTAGAAAAACCTTCGGGAATATTCTTTTCCATAATAATAAGTAAAGCGACCAACTCCAAAGTTGCGGTTTGAAGTGAAGTCGCCTATATAATCCCTTGCGGGAACAGTTAAACAATTTAGTTGGTATCATCCGCAACTTGATTCCAGCACAAATATAAGTATCTTTTATGATACCATCAAGAACTATGGAAACTATTAAAGATAGATTTTATGCGGTAATGGAAAAGCTTGGCTTAAATGACTATAAAGTGTATACTACCATTCCAAGCATCACAAAAAATATGATGTCAAAACTTAGAACTGGGGAAACAGGAGAAGTTTCTACTAAAATAATAGCTCCATTTTGTTCGTATTATGAGAATGCGAATCCAGAATACATTCTCACCGGAAGAGGAACACCACTAAAGGAAGAAAACGCCTTGAGCGAAACAATCAATATTCCTGCTTCAAACGGGATAGCTGTAACTTCCGAAAAGGAGTATAAAGAAGCTATGGAGAAAGGATTTCATCTTCTTCCAGAAGTAACTTTCAAGTTTGCCGCCGGTCAGGCAGAATTGATAAGCAAAACAGAAGATATTACCCGTTATTGGTATCTTCCCGATTGTAAAGATTGCGAAGGAGTTGCCCAAATTGTAGGAAATTCAATGACGCCTGCGCTTCCTGCCGGATGCTGGGTTGCACTCAAAAAATACACTCTTCCTCGTAATAATCCAAATGCAATTCCATTTGGGAATATTTTCGGAGTAGTTGTTGAAGATGAAATTACCGGAGATTATCACGGTCACATTAAAGTTATTCGCAGATATAAAGACCAAGAAGTATCTCGAAAATACTGGATAGCTCATTCAATAAATGAAAAAGAGTTTGATGACTTCGATATAGAAATTGCTCAGGTTAGGAGCTTATGGATAGTTAAACAACATATTGTAAGTGATATATTATTGTAGATGAAATCTAAATACTATGGGACTATATTTCAGAAAAAGAATTAAGATACTTCCCGGAGTGCACATGAATATTAGCAAATCCGGTACAAGCTGGTCAGTTGGTCCACGTGGAGCAAAAGTTAACTTTGGGAAGCGTGGCACTTATGTAACAACCGGAATACCGGGAACCGGAATTTACTCAAGAACAAAAGTCAGTAGTAATGGTATATCTAATCGTAGAATACAATCAAGCAATATTGATTCTGGATATGAGATTAAAAATTACACAGGATGTCTTTTCTCGGCGATATGCTATGCGCTTGCAATCATATTGCCGATTTGCGGTGTGCACTTCTCTGTATCTATATTTCTTATTATAATAGGATTTGCATTGCATCTATCGTCGGTTGAAAAGAAGGAAACAGTTCAAAGCAATAATGAGGTTGACAACGGTAATAATGCCAAAGTTGTAGAAACGCCTATAAACAGGGCAATTATAGACACAGAAGAAAAAGAAGAGGAATTCATAACGGAGGAAGATGAAGAAAAAATAGAGTACCCCTCTGTAGAAAAGGTTGACATGACAAGGCTTGACCCACTATTTGAAGATGCAGCTCGATTAGTTGTTATCCACCAACAAGGTTCCACTTCATTAATTCAACGTAAATTCGCTATAGGCTATAATAGAGCAGGGCGTATTATGGACCAACTGGAATGTGCTGGTATTGTAGGAGAAACAAGTGGGATTAAAGCGAGAGAAGTTTTATGTAAAGATGAAGATGAACTCGAATATAAACTAAACCATTTGGAAAAATCTCGCTTTGAAAGACTTCAACAAAAACAGGAAGAAGAATTTGAAGAAGCATCTCAACGAGAAATACAGAATGAAAGTTCAAGATTAATTAAATTGGGCATAGATTTAGAAAAGGAAGGTATGATAAATGAAGCTATAGCTGTATATGAAAAAGCTATCATACCACAACTTCCAGCAACACATCCCTATGATAGACTAATGATTCTCTATCGGAAAAAGAAAGATTATGATAATGAAGTCAGAATCATCAAGATAGCCATAAGCGTATTTATGAAAGAAAATGAACGTAGAGCCGGAAGAATAATTGAAGAAGATTCATCATTATACAATCAAGTGATGCAAGCACTTGAAACCAATGAAAGTATTAGATACGAAGACGGGAAATGGGCTTTCGTTCAATATGACGTAATGGAGTATATTACAAGACTTGAAAAAGCCCAAAAACTGTATAAGAAATCTCAAGAACAATCTAAATTATAAAAGTCATGAAAAAATTATTAATACTACTATTTTTCATACTAATATTCGGTAGTTGTACAACCAATTATTTTTTATGTGAAACCGCAGGTCCTGTAAAGTTATACGCATCGCCAAATACTAACTCGACATATATAGAAGTACCTGTTGGCAAAAACTTAATTTCAACAGGAAAATACAAGAAATACAGAAGAGCTAAATACGGTAATAAAAGAGGTTATGTATATAAAACAAGATTCCTATCAGAAAAGAAAATTCGTTCTTTATCTGATTGGAATTTTGATTCTGAAACATCTACTTATAAATATTCGCATTCTAATCATGCACTTAGTAATTCAACAAAATATAAGTATAAGCCAACATCAACTGGTGGTACTGTCCAAGTTAAAGGATACTATCGAAAGGATGGAACTTATGTTAAGCCACATACAAGAAGAGCTCCTTCTAGGAGAAAATAACAAACTAAATATCTAAGATTATGAAAAGAGGAATAATACTATTTTTTTCTTTCTTATTTCCTTGCTTGTTAAATGCCCAACTTTCCACTCAGCAAGATACCATAAGATATGTTATGGCAAATCTAAATTTGAGAGAGGCTCCTAATACGACCTCTGCTATTATTACTCAAATACCTAAAGGCACTCAAGTTACCATAGATGAAGACTGTGAATGTAAATGGATTCCGATAAACTATAATGGATACATAGGATATGTTTCGACTAAATACCTTTCAAAAGAAAAAATAGAATGTACTACTACATACAATAACAGTACGTCTATTAAATATTATACAAATTCAAAGGGAGAAAGAGTACAATCTCCAACTTATTATAATTCCGCGCCTCCTGGAGCAACAGCTTTATGTAGAGATGGAACATATAGTTTTAGCAAAAGCCGTAGAGGAACATGTTCACATCATGGTGGAGTTGCAAAATGGCTAAAATAACAAATTAGACACATAAGATTATGATTGACTTTCTAACCATCATACTCCTAATATTCGGAGTACTGCAAATCATCCTCTTCTTCAAGGTATGGGAAATGACGAATGACATCAAAGAGATAAGGAACAAGTACCTCAAAGACGAGGACGAGAAACGAAGACAAAAAGCAGAATACGACCCAACTCCCAAAATCAGCGGTGGGGTTAAAACAACAACATAGCCGGAATTATTTCCCGGCTTTTTCTTTTCCCTATTCGCGAGTTGTGCAAATGTTGTGCAACTATCATAAAAAGAAAATGCTAACAAGTTATTTATGAACTTATTAGCATTTTTCTTTGTGATTCCGTTGCGATTCGAACGCAAGACCCACGCCTTAGAAGGGCGTTGCTCTATCCAGCTGAGCTACGGAACCAGCCTTAATTGCGGTGCAAAGGTACGCTTTTTTACGAATATTGCAAATTTTTGTATCACCTTTTTTCGTTACCTATGTATAAAAGGCTCATTTGCTACATAAAAAGTAATGATTAGTTACCTTTACAAACAAGATACACGGTATTTATATACAGATGTATTAAAACATTTTGCAAATTATCAATGTTACTAATTATAAAAAGTAAAAATATGGAAGAATATTCAAGTAGGAAAAGTAGCATTGACCCGAAAATGAATGAAAGAGTAATAACAGCTAAATTTTAAAGAGATGGAATGGGAAAATCAGTTGATACAAGAATTGCAATGGTCAAATAAAATCAGCAATAAGGCGAGTAAGGAATTGGTAGCCCAGGAAATTGCCGGACTGGCCAAAGACGGTGATGCCATAGGAGCAGGCTCCGGCTCTACCGTTTATCTCACTTTGTTTGCATTAGCTCAGCGAGTTAAACAAGAATCTCTGCATATAGAAATCATTCCGGCATCTGCCGAAATTTCGATGACATGTATACAGCTTGGCCTGCCGCAAACTACTCTGTGGAATAAGCGTCCGGATTGGACATTCGACGGTGCAGACGAAGTGGATCCGCATAATAACCTCATCAAAGGACGTGGCGGAGCCATGTTTAAGGAGAAACTCCTAATTAAAAGCAGTGGCAAGACTTACATCATTGTCGATGAGAGCAAGCTTGTCAGCAAACTGGGGAGCAAATACCCCATACCGGTAGAAGTGTTTCCACATGCTCTCTCCCATGTGGAAAACGAGATACGCTTATTGGGAGCTTCAAAAATCAGCCTACGTCTTGCAGAAGGAAAAGACGGTCCGGTATTTACCGAAAACGGTAATTTCATTCTTGACATTCATCTCAGCAACATTGTTCCTGATTTGGAACAGAAACTGAAAGCCATTACCGGGGTTATCGAAAGCGGGCTGTTCATCGGTTATGACATTACAGTCCTAATGGCAAACCGCTGATGTACCAAAGTACAAATAAGGTGGTCCATGCCAATAGAATGACTAAAGAATATCTCCAAGTATACTTCAGCAGTGAACCATAAGTGGATTGCCTATCATATTGCTGCATATAGGTCAAGACAAGTGGCATGTAGAACATAAAAGGTGTTATGGCATTTGTTGCACTGTCACCTATACGAAACGCACATTGGGTCATATCCGGCGAAATGCCCATACTTGCCAATACCGGAACAAAAATGAAAGACATAAAAGCCCATTTAGCTGTGGCAGATACCATAAAGAGATTGACCAGCGCCGTAAAAAGAATGAAGAGAATCAATATCCATAAACTACTCAAAGAGGCGGAGGACAGCAGATTAGCGCCTAAAATGGCAATGCACTTGTCCAAGTGGGAATATTCAAAACAAGCAAACATCTGTGAGGCAAAGAAAGCTATCACAAAATAAACGCCCAGCAGTTTCATCGGCTGCGTAAGTCCTTCTATCACATCACCGTCCGTACGGTATCGGCCGGAGGCAAAACCATAGACCATCCCCATCAAACCTATTCCAAACGAAAGCAAAAACAGAATACCAACTATAAACGGAGAACGAATCAACCCACCATTGACACTCCGCAATATCCCCCATGAAGAGAATGTAGCCCACAGAATAATGGCAATATACAGCAAGCCTGCAAATACAGCTCCCAACATAGCTCTCCGTTCCTTGCGTGACAATTGCTTGTAACCATTAAAATGAATATCCCCTGCGTACTCTCCCAAACGTGGCAACAAGCTCCTGCGGGTAATATGATAAATGATGAATGCAAGCAGGAACGTGGAAACAAAGAGAAAATAATAATTGCACAGCGGTCCAGTCTGCCCCGGAGCAATATTCATCCTATCAGCCGCTTCTTGCGTTACAGAGGCAATCATGGGGTCTAATGTACTCAAAAACACATTAGCGCTATAGCCACAAGAGACTGAAACATAAGCTGTAATTATACCTCCAATGGGGTGCAGACCGACAGACTGGAACAAAGTTGCAGCTATCGGCAACAGAATGATATATCCTGCATCTCCCACTATATTGGACAACAGTCCTAAGACAATGACCAGCAGAATAATGCGCCAAGGATCACGTGGACGTCGTACCCCCCTGCGAATACATGCATCGATGAAACCCGAATGCTGTGCCACCCCTATTCCGAACATAGCCACAATCACCAGCCCTAACGGAGCGAATCCCGTAAAATTGGTTATGACATGGCGCAGCAGCCAGCGTATGCCCTCCGGACTCAGCAGGCTCTGCACCCGTATTTCTTCTCCAGTCTGCGGTTGCAGCACGCTCAGGCCATAGACATCGAATATCCATGAAAGGAGGATGACTGCCAGCGTCAGCAGGAAGAACATCGTAGCGGGATGTGGCATTCGGAGTTTACTCATCGTCGGCTTCCAGATTGTCTATATTCAGGATTCGAAGTTCCAATGCACGCACCACCAGACGAGTGGCATTCACCCCCACCCGTTCACTAGGCGGGAAAAGACGGCCGACCAAGTCATTCTGCCGTTTCTCCAGCGACTTGACTCCAAAAGGCATTCCCCTAAGATTGGCAATCATTTCTTTGGTATAGCCCAGTGCCAAATGACGGAGGAAACGCTCGTCATACTCATCAATATCATAGCTTATGATTGCTTCCTGACGTTTTGCATCATTCAGGACAGATTTCTTGAAGCGTTCCACTATCTTCTCCAGTATCGGATAGTTAAAGACCAGCTTCTTGCCGTCCATCACTGCCTGCACATCGGTTTTGGTCAGCAACTCTCCGGTTTTCAGGATAATGCCGTCGGCACCGGCTTCAAGTACGTCCACCCATAACTTCTCATTCAATATTTCTCCCGTGAATATCAGCACATGTACTCCCGGATAACGCTTGAAGATATTCCGGCAGATGTCCACCCCGATTGTGGTCGAACCTCCCAATCCCAAGTCCAGCAGAACAAGATCCGGCACGCCGGCTTCAATCAATGTCCAGAACTCCTGCTCAGTCATAGCAGTACCTATTACCTCCGCATTGGGAATTTCATGGCGGAAAATCTCTTCCGTCCCTTTCAGCTCCAACTTGACATCTTCAACGATGATTACTTTAATTTTTTTGTCTTCCATATTTCATTTTTTCGGTAGCGTAAAATATATTGTAAAACCTCCTTCCTTTCCCGGTTCGGCATTGATACGGCATCCCCGGCGTCCGGCAAACTCGTCATGGTCGCGGATAATCTGCTTGCACACCAGATATTCCGTACCATACAGTTCTCCTTTCTCACCGGCCGTCATGCGGGACAAGTCGGGATAGAACAATTGGTTCAATTCTTCACGGGTCTTTTCCCTGCGCATATCTGTAAACAGAAAACGTATAAATTCCCCATCTTCCCGGGCCGACAGACAGACAGCTCCATCCAGAGTTACGGAGCAAGCCTCGTCTATCAGGTTTTCAAGCAGGAAACGCAACTGGTTCCAGTCACCGGTAATCCGTCCTTCCAACGGTTGTATCTTAAAATCAATATGCGCCTTGTTTCCCTTATACACTTTGCGGAAATATTTCCCGGCAGTAGCCATAAGTTCCGGCACAGATATTGTCGCACGCCTGAAAGTCACCTCTTCCAACTGGCGGGAAGCGCATGAACTGAGTGTCGTAAAGATACCTTTGTAATACTCTATCAATTCGCTGATGGCAACCACCGTTTCCCGCTCCTCCGCTTCTGTCTGTTTGCCGGACCGCAGTTTCCCTATCAGCTGCTTTATCTTGTTCGGATAATAAATTGTTTCATGCTTGATGGTTGAAAGACAATTATCCAGCACCATGTTCTGTACATGCAGCAAACTGTCTTCCCAGGAAGCTCGCCGGGCTTCATCTTGAGCCACTTCGATGTCCCGGTATTTCGTAGCCAACTTAACCACTGCATTGAAGATTACAATGGAGACATAACGGGCTATCAGTTCCAAAAGCAAATGGTCGGTCTCCTGCTCCGTACCTTCCCTGCGTTCCAGACACAGCACACCTATGCAACGACACATATTTCCCGCATCCACAACAAGCGGCAATGCTTGTATACCCTTTTCCGATATGTACACTTGCTGCTCAAAGCAATTCTCCATATATTTCCTCCAGATAGGCAACTCGTACACGGCGGTATCTTCCACTGGATTGGAAGTGTATTCCAGCTTATGTGTAGTCTCGTTGTATACAGCTATGCTTAACCGGTCGATACTCAAAAGTTCGTTCACTGCATCAAAAGCGGAACCTACAATCTGCCGCGGGATTTCCTTCAATGTATCCTCCTCACGCTGCAACATTTCCTCCGTATCCGAAACCGGCAACAAGGAGGCATTGAACACCTTTCCATTAATTTCCAGTACTTGCTCCAGATTCCAGCGGTTCACCAGACGTTTACGGAAGTAGAGTATGTAATATCCCAACAGCAATACGAACAGCAAAATCACCGCCAGCAAAATGCCCACCATCTTGTTGTTGGTGGAACGCTCCAGCTGCCGGCAATATCCTTCCAAGGATTGGTCTTCTCCCAACAGTTTGTATAAGGTAGTGTAGGCAGCATTATTATAACTATAGTCATCCCATTGCTTCAATGCAAGAAATGAGACTGCCGCTTCATTCCTGATATCCAGAATTACATGGAAATCCGAATTGAACATCTGGTTCCACCAATCCAGTTCCGCAGGCGCCCCGTCTCCCGTCAGCGTCATATAGCGACGTATAGGATGGGCGTATTGCTTGTAATGTTCGTTCAGGCAATACATTGCCGAATCTATGTATTGTAAAGCCAGTTCGTATTCTCCGTCCACATTGCAGTAATAAGCTTCATTGGCATAATCGGAGGCTTCGTCCAGCAAAGCTTCGTATTCATTCTGTGCAAGCAGTGCCAAAGAATCCGGTAACACCTCTCCGGAAGCAGGCTGTTCCACAGCATGCCGGCAGGATGACATGCACAAAGACAACACGACGAGCAACACCGACACGGACTTACGGATACCGGCAGGCAGACGGAAATAAAAACGGCTGCCTTTTCCCAGCCCGCTCTCCACATTAAATAGACAGACCTTGAACAAATCATTCGTCTTGCGATATTTTTCAATGATGCCCTTACAGTTCATCAGTCCAAAGCCACTTCCTTTGTTCTTCCTCAATTCCTCCTTGTCGGGAGCGTCACTCATACCGATGGCTTTCGAGTCATATACTTTTTCTCCCACAATGCGGGCTACATCTTCCGGTGACAATCCACAACCATTATCCTCTACCGAGATTTCCACGTAATCCTCCTCCTGCCGTGCATATACTTTCACCATACCGCCCTGAGGGGTATATTTACGGGCATTCTCTGCCAGTGTATTTATCATAAACAATGTAAGGGCTTTGTCTGCCTTCACCCGGATATCCGTAGGCTGCACCTCCAACGACTGTCTCTTCATCTCGAATGTACGGCTTCCTTTCCTGAGCAGCTCGAAAAGTTCATTCAATTCGAACGTCTCTATGTTCAGGCTAAGGCTTCCTTGCTTCATCTTTATCCAAAGGGCAAGAATATCATTGTATTCGTTGATGGTAGTAACCAACTCGTCGATATACTGGTATTTCTCCTCCTTTATCCGTTCCTCTTTGATGAATCCTTTTTGAGTCAGTTTCTGCACTTCGTTGATGATACGGTCTATGTACGGATGAATCCCGTTGACAATAGCCATACATGCTTTCTTTATCAGATTTTGCCGTTTGTTCCCCGCGATGTGCTGCTCGTAAATGTAGCGTTGCTTTTCCAGTCTGCGGCGCTCATCCCCAAGGGAGATGGACGTCATGCCGTTGTCGATTGCCCATTGGATATAGGGGGTTATCACCCGTACCATCGCCTGCTCATCCTTGCTCATCCGACGCGGGAACACTAATTGCCCGTTGTCTATGCGGATGTCCTTCACTCCAAACAGCTTTTCCAATTCCGGGCAGACAGCCGTCCGGATAGAGTCGATGATTTCCTCCTCAGTCTGTGCATCTGCCGGAATGGATGCCGTTATCTTCTGACAGATATCCAGCATCAGCTGCAGACGGCGGAGATGCACTCTGTTCCGGTCTTTGGAACGCTTGTTGAAAAACCAGAAAAAGAGGGATACAAGCACGAAGCCCACAATGACCAGTGACAACACGACGTTGAGCTGCCCCGCCTCCTTTTCCAATGCTTGATAGCGGCTTTCCAGCTCTTTATCCTGGCGTGTATCTTCAAGGATATCCAGGTAAATATTGCGGTTATAGTCTGATTTTTCTTTCATCCCGAGTCCTGCATACGAAACGCTCAACTGTTCACGAATACGTGAAATCCACTCGGGCACGGTTTTCAGTTTCTGCTCCATCCATGCCTTCTCCGCACAAATCGTATCTCGACGGTCAAATGCTTTCAGCCAGTCCAAACTATCGTGGCAGTCATAGAAAAGGCGGTGATGGTCATTTACACATTCCAGAGCAAGTTTTAGCGTGTCAAGAGCTTCTGTATAGTGACTGTGGGCATTCAGGTATTTGCCGATAGATACATATGCACCTGCTATCTGATACAAATCCTTGTATTGGCTGAATTTTTGCAATGCCAACTGCCCCAGACGCATGGGAAGCAGCGAATCTACCGGTACTCCAAAACGTGTCAAGGCATGGGAGCGGCGGTCTTGAAAAAATGCGTAATTATCCGGTGAAGCCATCAAGTTGGCAAGTCCCTGCACTCCATTGCCCTCAAAGTAAAGATAGCCCTTGCGCGAAGCCAACTGCCATGCGGTATAGAGCTCATCAAATTCTCTCAGTCTTCGCTCATCCGGTGTCTCACCCTCGCATAAGGCAGCAGAACCTTTGATGTAGTGATAATACAACAGCTGATTGGTATCTGCCAGCAACTCTTGTTTTTTAGTAACTTCATTAATAGAGGCTACAGCTTCCGGACGCTGTTGCAAATAATAATAATACACAGCAGATACAATATAAAATTCCGAACGGGCATAATTCAAACGCATTTGCTCGTGTTGGTCCACAAACAGATTGTCATCCTCCGCTATTCTTTTCATACGGTGCAAGGCACTATTGCGATAATCGTAGAACTCCTTGTTCAACGCCGTCCGCTGATAAATCTTCATCAAACCGATGTCGGCAATAAGGAGTTCCAGTTCATTCTTGGTCAGATTATAGACATCCATATGAAACTTTTCGGCCTGCTCAAAATCCATGCGCATAAAAGCACAAAAGCCCAGATTATTGGATGCTTCCGCTTTTCCTTGTTTATAGAGGCTGACTTCACGGTAGGCCCTTGATGCCGCATGGCAGGATGAATCCAGGTTTTTATAACGAAAAGCATAAGCCACCTGGTTTAGAGAGTCGATAAGGCGTACTTCCTTCATGGGTGCCGTTCCCACACACGAAACCATTGTTGTACAAAGGCACAACAACCCCGCAAACCATATAAAAGAAAGTCGTTTCATAAAGCAAAGCTACGAATAAATCCGGGAAAGAAAAATAATTTTTATACAATAACTCTTGTTTTATGTAACGGGAAATTCCTACCTTTGCATGCAAATTAACAAATAGGTAACATCTATTACACAAATGAGCGAAAAAGCACCCTTTATGGTATTCTCCGGAACAAATTCGAGATACCTTGCAGAGAAAATCTGCGCTAGCCTTGATTGCCCTCTGGGAAAGATGAACATCACCCATTTTGCAGATGGTGAGTTTGCAGTCTCTTATGAGGAATCTATCCGTGGCTCGCATGTATTCCTGGTTCAATCAACCTTCCCTAATTCTGACAACTTGATGGAACTTCTGCTGATGGTTGATGCTGCTAAAAGAGCATCGGCAAAAAGCGTTGTAGCCGTTATCCCTTACTTCGGTTGGGCACGTCAGGACAGAAAAGACAAACCCCGTGTTTCCATCGGCGCCAAGCTGGTGGCCGACCTGCTCTCTGTTGCAGGTATCGACCGTCTGATTACGATGGACCTTCATGCAGACCAGATTCAAGGTTTCTTCAATATTCCGGTGGATCATTTGTATGCATCAGCAGTATTCCTCCCCTATATTGAATCCTTGAAACTGGAAGACTTGGTAATCGCCACCCCGGATGTCGGCGGTTCAAAACGCGCCAGCACATTCTCCAAATACCTCGGTGTACCCCTGGTATTGTGCAACAAGACACGCGAAAAAGCAAACGTGGTTGCCACCATGCAAATCATCGGTGATGTAAAAGACAAGAATGTAGTATTGGTAGACGATATTGTAGATACAGCAGGAACCATTACCAAGGCTGCCAACATCATGCTGGAAGCAGGAGCCAAATCTGTCCGTGCCATTGCCAGCCACTGCGTAATGTCCGACCCTGCTTCTTTCCGTGTACAAGAATCCGCACTAACGGAAATGGTATTTACTGATAGTATCCCCTACTCTAAAAAATGTGACAAGGTTAAACAGTTGAGCATTGCCGATATGTTCGCCGAAACCATCAAGCGGGTGATGAACAATGAATCAATCAGTTCACAATACATTATCTAACCGCGGAGCGGTTAGAAATTAAAAATTAAAGGCTGCGCGGTTCTGAAGTGAACATTGCGCAGCCTTTAATTTTTAATTTCTAATTTTTAATTCTAATTCTCCAGCCTTCCCATCTTGTAGGTTCCTTTTCGTATCACCTTTCCGTTCTTGTCTGTTTCTACAAACGGACCGTGTTTCTTGCCTTGTTTGAAGAAGCCTTCATAACGGTTTCCGTTCTTGTCCTCCTGGATACCGCTACCTTCTTCCATACCGTTCACAAAACCGCCTTTATATTTGGTTCCATCGGTCTGAATCAGGGTACCTTGGCCGTTGAACTTATTGTCTTTCCATTCACCTTCGTAAGAGTCACCTACATTCCATTTGTAAGTACCGTATCCGTCACGTTGGTTATCTTTCCAATTACCTTCGTAAACGGCGCCGCTTGCCCACGTAAATGTGCCGTGGCCTTCCTGCTTTCCATCCTTGAAGCTGCCCACATACTTGTTGCCGCTGGCATGGTAATAAATGCCCTCTCCGGTACGTTCACCTTGAACATAAGAACCTTCGTAACGGTCGCCGGTATGGAAAAAGTAAATACCTTTGCCATGCTGCATGTCGTCCTTCCAGTCACCTACATATTTGTCGCCGTTGGCATATTCAAAAGTTCCTTTACCGTCCCGGACATCATTTTTCCACTCCCCGTCATATTTGGAACCGTCATTCCAGGTCAGTGTTCCTTTGCCGTCTTTCTTGTCATTCTTCCACGAGCCTACATACTTGGAACCGTTCTTCCAGGTATACGTTCCTTGGCCTTCGCGTTTATCATTCACCCAGTCGCCCTCATAAATATCACCATTGTAATAGTACATGGTTCCTTTACCGTGCTGGTAATCCTGAAACCACATGCCGTCATAACGGTTGTTATTCATAAAATAGTAGATACCCCTACCATGCTGCTGGTCTTGAAACCATTGCCCCTCATACTTTTCACCGTCGGGAAACATATATGTACCGTAGCCTTCACGCTTGCCCTTCACATACTCACCCTCGTAGACGTCGCCGTTCTTGAAAACGGTCTTCCCCTTTCCATTGGGCTTGCGGCCTTTTATTTCACCGGTATAGACGGCCCCGTTATCTTTGAACGTATAGGTACCTATCTTTATCTCCGAAGAGAATGTACTTTTCACTTTATCGAAAAAGCCGCTTTTTTTTTCCTGGGCAGTGGCTCCACCTTGGCATAAGAAAGCCAGAATGAGTGCAGTATATAGATATTTCATTAATTGATAATTGATAGTTGATAATTGACAAAGGTAGGATTTATCCGGTAAAATGATGCGATAACTCCCGCTTTTTATGACATTTTTTTGCCGCACACTATTTCTTTTAATTTCTCTTTGCATAAATGCCGCCCTGCAAGTTCACGGATTTCTTGTGGAGTAACCTCCTTGACAGCATCCAGTGCTTCGGCAAAGTAGGTATCCTGCAAGCCCGATACCTGCACAAAAATCCAGGCATCTGCCAACGAGAATGCAGATTCATAACTACGGCACATGTCTCCCAACATATAGTTCTTCACCATGGAAAGCTCTCCATCGGAAGCCAGCTCGTTCTGAAGGCGGTCTATTTCATGATAAACCTCACCGATAAGAGGCTCCACAAATTCGTTGGCGGCTTCGGCACTGACCGCCAACACTCCCTGCCCCGGATAGGGCATGATGGCTGCGGAGATACCGTATGTGTATCCTTTATCTTCCCGGATATTGGACATCAGGCGACTGCCAAAATAACCCCCGAACAGTGTGACCAGTACGCGGGCCTTCAAGTAGTCCGGATGATTACGGTCCAGGGAAAGCATGCCCATACGGACGGCACTTTGCAGGGCGTCCGGACGTTCGATGAAGATACGTTTTCCGGAGGTGGTAACCGGATGGAATTCAGTCTTCTCCGGTTTGCGGAAATCCGTACCGAAAGCCTCGCAGCCAAACAAGGACTCTATCCTGTGGATGCAATCACCGGTTACCTTACCCGAGAGATAGATGCTGCAATTATTGGAATGATAGTAACGGTCATAAAACTCGCGTAGCACCGCAGGAGTGATGCGCCGATAATCCTCTTCCTGCACCAGACGTCCACCGGGATGCTGCCCGCCGTACAGAGCCTTCACCAATCCGCGGTGCGCCAGAAAGTCCACCTTGGAAGAGTTGACAAGAAACTGCTGGATATTGTTGTCTACAATCACTCCCAGCTCTTTCTCAGGAAATACCGGCTCTTTGACGATAGACTCCAATATGTCAAGCGTTTGGGGAAGGTATTTATTCAGAGAATAAAGGGTGACATAGGCATACTCGGATGCACTGGACAATTCCAGCCAGGCTCCGTAATAGTCCAGCTTTTCCGCTATCTGGGCGGCATCGTAGCGTCGGGTTCCCTCGCGAAGCATGCGGTTCGTAAACAACGCCTGCAAGGGCTGTTTCTGTTGCCATCGGCCGCCTGCCATGAGGAGATCGATACGTGTCACTTCATTGTCACCGGCATTGAGCACACTCAATGGCACGCCATTAGGCAACTTGATACGTTCCGGCCTTTGCACCACCAGTTGTTCCGGTTCAAGAATCCGGGGTTGGTCACTTCGGTTCAGCATGGGCTTTCTAGTTTACAGCCCATGGCTTTTAAGAAATTCTTCTGCCCGTTCCAAATCTTGAGGAGTATCTATGCCGATAGTTTCTACATCCGTGATACCTGCTTTGATAGTGTATCCGTTTTCCAACCAACGAAGCTGTTCCAATGATTCGGCAATCTCGAGGGATGACTGCGGAAGGGCGGTTATCTCTTTCAGTACCTCTACGCGATAGGCATAAAGGCCGATATGCTTATAATACGTATGGTTCTCCAGCCAGTCTTCCTTCGCCGCATTGCGCTGGTAGGGAATGATGGAACGGCTAAAATAGAGGGCATTCCTGTTTTTGTTGAGCACAACCTTCGGAGAGTTCACATTTTCCAGTGCCTCAAAACCATTATCTACCGTAAAGGGTTTCACCAGAGTGGCTATCTGGGTGGCCGGATCGTCGAAACATGCTTTGACGGCTTGTAACTGCGAAGGCTGGATGAAAGGCTCATCCCCCTGGATATTCACCACGACATCAAACTGTCCTCCTATTTTTGTACAAGCTTCCTGACAGCGGTCGGTGCCGCTTTTATGTTCGGTGGAAGTCATTACCACCTTTCCTCCGAATGCTTTTACTGCGGCTTCAATACGCTCATCGTCCGTAGCCACGTATGCATCGTCCAAGATTCCTGCCACTTGCTCGTATACTCGCTGTATCACGGTTTTTCCACCTAACACCGCCAATGGTTTGGCTGGAAAACGCGTAGATGCGTAACGGGCAGGTATGATTCCTAAAAATTTCATTTTCAATCTTCGTTTTTTAAAATGAGAGTGTGTCCGAAAGTGTTCATATACTATCGACCCATCTCCTTATATTCTTTATTAATTATAACAGTTGTTTCAATCCTCGCAGGATATAATCACGTTTCAAATCTTTTGGCTTATAGACAGTCCCGTCACAAGACAACAAGTCTATATCCAGCCGTACAATTTCCTGCTCCTTCTCCTCGGGCTTCCTTCCGGCTTCCCGTTCGATGGCTTTCAGGCAGGCGGTGACTTCCTCTACCGGATTATCGGAAGCAAAGCATGCCACCTGATTGGAGAACAGATTCGGACGGTGAAAGAACAAAGGTACCGTCTCCTCCTCTTCCGAGAAACGTATTCCCGAAAAAAGTTCCGTCAAGCGTCTGCGAGCCAGTTCCATGTTCTCCCTCCGCTGCTCGTTGCTCCCAATACTAATCGTATAATCCATTTTTTTAAGGTGAAAGGGGAAAAGGTGAAAATTGAAAGTTTACCTTTCCACTTTCAATTTTCACCTTTCAACTAATTAAACAGTTCGTCGAGTCCCTCTATCGGTTCTTCTATATGGGTGTCTCCTTCCAGATTCACATCATCCTTGCACGGGTCATAGCCTTCGGGCAACTGGAATGTTTCATTTTCATCATATCCCAGAGATTTGTCACCGAGCACTTTCACCATGTATTTGGTCCAGATAGGCAATGCCATGGAAGCACCTTGTCCGTGAAGCATCGTATCGAAGTGGATGTCGCGGTCCTCACCGCCCACCCAGCAACCGGACACAAGCGAAGGCGTGAAGCCCATAAACCAGCCGTCGGCATTGTAGTTCGTCGTTCCGGTCTTGCCGCCCATGTCGGCTTTCACACCTAGACGGCGCACACGGCCTCCGGTACCTTCGTTGACAACGGCACGCAGCATGACCAGCATCTTGTAAGCGCTGGATACACTGATGACTTCCTGCATTTCGGGAGCAAAGGTCGCCAGCACGTTTCCATCATTGTCCTCGATGCGGGTCACGAACAGCGGAGCTACCCGGATACCCTTGTTGGGGAATGCGGTATAGGCACTTACCATCTCGCCGACGGAAATCTCGCACGGGCCCAGACAGAGTGAAACGGAAGGTACTATATCACGGTTGCGGACACCGAAAGTATGTATAAGACGTTTCAGATTATAGGGGTTCAGCTTGCTCATGAGATAGGCCGTAATCCAGTTGTCCGAGTTTGCCAGCCCCCACTTCACGGTCACCATGTCACCAATCAGCTTTTTGTTGGCATTACGCGGCGTCCACGGTTTTCCGTTTTCATCAATCAGCGTGTATTCCACGTGGCGCACTTCGTCGCAGGGAGAAAAACCGTTCTCCATAGCCAATGTATAAAGGAAAGGCTTGATGGTAGAACCTACCTGGCGGCGTCCCACCATGGCCATATCGTACTGGAAGTAATGGTAGTTCGGTCCGCCTACGTATGCCTTGACATGTCCGCTGCGCGGGTCCATGGACATGAAACCGGCACGAAGGAAGAACTTGTAGTAACGGATGGAATCCATCGGGGTCATAATGGTGTCTTTCTCCCCTTCCCAACTGAATACGGACATCTCCTCCGGGGTATCGAAGGCTTTCTTTATTTCAGCTTCGGTGGCTCCGGCTTTCTTCATAATGCGGTAGCGGTCGGACAACCTCATGGCACGTCCCAGAATCTCGTCCACCTGCTCCTGGGTCAGACGGAAGGTGTAGGGAGCTTTCTTGGCCCCTTTCTTTTCCTTGAAGAAGTAACCTTGCAGTTCCTTCAGATGCTCTGTCACGGCATCCTCGGCATACTGCTGCATACGCGAGTCGAGCGTGGTATAGATTTTCAGCCCGTCGGTGTAGAGGTTGTATTTGGTACCGTCTTTCTTGGTGTTCTTTTCGCACCATCCAAAGAGCGGGTTGTTCTCCCAGTCGAGTGAATCCTCGTAGTATTTCTGCATCTGCCAACCGCGGTAGTTGGCCTTGTCGGGCTTCTTGGCGGTGAGCACGCCGCGCAGGTATTCGCGGAAATAAGTGGCCAACCCTTCCTTGTGGTCCACACGGTTGTACTTCAGTTTCAGAGGCAATGCCTGGAGGGAGTCGCGCTCGGCTTCCGTAATATATCCCGCTTTCCGCATCTGGTCGAGCACCACATTGCGCCGTCCACGGGAACGTTCATTGTAGCGCACCGGATTATAGAGAGACGGATTCTTGCACATGCCCACCAACGTAGCCGCTTCCTCAATCTTCAAATCTTTCGGTTCGCAACCGAAGTAGGTAAAGGCAGCAGTCTTGATGCCTACCGCATTGTTCAGGAAATCGAACTTGTTGAGATACATGGTGAGGATTTCCTCTTTTGTATAGTAACGCTCCAGCTTTACGGCAATCACCCATTCGATGGGCTTCTGGAACAGACGTTCCATCACATTGTCGGCACTGGGAGAATAAAGCTGTTTGGAAAGCTGCTGGGTGATGGTACTGCCACCGCCGGCATTCTTCTGCATCAGGATACCGCGCTTCACTACGGCACGCGTCAGGGCGTAGGCGTCAATGCCCGAATGTTCGGCAAAACGTACATCTTCCGTAGCTATCAAGGCGTTGATGATATTGGGCGACAAATCATTGTATCCCACAAACACGCGGTTTTCCTTACTATAGGAATAAGTACCCAATACTTTTCCGTCCTCGGAAAAGACTTCTGTGGCAAATTTGTAATTCGGATTTTCCAGGTCTTCCACCGGAGGCATATAGCCTATCCAGCCCTTGGCTATGGAAAAGAATATAAAGACACACACCAGCGAAATCAGTGCGATGAAAATCCATAGGATTTTGACGACTTTCCTTATCATGTTTCAGTTGCTAAAATCAAAGTTCAATAATAGGGCAAAGGTACGGAAATATATTGGATGTGCCTATGCTTTTTATATCTTTTTCAGGATAAGATTTCCGGCATTCACAAAAAAAACGCCCGTTTATTTTAATGGAAACTGTCAGTGAAATGCAAAACGATTGCAAAACAATTAGAAAACTTGAAGAAAAAATCGGAAAGGAAAAACACATCGTAATGAGCTATAATACAGATTGAAACAATGAAAACTTGCCCTCGCGCGCGTAAGAGGAGATAAGATAAGAAGAGAAGAGAAAAAAACGACGTTGTCGTTAAAAAGAACGACGGCGACGGCGTAAAGAGATACCACACTTCACTGTCCGGAATGCCACACTTCGACAAGGCAAACGCCGCACTTGACTAAGGCAAATGCCACACTTGAACATTCGCGAAATGCGGCATTTACTTTGTCGAAGTGTGGCATTTCGGATGATGAAGTGTGGCATTCCGGACAACAAGCCACACGGTTAAAAAAACAGCCCATATTTCGCAAAAAACTTCCCCGCATATTTCCGTAGCCCGCATATTTTCCGTAACTTTACACTCTCGAAAAGTATAAATGAATTCAACGATATGGAAAACAGAAGTTTAGTCACCATTGCCGAGCATAGCCGGGAAAAAATCCTCTATATGCTCGAGATGGCGAAAGAGTTTGAAGCCCATCCCAATCGGCATATATTGGACGGGAAAGTAGTTGCCACCTTATTTTTCGAGCCTTCCACCCGTACACGCCTCAGTTTCGAGACTGCCGCCAACCGGCTTGGAGCACGTGTCATCGGGTTCAGCGACCCAAAGGCCACCAGCTCATCCAAGGGCGAGACGCTGAAAGACACCATCAAGATGGTGAGCAACTATGCCGACATCATCGTGATGCGCCACCACCTCGAAGGGGCCGCACGCTATGCCAGTGAAGTCACCACCGTGCCCATTGTGAATGCCGGAGACGGTGCCAACCAGCATCCCTCACAAACCATGCTCGATCTCTACTCCATCTACAAGACACAAGGCACACTGGAGAACCTGAACATTTTTCTGGTCGGCGACTTGAAGTACGGCCGTACCGTCCACTCCCTGCTGATGGCCATGCGCCACTTCAACCCCACTTTCCACTTCATCGCTCCCGACGAGTTGCGGATGCCCGAAGAATACAAAATCTACTGCCGCGAGCACAACATCAAGTACGTGGAACATACGGACTTTACGGAAGAAATCATTGCTGATGCCGACATCCTCTACATGACCCGTGTGCAGCGCGAGCGCTTCACCGACCTTATGGAGTACGAGCGGGTGAAGAATGTCTACATCCTGCGCAACAAGATGCTGGAACATACCCGTCCCAACCTGCGCATCCTGCATCCGCTGCCCCGTGTCAACGAAATAGCCTATGATGTGGACGACAATCCCAAGGCATACTATTTCCAGCAGGCACAAAACGGACTGTATGCCCGTGAAGCTATTCTGTGCGATGTACTGGGCATCACGCTGGATGAGGTGAAAAAGAGTAAAGGAGTAATTCAGTAGAATCGTCTAATAACTAATATTTCAAGATGTTAAGCGAAAAGAAACAGGAATTGCAGGTTGCTGCTCTGGAAAACGGCACTGTAATAGACCATATACCCTCCGAGAGACTGTTTACCGTAGTCTCCCTGCTCGGACTGGAACACATGAGCAACAATATCACTATCGGCTTCAACCTCAAGAGCAAGAAGCTGGGCACGAAAGGCATCATCAAGATTGCCGACAAGTTCTTCTGCGACGAAGAGATAAACCGTATCGCCGTGGTGGCTCCCAATGTAAAACTGAACATTATCCGCGACTACGAAGTGGTGGAGAAACGCGAAGTCCGCCTGCCCGAAGAGCTGCGCGGAATCGTGAAATGCGCCAACCCGAAGTGCATCACGAACAATGAGCCTATGCCTACGTTGTTTCATGTCGTGGATAAGGACAATTGCGTCATCAAATGTCACTACTGCGAAAAGGAGCAGACCAGAGAAGATATTGAGATTATATGAAAGAAGACTGGAAACCCGGAACCATGATTTATCCGCTGCCCGCCGTACTGGTGAGCTGCGGAAGCACTCCGGAGGAATATAACATTCTGACTATCGCATGGACGGGGACGATTTGTACGAACCCGCCCATGTGCTACATCTCCGTACGCCCCGAACGCCACTCCTACGACATCATCAAGCGGAATATGGAATTCGTCATCAACCTCACCACGAAAGATATGGCACGGGCCACGGACTGGTGTGGCGTACGCTCCGGAAAGGACTACAACAAATTCGAGGAAATGCATCTGACACCGGGGAAAAGCACCGTAGTCAGCGCGCCTCTTATCGAGGAATCACCGCTTTGCATAGAATGCCGGGTAAAGGAGATTATGGCTCTCGGTTCGCACGACATGTTTATAGCGGATGTGGTAAATGTACGTGCCGATACCCGTAATCTGAACCCTGAAACCGGCAAACTGGAACTGGCGGAAACGAATCCCTTGGTCTATGTGCACGGTGGATATTATGAGCTGGGAGAAAAGATAGGCAAATTCGGATGGTCAGTAGAGAAAAAGAAGTAATAATGCGATAAAGGTTTTAAGAGATGGAGTTGCGACGAATCTTGATGGGCTTATATCTGTTGGCCTTCCCCGCCATGATGTGGGGACAGACTCCGGTTGTGCCCGGTACTGCCGACGAAGAGCATTCCGGACACCGCAAGGAAACTCCGGTCAATTTCGGTTTCAAAGGCGGTTTCACCTCTTCCTTGTTCCTTGTATCCCAGTTCAGTGTCAACGGAGTACCCATTGACGAAGTGCAGAACAATTACAAGATAGGATATTTCGGTTCCCTTTTCATGCGGATAAACTTCGACCGCCACTTCCTGCAACCGGAAATATCCTACAACATCAACCGGTGCAACATCACCTTCGAGAAACCTCTGCCCGAAGACGCCGCATCAGGAGCCCGGCTGGAGGAAGCCTCCATTACATCGTCCATCCACAGTATAGACATCCCCGTCATCTACGGATACAACTTCATCAAGGAGGGGCCGTACAGCCTTGCCGTCTTTGGAGGACCCAAAGTGCGCTATATATGGGACAGGAAAAGTGACATCGACTTCGAGAATTTCGACCAGGTGAATATCCGTGAAAGGCTGCGTCCGCTCAATCTCAGTTTCACCGTCGGCGTATCCGTCACCATCTCACGCGTCTTTTTCGACTTCCGTTACGACATGGGGCTGCACAACATCTCCAAGAGCGTGACATACGATATTCCGGCCGACAACAACGCTGCTGACGAAAACACGAAAAACGAAATCCGTTTTCACCGCAGGGACAATGTGCTGAGTTTTTCTTTCGGAGTGTTCTTTTGACAGTAAATTTCTTCCTTTTCTTTCAATTTATTCATTTATTTCCCGTAAATTTGTGCGCTTAATAAGAGAACACAGATTTATCAAACTTATCTAATAAGCAGAATGAAAAGAGATGATTTAATTTTCGAACTTATCGAAAAAGAACACCAACGTCAGCTCAAAGGCATTGAACTGATTGCATCAGAGAACTTTGTAAGTGACCAGGTTATGCAGGCAATGGGCTCCTGCCTCACCAACAAGTATGCTGAAGGATACCCCGGCAAGCGTTACTATGGTGGTTGTGAGGTAGTGGACCAGAGTGAGCAGATTGCCATCGACCGCTTGAAACAGATTTTCGGCGCAGAATGGGCCAACGTACAGCCGCACTCCGGTGCACAAGCCAATGCAGCCGTATTCCTCGCCGTGCTCAATCCGGGCGACAAATTCATGGGACTGAACCTTGCACACGGCGGTCACCTCTCCCATGGCTCACTGGTCAACACTTCCGGTATTATCTATACTCCCTGCGAATACAATCTGAACCAGGAAACCGGACGTGTGGACTATGACCAGATGGAAGAAGTTGCCCTGCGCGAGAAACCCAAAATGATTATCGGCGGCGGTTCTGCTTATTCCCGCGAATGGGACTACAAGCGCATGCGCGAAATCGCGGACAAGATAGGTGCCATCCTAATGATTGACATGGCTCATCCTGCCGGACTGATTGCAGCCGGTGAACTGGATAACCCCGTGAAATATGCCCACATCGTGACCTCCACTACCCACAAGACTCTGCGTGGTCCTCGCGGTGGCGTTATCATGATGGGTAAGGACTTCCCCAATCCCTGGGGCAAGAAAACTCCGAAGGGAGAAATCAAGATGATGTCCCAGTTGCTGGATTCAGCCGTATTCCCCGGTATCCAAGGTGGTCCGCTGGAACATGTCATCGCAGCCAAAGCCGTTGCCTTCGGCGAAATCCTGCAACCGGAATGGAAAGAATATGCCAAGCAGGTGAAGAAAAACGCCGCTGTCTTGGCACAAGCCTTGATAGACCGTGGCTTCACCATCGTTTCCGGCGGTACGGACAACCACTCCATGCTGGTAGACCTGCGCAGCAAATATCCCGATTTGACCGGTAAGGTTGCCGAGAAGGCGTTGGTATCTGCCGACATCACCGTAAACAAGAACATGGTTCCGTTTGACAGCCGCTCGGCTTTCCAGACTTCCGGCATCCGTCTGGGTACTCCTGCCATCACAACCCGTGGTGCCAAGGAAGACCTGATGCTCGAAATTGCCGAGATGATTGAAACCGTTCTGTCCAACGTAGACAACGAACAAGTCATCGCAGAGGTACGTGCACACGTCAATGCGAAGATGAAAGAATACCCGCTGTTTGCTTATTAATAAGCAAACAGAATTAAAAATTAAGAATTAAAAATTAAAGGCTGCGCAATGTTCGCTTTGAACTGCGCAGCCTTTAATTTTTAATTCTTAATTTTTAATTCTAAACGCGCTCCGCGCGTTTAGCTCAGCCCTTCTATATTTCCGTCCACAATATCAATGTGTTCGGCTTGTGGTTTCTTGGGTAATCCCGGCATACGGAGAATTTCACCGGCGATGGCTACAATCATTTCCGCACCGTTATTGACCACAATATCCTTGATGTGGAACTCAAAGTTGTTGACTGCACCGTATATCTTCGGGTCGGCAGAGAAGGAGTACTGCGTCTTGGCAATACAGACGGGGTAATGGCTGATACCCATCTGCTCTATCAGTTTGATAACTTTGCGGGAGTGGAGACTGTAAGTCACTACGCTTGCCCCGTAGAGGTTGCAGGCTACCTTTTCTATTTTACGTTCCACGCAATCGCTCTCTTCGTAGGTGAAGGTCAGCGGTTCGGATGGTTTGTTCTCGATAGTATCTACTACCAGATTGGCAAGGTCAACGGCTCCCTCTCCTCCTTTGGCAAAGGCGTTGTTCACGGCAAAACCTACCTCAAGCTTTTCTTCGCAATGGCGGCGGATAGCTTCCACCTCCTCGTCCGTATCACTGGCAAAACGGTTGAATGCCACGATGACCTGCTGGCCGAATGAACGCAAATTGCGTACATGCTTGTCCAGATTGCCGAAGCCCTCTTTCAGTCCTTCCATATTGGGTTCCTTGATGCGGTCCAGACTGACACCGCCATGCATCTTCAGTCCTTGTGCGGTAGCAACGATTATCGTCAGCTTGGGCTGTAGGCCGCTCTTGCGGCACTTGATGTTGTAGAACTTCTCCGCACCCAGGTCAGCCCCGAAACCGGCTTCCGTCACTACATAATCGCCAAATGTCATGGCCATTTTTGTGGCAAGAATGGAGTTGCAACCATGGGCAATATTTGCGAACGGTCCTCCATGAACAAAAGCAGCAGAGCCTTCGGTAGTCTGTACCAAGTTGGGGTTGATAGCATCTTTCAACAGTACGGTAATGGCACCGGCTACTCCTAACTCCTTCACTGTGAAAGGAGTACCATCGAAACGGAATCCCAGAATAATATTTTCAATACGGCGACGGAGGTCGTCGAGGTCTGTTGCCAGACAGAGAATAGCCATAATTTCGGAAGCCGGGGTAATATCGAAGCCCGACTCCTCGGTAATGCCGTTGGTGCTCGGTCCCAATCCGGTGACAATGCTCCGCAAGGAACGGTCATTCACATCAAGTACGCGCCGCCAGATGATTTCTTTCAGTCCGAAGCCATCCGCCTGATGCTGGTACAAGTAATTGTCGAGCAAAGCGGAAATCATGTTGTGTGCGGAGGTAATGGCGTGAAAGTCGCCCGTAAAGTGCAGGTTTATCTTCTCCATGGGCAGCACCTGGGCATATCCTCCACCGGCAGCACCGCCTTTCATGCCGAAGCAAGGACCTAACGAGGGTTCGCGTAAAGCCACAATCGCTTTCTTGCCAATCTTGTTCAGCCCCAATGCCAGCCCGATGGACACGGTTGTTTTACCGATACCCGCTTTCGTAGCCGTGATAGCCGTCACCAGTATCAGATTGCTCTTCTTCACTTTCTCTTCATCAATCAGATGCGTAGGAATCTTGGCTATGTAACGGCCATAGTTCTCTACTTCGTCACGCGGGATATCCACACTTTCAGCCACCTGCTTTATCTTCTTCAGCTCTATGCTGCGGGCTATTTCAATGTCCGATTTCATACAGAGTCTTTTCTTTAAATAACAACTTTAATGTTTTGAAAGTTGCAAAAGTACGAAAGATGTGGCAAAGTACAAAAGAATACCGTATTTTCACCTGACCACCTGCATCTTCTATCTATTTGAACCGCGACGTATCCACCGCCTCCCGTTGCTTCTCCTTATATCCACCGAATTTATAAGTAAACGATACGCCGAATTCGCGGAAGCATGAGTAATGATTCGTCACATTCTGCGTCTTGAAACGGATGCGGGGAGAAATCTGTCCCGTCTCAAAAATATCGTTGCAATAGAGGTTGAGAATGGCTTTGTTCTTGGCGAAGCCGTAGCGCAGGGCAATATTCACATTGCCCGACGTAGGCAGGTCGTAGATGCCCTGAATGGCTTTACTATGCACAAATCCGGTCACCGTCAGCTTCAAGTCGGGTTTGGTGGAGAGAGTAAAAGTATTGTTCATCTGGGCAATGCCATAGCATTGCTTTCTGTCGAAAGGAATATCCCAGAAATCACCATCCTTTTCGCGATGCCACAAGCCGATGAGGGTAAGGCGAGAATTCAACCAATCCTTCACCTTAAACGGGATAGAGGCTTGTATACCTGCTTGTTGCTGATAATCAAAATTGAGTGTCTTGTAGATTTCAACCAGACGTTCGGAAGATTGGTAGAGCGTCTGTACGGAGTAGTCCTTGGTATGGTTGAACCAAGCGCTGAAGATGTATTTGCTCTTCAAAATATAGGTCATTTTAAGCTCATACTCTTGCGCCGGTTTCAGCAACGGATTACCATGCAGCTCAGAGTATCCGCCACCGATGTAAGAGACGGCATCCTGCACCGCCCAGTAGTCGGGATAGTCCTTGTCGCTGCTCAGAGAGAGCTGAAGGATATGTCCCGGTGACGGCATATAGTTCAAGTTGACGATGGGATACCAGTCCCACTGGTTCCAGACGGGAGTCTTGTAATGCTCCACAGCCAGGGAAGCGTCCAAAGCGAGTTTGTCGCCGAAACTCTTGCTGAAACCTGCATAGATATTCCAGGTCTGTTCGCGGCGGCGGGACTTCATATTGCTTAAGGCATCTGAGGAGGTCAGTTGTTCGCCGGTTTCGGGGTCGTAATAATATTGGTAGCTGTTGTCGATGCTGGTAGTATAGATGGCTCCGTAATTCAAATCCCAACCTTTTCCCAGACTGTGCTCCTGGGCCAGAAAGAATTTCCATCGGTTGATGCGTTGGCAATCTTCGGTGTAGAAGTCAAGTTCCTCATCCTGCATGCGGCTATGCAGCAACTGGTCGGACGGGGAACGGTAGTAGGTCAGTTCGGCACCGGCTTTGAGGCCGAAAGGGGTACGATAGTCCAGACGGCCGTTGTGCAGCCAGTCGGTGCTATTGCCATGAGTTGTGGACACCTGCGTGCCCGTCACGCCCGTCCAGTTGTGGGAGGTGGAATAGCCACCGTTATAGACGAAACTCAGCTGATGGTCCTTGGCGATGTTATAGTCCGCCCCTACCCTGAAATTATGGGTATGGCTGCGGCCACGGCCCACCTCATATGTTGTCATGGGGTGAACCGAGCCGTCTGCCAGGGTGTGCACAGCCTCTTTGTCGGTAGTAGAGTAGCCCCGGCCATGGCTGTGCGAGTAAAGAAAATCTGCTGAGAATTTATTTTTGCTGAAGAGCAGGCTGGCGCGTTCCTCAAAGCCTTCGTTATGCTTCTGGCGATACTTGGCATAGAGTTCGCCTTGCCAGGAGTCTGGGCCGCCTGCCGATTGTTTCAAGGTGATATTGATCAGTGCGCCACGCACCTGGTAGCGTGCAGGGGCGTTGTACATCACTTCCGCCTTCTCTATGCGGCTGGCAGGGATGCTGCGCAGCAAGGAATAGAGCTGCTCGGTGCTGAGGGTGGTTACTTTGCCGTCCAGGATAACGGTGACTCCCTGGCCTGCCAACTGCAGCCCGCCATTCATCTCGATGACGCCGGGAAGCTCTTTCACGGCATCGTAGGCATTGTCTACGGGGAGGTTCCGGATAAGGCGGGGCAGGTCGTACACCAGCTTGCCTTGCGCTGCCTTTACGATGGGGCGTTCGCCGGTAATCATCACTTCCGGCAAGGTCTGATAAAGACTGTCCAGACGGGCATCGGTCGTGATAAGGCTGTCGGCGCTGAGGATGCGGTTGTCGTCTGCACCGGAGGTGGTTGCAGTGCCGTTGTTCTCTTGTGCCGAAAGACTGATGCTCAAAGCACAGCATACAATAGGGAGTAAATAGAATCGTTTCATGTCCTTCTTTTTATTTATGTTTATATTCTTCTTCTGCAAATCTTCGTCTGCAAAGTACGGCAGAATCAGCAGAAACTTGTGTTATCAGCGGCTTACCAAGTGTTATCCAGTGTTATCGGGAGTGTTATTTAGTCTTATCGGATGATAGGGTTCACAATATTAATCTTACCTTTGTATGTATAAAAGTAACCGGAAACAAACATGAAACTGCCATTCAAATATATTGCCATACTTGTCATCGTCTCCCTGGCCGGCATCTTCGCCTACCAAGCCTACTGGCTGACGGGGCTCTACCATACCATGCACAGTGAAATGGAAAGGGACATCACCGAAGCCATGCGCATGAGCGACTATAACGAAATGATGATACGCGTGGATAAAATGAAGCAGGACGACATAAACCACGGTGAAGTCAGCGTATCAGCCGGATACAGCGATGACGGAAAATCATTTGTCCGTAGCAGTACCACCATCTCCCGTGAAGATTCTTTGGACAACACCACCCTGCACGAAACCTTCATGCCCAAAGGAGACAGTGTTTACGTGACCCACCCGAACGATTCAACCCGCGTGGAAGTCAGTGTCAGGGACTCAGACAGCTCTCCCCAATCCGCATTGAGTGCCAAAGGGGGACTGGATGTGATTTTGCGCGACCAAAACAGTATGCTGGAACTCGCCACCTACTTCCAGCGCGGACTGCATTCGGGACTGGACATCATTTCCGACCCCGACGTACTGCTTTATGACAGCCTGCTGACTTCATTCCTGCATGACCGTAACATCAATCTTCCCCATAGGCTGCTACATCTTCACAAAGGCAGCAAATGGGACTCTACCATTCTCTATATAGATACATTGGTAAACATCGGTACCCCCGGCTATGTGCCTACCTCAAAAGCCGTGGAATATAATTATTCTTTCGACATCAATACAAGTCAAAGCTACCGTCTCATCATGGAACCGGCCGGCACGTTGGTCTTGCGACAGATGTCGGGCATTCTCACCACATCATTCGTTATTCTGATCGTACTCGCTTTCTCCTTCTGGTTCCTGATACGCACCATCCTGAAACAGAAGACACTGGAAGAGATGAAGAGCGATTTCACCAACAACATCACCCACGAACTGAAAACCCCCATCGCCGTCGCATATGCCGCCAACGACGCTCTGCTCAACTTCAACCAAGCGGAGGAAAAGGCCCAACGCGACAAATACCTGCGTATCTGCCAGGAACAGCTTCAGCGCCTCAGTGGACTGGTTGAACAGATACTTTCCATGAGTATGGAACGCCGCAGGACTTTCCGCCTGCACCCGGAGGAATTTGCAATACGTGATATTCTGGAAACGCTCATCGAACAACACAAGCTGAAAGCGGAAAGCTCCGTCCACATATCGGTGGACATCGAACCGGAAGATTTGAGCGTACTTGCCGACCGTACGCATTTCAGCAACATCATCAGCAACCTGATAGACAACGCCATCAAATATTCGCACGGAGAAGCCGAAGTGGCCATCCATTGCCGCAAGGTAACCGTCGAAGGGCAGAATGAACAGACCGAAATCTCCGTCAGCGACCACGGTATCGGTATTGCTCCCGAGAAGCAGAAGCACATCTTCGACAAATTCTACCGCGTACCCACGGGTAATCTGCACGATGTGAAAGGCTATGGGCTGGGATTGTTCTATGTGAAGACCATGATAGAGAAGCATGGTGGCAGCGTATCGGTAAAGAGTGAGTTGGGAAAAGGAAGTACCTTTACGATAAGGATATGATAACATTATTTGTTAGGGTACTTTACATTACTTGTTAAGGAGCTTTACATTACTTGTAACAAAAGCGACAATTATGGAAAAGATAACCGTACTTCTGGTTGAGGACGAACAGACCCTCGCCATGATTATCAAGGACACATTGGAAGGGCAGAACTTCATCATCCACACCGCAGCAGACGGTGAAGAGGGATTGCGCAAGTTCTTCGACCTCCGTCCCGACGTGCTGGTGGCAGACGTGATGATGCCCCGCATGGACGGCTTTGAGATGGTGCGCCGCATCCGGCAGACCGACAAACAGACCCCGGTACTGTTCCTTACCGCCCGCTCCGCCATCAACGATGTGGTGGAAGGGTTTGAGCTGGGTGCCAACGACTACCTGAAAAAGCCTTTTGGAATGCAGGAACTCATTATCCGCATAAAGGCCCTGGTAGGCAAAGCTTTCTCCTTTATAGAAGAAAAGCCCAAGGAAACTACCGTTTTTGAAATCGGTGACTACCGTTTCAATTCCGTCACTCAACGACTTGCTTTTGCAGGCAGCACCCCGACTTCACCTAACGCGGATACGGAAGTGGAACTCTCCCACCGCGAGTCCGAAATACTGAAACGTCTTTGCGAGAACCGCAACCAGGTGGTCAACACCCAGAACGTATTGCTCGACCTCTGGGGAGACGACAGCTTCTTCAACTCCCGCAGCCTGCATGTGTTCATCACCAAACTGCGGCATAAACTGGCCGGAGACGAGCGCATCCGTATCGTCAATGTGCGGGGAATAGGATATAAACTAATAGTGAACTAAACTAAAACTAAACTACTATTTATGAAAAAGTTATTATTCATTACTTTTATCTGTTCCTCACTCTGCGCCTATGCACAGAGCGAGATTCCGGAAGACACAATAAAGAACCGGCCTCCCGTAAAGAAAGAGCAGATTCCCTTTTCTCCAAAAGAGAACAAGCGTACGGGCCTTGATGAAAGCCAGCCCCAACAAAGTCTGCAGGGCGAACAGCAGGAAGAGATAAATCTCCATCTCCCTCCCTCCGACTATGTGGAGCCCCTGCCCTGGACGGACATGAAGAAGATACACTTTCAGAAAAACATCTTTGAATGGGACTTCCAGCGTTTCGCCGATTTCCTGCTCTCGCCGGAAGTCGTACTGACGATGTACGGCAGCCATAACACCTATCCTGCAATGGGCTCCATCATGCAGGCTGGCGCAGGAGTTACTTATTACAGTCCCGACGGACATTGGGAATTGAGCGGAGGGGTATATGCCGCCCATTATTCCATCTCCCAACCTTCATCCATTACCGGTGCCCAGTATGCCAAAAGGGATGCCCCCCGAGGTACTCAATGGGACATAGGCTACAATGCCTCCGTATCCTACCGCATCAATCCCTACATGCGCCTGCATGCCTTCGGCCAGTATTCAGGCTACGGGAGAAGTAACTCCTTTCATGGATATATGAACCCGATGTATCCACAAAGCGGTTATGGCATGGTACTGGAACTGAAAGTGACGGACTGGCTCGACCTCAACGGAGGGATGGAACGAAGATACGACCCCACCAAAATGAAATGGGTAAATTCGCCCATCTTCGCCCCTACCATTCGTATAAAGAAATAGAAATAATACAAAGATATTTCCAGAAATAGAGGGAAACGAGTATCTTTGTTCAGTCTGCCCCTATGCGGTGGACAGCAACTGAAATTGTGAACAAAGAACAATGAAACGAATCTTCTTCTGCATCATCATTTTACTTGCAGGCATGTCATCCGTCAGCGCACAGAGCGAGATGCCTGCCGATACGGTACGTACTGCTGTACGTGGCAAAGCGTCTCCCGAAGGCATGTCTCCGTCTGAAAAGGAACTTCTGCCGGACGTGAAGAATTACGACGGCTTCCTGCTGGATATGGGGCTGATGAATCTGTCCACCCCCACTCTTCCCAAATTCACTTTGGAGATACCGGATGCCAGCAAAGACTATAGCCGCATCTTCCAGTTGAACCCGAACGTGACTTATTCACAAGGTCTTTCGAACATATTCTCACTCAGCAACTCCCGGTATTTCAGTTCGAATCCCTTCGGACTGACGGGCTTCTGGGGCTCTACCGACAACCTGCAAATGGGAAGTTTCACTTTGAAGAACGGCATGCGCATCCATACGTACGGCGAATATGACAAGGACGGCTGGAAAGTACCCAACCCTTCCGCACTGCCTTGGGAAAAGAACAATTTCAAAGGGGCGTTCGAGCTGAAATCAGCCAACGGAGCCTTTGGCATACGCATCGAGGTACAGCAGGGCAGACACGTGCCCTATTGATGCCCATCACTTAACAACAGAATCAATGACAAGAAAGAAAATACTGGTAATAGGCGCCAACGGTTTTACCGGCAGACGCATCCTGGATGATTTGTCCCGCAACTTGTCTTATCAGACAACGGGCTGTTCCCTGCACGACGACATCTGTCCTCATTCGGGCGACTATCGCTTTATCCGTACGGATATATGCAACCGCCAGGCGGTGAAAAAGCTTTTCCAGGAAGTACAGCCGGATGTTGTAATCAATACCTCCGCCCTCTCCGTCCCCGATTATTGCGAAACGCACCATGCAGAAGCGGATGCCGTCAACATTACTGCCGTGGAGCATCTGGCAGAATGCTGTGAGGCAAGAGGCAGCCGTTTTATCCATCTTTCCACCGACTTCGTTTTCGGTGGTGTTACGGACCGGCCCTATACGGAGGAGGATATTCCCGCTCCCGTTAATTATTACGGCTACACCAAACTGGAAGGTGAGAAACGTATCGCTGCCGTTTGCAGGGATTATGCCATCGTGCGCATAGTGGTGGTGTACGGTGCCGCCCTGCCCGGACAGCATGGAAATGTGCTCCAACTGGTGGCAAATAGATTAAGGAACAATGAGGAAGTGTTCGTCGTATCCGACCAATGGCGTACGCCCACCTTCGTGGGAGACGTGTCGCAAGGAGTGGAGAAGCTGATAAGTCATCCGCAAAACGGTATCTATCATCTCTGTGGCAGCGAGTGCCTGACCATTGCAGACATCGCTTATCGGGTAGCGGACGTATTGGGGCTGAATCGCTCGCTCATCCGTCCCGTCACCACGAAGGAGATGAACGAAAAGACACCACGTCCCCGTTTCAGCGGGCTGAGTATAGAAAAGGCACGCCGGGAACTGGGGTATCGACCGCATACGCTGGAGGAAGGAATAAAGCTGATGTTCGGATGGTAAATAATGCAGGTGCGGACGGCAGCAGATTAGACTACAGCAACTCCGGCTCTGCCAGTCCTTTCTCTTTGCGATACACACGTACCATCTCCAGAATCACATCTCCATATTTCTCCACCCCTCTCTTTCCGAAGTACGGAATACGTACAAGCATGGCCTTATCCGAAGGAAGCAGATTGCTGATGCCTAGAATTGCCTTCTGCTGAATGACGGTGTATACGGGCAGCCCTAATGCGGAAGCTTCTGCATTGCGCCATGCTACCAAGCGGTTGTAAAGTTCCGGATGCAGCACATCCGTGGGTACTTCAACAGCCGCAGCATCGCGTTTCCGCTCACGCGGACGTTTCTCTTTATCAGCCTGCTTACTGCTTCCCTGCCCTTCTTTGGCAGAAGCACTTCTCCCTTTGCCTTTACCCTTCTGCGAAGCCGAATCATCAATGGAAAGCAGTGCTTTCTGCTTCAAGTATCCTGCCATATGGAAACCATTCTCCAGCACATAATCCAGCAAATCAGTCTTCATGTCAAACACTTCCTCCAGCTCCTCCATGGCATCCCGGAGCTTCTTCTTCAACTCTTTATTATCAGAAGTTACCGTACTCGCCATCACCGCATCCAGCGGTTGCAACTGCTCTTGAAAATAAGTGGCGGCAGAGTGTATGCGCCCCTGCAAAGTCCGGTCGGCTGCATAGTCCTGTGCAGTATCAATCAGGCGGGTATACTGGATACTGAACTTCTGGGCTACTTTCGTCACTTTGTCGTGAAAACGTTCCATTTCCTCCTTGCAGGCTGCGAGTTGCTTGGGAAAGAGCTTGTACAAGTGTTCGTCTATCAGCCGCACATACCGCCGCAAAGCCTGCTCCATGGGCTGGAAATCGAACAAGCCCGACAGCAGTTCCAGGAAATAGGTCTGCTGCAAGGAACGGAAGCGTTTCTCGTCCGGCTCGTTTCTCCGTGCCTCCATCGTGAAGGTATCTACTGCATGGTCACTGATAACGGCCTTTGCAGAAAGCGGGGCACTGAGCACCACTCCCTCCAATGTCTTGCAGCGGCTCAGAGCCACATAGGTCTGCCCATGCGCAAAGGAGGCACTGGCATCAATCACGGCACGTTCAAACGTCAGTCCCTGGCTTTTGTGAATGGTAATCGCCCACGCCAGCTTCAGCGGATATTGCCGGAATGTTCCTTCAATATCTTCTGTAATCTCCTTGGTTTCCTCATCAAGCACGTATTTGGCATTCGTCCACTCTTCCTCTTGAAGTAAGAAGGTAGCGTCGCTTCCCTTACTGCGCACTTCAATTCCATCTGCCGACACGGCTGTCACCTCTCCAATCATGCCATTGTAGTAACGGTGCTCACCGGAGGTGTCGTTCTTCACAAACATTACCTGGGCACCGCGTTTCAGTTCCAGTACTTCATCCGTGGGATAGGAATATTCGGGAAACTTTCCGTCAATCTTGGCACGAAAGGCATACGAGCGTCCCGGAAGTTGTTCCAGCTCATGGTCATTAATCCGTTGGGCCTGATAATTGTGGGTCACCAGGCGGATGTATCCTTCTTCTTTATCTGGTACGAAATTGGGAATATACCGGCGGTTCAAGGCTTCCAGCACTTGCCCGTCACAACGGTTTTCGCGAATGCGGTTCAGTAATTCAAGAAAAGTCCCATCGTTCTGCCGATAGACTTTCTTTAGTTCTATAGTGCAGTATTCCGTCTGCTTCAAAGCCTGGCTGGAGAAAAAATAGGGCGTGTCATAGTATTTGCGCAGCATCTGCCACTCATCGTCTTTCACTACGGGAGACAGCTGCTGTAAGTCGCCAATCATCAGCAGTTGCACGCCGCCAAAGGGTTTGTTCCGGTCGCGGAACCGCCTCAAGACGGCATCCACCGAATCGAGCAAGTCGGCACGGACCATACTGATTTCATCGATGACCAATAAATCTATGCTGCGTATAATGTTGATTTTCTCTTTCCCGTAACGAAAACGGTAGGTTGCCTTGCCATCTGCGCTGAATGAGCTTTCGGGCACATAAGGAGCGAAAGGCACCTGGAAAAAGGAGTGGATGGTGACACCGCCCGCATTGATGGCGGCAATTCCCGTCGGCGCAAGTACAATCATCCGTTTCGGACTCTCCGCCTTCAGTCTTCGCAGGAAAGTTGTCTTACCGGTACCTGCCTTGCCGGTCAAAAAAAGATGAGTGCCTGTGTTTTCAATGAATTGCCATGCAAGCGCTATTTCGGGATTATTCTCCATGGATATGTTTATTATTCAACCAATCCGCTCTCTCTCAGAATGATACGGATTTCATCAGTAGTCATATATGATAATAGGACAAAGATAGCGGTTATTTCGTTATCCTTGTCCTATTATTCCATTTATTTGTACCCATCCTGAGAAAGCCCTTTACGGGGCAATCCGGGCTATTTCAAGCTACCGCCGATAATATCGAGCAGCTCATTCGTAATGGCCTGCTGACGGCTCTTGTTATACTGTTTCGTCAAATCTTGAATCAACTCGTTGGCATTATCTGTCGCCGTCTGCATGGCTAGCATACGGGCAGCATGTTCCGAAGTATTGGAATCGAGAAGCACGGTAAATATCTTCTGACTCAACACTTTTGGCAGAAGTTCCGCTATCAGTTCGCCGACGGAAGGTTCCACAATGTAATCATTATTAAAACTGCGGGCATCCTCCGGTACATCTTCTGCCGCCTCCTGCGCTACTTGCGTCAGGTCAATGGGCAGATAATTCTCGCGGAGCAGCACCTGCGAACCCATCGATTTGAAGTGATGGTAAATCAGCTCCACATGGTCAATCTGCTTTTCCACAAACTCATGCATCAGCTTCTCCGCCAGCTCATACGCTTCAACGTACGAAGGCTTGTCTGCCATCAACTGATAGCTGCCTTGCGGCACATATCCCATTTTCTTGACGGCTTCCTCCACCTTTCTCCCAACGGGATATATCAGAATATTCTCCTTGCCCAGCGACTGGTAACTTTCCAAAGTCCGTTCCAGCATCTTCGCCACATTCGAGTTGAATGCACCGCACAAGGAACTATTGGACGAAAACGCCACGACCGCTACCCTCGTCACGGGCCTTGTCTCGGTATAGGGCGACTCGAAGGAAGCATCCGTACGCAGAAAGTTCGTCAGAATCTCATTCAGCTTCCGTTGATAAGGCAGCATATTCTCAATCCGCCCCTGCGCCTTATGCAGTTTGGCAGATGCCACCATCTTCATAGCCGATGTTATCTGGCGTGTACTCTTGACGGAGCTTATTCTATTTTTTACCTCTTTCAGTGAAGACATATATCTATTTACGATTTAATTATTTACGATTTACGATTGAAGTTACTTTTGCTTGCAGCCGATTTACCACTTACCATATAGAGTAGCCCCAATCGTAAATCGTAAATCGTCCAATCGTAAATTACATGAATTGCCTTGCAACCGCCTCTGCCGTCTCCTCAATCTTCTTGCAGACATCGTCATTGATGGCACCCGTCTTTAAAACATCAAGCACCTCCATGCGATAGTTCATCTCAAGAGACTCAAGGAAGTTGCGTTCAAACTCGCTGACCTTGTCCAAAGGAACATTCCTCAACAAGCCGTGCGTGCCGCAATAAAGAATGGCAATCTGCTTTTCTACCGGCATCGGGCTGTATTGGGGCTGTACCAGCAGGCGTGTATTCTTCTGTCCCTTGTCGATGGTCAATGCCGTCACGGGGTCCATATCGCCACTGAACTTGGTAAACGCTTCCAGCTCCCGGTACTGTGCCTGGTCAATCTTTAATGTACCTGCCACCTTCTTCATAGCCTTGACTTGGGCATTACCACCCACACGGCTCACAGAGATACCCACGTCAATGGCCGGACGGTTACCCTGGTTGAAGAGGTTCGTATCAAGGAATATCTGCCCGTCAGTGATTGAAATCACATTCGTTGGGATATAGGCGGACACGTCTCCTGCCTGAGTTTCGATAATGGGCAATGCAGTCAGCGAACCGCCACCTTTCACCTTGCCTTTCAGACTGTCCGGCAGGTCGTTCATCTCGCGTGCCACTTCCTCCTGGCTGATAATCTTCGCCGCACGTTCCAACAAACGGGAGTGCAGATAGAAGATATCACCCGGATAGGCCTCACGTCCTGATGGACGGCGCAGAATCAGAGACACTTCACGATAGGCCACCGCCTGCTTGGACAAGTCGTCATAGACCACCAGCGCATGACGGCCGGTATCACGGAAATACTCTCCGATGGCAGCCCCTGCAAAGGGAGCGTAATACTGCAATGCAGCCGGGTCGCCCGCCGTAGCAGCCACCACAATGGTATAGTCCATCGCACCGTACTGGTGCAGGGTATTCACGATAGAGGCAACGGTAGAACCTTTCTGACCAATGGCTACATAAATACAATACACCGGATCACCAGCTTCAAAATTGGCACGCTGGTTGATGATGGTATCGATGGCAATGGCCGTCTTACCGGTCTGTCGGTCACCGATAATCAGCTCACGCTGTCCACGGCCGATAGGTATCATGGCATCCACAGCCTTCAGACCGGTCTGTAGCGGCTGATTCACCGGCTGACGGAAGATAACTCCCGGCGCCTTGCGTTCCAGCGGCATTTCATAAAGTTCTCCGCCTATCAGTCCTTTGCCATCGAGCGGCGCACCCAGAGGGTCTATTACACGGCCCAGCATACCCTCTCCCACCATGATGGAAGCAATACGCTTGGTACGCTTTACAATGAAGCCTTCCTTGATTTTATCCGTAGGGCCAAGCAACACAGCACCCACATTATCCTCTTCGAGGTTCATCACAATGGCCTTGATGCCGTTGTCGAACTCCAACAACTCGTTGGCTTCGGCATTGCGCAACCCATAGATACGGGCTACACCGTCACTGACTTGCAGTACCGTGCCAATCTCGTCCAACTGTACGCGGGTGTCAATCCCTTCCAGTTGCTTGCGGAGAATATCGGAGACTTCGCTTACTTTTATATTTTCAGACAACATCTTAGTATTTACTATTTTACAATTTACTATTTACTATTTGAAAGAACCCGAATCATATACTGTTTGACCTCTACAACTTACGCATCACAAGACTATTAAATAAGTAAATTGTAAATTGTCAAATCGTAAATCACACGATTCTTCTATTCTTATCAATGAACTGCTGTTTCACTTTCTTAAGCTGCGTAGCAATACTGGCATCCAGACGGAAGTCGTTGATGTCGAAGATAAAACCACCTTCAATGGAGGGATCCACTTCAGTCTGCAGCTCCATGCTGGCATGCAGCAGGGAGGAAGCACTGTCATGGATGCGCTCCCGCACTTCCTGGCTGACGGGAACGGCTGTTATCAGCTTTCCTACACCGATATGCTTGTCTTTCCGGTACAAATCCAGAAAACTCAGGCAGATGTACTGGAGAAAGTTTTCCCGCCGGTTCTTCAACACCAGGGTCATGAAACGCGCAAACTCACGGCCCGCAGGAGCATCCCCCACAGCAGCGGTACAGATAAGTGTTAACTTCTCACGTATCGTCAGGATGGGGTTTTCCAATGCCATGCGCAAATCGGGATGTTTCCTGAAGCTACGGTCGAGCATACAAAACTCCTTGTACAGAGTATCTTCTGCCCCCATGCTCTTGGCATATTCCATCAATGCTTTCGCATAACGCATCGAAACGATTCCTATATCCATTTCTTTGAGAATTAATTGTTTTTACTTGCGGCCAGCACTTCATCCAGCATCCGGTCTATCATCTCCATCTGCTCATGTTTCTCGTCCAGATTCTTGCGGATAATTTTCTCGGCTATATCTACGGACAAGACTGCCACCTGGCGGCGAATATCGCGGATGGCCTCTTCCTTCTCTTGCTGTATCTGCTTTTTAACTTCGTCCAGCTCCTTCTGCGCGGCGGCTTCCGCCTGCTTGCGTGCTTCGACGATAATCTTGTCACGCTCATGCATCGCCTCCCGCAGAATACGTCCTTGTTCTTTGTTGGCAGCAGCAATCAACGCTTCACTCTCCTCTTTCAGTTTGGAGAGCTGGGCATTTGCTTCGCGTGCCACTTCCAAAGACTGGTCGATGTAGGTCTTGCGACCTTCCACCATCTTGGTGATAACGGGAAAACCGTACTTGGCAAGCACCACAAACACCACACCGAATGAAAGAAGCATCCAGAACAGCAGACCACTATCGGGTAATAACAATGACATAACTTTATTTACTATTTGACCATTTACGATTTACAATTTGGCTGCGCGGTGATGCTGCACGGACAAATTGTAAATGGTAAATGGTAGATTGTACATTATAAAAAGAATACCAATAAACACACAACTACTGCCAACAAAGCAACACCTTCAATCAAGGCAGCGGCAATAATCATGTTCATACGGATATCTCCGGATGCTTCCGGTTGACGGGCAATGGCTTCCATGGCAGAACTACCGATTTTACCGATACCTGCACCAGCACCAATAACAGCCAGACCAGCACCAATGGCTGCACCCAATTTACTAACTCCCACACCTGCCGCAGCAGCTTGCAATAATACAGATAGTAACATAACTTTCAGTTTTTAAATGGTTATTTTTATTAATATTTATATTCCCAATAATCGTATCACTTCACCGCCTTCTCCTTATGCTCTTCCTGCGCCAGACCGATGAACACGGCTGACAGCATGGTGAACACATATGCCTGGATAAAGGCAACCAACAACTCAAGTGCATTCATAAAGATATTGAACAACACCGATGCCACGGTCAGCGTTCCGTTCAAAGCAGGTCCCATACTGGCCGAGATGAATATTAGGCAGGTAAGCACCAGCATTGCCATGTGCCCTGCCAGCATATTGGCAAAAAGACGTATCATCAAAGCAAACGGTTTGGTGAAAATACCGAAGAACTCGATAAACGGCATCATGGGGACCGGTACCTTCAGCCACCAGGGCACATCCGGCCAAAAGATATCTTTCCAATAAGTCTTGGTTCCAAAGATATTCACGGCCAAGAAAGTACAGATGGCCAATACCATCGTAATGGCTATATTTCCCGTCACGTTGGCCCCTCCGGGAAAGAAAGGAATCAGCCCCATAATGTTGTTGATGAAAATAAAGAAGAAGGCCGTCAGCAAGTAAGGTGCGAATTTACGGTACTTCGGACCGACACAGCTCTTTATAATATCATCGTTCACCATCATGATAAACATCTCCATAAACCCGATGAAACCACCGGGAGCGGCACTTCCCTGCGGGTGCTTGCGATACCAGTGCGCCACACTCAAAATGATGACAAGCAGCAATGCGCTGTTGATAAGCAAAGCCAGTGTCACCTTCGTGATGGAGATATCCAACGGGCGTATTTCGTTTCCGGTGGCATCATACTCCACCAGCTTGCCTTCGTACTTGCTTCCTGCGGGAGCGATGGAAAAGCCTTCATAACTTCCACCGTTCTCCTCCAGACGTGAGGATAGAAAGGCATGCCATCCGGTGGTAGAGCTATGCACTATTACCGGCAAAGGAATCGTAACGTGAGTTTCGCCCCACGTCGTGATGTGCCATTCGTAAGAATCGCCGATATGCCCGAAGACAATCTCCTTCACGTCCACCGTATTCTCGGCCCGCACCGTGGCGGGTAGCAACATGCCCAGTGCCAGCAGAATTACAGTCAGTATGTTACGCAATCTTTTCATTGTTACTTTTCTTTTTCAGTTCCCGATTCGCCTCAAAAGTGAAGAAGAACCAGGAATCATAAATCAAATATATCAGATAGTTGGCTATAAACGTCAACAAAAACGCCCTGGCTTCCTCACGTACTGCAACGCAATAAACCAGCATCACAATCATGGAGACCAGCATTCTCATCACACGCATCAGCAGATAAATCTGCAACATTCGTCCTGGCATCCGGTGACGGCAGCTTTCGGTCATATTAATCATGAATACTCCGAAAACAAAGAAGAAAAGCGGAATCAGCGGATAACCGCCGAAATAGTGATGCGGATTTATCGAAAAATACGCCCAACCGCCTACAATTCCTATCAATACCGTCAAGAGCGCTGTATGCAATAAGTAGTTTCTCTTAGTAATAGTCACGCCAACAACCTCTATTTTTTAATTTTTAATTTTTTAATAGCCTATTGCTGTTCTATACAGACGGCAACCCTTCCGTTACTCATCTCCACGAATCCGCTTTGAATATCCAACTCATGTTCCTCACCGTCCGTTGCGTAAATCAATTTCCCCGTTCCCAACGATGATACAATCGGTGCATGCTGCGGCAGGATAGAAAAAGAGCCCATAGTGCCCGGCAATGTAACACTTTCCACTTCCCCATTGAAGAGTTCCTTCTCCGGTGAAACAATATTCAAATGCAACTTTTTCATCATCAAAGCTCCCAGACTTTTAATTTTTAATCGTTTTTCCCCCTGCCTGCTCCAGTAGTTTCTTACCCTTCTCAATGGCTTCTTCAATGGTTCCCACATTCAAGAAAGCAGGTTCGGGCAGGTAGTCCACCTCTCCGTCAAGAATCATCTTGAAGCCTTTGATAGTGTCCTCAATGGAAACCATTGTACCTGGGACACCCGTAAACTGCTCGGCAACGGCAAACGGCTGTGAAAGGAAACGCTGCACACGACGTGCACGGTTCACCAACGTACGGTCGGCATCAGAGAGTTCCTCCATACCAAGGATGGAGATAATGTCTTGCAATTCCTTGTTGCGCTGCAATATTTGTTTTACACGTTGTGCCACTTCGTAGTGTTCTACCCCCACGATGTGTGGGTCGAGAATGCGTGAAGTAGATTCCAACGGGTCCACAGCAGGATAAATACCAAGTTCAGTAATCTTACGACTCAACACCGTGGTGGCATCGAGGTGGGTAAACGTTGTGGCAGGTGCCGGGTCCGTCAAGTCATCGGCAGGCACATATACAGCCTGCACGGAAGTGATGGAGCCGTTTCTTGTAGAGGTAATACGCTCCTGCATGGCACCCATTTCCGTTGCCAGTGTCGGCTGATAGCCTACGGCAGAAGGCATACGGCCCAGCAAGGCCGAAACCTCGGAACCGGCTTGGGTGAAACGGAAGATATTATCAATGAAGAACAGAATGTCACGCGGACCGTCCGTCTCCGCTCCCATGTCACGGAAGGACTCGGCCACCGTCAACCCAGACAATGCCACGGACTGACGCGCACCGGGAGGTTCGTTCATCTGACCGAATATCAAAGACACTTGTGATTTGGCCACTTCGTCATAATCTACTTTGGACAAATCCCAATGGCCTTCCTCCATACCTTTCTTGAATTCTTCTCCGTAACGGATAACACCGGATTCAATCATTTCTCTCAGCAGGTCGTTGCCTTCACGTGTACGTTCTCCTACACCGGCAAACACAGAGAAGCCGTGCTGCTTCTTCGCAATATTATTAATGAGCTCTTGGATAAGCACCGTCTTGCCTACACCGGCGCCACCAAACAGACCGATTTTACCGCCCTTGCTATATGGTTCCAGCAAGTCGATAACCTTGATGCCTGTATAAAGCACCTCTTGTACGGTAGTCAAATCTTCAAACTTAGGGGGGTCGCGATGGATGGGATAAGCACCTGTACGGTCCAACTCCTTCATGCCGTCGATAGAGTCGCCCACTACGTTCATCAGGCGGCCTTTGATTTGTGTACCTATCGGCATGGTGATGGGGCCTCCCAGCGGATGCACTGTCATTCCTCTCTGCAGGCCGTCCGTACTGTCCATAGCAACAGTACGCACCGTGTTTTCACCAATGTGCTGCTGTACCTCTACAATCAGTCTTTTGCCGTTCGACCTTTTTATTTCCAGTGCGTCGTGAATACTCGGCAACATCATTTCTGCCTCCGTTCCTTCGAAATAGACGTCTACTACAGGCCCGATTACCTGTGAGATATGTCCGACAATCTGTGACATAAGCAATCTTTTTATTCTATATTTCCTTAATTATTTTTCCCAATACTAAGTTGTAAGTCGCGTGTATCCTCATTAACAAGTCAGCCAAGTCGCGTCTTTCATCAGCTATGTACTCGTACCTATTAACGTTTGTCAGCTATGGTTTGTTCATCCCAATAGTTACATAAACAACAACGCAAATATATAAACAATTTGCATGTAGTTGTTACCGTGTATAGCATTTTTTGAACAAAAAAGACTATTTTGAACGATTAATACTACAATTGGAACAAATTGTTACAGACATGATAACGTCAGTTAACAATTAGCAAGAAAAAGGAATTGCCCACCCATCTTATGAAAAAAACACTGAATTGACAACAGAGGTTCTGTATATAATATACAAAAAATAAGCCTTGTCTCTCGACAAGGCTTATTCACAACACAAACACAAAATAAAACACGACAAAACTACTATGCAATCTTACCTGTCTATGCCGGGGAGGCATACGTACTAGTTACGGATATTCACATATACATAAACAGCTTCAGGCTGATTTGCACATTATAAACAAATGCGGGGAGGCATTTGTTTATTGCCTATTTGTTAAAAAACACAAATTCAAAGTTTGTCATTGAATACCTCTTTCACGAAGCTTCAACTGCCATTTCCATGCAGAAAGTAAAGTATCTTCAATACTTGTTTCTGCCTTCCAACCCAGTTCATTGTTTGCCAATTCCGGGTTTGCCCATACCTTCTCAATATCACCGGCACGCCGCCCTACTATCTGATAGTTCAGTTTTACACCGGTAGCCTTTTCGAAAGCATTAATCAGTTCCAATACGGAAAGTCCACGACCTGTACCGATATTGAATACTTCCACTTTTTCCTTCTGCTTGTTCTCCAAGATACGGCGGATAGCCACTACGTGTGCTTTGGCCAAATCGACTACATTGATGAAGTCGCGGATACAAGAACCGTCGGGAGTATCATAATCGTCACCAAACACGCTCAGTTTCTCACGGATGCCGATAGCGGTCTGGGTAAGATAAGGAATCAAGTTCTGCGGTACACCGTTAGGCAACTCTCCCAGCAATGCTGTGGGGTGTGCACCTATCGGGTTGAAGTAACGCAACAAGATGGCGTTTATCGGAGCACCGGAAGCAACCGTATCACGTACAATCTCTTCATTGATTTGCTTCGTGTTTCCATACGGAGACTCAGCTTTCTTAATAGGTGCCTTTTCCGTTACCGGAAGTTCGTCCGGCTGGCCGTAAACTGTGCAGGAAGAAGAGAATACGATACCTTCCACTCCATGCTTCGGCATCAATTCCAGCAGGTTTATCAGTGAAACCAGGTTATTACGATAGTAAAGCAATGGTTTCTGGACAGATTCACCCACAGCCTTGCTGGCCGCAAAGTGAATGATGGCTTTAATGCCTTTATATTTGGTAAACACAGCGTCAAGACCGGCATAATCCAAGCAATCCAATTCCTCGAATGCAGGGCGGATGCCCGATACCTTCTCTATGTTATCTACAACATCTGCGCTGGAGTTTGACAAATTATCAATAATAACAACTTCATAACCTGCGTTTTGAAGTTCCACCACCGTGTGAGAACCAATATAACCGGTTCCACCCGTAACTAAGATTTTCCCTTTCATATTAAATATAGATAATTTAGCTTTTAGGTTATCAATACGCCACAAATGTAAGGAAATAAATTAATAAAAACAGAAAAAGGGGGATAAATTTTAGTTTATCCCCCTTCCACTTTATTTCCGGTTTTTCTTCTTTAAATCTTCACAACCCCCGAAAAGCCCATGAATGCCATTGCCAGCAGTCCGGCAGTAATCAAAGCTATCGGAGTACCCTGCATACCTTTCGGTACACTAACCAGGCTCATTTGCTCGCGCAGGCCTGCAAACAGTGTCAGTGCCAAGCCGAAACCAAGTGCCGTGGAGAATGCATAAACCACTCCCGTCAGCAAATCATAATCTTTTTGGATAACAAGGATAGCCACACCGAGAATACAGCAGTTGGTAGTAATCAACGGCAGGAACACGCCCAAGGCCTGATACAGAGAAGGAGATACTTTCTTCAGGATAATCTCTACCATCTGCACCAATGCGGCAATCACCAGGATAAAGGTAATAGTCTGCAAATAGCCCAAATCAAAAGCGTCGAGCACATACTTCTGAATAAGGAATGTCACGATAGTGGCGATGGTGAGCACGAATGCCACCGCTGCCGACATGCCCAATGCAGTCTCCACTTTCTTGGAAACTCCCAAGAACGGGCAAATTCCCAAGAATTGCGACAATACGATGTTGTTTACAAAGATTGCCGAGATAAATATCAATATATATTCCATAATCATTAAATTAAGAATTAAAAACTAAAAATTAAAAGCCCGGCAGCCTACCGCCGATACGTTCTCAATTTTTTCATTTTTAATTTTTCATTATTAATTCTTCTTCATACTGTTGATTAAAGCAATGAGATAGCCCAATGCGATGAATGCACCCGGAGCAAGGACAAATACCAACATGCCGTATTCTTCAGGAAGGATACTCAAGTTGAATATCTTGCCGGTTCCCAGGAACTCACGCACGGCACCCAGTAATGTCAGTGCAATGGTAAAGCCCAAGCCCATGCCCAGACCGTCGAACAAGGAAGCCACCGGATTGTTTTTGGCAGCAAATGCCTCGGCACGTCCCAATACGATACAGTTTACAACAATCAGTGGAATGAACAGGCCCAGTGTGGCGTACAATGCAGGAACGTAAGCTTGCATTATCATCTGCAACAGTGTCACAAATGATGCTATGACTACAATGAATGAAGGGATACGCACCATATCGGGAATCAGATTCTTGATGGCAGAAATCACCACATTGGAACATATCAGCACGAACATTGTAGCCAGTCCCATACCCATACCGTTAATGGCAGAGGAAGTGGTACCCAGTGTAGGACACATACCCAGCAGGAGTACAAACGTAGGATTCTCTTTGATAATCCCGTTCATCATAACTTTAAAATTATTCATATCTTCTACTCCTTTCTCATTTAGCGCTGAGTGTATCCACAGCTTCGGGAGCTGCGGAATCAGCAGGTTGTTCAACATTCTTTTGAGTAGCGCCGGTAGTGCCGTCGGCAGTTTCCTGACCGGCATAGGCAGCATAAGCCGCATTCACTGCATTCAAAAAAGCACGTGAGGTGATGGTAGACGCTGTAATGGCATCTACTTTACCACCGTCCTTGCTCACTGTCAATGCAGCTTCACCCGGATTCATGCCGGTGATGTCACCTTTATTGCCTTTCTTGAACCAGTCGGCAGCCTTGGAACCCAACCCCGGAGTTTCCACATGCGACAACAAGGAGTAGTCGATGATTTTGCCTTCAGCATCGAAACCGACCAACACTTTCAGCTCACCGCCAAAACCCATGGCAACAGCTTCCACAGCAGCTCCGATATATTCTCCGCCTTTGGTGGCAGGATATACAGAATACTGTACTCCGTTTACTTCCTGCATCTTCTTCTCGGCGATGGGGTCATTGTCGAAGCCCGGAACCACCGCACTTACGGCATCGCTCAAGGTCTTTGCATTGGCCTGCGCAATGGGCTCCTTCGTCAATTCGTTTACATAAGCCAGCAACGCTACGGAGATTGCGGTAACGCCCGTAAGTACCAGCAACATATTCTTCAAGGATGATTCTAACTTTTTCATTTCTTCTTCGCTACCTCCCCAAAGCGTTTAGGTTTAACATAGGTGTTGATGAGCGGAGTGAACGCATTCATAATCAGAATGGCAAACGACATACCCTCCGGATATGCACCGAACAGACGGATGATGACAGTCAGTAGGCCGATGCAAACACCATAAATCAGCATACCTTTGTGGCTCATCGGAGAAGTCACGTAGTCCGTAGCCATAAAGACAGCACCCAGCATCAGACCACCGGACAACAACTGTACGACCGGGGATACATAAAGTTCCGGATTGACCAGATACATGATACCGGAGAACACGAATACCGTCACCAGAATAGATACCGGAATGTGCCAGGTGATGATTTTCTTCCACAACATGTAGAACAAACCAAGCAGCAGCGCCAAGGCACTCACCTCACCGAGACATCCTCCATTATTACCTATCAGAAGGTCGAAAGCTCCCGGAAGGTCGCTCAGGGACATGCCCGGAGCACCATTGATGACACCTTTCATAATAGCCAGCGGCGTAGCAGCTGTCGTGGCATCCGTATAGGCTGTCAACTGGCCTACAGCCGGCCATGTCGTCATCTGCACGGGGAATGAAAGCAACAGGAACACACGTCCTGCCAGTGCAGGGTTAAAGGGATTGCAACCCAAACCTCCGAAGGACATCTTGCCTACCCCGATGGCAAACAAGGCACCAAGGATGATAATCCAGATGGGCAGGTTGGAAGGCAGGTTAAAGGCCAGCAACACACCGGTAATGATGGCAGAACCGTCGGTAATGGTTGTGGTCTCTTTTTTCATGAGGAATTTGCCGATGGCCCATTCAAAGAACAAGCAGGCTGCTACGGAAGTGGCCGTAACAATCAGCGCACCCAGTCCGAAAAAGTAAAGCGAAACAAGGAATGCCGGAATCAATGCGATAAGCACACCGTACATATTCTTCTTCACGCTGTCACCGCCGTGAACGTGGGGCGAAAGGGATACGATTAATTTATTCATACTTCGTTATTTTTTAGCTTGACGTGCACGGATCATCGCTCCTACCTTACCCTTACCCAAGCGGATATAATCCAGCATCGGACGGTTGGAAGGACAAGTGAACTGGCATGAACCGCATTCTATACACGACATAATGTCTTCTTTCTCTACTCTTTCAAAATCTCCGTGGGCCGAAACGGTAGCCAGCAGATACGGCTCCAACCCCATCGGGCAGGCTCCCACGCACTTAGCACAACGGATACAAGGCTGTACTTCGCCGCGCTTGGCTTCCTTCTCGTTCATAATCAGAATACCGGAGCTTCCTTTGGCTGTCGGTACATCCGTATTTACCAGAGCTTTACCCATCATCGGGCCACCGCCGATAATCTTGCCCGTATCTTCGGGCAGACCGCCGCAAGCTTCAATCAGCTGCTTCATCGGCGTACCGATACGTGCCAGGAAATTGGACGGCTTTGCCAACGACTTACCAGTCACGGTAATGACACGCTCAAACAGAGGTTTGTTCTTCTGTACGGCCTGGTAAACGGCAAATGCGGTACCCACATTCTGCACCACAGCTCCCGTGGAGATAGGCAGCGCACCGGCTGTAACCTGGCGACTGATGACAGCATCAATCAACTGCTTTTCACCACCCTGCGGATATTGTACCTTCAAGGGTACCACCTCGATACCTGCATAGCTGGAAGCAACCTTCGTCATCAGCTGGATGGCATCGGGCTTGTTGTTCTCAATGCCAATGAATGCCTTGTTCACCTTTACCGCTTTCATCAGAATGGATACACCTACCATAATTTCTTCCGCATGTTCCAGCATCAGCTGATGGTCGGCAGTCAGATACGGTTCGCACTCTACGGCGTTGATGATGACACACTCTGCCTTGAATGCAGGAGGAGGACACAACTTGACCTGCGTAGGAAAGCATGCACCGCCCAGACCTACGATACCGGCATCAGCGATTTTCTTCACGATTTCCTCGGAGGTCAGACTGCATTCCTTCACCAACGTTTCGGAACGGTCAATGGATTCTTCCCATTCATCCCCTTCTACGTCAATGAATATAGCAGGCTTGGCGTAACCGCTGGCATCGACAATCGTGTCAATCTTAGCGACTTTCCCGCTGACAGACGAATGAATGGCTGCTGATACAAAACCGCCGGGCTCGGCAATCTTCGTACCCACTTTCACAACATCACCTTTGGCAACGATAGGCTTGGCAGGAGCACCGATGTGCTGTCCCAGCAAGATAGCGGCCTTGGCCGGAATCTCTGCCTTGATGATAGGCTGATGTGCTGAAAGTTTATTTTCGTGTGGATGGACTCCACCAATTGAAAATGTCTTCAACATACAATTCTGTATTTTTAGTCGTTTATTTACTTTATTAATTCATACCTCAACTTGGGAAGTCTAAACCTCTGCTTTGGGAGTCTCAACCTCAGCTTTAGGAGCTGCAACCTTTACTTGGGGAGCTGCATCGTCAGCCTTCGGTTTGCGCGGCGGGAAGTTGAGGGCAATGATTGTGTTTTGCGGACAAGCTTCCTCGCACTTGCGACAGGATTTGCACTTATTGGGGTCAATGTAAGCCAGATTGTTTTCCAGCGTGATAGCCTCGAACGGACAAACCTTCACACACTTGCCGCAACCGATACATGCCACGGTACAAGCCTTGCGTGCTACAGCCCCCTTGTCCTTGTTTACACACTGTACGTAAACACGACGTGATTTCTTGCCTTGAGGACGGATTTCAATGATAGATTTCGGACAAGCCTTGGCACAAGCTCCACAAGCCGTACACTTTTCCTCATCCACTTCGGGAAGTCCGGTCTCCGGATTCATGTGGATAGCATCGAACTGGCAGGCAGCCACACAGTCGCCGCATCCCAGACAGCCATAACTACAACCCGTTTCACCACCATAGAGAGAAGCCGCAATGGCACAACTCTTGGCGCCATCGTATTGGTTCACACGAGGACGGTTGGCACAAGTTCCATTACATCTCACCACCGCAACCATAGGTTCGGCAGCAGCGGCATCCAAGCCCAGAATCTCGGCAATCTTTGTCATGACGGGCTGTCCACCCACCGGACAAAGTTTACCATCCAGCGAACCTGCCTTTACGCAAGCATCTGCAAATCCGCTACAACCGGGGTAACCACATCCACCGCAATTTGCCTGGGGAAGCACCTCTGCTACCTGGGCAATCCGCGGATCTTCATACACGGCGAATTTCTTGGAAGCCACGTAAAGAATAGCGGCCGATACCAGCGCTATAACTCCCAATGAAATCACTGCAATCAGAATTACATTCATAAATTAGTTGTTTATTAATTATTTGTTTTATTATTAGTTAGTTCATCGGTCGTACGGAGAATGAGAACTTCTTACCCATCCGCGACTTGTTCAGCCACAATATATAATAATAAGGTACAAGAAGTGCTAGCGAACAAAGCGCGGAACGCAGCTCGTCATTCCAGATAGCCATAAAGACAAACAGTGAGATTATCAGAATAAGGAAAGGAAATATAAAGGCAAACAGAACTGCCATCACTCCCATTGAAAGTTCGCCCGTCACCCATACACGGTCGCCGGGCTGGTAGGATGCGGCATCGGCATCGGCCACATCGACAAGTTTCTCTTTCGTATCCGCAGAGGTACAATGTCCCTTGACACTACACGAAGCGCATGCTGAAGTCTGGATGATTCTCACTTGGAGATGAGAACCGTTTATGTTTTCCACAATACCTTGATGTTTTATAGTATTCGCCATTTTGCAAAGTGTGCATTACAAATCGTGGCAAATTTACGCATTATTTGTGAACTGCAAACCTTTCCTATGTATTTTCTGTGTTCGCAAACATGCTTTTTCTATGTTTTTATGTTTTTTCACCTGCCACAGACTACAAAAAGACAAAAAACAGACGGTCTGTCAAGGGAAAACAGACCGTCTGACTAACTAAAACAGATAATCTGTTCACTCCGAACAGACCATTTGTTTATTTACCATTTATAATTGATACCGAAACTGAGCAATTCTTTTACCTGAAAATAGCTGTCCCCTTCCGTCGGCTTGGCACTGTCGTCATAGCGGGCGTGCACATAGAGCTTGGTGGAAAGATAGCGGTTCAGCACAAAGTTCACCGTGTTTTCCCATTCAATACGTGTCCACTCATAACTGGTCTGGAAGTCCAAGCGGGAATCCAGCGTGATGGAAGGAATGATGGTCCATGAAAGTGTAGGCTGTATCTGCGAACCGAAGTTATGCTTCACGCATTTGCCCTCATCAAGACCGAAACTCACTTCATTCACCCCCTTATTTCCTACATAGCGCAGCATGTACGTCAGCGGAGCCATGAAAACGGACAAGCTGAATTTCTGCTTCTTCAACTTGTAGTCCATACCGATACTGCTCGACCAGTCTGCCGGAGCAAAGAAAGCCGAAACCAGCTCTTCACTGTTGGCCTTGTAGCCATTGCAGAACTGGGTCTTAAACTCAGTCGTGATGGTATAATACCACTTGGACGCAGCCTGAATACCCAGTTTACTGTACAGCCGGAGTTGGTCGGTACTTACCAGATAGTTATGAAACTCGTCGGAAGGTGCGGAGCTGAAGCCCAGCTTGGCATCGAGCAGATTTTCCCACTGCACCTTTTCACGGTCATTATAGTTGGCAAACAATTGCAGGTTGGCAAGCACGGCGTTAGTGCTCTCACCTCCCTTGTACCAGTTGTCGGAGATATAGTTCTGGGTAATCTGCAATGAACCGTTTCCACCCGTCACCCACCAGTTGGGCTTGTGGATAATCACGTCGGCTTCCTCCTTCACTCCCACCATATTCTCTTGTGCAAACAGTTTCACGACGGACGGCTTGGAAGAAACCTCCTTCTCTATATTATCCTTGAATATCTTCCCTTTCATCACCTCCTTCTCGGTCATTACAACCAGATTGGGACAATTCACATACGTGTTCAGCAGCGTACGGTCCACCAGTTTGTTGGCTCGGTCCTTTGAGGTGAAACTCAGTGTGTCGAACGGCAACATCTCGCGCGTCAGGGCAGGCACCGTATCAGGCACCTGGAAATGCCAGTCCACCTTGGAAAGGCGTCTCATGGGGGCATAATAATAGGTAAGGGGAAGGAACAACCTATAGTAGTTCGGATTGGAAGGTATATAACGCTCCGGAGTCGTGGGGTCATTCAAATAATCCAGCACTCCGATATACCTTTCATATAATATGGAAACAGTATCCAGCCTGTACCCCATACCTTCCGGTTTCAATTTCAGAATCATGTATTCTTTCATTATATCCGGCAAGGTGTCGGCTTTGGCAGTTGTTTCCTGTCCACTGTTCTTCGAGGCGGTATCCAGCGTATTCTGTGCCATCACCGACGAAGAAATCATCGTAGCAATTAACCAAAATGCAATGTGTCTATTCTTCATAATGCCCTAAAGTCTATGTTTCGAGCGCAAATTTAGCTTAAAATGTTTAGAAAACATAGAAAAGCCATAAGAAAAAGGCAAGAAGGACTTTCTTCGATGAAATCGTATTTTTTAATAATTGTTTCATCGAAACTTTCTCTACTTCCTCTTTTTTTTATAATTTTGCGCTTTTTAAGTTCTACGTGTACTGACGGGAGCAGTATGCACCTTGAACGACAAGCCGTATAGGCTCTTGGCATTAGATTAAACAATTAATAAAATAATATAGTTGTGGGAGAAACAAAGTATATTTTCGTCACCGGTGGTGTTGCCTCTTCATTAGGTAAAGGTATCATCTCATCCTCCATCGGTAAATTGCTGCAAGCAAGAGGTTACAAGGTAACCATCCAGAAGTTTGACCCGTACATCAACATCGACCCGGGTACACTGAACCCTTATGAACACGGCGAATGCTACGTTACCGTGGATGGCCACGAAGCCGACCTCGATTTGGGCCATTACGAACGCTTCCTGGGCATCCAGACCACCAAGGCCAACAATATCACGACCGGACGCATCTACAAAAGCGTCATCGACAAAGAGCGCCGGGGTGACTATCTGGGAAAGACCATCCAGGTTATTCCCCATATTACAGACGAAATCAAGCGTAATGTAAAACTGCTGGGAAACAAATACAAATTCGACTTTGTTATTACCGAGATTGGCGGTACAGTGGGTGACATCGAGTCTCTGCCCTATCTGGAAAGCATCCGTCAGCTGAAGTGGGAACTGGGAAAAGACGCCTTGTGCGTACACCTTACTTATGTCCCCTACCTGGCAGCTGCCGGTGAGCTGAAGACCAAGCCCACCCAGCACTCCGTAAAGGAACTGCAAAGTGCCGGTATCCAACCCGATGTCCTCGTACTGCGTACGGAACATGAGTTGAGTACCACCCTGCGCAAGAAAGTGGCTCTGTTCTGCAATGTGGACGAAAATGCCGTGGTGCAGAGCATCGACGCGCCTACCATCTACGAGGTGCCCATCTTGATGCAGCGCCAGGGACTGGACGTTACCATTTTGAAGAAAATGGGACTTCCCGTCGGCGACACTCCGGGACTGGGACCGTGGCGCGCTTTCCTCGAACGCCGTCACAAAGCCGAAAAGACTGCCCCGCTGCACATCGCATTGGTGGGCAAATATGACTTGCAGGATGCCTACAAGTCCATCCGCGAGGCCCTTTCACAAGCAGGAACCTACAATGACCGCAAGGTATCGGTAGACTTCGTGAACAGTGAAAAGCTGACTGACGAGAATGTGGCAGAAGCCCTGAAAGGCATGGCAGGCGTACTTATCGGTCCAGGCTTCGGCGAACGCGGTGTTGCCGGCAAGTTCGTAGCCATCAAATATGCGCGTACGCACGACATCCCCACCTTCGGTATCTGTCTGGGTATGCAGTGTATCGCCATCGAATTTGCCCGTAACGTACTGGGTTATGCCGATGCCAACTCACGCGAGATGGACGAAAAGACACCACACAATGTCATCGACATCATGGAAGAGCAGAAGTCCATCACCAATATGGGTGGAACCATGCGTCTGGGTGCCTACGAATGTGTTCTGCAGAAAGGCAGCAAGGCATACGAGGCATATGGTACCGAGCATATCCAGGAACGTCATCGCCACCGCTATGAATTCAACAACAGCTTCAAGGAGGCCTACGAAGCAGCAGGTATGAAGTGTGTGGGTATAAACCCCGAATCGGATCTGGTAGAAATTGTCGAAATACCCGCATTGAAGTGGTTTGTCGGTACCCAGTTCCATCCCGAATACAGCAGTACGGTATTGCATCCGCACCCGCTGTTCGTAGCATTCGTGAAGGCCGCCATCGAAAATGAAAACGAAAAGAAATAATTTGTAATAAGTAATTTGTAATCAACAAAGAATGGATAAAAATACCATCACAGGTCTTGTTCTGATAGCGATATTGTTAGTAGGTTTCAGCTTTCTGAGCCGTCCCAGCCAGGAGCAGTTGGAAGCACAGCAACGTTACTACGACTCCATAGCCCAGGTGCAACAGCGCGAAGCCGACTTGAAAGCCAAGGCGGAAGCAGCCCTGGCCAACGAAAGCGGAGCGGAAGCAAGCGTTGACTCCACTGCCCTCTTCTTCGACGCCCGTCAAGGAACCAACTCGCAGGTAACCATCCAGAACAACCTGGCAGAAATAACCGTAGATACAAAAGGCGGGCGCATAGCTTCGGCCACGCTGAAGGAATACATGGGACAAGACAAGACGACCCCCGTCACACTGTTCAGCGGCAATGACGCTTCCATGAATTTCCTCTTTTACAACAAGAAAGAGACTATCCAGACGGAAGACTATTATTTCACCGCAGTAAACCGTACGGACAGTACCGTCACCATGCGTTTGTCGGCAGACAGCAACAGCTATATCGACTTTACCTACAGCATGCACAATGACACATACCTGATAGACTTTACTATCCAGGCAGTCAATATGGAAGGCAAGCTGGCCGCCACCAACAATTATGTGGACATCGAGTGGTCTCAGCGTGCCCGTCAGATAGAGAAGGGTTACACCTACGAGAACCGTCTGGCTGAGCTGACTTACAAAATCGCCGGAGAGGGTACCGATTATCTGTCTGCCAACAAGAACGATGAAAAGGAAGTTCCGGAACGTCTGGACTGGATTGCCTTCAAGAACCAGTTCTTCTCTTCGGTATTCCTGGCAGATGCCGACTTTGAAAAGACCAAGCTGAGTTCCAAGATGGAGACTCAAGGCAGCGGCTACATTAAGGACTATTCTGCGGAGATGAGCACGAAGTTCGACCCTGCCGGCAAGGAACCTACCCAGCTGTTCTTCTACTTCGGCCCCAATCACTACAAGACCCTGACCGCACTCGACAAGGGGCGTGACGAGAAGTGGGAGCTGAACCGTCTGGTCTATCTGGGCTGGCCGCTCATCCGCTGGATAAACAAATGGTTCACCATCAACATCTTCGACTGGTTGTCCAGTTGGGGGTTGAGCATGGGTATCGTACTGTTGTTCATGACGTTAATCGTAAAAGCTGTAGTATTCCCCGCAACGTGGAAAACCTACATGTCCTCTGCCAAGATGCGCGTACTGAAACCGAAAATCGACGAGATAAACAAGAAGTACCCCAAGCAGGAAGATGCCATGAAGAAGCAGCAGGAAGTGATGGGCCTCTACAGCCAGTACGGAGTCAGTCCGATGGGCGGATGTCTGCCGATGCTGATACAGTTCCCTATCTTGATGGCCTTGTTCATGTTCGTGCCGAGTGCCATTGAACTCCGCCAGCAGAGCTTCTTGTGGGCAGACGACCTTTCCACTTACGATGCGTTCATCAACTTCCCGTTCCATATCCCGTTCCTGGGAAGCCACCTCAGCTTGTTCTGCCTGCTGATGACGGTTACCAACATATTGAACACGAAGTACATGATGCAGCAACAGGATACGGGTGCCAATCCGCAGATGGCTGCCATGAAGTGGATGTCATACCTGATGCCTATCATGTTCCTCTTCATATTGAACGACTATCCTTCGGGATTGAACTATTACTACTTCATCTCTACGTTAGTCAGTGTGGTAACAACGCTCATCATGCGCAAGACAACCAATGAGGAAGCCCTTCTTGCCCAGTTGGAAGCCAACAAGAAAGACCCGAAGAAGATGAAGAAAACCGGTTTCGCCGCTCGTCTGGAAGCCATGCAGAAACAGCAGGAACAGATGATGAAAGAAAAACAGAACAAAAAGTAGTAAGACTACCGTTCAAGATATTCTTTTGCAGAAAGCCGGACAATGACATTTGCCCGGCTTTCTTATCCTTACACCAACGAAAAAATTCACAGACTCTAAATTATGCAGACTAAATACACTTACAAACAAATCTGGCTCATAGCCTACCCTATCCTAATCAGCCTCCTTATGGAGCAGATGATAGGTATGACGGACACCGCCTTCCTCGGACGTGTAGGTGAAGTCGAGTTGGGAGCATCTGCCATCGCCGGTGTCTTCTATATGGTCATCTTCATGGTTGCCTTCGGTTTCAGCATCGGGGCACAGATACTCATTGCCCGGCGCAACGGCGAACAGCAGTATAAGGAAATCGGTGACTTGTTCTATCAGGGCATCTATTTCCAAGTCGGGATGGCGGCAGTCATGTTCCTGCTGTCCTATTGTTTCTCACCGATTATCCTGAAACGCATCGTCGCTTCGGAACATATCTACGAAGCAGCCACCAGCTACCTGCATTGGCGTGTATTCGGTGCCTTCTTCTCGTTCAGCGCAGTCATGTTCCGTGCCTTTTTCTTGGGAACCACCCAGACCAAGACACTGACACTGAACTCCATCGTCATGGTGTTGAGCAATGTCATATTCAACTATATCCTGATTTTCGGTAAATTCGGTTTTCCTGCACTCGGCATTGCCGGAGCCGCCATCGGCTCCTCACTGGCCGAGCTGGTTTCGCTGTTATTCTTCATCCTCTATACCCGCAGCCGCATCGACTGCCGCAAGTACGGGCTGGATCGTATTCCTAAGTTCCGGCTGGACGTATTGAAACGGATGCTGAACGTCTCTTTCTGGACCATGATACAGAATTTCTTCTCCCTCTCCACCTGGTTCTTGTTCTTCCTTTATGTGGAGCATCTGGGAGAGCGCTCGCTGGCAGTGACCAACATTGTCCGCAACGTGTCCGGTATACTGTTCATGGTACTCATGGCGTTTGCCTCTACCTGTGGGTCACTGGTCAGCAACCTTATCGGTGCAGGCCACTCCGATTGCGTGGCAGGCACTATCCGGCAGCACGTACGCATAGCCTACGTTTTCGTACTTCCGCTGGCATTGCTTTTCGCGCTGTTCCCCAAGCTGATTCTGGGAATTTATACCGACATACCCGACCTGCAGGACGCTGCCGTGCATTCGCTTTGGGTGATGTGCTCCACCTATCTGTTCCTGGTTCCTGCCAATGTCTATTTCCAGGCAGTTTCCGGAACCGGCAATACGCGTACTGCATTGGGCATGGAGCTGGCAACGCTGGTCATCTACACAGCCTATATCACCTACATTATTCTGATTCTGCAACTCGACGTGGCCATCTGCTGGACCTCGGAAATGGTTTATTCCAGCTTTATTCTCATTTTCTGCTGGCTATATATCAAACGTGGGAATTGGCAAGGAAGGAAAATTTAGTATCTTTGCATTGAAATAACCGAAACAAAAAACATATATGAAACAAGTAAATCTACTACTTATGTCAGCAGCCATGACATTGGCCTCCTGCGGAGGAACAAAAGATGCCGGACAGCAGCAGGACGCAGCAGCGCTCATCCAGCGGTCGGACATCAAGATTGAAGGAAAGCGTATGACACCCGAGGCACTCTGGGCGATGGGACGTATCGGCAGTGTAGCCGTATCTCCCGACGAAAAGCAAATTGCCTACACGGTATCCTATTACAGCGTGCCCCAGAACAAGAGTAACAGCGAAGTCTTCGTCATGAATGCCGACGGTAGTGGCAATACCCAGATAACGCATGACGCCTGGCAAGAAGGACAGCCCACATGGTTCAAGGACGGCAAGAAGCTTGCCTTCCTCTGCAACGAAAGCGGCAGCAGCCAGGTATGGGAAATGAATCCCGACGGCAGCGGACGCAAGCAGCTGACTCAATACGAGGGAGACATCGAAGGGTTCTCTTTCTCGCCCGACGGCAAGAAACTCCTTTTCATTGCCCAGGTAAAGACCGTGAAGAGTACGGCAGACAAACATCCGGACCTTCCTAAAGCCACCGGCATCATCGTTACCGACCTGATGTACAAGCATTGGGACGAATGGGTGACTACTGCTCCCCATCCATTCGTTGCCGATTTCGACGGCAATGCCATCAGCAATGTCACCGATATCCTTGAGGGAGAGCCATACGAAAGCCCGATGAAGCCCTGGGGCGGTATCGAGCAGCTGGCATGGAGCCCGTCTTCTGATAAGGTGGCCTATACATGCCGTAAGAAAACCGGACTGGCGTATGCCATTTCCACCAACTCCGACATTTATATCTACGACCTTGCCTCCAAGGAAACCAAAAACATCACGGAAGAAAACAAGGGATATGATACGAATCCCCAATACTCTCCCGACGGCAAATACATCGCCTGGCAGAGCATGGAGCGTGACGGCTACGAAGCCGACTTGAACCGCTTGTTTATCATGAACCTCGAGACCGGCGAGAAACGTTTTGTAAGCAAAGCTTTCGAATCGAACGTGGACGCCTTCTTGTGGAACAAAGATTCCCGGAGCATCTACTTCATCGGTGTATGGCATGGCGAGACACAGATTTACAACATCGACCTTGCCGGAAACGACAAGCTTACCCAGCTCACCGACGGCATGTACGACTATGCTTCGCTTGCCCTTTGCGGAGACAAGATTATCGCCAAACGCCACTCCATGAGCATGGGCGACGAAATCTATGCCGTAAACAGTGCACGCAACGGCGACGCTTTTGCAGAAGCAGTGCAACTGACCACAGAAAACAAGCAGATTTACGACCAGCTGGAGATGGGTAAGGTGGAAGCCCGCTGGATGAAGACCACCGACGGCAAGCAGATGCTGACCTGGGTGATTTATCCTCCGCAGTTCGACCCTAACAAGAAGTACCCCACCCTCCTCTTCTGTGAAGGCGGTCCTCAGAGTCCCGTCAGCCAGTTCTGGAGCTACCGTTGGAATTTCCAGATTATGGCAGCAAACGACTATATCATCGTAGCTCCCAACCGCCGTGGTCTTCCTGGCTTCGGTGTAGAATGGAACGAAGCCATCAGCGGTGATTACGGCGGCCAGTGCATGAAGGACTACTTCACTGCCATTGACGAAATGGCCCAGGAACCTTTCGTTGACAAAGACCGCCTGGGTTGCGTAGGTGCCAGCTTCGGAGGCTTCTCCGTATATTGGCTTGCCGGACACCATGACAAACGCTTCAAGGCATTCATCGCACACGACGGTATCTTCAACATGGAAATGCAATATCTGGAAACGGAAGAGAAATGGTTTGCCAACTGGGATATGGGCGGCGCTTATTGGGAAAAGAACAACGCTACGGCACAACGCACTTTCGCCAACTCCCCGCACCTCTTCGTCGACAAATGGGACACCCCTATCCTCTGCATCCACGGAGAGAAGGACTTCCGCATCCTTGCCAACCAGGCAATGGCCGCCTTCGATGCAGCCGTGATGCGTGGCGTTCCTGCCGAACTGCTTATCTATCCGGACGAAAACCACTGGGTACTGAAACCTCAGAATGGCGTGCTGTGGCAACGTACCTTCTTTGAATGGCTGGACAAATGGTTGAAGCCGGCTAAGTAAAGCCCCTCAAAAACGATAAAAACAAATAGTCCCGGATTCTTTGTCAAGAATCCGGGACTATTTGTTTTTATTGTACACCGCCCGATTCATTTTTTATGACTATAATTTGGGCAGTTCAAATAAAGTCAATACATTTGCTTTATGCACACTCCGAAGAAGTGTAAACAATATGTCCTAATATAACCCGATAAAAGATGAATGAAAATTGGCCTGAGATTGTGGAAACACTGATACCGTATTTTGAAACAAATTCGGTAGAAGGTGACTACCAGCGGGAAATAGAGAACTGCTTGAAATTTCTTGGATGGAAAAAGACCAATGGAACAATGGTATCCCAGTATACATTACCGATAGGCAATAGCAACTCCATACGCCCGGACATTGTACTTTGGCGAAAGAACGAACATGATACACAATCCCCCGTACTCCCAATTGAAATAAAACGTCCGTCTAATATACAAAATGAGAGGCAAGAAAATCAGTTGATGTCGTATATGCGCCAACTGAAACTTAATGTCGGATTATATATAGGAGAAAAGATACAGCTTTACTACGACATTCCCAACGATGGCGAGAATCCCATCTGTGTATTTACAGCAGAATTTAAGAAAGAAGATGTAAATGGTTCCATCATCTGTGACCTGCTAACTTACGACAAATTCAATCTGGGAAAAATAGAAACATTCTGTAATGAGCAATATAAAAAAATCCAAGCGCGTAATAATCTGCATAGGAGGGTGTCAGAATTCTTATCCGAAGGCAATGGGGTAAAGAATATAATTTCGTTGCTCAAAGACAAGTTTACAGCTGAAGGATTTGAGGAATCCGCCATTAATGAAGAATTTGCCAATCTTACGCTTACAGTACATTACGAAAATAAGAGCATTCTGCCTTCATTACAGCTTAAAACGAGGCAAACATCTAAAAACTCACAAAACGACTATAAAGAAAGTGACTCCAAAGACCATACAAAATTCTCATTGGATGGAATCAACTTCTATGTCAAAAGACGTTTTGTATTGGAAGTAATCAAGCATTATATCAAAGACCATCCCAACATAAACTATGTTGAGCTGGAGAAAGTCTTTCCATCCAATTTACACAGTAAAGCATTGGGTGTAATACGTACTTTGATAGAAGTCCAAGAAAAAATCAAATCTCATCCCGATTTAAAGAAACGTTACTTTCTTAAGCCTGATGAAGTTATTTTATTGGCAGACGGAACAAAAATTGTTGTCAACAACCAGTGGGGAACATTATTTCCAAGATTTCTTGAAGCAGCAAAGAAACTGTACCAAGTAACCAATGATACGGAAAGCAATACTCCAATATCCCGATTAAAGATTACTTTTGGTAATGGGAAAGTAATTCAAGAAACACAAGCAGCCGAGACTTTCCGGCAATTTGTGATGACAGTAGGTGTGGAACAAGTGCAATCTTTAAATATCAAGGTATGCAAGATTCCTTTGATATCAAACACACTTCATGAGAAATACCAGCGCGCTCAAAAACCATTAGGCAACGGACGGTTTCTTATGACCTGCAGCAATACAAAAACAAAGAAGCGTGATATCGAGCGTATTGCCAAAGCTTTGGGTATTCAGGTGACCGTGGAAATTGTATAATGGAAGACAGTAATTCAAGAGATATGTCTTGAAAAATACTTTTTCATGAAGAGTACGTATATTGCGCTCAACAGTAAGATACACCCTATCAAGAAGATATAGCCATACCGTTGGTAATAAATATATCCTACTATTATAAAAGTCTGTATTGTCATATAGGCCAGAGAGACTATGACATGAGGAATCTTCAGTTCATTCGCCATAATCTGATACAGATGCTTGCGATGCGGTAGCCCGATATTCTCATGAAGCATCAGGCGGTGAATGATAGTCAGTACACTATCCACACCATAAACGGATAAAAGGACTATCCAACTGAAATCTTCCGTTTCAATGATGAGCCTGCCTATCAGGAAAAGAAGGATAAAGGCAATGCTCACCGAACCCACATCACCGGCAAAGCATTTGGCACGCTTGCGGAAATTGAAGAAACAGAAAACTAGAACGGAACAGATAACGGTATAGATGAAATCCGCTTCCACAAAAGTAACCACCTCCTTATTGATATAGGCCAACGCAGCAAGAATAACCAGAGAATAACCACCGGTTATGCCGTTAATGCCATCCATAAAGTTGTAGGCATTGATGATACCCGTACAGACTATCAAGGCTATGACTATCCACCACCAGGACAAGGAGAACAGTCCCCACTGATAAAACATCATAGCCATAGCAGAGAAATGAAAAAGCAGCCTTGTCATCTGTCCGGTGGATTTTATATCGTCCACGAAGCTGATGAACGTCACCAGTGTCAAGGCAAGCAGGAAACAAGGATATTCAAAGCCACTCGTCAGGAAATAGGCCAACGCTCCGAAATAGAAAATAATCCCACCACCGCGTAAAGTCACTTTCGTATGGGAACTCCGCTCATTGGGCTTGTCGATGATATTGTACCTATCAGCCACTCTAAAATAAAAAAGTTCTGCCAAAAACAGCAGAACCAATATTAACAGATAATACATAACAGTATTTTCCTCTTTAATTTTTAATTATCAATTTTTAATTCTTAACTTTTAATTTGAGAACGATTTTATCGTTCTCACTATCCCCTCCTCTGCCCTCACCGGCATTCTGTCAATTCCCAGGGCAGCCTTTATCTTCGCATTGCTCACCACATAATTCTCTGTCAACTTGCGCAGACGCTCTGCATTCAAAGGCAAATGGAGCAGAGTCCCAAGCCGGGCACAGAATTCCATCAGTCCTCTGTTTATCTTCCAGATATGCGGCTTGCGGTCCAAAGCCCGACACATCAAAGCTATCAGCTCATTCGTGGACAAGGCCTCGTCATCTCCCATGTGGTAGATACCACTCCCCACCTCCTTAGTCAACAGCCCTTCCACCACGTAGCAAAGATTGTCTATCGAAGTAAAAGACCTCCTGTTCTCAAAAGCCCCCAAAGGCCAGGGAATACCTTTCCTCACCACATTATAAAGAAGATTCAGATTGCCTTTGTTGCCGGAACCATGAATCATGCAGGGACGCAGGATATAGACCTGCTTGTCATCATACGGATTAACTTTCAATTCTCCATTTTCAACATTCAACTTGCCAAGAATATAATTCTCGGCAGTTATCTTGCTCTCCCCATACGGTCCTATCGGAGCAGGCACCACATCTTCAGTCAGCATATCACCCACCACACTGTCTGCAGCGGCTTTCACAGAACTGAAGAATATGAACTTCTTCGCAGACGATTCCAGAAAGAAATCAAATATCTTTTGGGTCAATCCCGTATTAATATCAAAATAGGATTGGGCTGCGGACCGGTTTTTCGTATCATGGGCTTTACCAGCCAGATGAATAATGGCATCGAATTCAGGAAGATTCCGCATCGGAAAAGAAGCCGGTTCGATATCCTTCCAGAAAAAAGTCTTTACCACCCCCTCCTTTTCAGGAGCGACAATATCCAGCCCGTAAAGGCTATGATGTTCCTTTAGGGCAACAACGAGATTGGAACCCACAAAGCCGTGGATTCCAGTGACGAGTATGTTCATTGAAATATGCTAAAAAATATACTGACCGGAAACGTGATTATTGGTTATGTATTTAATAAAATAAGTATCTCCAATGACAGAGAAGAAAATATACCACGTCGTATTAGAATTACGTTGATAAGTGATGTAATACATATCCTTACCATAACGCTCAAAAAAAGCGGGCGCTTTCTTTTTTAATTTAGAATGAATGTTCTGTTGAATATCAGCTATCAGTTCTTCCACATAAGAAATAGCAAAAGGATAAGTACCCAAATACTCCTTCTCAACAAGTATTTTTATAAGCCCATACAAATCCTCCTCTACTTCGGGAGCGAATACGACTCTCATCCAAACAAAGCCTTTATACGAGGGCAAAGTCTATCCAATAATTCTTCACCGGAAATAGCATGCCTAATGTCATCACGTCCTTCCGTAACGATATTCGGATTATTCTCATTACCCGTATATACAACTACCGGTTCACCAACATTCGGCACCATCGGTTCTTGTTCCTTATATGGCTTGTTCTTCTTCATGAATCCAATCTTTCTACAAAGATACCCGGGAATATCAAGATATCCTAATAATTGATTGATAAATATCAAAAGTTTGCCTGACAACCTTATCTATAGAAAATTCTTCTTCCGCCAACAGACGAGAGTTCCTTCCAAACTCCTTCCTCTTCGCATCATCTTCTATCAATAGGCCGATGGCATCAGCCAACGCCCTACTGTCCTTGGCAGGAACCAAATAACCATTATATCCGGATTTCACGCATTCACGGCAACCCGGTACATCGGTTGTTACAATAGGACGCCCTACCGCACATGCTTCAATCAAGGATTTGGGCAAACCTTCCCGATAGGAAGGCAGTACAACGATATCGCTATCCGTATATATAGGAAACATTTGAGCCTGATATCCTATCCATTCAATATAATCATCGACAAGAAGAGACCTTAGCTTTTCTTCCCCCAAAACAGCCAGATTTTCTTTGTCGCAATCACCTGCCAATATGAATTTTACTTTTCCAATAAATCGCTTTTGAAGTAATTTGGCTGCATCAATGAACTCCATCACCCCCTTATCCAACAATATCCTTGCAGGAAAGAGTACCTTTAATTGAGTCTTGCCAGGAGCTTGGGAAAAAACAAATTCATTCAAATCTACTCCCGAGCCCTTTATCAGAAAAATATGGGACGAGGGAACCAGATTGAAGCCTTTGATCATCCCCACATCATCCGGATTCTGAAGAATAAAGGAAAAAGACTTACTTTTGAATGCAATGCGAATCAAAGTCCTTATCAACTTCTGCAAAATCCCATTCCTGCCGTTCGTAAAGTTATACCCCAATCCACTTATTGCATTCACAACATGATGTTGCCCTGACAGCTTAGCTGCAACAGAACCTAACAATGCAGCCTTTAAAGTAACATGATGAATTATATTAGGTCTATACTTTTTGTAGTTTGTATATAACTGAAAAATACATTTCAATTCATGCAAAGGATTACTTCCGGAACGGTCAAAAGGAATATCGATAAAGCGAATCCCTTTCCCTTGTAAAAACTGTTTTCTTCCGGTATCCCGTGACAATAAATAAACTTCATATCCCTGCTGAATAGCATTCAGGGCAATAGGCAAACGATGGGAAATAAAGAACCAATCAACATTGGTAACAAAGAAAAGCTTTTTCATTTTATCATAATCTGCCGTCAACGGATTCTTTGGGCAAGAAACCTTTAACATCAAACACAACAGACCGTGTCTTCGACAAACTTTCGATATCTATTCCCGTAAACAGTTGATGGGCAACCGCCAACACAACCGAATCAAACTTTTCTTCAGGAAGTTCATTGATCACTTCAATTCCATATTCATGCTTTACGATATCCGGATTTGCCCACGGATCATAAACGGTTATATTCAGATTGTATCCCATCAAAGCCTCATAAATATCTATCACTTTCGTATTACGTACATCCGGACAATTCTCCTTGAAAGTAAAACCGAGTATCAGTATATTAGAGTTCAAAACCTGAATTCCTTTTTTCAGCATCAGTTTTATCACTTGACCAGCCACATACTCTCCCATACCATCATTCATACGACGACCGGCCAATATGATTTCAGGATTATAGCCATAACTCTGTGCACACTGGGCCAGATAATAAGGGTCTACGCCAATGCAGTGTCCTCCAACCAGCCCCGGCTTGAAGGGAAGAAAATTCCATTTGGTACTTGCAGCCTCCAATACATCCTGAGTATCAATCCCCATACGCATGAATATCTTGGAAAGCTCATTGACAAAGGCTATATTGATATCACGTTGCGAATTCTCAATGACTTTGGCCGCCTCTGCCACCTTCATCGTGGGAGCCAAATGTGTTCCGGCAGATATAACAGAAGCATACACTTCGTTCACTTTCTTACCAATTTCAAGAGTTGAACCTGAAGTCACTTTCTTTATCTTCTCGACTGTGTGTAGCTTGTCACCCGGATTGATACGTTCGGGGGAATAGCCTGCAAAGAAATCCGTATTGAATTTCAAACCGGATATTCTTTCCACTACCGGAATACATTCATCCTCAGTCACACCCGGATATACTGTAGATTCATACACTACAATATCACCTTTGGAAATCACTTTCCCCACAGTGGTACTTGCATTGTACAGAGGAGTCAAGTCCGGATTATGGTTATGATCCACAGGGGTAGGAACTGCCACAACATAGAAGTTGCAATCACGAATGTCTTCAATGTCAGCCGTGCACTTGAAGCCATTGGCAATGGCAGACTGCAGCAATTCGTCCGAAACTTCAAGGGTAGCATCGTGTCCTGCCATCAATGCATTCACACGGGATTTATTCATGTCAAAACCAACAGTTTTGTATTTGGTAGAGAACAAACGGGCCAAAGGAAGCCCTACGTAACCGAGACCGATTACGGCAATTTTAATTTCACTTTCCATTATATTCGACTATATTTTTCTTGTTTTACAGATTATTTTTATACCATTCAATAGCCTCATTTAAACCTCTCACAAAATCATATTCTGGCTCATAGCCAAGTAAGAGTTTTGCCTTACTAATATCTGCATTAGAATGCTTGATATCTCCCTTGCGTTCAGTACTGAAAATCGGTTCAATCTCTTTGTCTAAAGCTTTTGTTAATGTATAGTAAATGTCTATGAGGTATTCACGGCCACCATATGCAATATTAAAAGTATCACCAGCAACCTCACTTGGTGCAAGACATGCCTTTAAATTAGCCTCAATCACATTTTCAATGTAGGTAAAATCGCGACTTTGTTTACCGTCTCCATTAATAATAGGACGTTCATTATCAATTAACTGCTTGATGAACTTAGGTATTACAGCAGCATAAGCTCCATGAGGATCTTGCCGACGACCAAACACATTAAAATAGCGCATTCCATAGGTATCAAGCCCATAATGACGAGTATATTGTTTAGCCCATTCTTCATCACAACGTTTGGTCACAGCGTAAGGAGAAAGCAAGTTACCTTCCTTTCCCTCCGACTTTGGAAGATGGGGCTCATCACCATAGACTGAAGAACTAGAAGCATAAACGAACTTTTTCACTTTATTTTGCCGTGCAGCTTCAAGCATATTGAGAGTTCCCTGGATATTGTTACCACAATAAAAAAGAGGCATCTCTATTGAGCGAGGTACACTGCCCCAAGCCGCTTGATGTAACACATAATCCACTCCTTTACATGCTACCATACAAGAATCAAGATTCTTTATATCACCATAAATAAACTCATAGTCGGGATTACTCAAAAGCATATCCACATTAGCTTGCTTACCCGTGGATAAATCATCAAGACATCTTACTTTATAGCCGAGATTTAAAATAGCCTCACAAAGATTGGAACCAATAAAACCAGCTCCGCCAGTCACCAAGAATAAAGAACCTTGGGGAAATTTCAAATGTTTATATGCCATATATTTACAATTATTATTACATTTCCAAAAAGCAACAGCTATTCCTACATTTGCTGTAGAAATCATAGACTTCTATAAAGTTTCATATATTTTTGTGATATTATGTTTATATCATATTGTTTGGCAAAAGAATAGCATTTTTCAGCGACATTACAATATAAGGTTCTGTCTGTTAAAACCTCTTTTATGCGTAGAGCCAGTTCTTCATCATCCTGAAACTCAAACAACAATGCTACATCTCTTACCAAATCACCAATACCTGGTACATTGGAACCAATAAAAGGCTTTTTGCATGACATAGCTTCAAGCATTGAAATACTAAATCCTTCATGTTTCGAAGAAAGAACTATAACATCTGAAGCTTGTAGCAAATTAGGAACATCTTTTCTCAAACCAAGAAAATGTATACGAGAGTCTACGCCTACTGCCTTCGCATATTCTTTATTCTCGTTCAAAAAAGGGCCATCACCGATACATAATAAATGTATATCACGCTCAAGTCTCGACATCGCTTTGATAAGAGTCTTGTAATCTTTCATGAAACAAAACCTAGCTACCATTGTAACTAGTTTACAATCTGGCTTCAAACCCATTTCTGTGCGAATATTGGCAGGAATTGCATTTTCAAATAATGATATATTAATTCCATTATTTATCGTTACAGTACGTGCATCTGGAACGTGTTTTTTGAGTGCCAGCTCTACCTCTTTTGATATTGTTATAATACAATCATAAACATGATATACTCTTTTATCAATAATTCTAAACATCAATCTCCCTCTACGTCTATTAGTCGTAGAATGCTCTGTATATACCAAACGAGTATTCACCCCTTTTAATATTTTAGCTAATGCTGCCACATAAAGGGATGGGAAAAGATGAACATTCACAATATCATAGTTACCTCTTTTAATAAAATTTGCTAACAATTGAACATTTTTGAACGATTTCAAATTTTCAGATAATGCAAAGCATTTTCCTCCTTGTTCTTCCAAAAACTGAACAAACTCCTTGTCTTCCGGATCTTTCAAGCTTAATACATGAACTGTATTGCCTTCTATCCTACTTAATGCAGTAGCTAAGGTTAAAACTAATGTCTCTGCACCACCACCTCTCATGAATGAATTTATGATATGCAAGATTTTCATCAGACTCCTCGTATATTCATCAATAATGAAATTAGTAAATAAAAGTTAGGTATTCCTGAATAGCAATTCCCATTTGTCAAAAACTCTACACGACTCAAATTCAAAAGAAGCCTTCTTACATTCTTGTGCAAGAAATGTTGCTTTTTGAGAATCTGTAAGAACCGCCAACATTCGTTTCGATAAAGTATCTGAATCTCCTACTGGGACAAGATACTCCCTAATGCTTTCTGGAAATAGCATTCGAGGACCTCCACAAGGGCAATCGGTTGATATACAAGGTAGACCAATAGCCATAGCTTCCATCAATGCATTAGGCATTCCCTCAACATTCGAAGACAAAACAAATAGCCGCGCACTTTTTATGAAAGTAGGAACATCTGATATTTGGCCAGGTAGATGAACCCTTTCTCCTATACCAAGTGACTCAGCATATAGTTTCAATGAAGTAACATCTCCTGATCCATATATTATAAGATTATCATTCACTTGATTTGCAATTTTCGCAAATGATTCAATCAGTAATCTATGATTTTTGAATTTGTCAATTCGACCGACCGTAACTATTCCCGAACGAGACTCGCTTAGTTTCGTATTGTAGAAAACCCGATCAATAGGATTATATATAATAAATGATTTCTTCCGTATTACCTCTGGAAACCATATCTTAGCATCATGAGTTTGAAAAACAATTGCATCTCCAAAACGAAATAATATTTTGGCCAAAAAAGATGTAAAATTACTGCCATACTCAACATCCGGACTGCTGCGAACTGAAAGAATGGACTTTATGCCAGAACCAAGTTTTGCGATTATTGCTCGGAAATTAGGTTCTGCCATAAATGAAACAAGAATATCTGGCCTTTCCGATTTCAATAATTTTCTCAATCGATATATTAGTATTACATTCCTTTTAAAATAACCTTCTATCTTATTCAAATCTAATGAAATACGCTGCACATCTTCTCCATAAGAATATTCCCATGAACAAGGGAAAGATGTTATCAAAACACATTCATGTCCACGAGTCGACATTTCTGTTGCCAAATTAGTCAGCACTCTCTCAGCCCCCCCACTAGATATAGTATTAATATAGAAAAATATCTTCATAGCTATTTTTTTAAGAATTTTTCTTCAGGAAGTGTCAACAAGAATTTCCGTTTTTCTTTTAGTGATAAATTCTTGCCATGTATTTGTAAATTAAATTCCAGATTCTTCTGAATGTATTCGTCTACTGTACATATATAGCGGGCAGGATTTCCTCCCACTACCGTCCTAGGAGGTACTGATTTCGTTACTACACTACCTGCTGCTACAATAGCACCTTCTCCAATAGTAACACCTGGCATGATTTGAGAATATGCACCTATATAAGCCCAATCTTCGATTTGCACTTTTCCAAATACATCAAAATCTGGAATTCGAGAACGCACAGAGTTCCCTCCTCCATGTGTGTGAATAGCTACGCCACTCGTAATTTGAACATTATTACCAATTGTAATCAGATAAGGTTCACTACTCCATTTCCTCGTAGCTATAAAAGAATTTTCACCAACAAAAACACCTATATGTCTGGCGTAGTCAATAGGAGAAACTAAAAATCTCCAATAAAAATCAACAATTCTCCTAAAAGGATTCAGCATAATTTATAAACTAAAAGAATTACTCATAAATGCACTTGTGAAGCAACTGCTCCCACAATTTAGATATATGGTCTACTTTATATCTGTCGAGTGCATGTAATGCATTATGTTGTAGCCTCTTGCGTAACTCATTATTGTCTAATAATATTTTTAATTTCTGTTCTAATTCTAACAGATTATCAATTCCACAAATAAGACCTGTTTTATTATTAATTACAATTTCTGATTGGCGACCGTTATAATCGCAAGCAATACAAGCACAACCTTGTGACATAGCTTCAGTAAGCACTAAACCAAAACCTTCGTAACGACTACTAAGAACAAATATCTCAGCATCACGATATTCTGTTTTAATCTCCTTGGTATATGGAACAAACTCTACATTAGATATATTCTGTACTAACGACTTCAAATAATCTACATTTTTTTTGTGTCCAGCACCGACTAACCTTAGAGTCCAATCAGGATAAAAGCATGCAAGATTGCTCCATGCCTTTAACAAAATATCAAAGCCTTTGCAGTACCAAATATCCACACGTCCAACAGCAAGTATTATTTTACTTTTTGATGGAATTACTTTTTCCGGTTCCCAAGTCAAAGGATTAGGCATAACAACTACTTTTTTGAAACGACCGTTTAAAAACGTATAATCAGCTTGTGTCAAGACCGTCAGATAATCAAAATAATAGTTTCTGAAAAATTTATCTATTTTTTGGTTCAATGGGAAAGGAGCTGATTCTGGTCGTTCAAAAGAATTATGGTCAGAAACTATCACTGGACACTTATGTACCAACATGGATGCCAATTTAGCAAGTGTTGCATGAAAGTACAATATACTTACTATAACATCTGGTTTATATTTCTTTAAAACTTCCAATATCTTCCAAAATATTTTGATACGATACATGATCCAGGAATTACCCTTTCTTTCTGGACAAGAATAAATTTGCACATCTGGTAATACGGGATAAACGATAGCTATTGATGTATCCATCATAATTGCAACTTTATGTCCCAAACGGCTCAAGCCATTCGCTACATCTGCACAGACACGTTCAGCCCCCCCACCAGTAAGTTGATGGCACAGAAATAATATATTCATAATAATTGCTACAACTTGATGTTATCTATACTAAATGTCTTTGAAGTAGCTCCAGATGCCAACATAGGGAACAAGAAAGGAAGACATAAGCACCAATAGAATTCAAGCATATTTGACTTGTAGAATGCTCCGAAGAATGCAATCACAAAACACATTCGAAGCCGATATGGCACACGATATTGACGATAATACTGATTAATGAATTTCCAAAACGGACATAAGAGTAAAATCAACCCTAAAACACCATATTTATACAAAAATACCTTTCCTCCAGTGTTCCCTGAATCATATCCCATATTATCAGGAAGTACTCCACCATGACCATAAATTATCGACCCATCGAAAATGGAAGTACTGAGGGCACTATTAAGTGCGTCACCCGTTCTATTGTCAATATCCCTAATATCCTTTCCACTAATACGTTCCATGACTAAAGTCTCAAACTGCTCACCCAAAATTAAAGGCATTGTCAATACGCAAACAGCTGTAAGAACAATTGTACGAATCTTGAAACGAATTGACAACAAATAAATGGCTGCAAGTATATAAAATCCCAATGAGAATGAAGCTAGACCAAAAATCCAAAAACAGTAATAATAAATTTTATATCGAGGATTATTCCCTATCAGAAATAACATCAAATAGCAAAGAGTACCAAGTTCTCCAGGTTCTTCACAAAAGCTTTGAAATCGAATAGTAGAGTTTATAATAAAGAAATTGAAAAGATGTTGTTCGAAAAGCTGTTCGCGACCAGAATTATCACGAATGAAATAAGCAATCAGAATACCCTGATCAGTAAAAATATAAAGGAGGTATTCAATTAACGACAAGGACAAAAAAAACACGAGAGATTTGACCAACCAATCAAAAACCGTAAGTTTCCATTTGTCATTGAGAAGTATAAATATAAACGCCATAAAGGCATTCATTAAAAAAGATCCGCTAGGATATTCTCCCAAGAAAAAACCTGCATAAAAATAAATAAAAAGATAAGCTAATATAAATGGAAATGCATATCGCTTGTACTTTGATGTAAAAACGCTTCCTTTTTTATCAGTTAACCCAATGAGAATAAACAATAAAGCAAAAATCAGGAATAAAATGATATTAATACGACCTCCCCAAATCAACATTAAAATTCCACCCCATGTTAATTTAATTCCAGCAAATATATTCCAAAGAAAATATAAAACAGTAAGAATTGTAACTACTATACCTTTATTCATAGCAATAAGAAATAAAATCTTTTTACAAATAGAAGTTTACTATCTTATATTCCTTACTCTTCTTTTAATTCTGCAACATTGAATCATCGCTTGTTTTTCCACATTCCTTTGATATTTACTAAAATGCTATATATCATAAATAATAATTTTCGCCTATGTCCATGACCATCAACAACTATCAAACCTTTATACATATTGAAAGTATGGTATCCTAAATCCATTTTTTTATTGGTTGAAAAGAATGTTTTAACTTCTGAAAACAAAAAACGTTCACCGACAGATTCTATTCGTTGAATTACAATTCCATTTCCATAATTTTTATTACAATCCTGTGCAGGTCTATAATATTGACCATCAACGACAAACACTTCACCGGCATTGCGTGCAACTTTTCCTCCAAATTTTACTTTTTGAACCGGTTTATCATCAATAACCATCTTTTCATAATCGAAATTAAACAAATATAAATCTTTATCATTAGGAAATGGAAGTTTTGTCGAAAGTATATAATTTGTGTCATTCCAATGTAGTACGGTTGCATCTGTTAACGGTAAATGTGAAAGGTCGTTATTTTTTATCATAGAATCCGTCAACAAATCATATTCGTAAACAGCTGTAGCCGCTGCTTTACAACTCTCTGGAATAATATAGATCTTGTCGTTTTTCCTTAATATAAAAGGAAAAGACAAATGCCATGGTTCTTCCAATACAATTTTCATCTCCTTCAAGATATAATCTTTACGGCTAACTACCAATTTTGCGATACGTCCTTTACTAAATGAATAACAAAATTCCTCCACCAAAAGGATTATATTCTCCTCATCTACATTCAGAATAAAAGGATCAGCGAACCATCTGTCGCTATATTGATGCTTCATCCAATGTATATTCTGCAAATCATTTAGAATAACACATTGAACTTTATCTTCCACAAAACCTATATTCCATGCAGAAGATAAGCAGTATTTCCTTATACGGTCAAATAGTAACATCAATAACTATCTTTTATTTTTTAATAATTTATAATATAGCATGTCATATAATTCATGATATAAACCAACCCAAAACGGTTTTTTATCCCTTGAATCGTATTCCATAAATCTATTTGTTCTACAAACATCATTAAACCAACTAAAAATATTCTTATTATATAATCGTAGAGCTACCTTAAAATCCGAAAACTCTGGCATTACATAAACTGTACGAATATTTTTTTGCATTTCTTCGTTATAATCAATACTAGAATTGTATGCATACCAAATATAAGGGAGATTAACTCCAGCCTCTGTAACAGAAATAGCATTCCCATCATTTCTAAAATTGATTTCCATAAAATAGTCGTTTCCATATTTGTCACGAAGAAATTCCATTGAAAACAAACCAGTATAACCTACTTCTCTTATAAATGAAATGCATTTCTGCAATAAACCATTTTCTGAAAATTCTGAGAACGAAACATATTTCAAATAGCCCGTATTTGTTTCTTTAGGTTGTCGCAATATTATTGACACACCAGGAATAAAAACATGCTGCTGGTCTAAAGCACACCCTATAAACTGGAATTCGATTTGTTTGTCGATATAATCTTGAGCAATTAAAGGTTTGTTCTTATGGAGATCCATATACCTAGATAATTCATATTCGTTCTTTATAATCTTTATATCTGATTTATTTCCTTCTACACTTGACAAGGGTTTAATGATGATTGGAAACTCAATATTTCTTAATCTCAACTCATCTAAAGAATAGGTATATGGAACATTCAACTTGACTTTTTCAGCAAATTTTCTCATAACCATTTTATCCATGGCATTAGAAATATCACCTTGTGCTCTACCTAAAGGCAGGCAATAATAAGAAAACAATTCGTTATAACTCAAATCAAGATGAAAGGTAGCTAAATCTGCACAAGATATAATAATAGGTTTCAGACCATTATATCTGCATTTCCTATTTTTTAATTCTATAGGTACATCAACCCATCTAGATAATTGACAATAGTCGCAGATATATTTACTATACTTAACATAAGGGTATTTACTAGAAGTTACAAGAATAAGTTCAGAAAAAACACCTTTTTCTCCTAAACTCCGCAATACACCTAATGTATTGTGATGATTTCCCCCAATTACTATTACTTTTTTTTTACTCATAGTATTGAATATTCAATTATCCAAACAACTATTTATGTATTCTAAAGAATATTTTTTTATTTGATTTAGTTTACTCAATGGTAATTTATAGTTAATATGCGTAAATATAACTTCTTCTTGAGGATTTTTATGTCGATCAGTTAAACCTAAAATCGTTAAGAGATTATATGAACGTTCATCTGTTTCAAATTTCATAACATAAAAATCTTTTTGAAAAACAATAGAGAATGCTGTAGCATGGAATGACACTGTAATGACACATCTTGAATATTTTATTAATCCACAAAATTCCATAGGTGATATTCCAATTAAATCAAATTTGTTTTTGGATAATCCTATCGCTTTTATAGACACAACCTTAGCTTGAAGTTGATTTGCTATATTCTCTGCAAACAAACAACTTTCTGCACTATTATCAAGATTTATCAATAATACATAATTTGAAACTTTGGGTTTAAACGCAATTTTATCAAAGATTGAGGTATCTGCAAGCAAACTGGGATCTAAAACAACTTGTGATTTAAAATTATGTCTCATTAGCCATTTTTGCAAATATATTTCGCGTACAGACAACTTTTGGTAATTAGGTAAAAAAGCCAATAAACGCTGTTGTTTCGGTTCTTCAAGACAAACCGAAGCGCCTAATGAAGCTGCGTATGCAATATACCTCACATGATACTTAACAAAATTACCTAAATAAACATTGTCTAGCCCTGTTATCCTTTCACTCCAAACTTGATCACTTCCAACAAAAATGATATCAAAAGAATCTAATTTGGCCAAATCTAATAGTGAAACTACAAAATCAGTCAATTTTAGATATTTGGATAAAAAATCATCAAAAGCTTTTTTACACTTATATTTATTGGGTAAAGTAAGTAATGAATATATTGTACTTCTAATAAAAGGGATAATTCCTTTTTCTTTTAAAATATCAAATAAAAAATAGGATCTATGTTTTTCAATAATCCTAGGTCTATAATCTATAACAGAAACTTCATGCCCTAACGCCGTCAAGGTTTCTTGTAATCCATAGCATTGTAAAACTGCTCCATAATTTAGAGCCCTATGAAAATTCAAAATGCCTATTTTCATTTATCTAAAATTATTTTAAATTGCGAAAAAATTCCTCTCATCATTTCCAAATCTTACCATGGAATTTACTAACATATCCATTAAGTGCCTTCCTATCATTGCTTGATATTACAAAATAGTAATACATTATCAAATGCAACACAGAAGAAAGAATAATGACAATAAAAAATCTCATCGCACTATCAGGTGTCATATATATATACAATGTTACAACAATACAAATTACAACAGTAGCAATAAAAAGCTTGATAAGTTCAATAATATATTCGAGAAAAGGAATTTTAATAAGTTTATGCAAAAAATAGATTCGGCACATCATAGCCAAAAAAGAAAAAGAAATCGTAACAATAAATACTGACTCGGGGGAGCACCCATAATGCAGTACCACATAGGATATGGGAAGAGTAAATATTATAAGATTTCCAGTAATCAAATAGAAATTACGAATCTTACCCGTAGCTAAAATTGGAGCAATCATGGGCCCAGATACCGAATCAATCAAACCATTGAGAAGTACAAGTGTTGTGAACGCTCGCGTATATTCCGGTACTTCTACAAGCCATAAATCAAGCACCGTGTCAAGTTCAAAAAACAAAGGAATTGATAATATTGAAGTCAGAAAAAAACATATCTGAGTACTTCTGACGATTAATGTATGCAATTGAGAATAATCATGTACTGCATACAATTTATAGATTTGTGGCTTTAATGCCAAAAAAAAATTATTTTGCAATTGCATTACTGCACTTTCTATCTGAAATGCTATTGCACGAGCTGTATTCACTATCGGATTGAAAAAAACATTCAAAAGTACATTAATACCTTGCCCTCTTAAAACTACAGAAATGGTTCCGAGCAGATGCCACCCTGAAAATGAAGCCAATTCAGCTATCTCAATTTTATTCCAATATACATAATAATGAATTTGTGGTATTTTTCTTGAAACATACCCTACATAAGAAAGTGTAATTGATACATTTATTACAAAAATCAAAATTCCATACACAATCAACTTGTCTGTTGAAACAAAGTATAAAATCCCCACGATTGCCAATTTAAACAACGCCTCTAACATCCCAATATAGGCAAATGTTTTCATTTTTTCATATGCAATAATCAAAGCCAAATATGGAGTATTGACAAGGCTACAACAGAATCCTAACAATGATAATTGAAAAATTATATTTGCTGCCGTCAACCTTTCGATTGGTATTGTCATTTTATTATTTATAAACCATAATCCAAATGTTTCAGCTATGAAAATCAAAAAGACAATGATTATAACAAATAAGTTAAGATTCAAACAAAACCAATCATTTAGTTTCCTAAAATCATTCTCGGCCAAAGATATTGAGAAGTATCTTTGTGACGATGAAGATAACGTTCCACTAATAAAAGAGAACATTGAAACGAAACCTCCAATCACATTATATAAGCCGTAGTCAGTCGCTCCAAGAAGACTCAAAATTGCCCGTACAGTATATAAGCTGACTCCCATTACAAATATCAGCCTAATATAAAGAAAAATGGTATTCTTGGCTATTCGCTTATTATCACTAAAATTAGACATCTTATCTATATCCCAATATACACTTAAAATGTTTTTTACAAAAAAGGATAATGGGTATAAAAACTGCCAATATCACCGATGCCAGTAATATACCTACCAACGAAGTAATCGGAATACTAGAAAAGATAAAATTCCATACAACTTTAGCATATTTTATCATCAACAAATTGAAACCTAATATAATTATTGTACCAGATGCAATTAAACTAATCTTATTTCCAAGTTGTAAGTATCTGGCAATTTGAAATACACATATTGTTCCAAACGTTCCATTTAGATAAAAAAGCAACAAAGAATTTCCTATCTGACAAGTATTTATATCTACTCTGCCATTGTAATAGTTAAAAACAATAAGTGCCACAAAAATTATCAAAACAACATAAAAAGACAAATCACGCTTAAAAAATTCCTTCATCTCATAACCAGCAATAAAAAAAGGCATCGCAAGTAAAGTGCTATCAATGGGAACTAAGGTATCAATTTCATAATATTGCAAAATCAAAAAAACACCAATACAAAAAAGAACCAGTAACAATCTATATGCTCTATCTTCCCTTAAGGAAGTTAATATATGTAAAAAAAACAAACTGATTAAAAACCAAGTAGGTGCACTAACTGGAGACAAGTATCCTACGTTATATCCCAGCCCAACAATCACAGCTACCACCTTTCCCAAAAACATCTGGACATCAAATGTACCTTTCAATATAAGTAATATTGAAGTATATGCCAAAATTATTAAGTTGATTATGAAATAAGGAACCAACAAAGTATGCCATCCTTTTTTAAGAGATTCAATGAAATTACGATATTTGAACAATATTCCAGAAAGGATAAAAAATAAAGGCATATGGAAAGAATAAATGAAAGTATTCAACTCTACACTCACCAAATTCCCATGTCCCAGTGTAACTAAAAATATGCCAATGATTTTAGTCCAATCAACCCATTCCATGTATGAAGGCTGAGAAATTGGGGTTAAATATTTATTCAGCATTATGACGATAAGCACAGAATATTCTAACTTCCTTCTCCTATCTCCTCCACCAGCGACGCATGCACAAACGTCGTCGCCACCGCCATCACCCCCTCGATGTTCACCACCACCCTCCTGTCATGGCGCACACGCACAAACACCCCTTCCACTCCTTCGAAGATGCCGCCGGTGATACGTACCCGGGTTCCTTGGGAGAGGTTCAGCTCGGTGGGTTCAAGATAGAGCACGGCCTGGTCGTAGGTGCCAGACACGGCGATGAAGCTGCGCATTTGTGAGTCCGGGATGACGATGGGCTGGCGGGTCTCGCGGTCCATGATATAGCGGATGGGGATGTTCATGCCCGGTTCGTTCTTTATTTCATCCATACGCTCGCGGGTGGAGCGGACGAAGACCAGGTTATGGACCGCAGGAACAAGCTTGCGCAGGCGGCGCTCTTTCCTCACGACATACTCATAGCGCATGGGTATATAGTTTTCAATGCCCGCTGCATCCAGGTATTCCTTGAAAAAAAGCTCTCGGCTATAGGTGACACGCACTGCATACCAGTGCATTTCTGCATTCTCGTTCACGAAAAAATATGATTGGGGGACACCGGAGTAGCGAAGTACCTCCCGGTCAAGTAATGTAATGCGGTTACTTTAAATAGGCTATATGCATTCATTTTATTTCAAAACCCTCCACCATCTCGGAAGGAAGGCGACGAAATAGTTATATTCAAGCTATCTTGCGATAAGCCGTTATCAACGAAACGTTTATGATGAAAGAAATGTTTTATAACACGTTCCGTTTAATGAACGCAAAGGTAACGTCAAGAAATGAAAGTACAAAATATTCTGATTGATAAAATGATAATCTTTTTTAATGCAGACATCATCACACTATATATCAAAGAATTACGCCTATTAGGTAAGATACACGCGCACGCGCGTCATTTCTTATCTTTTTAAAGAAAGGGTGTGTTACATATATAACCATAGGTTCCGGTACCTCACCCTATACATACAGACTACACACACGCTTCACTAGTTCACGGAGAGGGGCACCACAGATTACACAGATTGGCACAGAGGAGCACAGAGAAGAATTCTTCGCTACGTTCTGAGTGACGGATACTCACGGAAACAAAAGGATGATACGCACGGACATACACAAAAGTGATACGCACAGAAACTACAAAAATCCGTGCCAATCCGTGTAATACATAGTGCACAGACTTCTCTTTTTTATTAATTTTGCACCCGATTCGTTAACTTAATATAAAATTAGATTTTCAAATTGTAATTATGAGAACAAAAAAACGCCAATTAGCGTGATGCAAATCAAAGGGAGAGATTACCAAGTGCTGTACACCAAAGAGAGCAAAGAGGTGCAAGTGGCCATCGACCTGCTTTCTATGGTAGAACACAAGTCGTTAACCGTGGAATACAAGGAGCGGAAGGCTTTCCTGACACCCTTCATCCCACTGCTGATAAATCCCCAAAAGGAACACGGACTGAAGGGCGTAAGCCCCTTCGCCAAGCTGCTGCATCTGCTTGTAAACTTTATGGACGCGGACGGAAGCGGCAATACGCTGAACCCCGATTGCATTGAGGATGAGATATATAAGCTCTTCAATGAGCTATATCCCAAGGAGTAAAACGGACCAAGGAATTCAAATTGTAAAAAAACGGCTGTCCCACTGCGGATGGCCGTTTTTGCTTCCTAAGGAAATAAACGGCATCTTTGCGCCGCCAATAAGGCAAACTTAATACAAATCGAATGGAAAACATTCCAGTGACCACCTACCGTGGTTTCAGCGCCGTCAGCGGGGAGACAACCTTCACGCAGGACATGGCTGACATAAAAAACGGCAAGCATGCCAAGTTAATCATCAAAATCGCCAGCCTCGTGGCGCAGGGAAAGGTGGAGGAAGCCAACCACGTCAAGAAGCAGCTTCCCTTCAGGACCCTCACGGCCAACTATCGGGAAAGAAGGCTCGCACCGAGCATCACCCGCTACAACCCCGTCATCACGCTCGACATCGACGACCTGGAAGAGAGACAGTTGGAGCAGACCCGGACCCTCATCAACGAAGCCACGCACACCCTGGGCAGTTTCCTCTCCCCCAAAAGGCACGGCTACAAGCTGTTCGTCTTCATGCAGACGGAATACACCCGGCGTCTGTATGACCGTCTCCGGCAGGGCGAGGTGACCTACGCCACGCTCGAGGAGATACACCTGAAGCTGTACAGCGCCGCCAAAGAGCACTACGAGGCCCTTCTCGGAGTAGAGGTGGACGGAAGCGGAAAGGACATCTCGCGAGGATACTTCATGTCCTTCGACCCACATGCCTATATCAATGCCGCACTGCTGGAACAGATTTCCCCGTTGCCGGCACGCATCATCCCGCCTGCGAAGAAGGAGAACAGCCCAAAGAAGACGCCCGTCGAAACGGTACACCCCCTCCCCGCCTCCTCTGCCGCCACACCGCAGGACGCAAAGCCTTGGGAGAAGCTGATATTCTCCCAAGCCGTGACTGCCGTGAAGCGCACCACCAGGTTCCGGGCAGGCAACCGCGACAACTTCCTCTTCGCCCTGGGCAACAAATGCTACAGCAAGGGCCTGGACGAGCAGACAGCCATCAGACTGGCGAAAAACGAGTTCGGACAAGAGTATCCCGACGTGGAATCTCCCCTGCACAATGCCTACATCTATACCGACAAGACCAGCGAAGCCGCCACAAAGAAGGAAGAGAAAAAGCCCGTCATCAACCAAGTGATGAGCTTTCTGGAAGAGCACTACGGCATCCGCAGGAACCTCATCCTGGACCGCCTCGAATTCATGCCCTATGCCCTGTCGGCAGATGCCGGAAAAGGTTACCGTCCCATGCGCGGAAAGGACTACAACACCATATTCGTAGACCTGCAGATGGCCGGCATCTCCTGCTACCAGAATTTCCTCAGAGCCGTGATAGACTCCAACTACGCCAAGGAGTTCAACCCCTACACCGACTATCTGTACGCGCTTCCCCCCTGGGACGGGACGGACTACATCGCCCGGCTGGCCGACACCCTGACGACCGAGAACCGGGAGCTATGGCAGAAGGGCTTCAAACGGTGGATAGTGGGCCTGGTGGCCTGCGCACTGAGCGACGAGGACATGAACCAGCTCGTCATCATCCTCTACAGCGAGCAGGGAAAGGGAAAGAGTAGCTGGATTCGGCGCCTGCTGCCGCCCGAGTGGAAAGAGTACTTCTACAACGGCATAATAGACCCGAGCAACAAGGACGATGCCCGCCTGCTCGCCACGCGAATCATCATCAACATGGAGGAGTTCGAAGGCGTGAAGCCCGGCGAGCTGGCAGCATTGAAGCGAATCATCGCGCAGGACAACGTGACGCAGCGCAAGGCCTACGACATCGAAGCCTTCACCCTGCCCCGCCACTGCTCCTTCATCGCGAGCACCAACAACCGGCAGTGCCTGCAGGACATCGGTGGAAACCGGCGTTTCCTCCCCATCACCGTCACCGGCATAGACTACCACACCCCGGTGAACCATCCCGGCATCTACGCCCAGGCGCTCGCCTTGCTGAAAGACGGTTTCAGATACTGGTACGAGGGCGAGGAGATAGAACAGCTGAACAAGCACAACGAACGGCACCGCATGAAAGACCCCGTGGAGGAGAACCTCTTCGTCTTCTTCCGCAAACCGCTGCCCGAGGACCTGCAGGTAAAATGGCTCCCTGCCAGCGTCATACTGACCAAGCTCAGCATATTCGGGAAGGTGCAGGTGAACCCGCACACCCAGCTGGTACTGGTGCAGGCACTGGAAAAGTACGGATTCGGCACACGGACCAACGAGCAGGAGACGACCGAATATGAGGTAGTGGACATCCAGCTATATCAGTAACCGGTATTCGAGGAGAAGAGAGAAGCCCCGTAACATATATTGTTGTGCATGACAACATATATTGTTACGGGGCTTTACATATATTGGCGTTTTCTTTACACGGCTTCCCTATTTCCGGCCGGCATCCTGTCAGGGTTCTCCCAGATACTTCACCAGCACTTTCACTTCCAGCGGAGTGAAGGTGCGCCGGTATTTGTTGTAGCCCACCTTCTCCAGCTCACCCTTCAGCGCCTTGTTGTGGCGTATCCATGCCGCCAGGGTATAGATGGCATTGCTGATGCAGTAAGTCGGGTTGTAGAGCATGGCAAGCTCCTCCTTCGAATAGGCGTGGATGCGGAACGGACGAAGGTCTTCCTCCTCCTCTTCCCTCTTTTCTTTTTCTGTTTTCATTCCTTATGTTATTGGTTGATTATTACACCATAAAGATACTGAATATCAGCGGTATGACCAAGCGTATACAGACATAAACGGGCATCGGACGAAGAACTTTTCCTGAACAGAAAGGAAACGGGAAAGAGACGGCGTAACCCGAAGAAAGCCATGAGCAGAAAAAGCCGGAGAAGTACTTTTGCAGCACCCCTCTTCCCCCCCTAAAGGAGAAAGAGAAGAGTATTGCAATACGGGACTTTAATTTCTAATTGTTAATTTTTAATTATTTAATTGTTTATGGGAGTACCATTCAAGAAGATTGCGAGGAAAGATCCTCGAAAGGCAGATGCGGTGGCAAAGTTCTACCCGCAGCTGGTGACACTGGGCGACAATGCGACGCTGGACGACATTGCGTATGTGATGAAAGAGAAGAGTTCGCTGACACTGGGAGACATCCAGAGTGTATTGACCAATTTTGTGGAGGCCATGATAACAACCCTCTACAGCGGCCAGTCAGTGAATATCAAGAACTTCGGCGTATTCAGCCTGTCGGCGCGTACGGCAGGCGTACTGGATGTAAAGGAGTGCACCGCCAAGAACATCAAAGCGGTGAAAATCAATTTCCGGCCTTCCAGCACCGTAAGACCGGACATCGCCGCCACGCGTGCCGGGCAGAAGATTGACTTCTACGACCTGGAGGCATTGGTGAACAAGGGAGACGGTGAAGGAGGAAGCTCCGGCGGCGGTTCCGGCTCGGGAGACGGAGGCGGTTCGGACGGAGACCAGGGCGAAAATCCGTTGGGATAAGTATGACTGATTTTACTACCGATTCGTATGTTCAACTTTTAAAACGTATATAGCATGAAAAAAAGTATCTGGGATAAAATTCTGAAAGTCGTAATTGCAGTAGCCTCCGCCATCTTAGGGGCATTGGGAGCCAATGCGATGAACGTGAGCATTTAAGTCGCCGGAAAGAAAGGACGGCAGGAAGAGGAAACCCCGAAAAAGGTTTCCTCTTTTTCTTCCCTCTCTATACAGCGCAGGATACATCGCCTCGCAGACCGACTCGAAGCCGGCAGTGGTGGCATAGGCCTTGCAGCCTGCCATGTAGCGCAGGAACTTGACGTCATCGAGCTGATGGAAACTCAAGGTGTCGTCCACACGGCACACCTCGGCTTCCGGTTATAAATGACAAAAGCCACACCGGCATCGCGCAGACATGACTTCAAGAGAATTTATGGAATAAATACGTAAAAAGGATAATTCGGTCGGCATATGATGCCGGAATATCAGACAAATTCCTCGACCATATACATATCACTGACAAAATCGTCAACAATCTGTTCCAGGTTTTCGCAGGCTTCGTCAGGCGTTTCACCGTAGGCGCTGCACAACACATTATTCATGAAATAAGCGTAAAAACCACCGCCGGCTGCCGCCTCTACGGTATAGTCATTTCTGTTCAGTTTCATATTCGGGCCTCCTTTCTTTTTTTACGCTGCAAAAATGAGGGAAAGTTGTTACGAGGAGATGTGAAGGAGGTTACAATAGTATGTAGATTGGTTGGCTTTGATGCAGTGGAAAATAAATGGATTGAATATTAGGAGTTTTCATTTATTCAGTTTACCTTTGATTAAAAATAAAAGCAATGGGTAAAATTAAACCATATAAAGAGCAGGACTCTTCCAAACAAACGGCACAAGAACCGATGATGGCAACTTATCATCAATCAGCCATACCGATGGACGACTTTATCAACAGTATTCCCCGAGATGCTTTGGCTGAAGCCCTTCTATTTGCCTTAGAAGAGAATAAAGCAGGACACTGTATATCAAACTCCCAAATAGAGAGTATGATAAATGAACGCATGGGATGGAAATAGTCTGGTCTAAGTTGGCTTATGAGCACTTTTTAGAGATACTTATTTATGTAGAGAATAATTTTGGCATGTTGACGGCACAGAAAACACGTCAAAAGATACAAGACAAAGTAAATCTTTTAGCAAAACATCCGTATATAGGAATTATAGACAGTGATTTTTCTACTCTATTTAACAACATTACTGTCCGTCATTTAAAACTTTCCCCTAACGTGATATATTATTTGATTGATGAGAATAGGATTGTCATTGCAGCAATGCTTCATTCAAAACAATCTCCGGAAACTGTACGCAAAACAATCTCAGAATTTCTGAAGCAATATAAATAGCTGTTCATCAATTCATGATGAGAGATAACTCTATAAATTTAAAACCGAGAGGACGTATCAAGATATACAATCACCCCGGATTACGCGGATTAGCACAGATAAAAGTTTCTGATTATCAGAACTCCTAAAATCATCTGTGTTAATCCGCGTAATCCGGGGTGGGTATTATTAATAGGAACGTGCAAAAATCACGCGGCAGGCAGAAGGCTTGCCGGTAACCATACACTTGCCCGGTTCCTTGTCACCCGGAACAAATGAATCGAAAGGAATGCAACGGATGGTTGCTTTGGTCTCTTCCTTGATTTTCTCTTCGGTTTCGGTAGTCCCGTCCCAATGAGCCAGAATGAAGCCGCCTTCTTCAATCTTTTCCTTGAATTCCTCGTAGCTGTCCACGCTGGTGATGCGGCTGTTGCGGTAATCGAGCGCTTTCTTGTAGACATTTGCCTGAATATCCTCGAGCAAATTCTTCACGTACTCTTCGATACCCTCGCAGGAACGCGTCTCCTTCTCCAGTGTATCGCGACGCATGATTTCCATTGTATTGTTTTCCAGATCGCGGCCACCCATCACCAGACGAACGGGAACACCCTTCACCTCATAGTCGGCAAACTTGAAGCCCGGACGTTTGTTGTCGGCATTGTCGTACTTCACGGAAATACCCATTGACTTCAGCTTGGCAACAATGCCTGCCACTTTCTCGTCAATCTTAGCCAGCATCTCCGCATTCTTGTAGATAGGTACGATGACTACTTGTATCGGAGCCAGGTGCGGAGGAAGTACCAGACCGTTGTCATCGGAATGCGTCATGATAAGCGCTCCCATCAGACGGGTGGAAACACCCCAGGAGGTAGCCCAAACATACTCCAGCTTGTTCTCCTTATTGACGAACTGTACATCGAACGCCTTGGCGAAGTTCTGTCCCAAGAAGTGGGAAGTACCGCTCTGCAAAGCCTTTCCGTCCTGCATCATCGCTTCGATGGTGTAGGTGTTGAGGGCACCGGCAAAACGCTCGTTGGCAGACTTCACGCCCTTTACCACGGGCACCGCCATGTATTTTTCGGCAAACTCGGCATATACATTCAGCATCTTTACCGCTTCTTCTTCGGCTTCCTCGCGGGTGGCATGTGCCGTGTGTCCTTCCTGCCAGAGGAATTCGGCGGTACGGAGGAACAGACGGGTACGCATTTCCCAACGGAACACGTTTGCCCACTGGTTGCACAAGATAGGCAGGTCGCGGTATGAATTGATCCAGTTCTTGTAGGTGTTCCAGATGATGGTTTCGGAAGTGGGGCGGATAATCAGCTCTTCTTCCAGTTTTGCAGCAGGGTCCACCACCACACCGCCGCCATTCGGATCGTTCTTCAAACGATAGTGCGTCACGACGGCACACTCTTTGGCAAAGCCTTCCACATGTTCCGCCTCGCGGCTGAGGAATGATTTCGGAATAAGCAAGGGGAAATAAGCGTTGACGTGTCCCGTTTCCTTGAACATATCGTCCAACTGACGTTGCATCTTCTCCCAGATAGCGTATCCGTAGGGCTTGATCACCATACAGCCGCGTACAGCCGATTGTTCTGCCAAATCGGCTTTTACCACCAACTCGTTGTACCACTGAGAATAGTTCTCACTACGTTTGGTAAGGTCTTTCAATTCTACTGCCATTCTATTTCGTTTTTTAAAGTTTTCGTTGATTTCTCTAAACAGTCGGCAAAAGTACAAATTTTAAAGGAAATTTATTTGAAAAACAAATAGTATTTTTAATAGAACCGAAAACACACTAATCTACATATTCTATTTTAATCACAATCTTCCTGCTTTTAACAAGTTCCCCCTTTCCCCGGACAGAAGGCTGGTGAATGTCCGAAGGGAAAAACAAGAAGAAACTGCCGGCATCGGCAGAGTAGTGTTTTATCCGGGAAGAGGTATAAAAAGCAACATCTTTTTTTGAATTATACGCCTGACGTACTTCGACGTCACTTGCCAGCCCCATCTTTTCATTTCCCCAGAGTACATACTGAAGGTCGAGAAAACGGAGGTGACTTTCAATATTCCCTTTCTCCACCTCTTTGGGAATGTATTCACTGACCGTAGCCCAGCATTTCCCCTCCAGAATGACATGGTTGCCAATGGACAGCGCTTCCAAATCATGTTCGGCAAGAAAGCGGAATGCAGCATCCCAGACATCCTTGTTCTTATGATATTGGCAGGCAAATTCAACAGCATTGACTGATTTATGGGGAGAGACAGTCCAGCCATTGGACCAAACGGCACTTTTCATCCATTTCTTCGCATTTCCGGAAGTCCACTCCGGACTTGTCTGTGCTGATAAATACATACAAAAGAGTATTAATGAATAAATAATTGATATACGCTTCATATTTTTTATTTTATCGTGAATTGAAACTGGTCATAAGATTCCGTACGCCATGCCTTGTCCTTGGTTTGAGGAGAAAAGCCGAAAAGCGGAGAATAGGTCCTGACCTGCACCGTATGTCCGTCGGGCAGGAATTCGAGCAGACGCAGCCAGCCGTCTCCCCCGTTTCCACTCATGCCGCCACCCAACGCCTGGCAGTTGAACATCATCTGGTGCACATCGTGTCCGGCTGCATTCTTGTCGGTACGGAATCCCGTGGTATAGTCCAACCGTTCATTCGGAGTGGCATAGTGTCCGCACAGCACAAGACGGATGTTGGCAGAAGGTTGCACCAGCTTCTGCCAGATGCCTTCGCCCGTATTGGACGGGGTTATCTTATAGCCTTCTTTGGTGATGCGCTTGCTGTCGAAGCCGGTAAGATAGGAATGGGTGATGAGAATCACTGTGTGGTCTTTGAAGCGTGGGGCAGCCACCAGTTCCCTTGCCCATGACAAGACCTCATCACGTGGGGCAAATTCAACGGCAATAATCAAAATCCTCCCCCAATGCTCGTCCGTTATCTCCATTGCGGCATTTTCCAGCGTAGGCAGGCCGTTTCTATTATTGGTTGCAGCCACGATGGTCTTTTTCCATTGGCTGTTGCGCTCTATCGGGAAATATTCCGGGAAACGGGTCATCGAGTTCTCCGAACGGGTGTAGCCGTAATCATGGTTTCCGGTAGAAATGAGATAAGGGACCTTGTTGTCCAACCGCCCGAAAGCCCGCGACACAAATGTCCACTGCTCCCGGCTCGTAAGATTCCCGAAACGCGGGAAGGGAGGTAGAATACATTCATTCTGGTCTACCAAGTCGCCCGTACAAAGCACCGCCTTTACACGGAGGGAGTCTATATGATGAGCGGTCCACGCCGTCATCAGCTCAAAAACCGGCTGGTTATAGTCATACTTCACGTAGTTTTGCGGGTCGCCCAGCAGGACGATGGAAAAAGAATTAGGATTGCACAAATGCTGCTGGTTGGTATTGACTTGTGCCCGGAGCTGGAGGAATGCCAGCAGGCATCCCAAACAAAGAATGATTCTGTTTTTCATGGTTGCGTACTGAATTGATAAATACATGTCTGTTTATAAAGGTCTCCTTCACGTAATACGATAGAGGGGAAATGCGGATTGTTCGGTGTATCGGGAAAGCACTGGGTTTCAAAGCAGACGGCGCTACGACGCGGATACACAGTGCCATGCATGCCCGTGAAGCCCGGCAAATAATTGCCGGTGTACATGATAAGCCCCGGCTCTGTGGTATAGATATCCATTCTGCGCCCACTGGATGGACTGATGCAGGTGGCGGCGAAAGAGAGCTCATGCAGCGCGGGTTTCTTCAAGACAAAACAGTGGTCATAACCGTGGCCGTTGAGCAGCTGCAAGTCTTTCCGGTTGATGCGTTCGCCTATGGAATGGTAGTCGCGGAAATCAAAAGGCGTATCGCCCACTGCCCTGACTTCACCGGTATTGTTCGTATTCATGTCGATAGGCAGGTAGAAATCCGCGTTTATCCTCACCAGATGGTCTTCAATGGAAGTAGTGGGAGTTCCCATGCCCGCCAGGTTAAAATAGGCATGATTGGTGGGACAGAACAAGGTGTCGCGGTCTGTCTCCGCCTCATAATCTATACGGAACCCATTGTCGTCCGTCAAGGTATACATCATCCTTACCGTAACATTGCCCGGAAAACCGGCTTCTCCATCGGCATGGAAATGCCGGAGGAGAAGTTGGTTTTCACACGGTTGCTGTGCTTCCCACACCACCGTGTGAAAACCGTTATCACCACTGTGCAGAGTATTAGAAACAGAGTTAAGCTGTAAGTGATAATCTTTTTCTCCTACACGGAAAGCGCCGTGCAATATGCGTCCGGCTACGGGGCCTATAGTAGCTCCTATATAATAGTCCTTGCTTTGCCTGCGGGCCTCTTCCAGCGTATCGAAGCCTATGACGACATTTTCAAACTTACCATGACTATCAGGAGCCATGATGGATAAGACGATGGCCCCGTAGTTCGTGACGCACATCTCCATACCGCTGCCATTGCGCAGTATATAAAGGCCGGTATCCTTTCCGTTGATTACGGACCGGAAATTATCAGGATTCAATCCCGTCAGGTTGGTCTTATCTTTCATACTTTCTAAACTTCGGGATATTCGTTGCACAACAGATGTTCGGCCGGAACATCCTCTTCTATCTGCGGGAAACGCCCCTTGGGGGTGAGGAAACGGTTGTCTCTCATGTCATCGTTCACTGTAGAGACTTCGCCTACCAGACAATGGTCGTCCTCGGCCCAGAAAGTATGGTAGAGATAAGGCTCATAACAAATGCTTTGTCCGGGAGCAAGACGCACCGTTTCTCCGGGAGCTACCCGTGTACTGACTCCGTCGATGGAAACGACAAGCGGTTCTTCGGTCAGCATTTCAGTTTCCTTGTCGGCCTTCCACAGACGCATGCAGAGGATTCCTCCACCCCGGTTGATGATGTCTTCCGTTTTCAGCCAATGGAAATGGGTGGGAGTAACTTGTCCGCAGCGGACAAACATAATCTTTTCACAATAGGGTTTGTCTTTCTTCTGCAGACTTCCATTACGGAGGGTAACCAGAGTCAGGCCGATTTTCAGGAAATCGCCCCAGCCGAAGTCGGTCAGGTCCCAGCCCATGGCTCTTTCCCGGATGTCATTACATTCCGGTCCTTTGCTTTTCCAGTCGTCCGGAGTCCAGTCCACCCATGGCGGCAACATGAAGTGGTACTTTGTCATAAATGCTTTGGCTTCGCGGATATATTGATTGATTTCACTGCGTTTCATATTTGTCTATTTTTTAAGGTGTTATACTTTTATTTCTTCAATAATTCTTTCAGCGGGATAGCCTGGAACTGAATGTCGGCTTGGCTCCCCTCATAAAAGATACCTATGGTATGCTCGTCAATGGAAGTCATGCAAGAGTACCCCGCCCCCCTACCTTCATCCAACAACATCCAATACTCCTCGGGCCAAGTTTGCCCGTCATCGAAACTCACCTTAATGGTAATGTTGTTACGGCGCTCTTTTGAATTAGGATTGGCAAAGAGTAATACATGACGTTCTTCTCCGTCTTCAATATAATCATGGCGCAGCAAGGATGCCTGGCAAGCCGGTTCAATGAGAGCTCTGCGCGACGTGGGATGTTCCGTCCACGTTTTTCCCAAATCGGCAGTGACGGCAATGGCCCGCCCATTACCTTCCTGACGTCCCCGGTTGCTGCGCTCACGCATGTTCAACATCAAGGAATGGTCTGAAAGTTCTACCACCTGACATTCGTTGGTATTGTAGTAAGCCGGTTCGCCTACGGTCCAGTTTTCGCCCTTGTCTTTACTCCACATGATTGTAGAGAACTGAAGCCCGTCTTCGTTCCGCCCCTCTACCGGAAATACCAATGTACCGTCTTCCATTGTGATGCCACGACCCGGTCCGGGAGCAAGCAGCCACCATTTTTCCTTTTTTACTTGGCAGGTAATGTTACGCGGCTCACTCCAGGTAAGTCCGTCGTCGGTACTCTTACTAATCAGGAATTGAGAACTTTGTTTGACACCATATCCCGGCTGAGAACCGTGTGCACGCCACTGATGGTTCCATACGGTCGAGGTATCGGTAAGATTCTCTATCCATTTGCCCGTCTTGGGGTCCAAGACTCCGTGCATCCATAACCCTATGACATAGAGGTCTCCGGTGAAATCATCCGACAAGATGCAACCATCACTCACTCCATTATATTTCTGAGGTAGCCCGCCCCATTCTTTCATATCCAGAACAGTCTGCATGGGTTGCCAAGTCCGCCCTCCATCTTCACTGCGATTGATGGCAATATCAATGTCGCCCTGCAAATCGTCATCTCTTTCATTGCGTGCATCATACAAGGCCAGCAAGGTACCTTTCGTCGAAGTCACCAATCCGGGAATGCGGGAAGTGTGTACCCCGTCCTGACCCGGCTGCCGCAGGGCCACTCCTATACGGAGCGGCTTTACTGCGGGCAACTGGCGGATGCCCACCAGCCCCAGGTCTGTCTGGACACTGCTGCATGAGATTTCAATCTTGCTTGTAGCCTGCGCCGCATCATCCCTCAGTCGGAGTGTCACCCAGCATGTCAGTGTATCTTCCTCTATCTGCCGGCCTACCTTAAAACTCAATTGTTTGTTCACCGGTTTGGCACTTGCACAAACCTGCCCACAATTCTCATCCAAGAACAGCGAAGCGGAAACGACATCACCGGAACGGACAGTTCCATCCAAAGTGAAATTTATCTTTTCCAACTGATATGCCACGCCGCTGTTCCTAATCAGACGCAGACACAATACCGGATTATGCTCCTTCAATGTCAACACCGGATATACCGATTGCCGAATCTCCACCGCTATCTTATCCGTATAATTTTGGCATGCCATGATGCCCCAAGCAGACAAGACCAGTAAAAGTATAGTCTTATATCTCATATCATCCCAATATTTATTTGTAACCTTCCGTTTGTGTTATATTCGGATTAGTATTGAGACAAGCAGGAGCAATAGGCCACAAGGTAACATTCTTCTCCCCTTCACGCCCCTTCAAGGTCTCAATAAGCTCGAATTCCTTATTAAAGCGAAGGTATGCCCACCATGCTTTTGATTCTGCGACAAACTCTTTCAGTATTTCGCTGATAATGGCATTGTCTATGGCATCCTGAGTCCTTGCCGTGTAGTAGTTGTCTACCCCATAAGCACGCTTGGCCACTACATTCAGATTCTGCAAAGCGGCATCCGTATTTCCCAAGGCATTTTCCACTTCAGCTTTCAAAAGATAGGCTTCGGCCAAACGATAGACGGGGACATCACTGTCAAAACTACGCGTATCATTGGCAAAGGAGCCTTTGAACTTCACAACCATCCTTTTAATCTGTACTTCTTCCGTCAGGAACTTATCCTCGAATACCCGTACTGAAACATCCGTACGCGTGTCACGTGCATCCTCAGCCAGGAAATCGCAATAGGCTTGCGTGGGCACAACATACTGGGCATGGGAACCGGCAGGAACCTCATCCTCGGTATATCCGGCTTCCCTCAGCCGGGTTCTGTCACCGTTAGGTGCCAGATAATAGGCGAAAAAGTTGGGGGATGTTCCCGGAGTCACATTTTCATTGACGATATAGGGCAATGTCCAGATAAGCTCAGAATTGGCTTCGTTGTTTAAATTGAAAATATCGGCAAACGTGGGAAGAAGTGCATATCCGGCTTTCAATACCGCATCAACAGAAGACTGCGCCGTACTCAGAGCCGCATTCCCTCCTCCCAGACGCTTTGCCTTCCATAAGTAATATTCAGTACGCAACATGTTGATGGCTGCCGGAGATGCCTTATGGAGAAGCTTGGAAGAAGCGGGCATCAACCTTAAAGCTTCTTCTATATCGGTTTCGACCTGAGCATATACTTCAGAGGCCGCCGTACGGCTGGGATACATGTCCTCCTGCTTTTCTGACTCAAAGCCGGAAGTCAGTAACGGACAGTCACCGAATACCCGCACCAGAGTAAAGTAACAATATGCCCGTAGGAAATAGGCATTGGCCATCACTTCACTGCGTGTAGCTTCATTGGTGAAAGAGATTTCCGGAGTATGCTTCAGAATCAAATTTGCACTGTTAATGGTAGTATATATGCTACTCCAATTTGTACCTGCATCACCGCTCAGCAATACGTTTGTACCCACTCTATTAAAAAACGCATCATTTACCGCCCCACTCTCATACCAGTTTGAGCGCATCTCTCCATAGATGTTGAGCAAATCGGAAAAGGCGGAACGGAATTGAGTATATGCTCCATTTACCGCACTCGTAGCATCGCTCTCCTCTGTCCACATGGATAGGCTGGTGAACTGGCTGGGCTGTATCACATTCAGGTCTCCATGACATGATGTAAAAAACGAGACCCCACTTATAAGAAGAATGCCGGATAATATTTTTATTTTCATAATTCTTATTTTTCGTATTAAACTTCTTTTATCACAAAGTAACTTTACATCCGATAGAGAACTTACGGATAGGCGGATAGGTGTTGAAACTACCGGAATAGGTACTTGATGCACCTACTTCGGGAGAAAGGCCTATTACTTCCGTAAAATAATGCAGATTGTTTCCGGCCAGGGTCAATACCAGCCCTTTCAGACCAATCTTTGCCAGCAATGCCTGAGGCAGAGCATATTGCAGAGAGATTTCACGGATACAGAGATAATCGGCTTTCTGGGTGAAAACATCGGAGTTGTCCCGGAAATTCTTATTCAACTCATCGGAGTCATTGCCTGAGAAACGGGCATACTTGGCCTTACTCGGGTCATCCCCCACATTCCAGCATTTTAGGATTTCAGCAGGCAGGCTGGTGTTTCCATTCATGAAATTACACATCTGGCGTTGCAGATAACCATTGGAAATGGAGTGCCCCAAAGCAAAATCAAGATAGACATTCAAAGTGAAGCCCTTGTAAGTGAAAGTATTGTTCAAACCTCCGGTGGTATGGGGAATCGTATTTCCCAGCAGGAACATATCATTGCTGTTGATGATATCGTCTCCGTTCAGGTCTTTCCACTCATAGTCTCCGATAGTCTTTTTTCCGACACCCAGTTTCTGTTTCGTGGTCCAGTCCCAACCTTTGGATGAGGTGTCATAACGGGCATTGGCAGCCTGCTCGGGAGTTGTAATGATAAAGTCTTTCTTATATCCATAGAAACGCCCCAACGGTTCACCCTCGGCAACACCTCCGAATTCTTTGGTCGTGCCATCCTGCATTTTTACAGAGTATCCTCCCTGGCGGTTCTTGTCCCGTCCGTTTTCGGGCAGTTTAAGCACCTTGTTCTTTACGTAAGTAATGGTGAATTTAGATTCCCACGTGAAATCCTTCTTGACAATGTTACGTGTTGTTATTTCAGCATCGAAACCACGGAAACGTACTTTTCCAAGATTGGTAAGGATGGAACCGTATCCCGACGTATTGGGCAATACTTTGGAAGTAATCAGGTTATCCGTAATCTTATTAAAGTAGTCGATACCCAGAATGATGCGGTTCTTGAACAAGCCTAAATCAAAACCTAAATCCAATTGTGTGGAAGTCTCCCATTCAAGAGCCTTGTTAGGCATGGCCGAAGAAACGGTCGCAGCACTTTGATCGTAACTGGTGGTAATGGCATACAATCCTAATGCATCGTAATAGCCGATGGAGTTGTTACCGGTCTGCCCATAACTGCCACGCCACTTCAAATTACTTATAAAACCGATATTCTGCATAAAAGGCTCATCACTCATAACCCATCCGACAGACAATCCGGGGAAGAATCCCCATTGGTTGCCTTTGGCAAAACGGGAAGAGCCGTCCTCACGGAAAGTAGCAGTCAACATATATCTTTTCAGATAATCATAGTTCAATCGGCCGAAATAACCGATATTCACATCTTCCTGCTTGGTCGACGTTGCATCGGAATAAACAGAACCTCCGTTCAATGTCGGTATCTTGTCGGAGCTGTGTCCGGTAGTGGCAGCATACACATACTTGTACAAATATTGCTGATAGGAATATCCTACCATCGCACTGATGCTGTGTTTATCGGCAAACGTTCTTGTATAGCTGGTGTAGAATTCCAGTTTCTTCCGTTGCTCATCCGTCATGTTGGTAGTCGCCTTCCGCGTTCCATTCATCGGGTTGGCACGCATGAATGTATCTCCATGGCTGTTTTGCGTAAACAAAGAAGCGGTGCCCACAGCATGCCATCCTTTCAAAACTTCCCAATCAAGAGAGCCGACTAACCCCAAACGGTTGGTACGCTGATTGTTATCATTAAAATACGAGTAGAAGCTCGGATTCGGAGACGAAGAGTTTGGACCTGGCGTCGGGGTTCCGTACCATTCATTGTCAGACACCCAATATTTACGTTGAACGGCCGGGGTCATCAGTCCACGGGAAATCACCTGATACTGACTGGCATACTCTTCGCTATTCGTCTGGCTGTAATCTATGTTGCTACTGAAAGTCAGGTTCTCTCTGATTTTGGCAGTTACATTAGTACGGGCGTTAAAACGGTCGAATGCCGTGCCTACACCTACACCGGAATCTTTCATATAGCCAATACTGCCCACATAGCTCAATTTCTCCGTACCTCCTTCTATCCCCACATAATAATTTTGCCAAAGAGCATTCTTGAAACAAGTACTGGCCCAATCATTATCTTCAAAAATCAAAGTCTTACTGGGATCCAACGGATCAGCCACAGACTTCCATCCTGCCGGAATGCTCTCTCCATCCCTCAGGTAACGGGTAGAGAACTTGGAAGCATCCGTATTGCCGGAACTATAAGCATATCCGTCAAGGTATAACTTTTCCGGACTGGGTCCGGAAGCCCAACGATCGCGCATGATAGTAACAGCTTGGGTAGCATCCAGATACTCAATCATCCGCTCCACATTCTCGTTTGCAAAGGAAGCCTCAAACGTCACTCGAGGAGCACCGCTTTTTCCTTTTCTTGTCGTAATCAGGACAACTCCATTCGATGCACGCGAACCATAAATAGCAGAAGAAGCGGCATCCTTCAAGACTTCGATAGATTCGATATCATTGGGATTGATACCCGCTGTACTGCGCTCTACGCCATCAACTAATATAAGAGGAGAATTACTCTGACTGATAGATGAACCACCACGAATCAAGAACGTAGCCTCTGCACCCGGAGTATTGTTCTCATTGTACACGCGTACACCCGCAATTTTACCCTTCAGCCCTTCTCCCACAGTATTGATAGGAGTTGCCTTCAATGTTTCTCCATCCACCTTACTGATGGCGGATGTTACGGTACGCTTGGATTGGGTACCATAACCTACAACCACCACTTCATCCAGCCCCATGGTGGTCGGTTCCATCCGGATGTTAAGAATCTTTTGATTAGTAATCAGGATTTGCTGTTCATCATAGCCCACATAGGAAAATACAAGAGTTTCCCCCTTGCTTACTTTCAGCTGGAAAGCGCCATTCATATCCGTAATAACTCCTCGAGTCGTACCCTTCACAGCGATGGAAACTCCTGGAAGAGTTTCACCAGTATTGTCCACTACTACACCTGATAGGTTAAATTCTTGTGCCCAAAGCAAAAATGGGCAAAATAGTAGAAAAGTTATGAGGTGAAAATGAAATATTTTTCTCATCTTTGTTACGATTTTAATAATAAATTGTTTCAGTAATTTATTTAAGGGGAAACGGGAAGTGCCAATACTCGTTTCCCCTCCCTTTTCGGGGGTCAAACTTAAGTTGGCCAATGAGTTTTTTCATTGGATGTATTGTTGCAATATCTCCATAGGCAATCGTTTTTAGTTAATTAATGTATTTGAAGAATTCCGTATTTTTCAATTCGTTTCTTGTCTCCTCCAGCTCTTCTTCAGAACAAGGAGCTATCGGCAATCGACATGGTCCACAGTCTATTCCTGCCAGTTTCATGAATATCTTACCGGCTCTGACTCCTCCCCCATGCTTTATCAGCACATCAATGATTTCAACAGATTTCCATTGCATTTCACGGGCTGTTTCAAGGTCTCCCTTTTCCATGGCTTCCATCACAGCTTTGTATATACCCGGAACATAGTTGTAGGTACTGCCTACGGCAGCCTTAGCTCCAACCGACAATCCGGTAATCAGTATCTCATCAAAACCGTGCAAGACTTCGAACGCCCCACCGTCCGCATGAATGCACTGCTGCATCTCCATCAGGTTGTTATGAGTAAACTTGACTCCCACCAGATTGGGAATTTGCTTCTTGCCCTCTATAAGGAACTTGTGTACCGGCAAGGAAACCCCGGTTATGGACGGCATGTTATAGTAATAAAACGGCAAGCGGGAAGCCGATGCAGCTATCGGCTTTTAAAAAACCATCAGGCCCCCTCCCCAAAGGGCCGTATG
>OAWB01000040.1_pt1 | contig 148320 bp, 92 predicted proteins | sample 1550621 | NCBI WGS metagenome assembly OAWB01 (sample SAMEA2580107, study PRJEB22360) | human gut metagenome | biome: human gut; feature: human-associated habitat; material: faeces | place: Denmark | collected 2008/2010
GCAGGAGGGTTCGAAACCGGGGGGGGCCAGCACCGGCCGCCGTAGGAAGGCCGATATACCCTAATCCTAAAAACACAACCTTTTTCATGTTCAATATCTCCTTATTAATAAGTGTGGCAAAAGTACAAATAATATGTGACTTTGTACGGATTTTCACTGAAAACCACTACTTTTGTGCAAACATTTTGAAAGCATGAGGGTACTAATCATCAATACTTCCGAACGAATAGGTGGTGCGGCTGTCGCTGCCGGACGACTGATGGAATCGCTTAAGAACAACGGCATCAAGGCGAAAATGTTGGTACGTGACAAACAGACAGACCAAATCAGCGTCGTCGGCCTAAAGCGCAGTTGGCTGCACGTATGGAAATTCATGTGGGAACGCATCGTCATCTGGAAAGCCAACCGTTTCAAGAAGAATGATCTCTTCGCCGTAGATATCGCCAATACCGGTACGGACATCACTTCGCTTCCCGAATTTCAGCAGGCAGATGTCATCCATCTGCACTGGATCAACCAAGGGATGCTGTCACTCAACACCATCCGCAAGATTCTGACTTCCGGCAAACCTGTAGTATGGACCATGCACGATATGTGGCCCTGCACCGGCATCTGCCATTATGCACGCGAATGCAGAAACTACGAACAGGAATGCCACCACTGCCCTTACATCTACGGAGGAGGAGGCAAGAAGGACTTATCTACCCGAATCTTCCGGAAGAAGAAAGAGATTTATAGTCAGGCATCCATCACGTTTGTAGGCTGTAGCCGCTGGCTGGCGGAGAAGGCCAAAGTCAGCGGACTGCTCACCGGACAAACGGTTATCAGTATCCCGAACGCCATCAACACGAATCTTTTCAAGCCTCACAATAAGCAGGAAGCCCGCAGAAAATGCAGGCTGCCACAGGAAGGGAAGCTGATTCTTTTCGGTTCTGTCAAGATAACAGACAAGCGAAAGGGAATTGACTATCTGATTGAAGCCTGCAAACTGCTGGCAGAGAAACATCCGGAATGGAAAGACTCATTGGGCGTGGTTGTTTTCGGCAACCAGTCGCAGCAGTTGCAAGACCTGATTCCTTTCCGCGTCTATCCGCTTCCTTATATTAAGAATGAGCATGAGTTGGTGGATATATACAATGCCGTAGACCTCTTCGCTATCCCTTCTCTCGAAGAGAATCTGCCGAATATGGTGATGGAAGCGATGTCCTGCGGTGTGCCCTGCGTCGGTTTCAACACCGGAGGCATACCGGAAATGATCGATCATCTGCACAACGGATACGTAGCTCAGCGCAAGTCTTCCGAAGATCTGGCCAACGGCATCCATTGGGTACTGACGGAACCCGAATATGCGGAACTTTCCGCACAAGCCTGCCGCAAGGCCATAGGCAACTATTCGGAAAGTATCATAGCGAAGAAGTACACGGACGTTTACAACAAAATAACAGGGAAATATGCATAGTGTCCATCCTACTCCCAAGTTCTCGATTATCACGGTGACCTACAATGCCGAGAAAGTACTGGAAGATACCATCCAAAGTGTTATCTCGCAGACTTACCACCACGTAGAATACATCATTGTGGACGGAGCCTCCAAAGACGGTACTCTCTCTATCATCGACAGATACCGCTCACGGATAACTACCGTCGTCAGCGAACCGGACAAAGGATTGTACGATGCCATGAACAAGGCGATCTCCCTTGCCAGCGGCGACTATCTCTGTTTCCTGAATGCGGGCGACTGCTTTCACGAAGACGACACCTTGCAGCAAATGGTGCACAGCATTCATGGGAGTGTTCTCCCCGACGTCATCTACGGGGAAACTGCGATTGTTGACAAAGACAGGCACTTTCTGCATATGCGCCGCCTTTCCACGCCCGAAAAGCTGGACTGGAAGAGTTTCAAACAGGGAATGTTAGTCTGCCATCAGGCTTTCTTTGCCAGACATACGCTGGTGGAACCTTATGACTTAAACTACCGGTACTCCGCTGATTTCGACTGGTGCATCCGCATCATGAAAAAGGCGCGTACCCTGCACAATACGCACCTGACAATCATCGACTATCTGGATGAAGGAATGACTACGCAGAACCGGAAGGCTTCTCTTAAAGAACGGTTCCGCATTATGGCAAAACATTATGGATGGATAAGCACCGCAGCACATCATGCTTGGTTTGTACTGCGGTTGATTATCAAGCCGGGACAATAACTGCCACTTAAAATCAGTATAGTCACTTCACCCACAAAACTCCTATTTATATATTACCTATTGAAACCAATTATATGCAGGCTTATCTGTTAATTCGAATAAAATCTCCCCACCGTTAATAATATCTGAATGAGTTATGACAGAACTACGGTGAGGCTTGCCATTGAGATATACAGCGCGTACATAACAATTGCCTTTGCCGAAATTCTTTGTTTTAATTGTGAATGTTCTATTTTGAGGCAAATGCAATACAAAGCCCGGCAGACAGGGAACTCCTAACTGATATTCAATAGAAGCCGGACACATGGGATAGAATCCCATCGCACTGAAGATATACCATGAACTTAATTGTCCACAGTCGTCATTTCCCGGCAGTCCGCTAGGTGTGGGCAGATAGTATTTATTGACTATATCATATATTCTTTTTTGAGTCATCCACGGTCTTTTACAGAGATTATACATATAGGGAGCATGCATCACAAATTCGTCACCCACATAGTAAATATCTTTATCGAATAGTTCATCCATAAAAACGGCTAAAGAATCGGTACCTCCCAAAAAGCGAATTAGTTCGGGAACATCATGGGGAACGAACAACGTATAATTCTTTTTATAGTTGTACACTCCTTTGGGGTTAAAACCACTCCATACGCTGATATCGTAATCTTCCGGATTACTCCATGAACCATCTGCTTTACGCGCACGAACCATTTTGGTTTCCTTATCCAGTACGTTCCTGAAATTTTTGCTTCGTTTACCTAGTTTATCCGATAAGTCCGGTTCACCTTTTTCGGCAAAGAAACGGGAGAGACAATAATCATCATAGGCAAACTCCATCGTTCTGGCTACTGATTCTCCATATTTATCAACAGGTACATATCCCAATCGTTCGTAGTCCATAATGCCCAAGCGTCCCCAAGCAATGTGGTTACCCTTTTCATACGCATTTTTCAGCACTGCTTTTTTAGCTTTCTCTACATCAAAGTTACGCACTCCTTTTACATAAGCATCCGCTATTATGGCATCACTATGAGTTCCCATCATGCAGTTGGTATATCCCGGATTAGGCCATTTGGGAAGCCAGCCTCCCTCATCGTAGGCATGGAGGAGTCCGGTTATGAGATCTCCCGCAAAATCGGGTTTCAGTAATACGAACAGAGGATGGGTCGCTCTGAATGTGTCCCATATAGAATAGTCTGTAAAGCTAATACCCTTATGTACTTTTCCATCAAACGGACTTCTGTATTTTCCATCTTCAGATAGACTTCTGGGCAACAGGAAAGAGTGATATAGCGCTGTATAAAAAACAATTTTATCTTGTTCTGTAGCTCCGGGCAAATCGATGACTGATAATTCTTTATTCCATAATGCTTCTGTTTGTGCACTGATTGTTTCCATACTTTTGGCTCCGATTTCTCTTTCCAGATTTATCCGTGCCTGTTCCACACTAATAAAGGATGTGCCAACGATGGCTTTAATTACTTCATTTTTTCCGGTTTTAAAACGGATATATCCCCCTATTTTGGTAGACGATTCCAAATGTCGATTGCCAGTCAGAAGGGATGTTGATGACTTTTTATCAGGCCTGATCCAACTCAGTTTTATCCGTGAGCTCCATTCATGCTGATAATATTCCAATTTTATATCATACATTTTACCGGCTTCCAGAGAAATCTTCTTTTGGGTAGGTTGATAGCTGAAACTATGAGATTTCCAGTCATCGATGAGCAATTCTCCGTTGATATATAATCGTGCTCCGTCGTCAGCTTGTATCCCTAATGTATATTCACCGGTAGAGGGAGCTTTGAGTTTACCGCTCCAGGTCACCTGGTAATCATTAAAACTGAAATCATCCGCAGGTTTATACCAGTCCCAGTCAAAATCGATAACCGGATCGATTTTTTCACTCCGCAGATGTCCGACCCCCTTTGAGTCCTGTGTATAAATCCCTTTTAAGCCATTGACCCACTTGCCTTCTTTTTGAGTGAACAGATATTTCTCTTCGATTACTTCGGGATAATCATTATTAAGATTAAACGTGCCGAAAGAGTCGAAATCCTTATCGAAACGGACTACAAAATATCCGGTTTCCCGATATCCTCTGGCAGATTGTATGCTTTTACCGGAAATTTCTTTTCGTACCGGGTCTATGTGAATGTAGCCCGGTGCTCCGGCTGTAAACATGGAAGGCATAGCATCTACCACTACGTAAGCACTATCCGACTGGGGATAGGTAAATTGCAGGATAGCTGAAGTTTTTGTAGCCGATAATTGAGCTTTTACCTGATAGTCGTCCAACATGACTTCGTAGAAGTGAGGTTTTGACTTTTCGGTTATATGGGTAAAAGAAGAACTACGCTCTTCGGGCCTGCATTTCAGTTGTCCGACAACCGGCATTAGTTCAACAGCACCATAATCGAACATGACGGCCCCACTTGGATAGTGTGTTCCCATAAATCCCGAAATATAGTTATGTTTATACCAGTAGGGTACCCGATGGTGCAGCGTTCCAGCGTGCTTGCTCTCTAAAGTATGGGCAGTCCATTCTGTCATCCCGAAAGGCTCTGTCACTCCGGGAAAAGTATATCCCGAAGGATCTTCATGCCCGGCAACCGCTACTCCGGATTGCCATACTTCTGTTCCAATCAATGGGTTGACATACTGTACCCATGAGGCTTTTTCCTCTTGTGAGTTCATGTTAATCGGCGTCAGGAATGGAAGAACGGCCAGTATCAATAATTTCATTTTCATGGTACTGTAGTTTAATCGTTGAGTATTCTTTTGTAATTGGCAGCTCTCATATACATATAAGCCGCTACAGTAGAAAACCTTAAATCATATTTTTCAAGATTGCTTGTCGTTGGCGTTCCCCAGTGTTCCGGGTAGCGTCCATTGCCGTCACGTAGTTTATTGTGGATAAAGTTAATCGCATGGAAAGCTTTCGTTAGCCAAACCGTGTTTTTATCTGTATCATACATATCAAACCAAGAGTCTATTATTGAAAAAGCGAAATATCCGGGATCATTCAGAGCTCCGTTGATTGAATTATACCATTTGGCTTCGGAAGATGCCAGGGTAGCTTTTGCCTGTGATAAATATTTTTCGTCTTTGGTGGCCTGATACATTTTCAGCCAACTCCTAATCATAAAACCAGCATTGTATGACCATTTCTGTGTATTAACAGAACCATCCGCTACCATTTTGGCATCCCACAGAAGATTGTCCGATTTATCCAAAAGATTCTCAACAGTCCAGTCGTTTATGCGGATGGCAGCATCCAGATATTGGCGGTCCTGAGTGATTTCATAGAGTTTCATACAACTCAGCATGGTTACGGCAGAGCAAATCGTATTCTTCTGTACGGGTAAAGAAACAAAAGTTTCCTGGAAATAAATTCCTCCTCCCAGCACATTATCTTCTCCCGAAAGGGAAAAAGCGAGTGCCCCTTTGGCTTTTTCCAAGTAAGAATTGTTTTGAGTTGCCAGATAAGCATCGCAGAGTCCGATTGCTGTCCATCCGTTTTCGTCGTAAAAACGGTCGGGAACCTTCTCGGCACTCGTAGGTAAAGTGGCATATCCTGCAATACCTTTATAGTTGGGATGCCAGTAGTTATCAAAATTAAGAAAGCAGTTCATCAAAGCATCCGACCATTCAGACTTGCTCAATGAGATTCCTTCGGTGTATGTATAAAGAAGGAAAATATTTCCCCAAATAAAAGAGACTTGTGAACGGTCCTGATTCTCATAATAAGAATGTGTACCACTTATTTTCAAATCTTTATCAATGACAGATAGTGTCTCTTTACACCATGTATAATAATCATTATTACCGATTTCTACACCGGGATCGGTGTCAATGATGATATCCTGTACAGTGGCATCACAGCCCGAAGTAACCTGTACAAAGGACAACATAGCCAAAAGTGTTTTTATTTTATTGCTGATTCGTATCATAGCAGTCAGTATTTATAAAGTTTAATTAAGATTATCAAGATCAGACCATGTTAAGTTGACCAAAGTAGCCGGATATTTACCTGTAATATCTTTAATAGAGGAACCGCTTTTCACATTCAGTTGCCAGTTGGCAACCAATCCTTCTTCGTCCCCTTTTAAGAAAATCTGATAGTTGTCGGCAATCTGTTGTTGAGTACGAATCGTATGCCAGATTCTTACATCATAAATTTTACCTCTGAACTGACGCCCGTTCCAAGTAGAAAGATCGCCAATAATGAATTTACAACTACCTTCGGGAATGTACGGCGCAATATCCATAGTTGCGGCTTCTTGCCCGTTTAAGTATACCTTTGCGGTTTGCGAGTCGAATGTAGCGGCAATATGTACCCATTTTTTCAATTCAATAGAGTTCTCCTGAGTAATGCAGCTTGACCATGTACCGTTGACAATCGTAAAGTCAATCGCATTATTCACCCCTTCTGCCAGACGAATCAGCAAACCGTAGATGCCGTTATCGCCCGAACCTTCTGAACCGATTATGCTGCCTCCTGTTTTCTCATTGGCATACACCCATGCCTCCAGTGTCAACTTATCAGAGAAAAATTGAGAAGCAGGGCCGCAGTCGATATAACCTGTTCCGTCGAACAACGGACATGCTGGTAGCACTTTGCTTGACAGGAATGTTTGTCGGGCAATCTCCAGCTTTTCGCAATAGTTGTCGAGAGCTGACTGGCGATCAGTTTTATTCCGGATAAATTCTGTTTCCCGGATCTTACTTTCGAAAATAGCTTTCGAACCGGTTACGAAATCACCCAAATCTTCTCCTTCAGAGGAAGAAGATAAAAGTTCATTGCATTGAGAAAGCAAACCGTCTATCTTATTATATTCAAGTGTCACTTCTTTTTCATCGGAACAAGCAGCCGCCAGTAGGATGAAAGCAAAACAAGCTAAATGAAATATCTTTTTCATGGTTTTTCTTTTTAATCGTTTACAATTTATTTGGTGTATCCCGGATTCTGTTTCAGCTCAGGATTGAGTTTGGTTGCCTGCAGGGGAATCGGAAAAAGATTGATTGTTTCCTTATCTGTATAATTCTTATCCCACATCGGTTGAATGAAACGTCCGAAGCGAATCATATCCGTTCTTCGCAAAGTCTCGTAGCACATTTCTCTTCCCTTTTCTCTGTATAACTCATCCAAAGTCAGTTCTCCGGTTGCATACGTAGAAACACCTGCACGTGTCCGTATCTTGTTTATACCTTCCAGCGCCTTAGAATCCACCTCATTCGATTTACGAAGAGTGGCTTCTGCCAGATTGAAGTTGATTTCTGCAATCCGGAACAGAGCAAAATCATTTTCCATGCCTTGTGCACCGACTTTTACTTTATATTTAATATTACGTGCACCGGCATTCTCCTTGTTGTTTACCATGTCCGGCAAGTCGAGGGTGAAATCCAACTGTTGTCCGGCATATTCATTGGTTCCCAAAATCGGGTTTCCGCTTAAATCGAATTGGGGGCCCCACATAAATTGTCCGTACATTCCGTTTTGAGGATCATACTTACAACGGCGGTCGTGAGTAATATCATACGTTTCAATAAACTCTCTTACGGTACAGACTCCATTCCATCCCCCATTCGGATTCTTCCAATCCCATTGCGAACGCTGCGACCAGTGAATGTTCCGGTAGAAAAGGACACTCATCTCATTGGCAACTATTTCGTCATTAGGGATCACCCAGATATTTTCCTTGCTATTCTCATTGTTCCATGCAAAGGGAGCATCCCAAGTAGATTCCAGCTGATAACCTTTTTGAAGAAGAGTCTGTGACACAGAAATACAATCGTCCAGACGGGATGTTCCGGTATAAACTTCAGCATTGAGGTAAAGTCGGGATAATAGCGCTAATGCGGCTTCCTGAGTAAAGCGTCCGTAGCTGCCGGTATCTGTACTTCTCAGAAGCTGGTCCTTGACTTCCGCAATTTCTTTTTCCACGTAGTTAAAAACCTCAGTTCTGGTTTTAGTTGGCGGATTTAGTTCGGATACCTTTTCTACAATCGGAACATTTCCGAACATATCGACCAGCATGGAATAGAAAAATGCCCTCAATGCCCGGGACTCGGCAATATATAGCTTTTTCTTGTTCTCTGGAAGAATATCGGAACGGGAATTATTCAAATCATTCAGCACCTGATTGCAGAAACCCACCGCTTTGAACAGTTCCTGCCATGCTCCGTTGATAATGACATCCTGGTCGGTCCATGTGTGCCAATGCATACGTTGGTAGATACCTCCGTCATAACCGTCTCGCCCTTTTTGAGGTAAACAAGCTTCGTCTGTAGTAATCTCTTGCAGATAAAATACATTCCAAGCATACATCGTACGTAAGAAAGCGTATTGATTCATAAACGCCGCATCATATTCCTGTTCTGTCTGATAATAATTATCTTTACCCAAATCATTATACATATTTTCGGATAAGTCGACGCAACCAACCAGAAAAAGCAATGTTATAAAATAGATAATCTTTTTCATGTGAATCAAAATTTAATGTTTAAACCTAGCATAAGAGTTGTAGAACGCGGATAGTAACCGGAATCATCGAATCCGGGCGTGAGCCCTGTACCTACTTCCGGATCAACTCCTGTATATCCGGTTATGGTCAGCAAATTGGTGGCGGTGGCATAAATCCGGGCATTTGACACATATTTCAATTGGGACAAATCGAACGTATACCCTACAGTTATGTTGTCTAACTTCAAATAATTACCTTTCTCCAGATAATAATCAGAAAAAGTGGCAGCGTCATTCAAAGGTCTGCCCAATGCGGATTTCAATAGATTGAAAGGTAAAGACACCGAGTTCTCGTAATAAATCCGTTTGGTATTCAGGACCTTAAATCCGGCTGCACCCCGAAGTTGGAAAGAGAAATCAAAATCTTTCCAGGTCAATGTACTGGCCAGATTGAAATACCATTTTGGAAGTCCGTTGCCCAAATAAGTGTAGTCTTTATCCGAATAAGCACCGTCCTCATCCCTGTCCTCAAATACCCATTTACCGGCACTGTTGAAACCTCTGTATTTTAATCCGTAGTACGTACCAATGGGTTTGCCTTCTTCCAGTATATACGTAGTCTGACCGTTGGCAGGTGAAGAAAGAGGATTGTAAGTGATGTGATTGGCACGGTAAGAACTGTTTGCCAAGGAGACCAATTTATTCTCATTGTATGAGAATCCTCCGTCAAGATGCCATTTCAGTTCTTTGTTGCGAATTACATCATACCCGATAGCAAATTCAATACCTTGATTGGTCAGTGTACCTACATTGGTAAATATCGTACTGTATATATTTGAAGGCATTTGCGCATCATACCAATCCAGCAGATCAGTGGTTTTACGATAATAGTAATCTACACTTGCCGTCAGCCTGTCGTTCCATATTCCGAAATCGACACCTGCGTTGTATTCAGCGTTCTTCTCCCATTTCAAGTCGGGATTCGGGTTGCTGACAGGACCATAAACTTTGTCCCATTTTCCATTATAGTAAGCATATCCGAGATCATTGTATTTGGCTATGGAAGCATATAAAGGAATATCCTGATTTCCGGTGATACCAAAGCCTACACGTAGTTTGAGGTTGCTAAGCGGGGTAGCATCACTAAAGAAATTTTCTTCCAATATTCTCCATCCGGCAGAGACAGCAGGAAACCAGCCCCATTTATGATTCTCTCCAAAGCGGGTAGAACCTTCGCGTCTGACACTCGCATTGAACAGATATTTACCTTTATATGAATAGTTGATACGACCGAAGAAAGCTATTAACTTTGATTCATCCTGTCCCCTTCCCATTGAGGCAAGTCCATCTTCCAGATACGTACCATTACCAATATTGTTAGCTCCCGGAATATCTGTCAGGAATCCTGAGTTGGACGCATTGTGCCAGGTTCTGTCTTCTCTGTTGAATGAATAACCGGCAAGAGCTGTCAGATTATGTACATCAGTGGAGAAACTGTAATTGGCATAGGCTTCAAATGTTCGTTTCTTGTAGAAATAAGTATTCATATCTGCCTGCCCTTCAAAGCCTCCTAATACACTGTAGCGAGAATCACGGCTGATATATTTGGAACCTTCGTAGGTATCGTTGTTGGCAGACATCATAGCATATACACTCAGACAAGGCAATACTTTGAGATTAGCAGACAGATTGCCGGAGTAGGTATAACGTTCTCCTCTGTTATCTACTTGCGAAAGTAAGGCTACCGGATTATAAGGTCCTACTCCTGCGTATTCGAAGAATTTTCCTTCCTGATTATAAACAGGTGCCGTGGGATGATATACGATAGCTTGCATGAAAGCTCCGTAATCAGTATAATCCGATTGAGTGTTTGCTCCGTTCAACGTACCTTCTATAGTCAGCTTCTTGTCGAAAAAATACTGCTTGAAGTTTACTCTCCCCGTCAGTTGCTTATTGCCAGTGTTGATTACCATACTTTCAGAATCCCGGTAACCGACAGAGCCTCGTATGGATGAGTTCTCCGTTCCTGTTGAGAAAGAAACTCCCTGGTAATAACTGAAATTATTTCGGATCAGCTGATCCGTCCAGTCGGTTGAGAAGCCGTAATCGTTGTTGATGGTGGAGTGCCCTTTGTCTTTCAAATATCCCATATATTCATCGGCAGACATCATTTCCAGTTTCCGCACCGGTCTTTCTGTGTAATAATAACTGGTATATTCGATACTGGCTTTGCCTTTAGACGCATTTTTGGTTTCTACGATGATAACCCCATTACTGCCTCGTGTACCGTAAATAGCGGCAGACGAACCATCTTTCAGAACATTAAAGGACTTGATATCATTAGCGTTGATTGCCTGCAACTCGGACATGGTACTGTAAGTTCCGTCGACAATTATCAGCGGAGCACTTCCTGCCCGGATAGATCCGATACCTCTTAAATGTATCTCCGGTGATGCGTTCGGGTCATTTCCGCTTGTATTGCGAATGGATAATCCCGGTACTTTGCCGTTCAGCAAGTTAATCGGACTGGTAGTTACCCCCGCATTAAACGATTCTTCCCCTACTTTAGTGACAGCACTGGTCAACTCCTCTTTTTTCACTGTACCATAGCCAATGGCTACCACCTCTTCCAGTTGTACGCTGTTTTCACGCATAACGATGTTCAGCCTATTTTGTGTCACCGTTACTTTTTGCGTCTCCATCCCGATATATGTAAGAACAAGCACCGTATTTTTAGGGATGTCAGCGAGCGTAAAGTTTCCGTTTATATCAGTAGTAGTACCCATATTTTTGTTCTCTACCTTGATAGATACTCCAATCAGAGGTTCACCAGAGGAGTCTACGACCTTTCCGGTTACGTTCAGATTTTCTACACCGTAAAGCGAAGGAACACATACACACAGGAAACCTGCCATTAAAATGCAATATTTTATGGTTCTCAGCGTCACCTGTTCTTTTATTCGTTCAAAAAATGAAATGGCTAAATTCTCCATAAGTTAGACTTTTTGAATAACATAATAATTAAGTCAATATAAATAGTTAAGTATAGTCGTTAGAGGGCAATCACCACCACTCCTCCGATGAGACATACCAATCCTATCACCATCATCCGGATGGCATAGCGGGTAGCTCCTTTCCACTCGCCGGAAGCAAGTCCGGCCACATTACCTGCAATAATAGCTGTCGATTGCATGGTAGCCCAGCCCACAGAAGCTCCTAAAACTCCCATAAAACTGCCTCCCATACCATAGAACATAATGCTCAGATACCATAATACCCCTGCCAGAGAAGCCATTATCAGGCCTCCGGTTGTACGATGTCGGTAAGTTTTCCAAGATTGATTCTTGCCGAACAAACGGATACATTCAAGGAGATTAATAATAAATCCGGCACTCAAAGCGATACTCCATATCACGTTGGCTGCATAAAGAGAAGATGCTCCCGTTGCTACAGCCTTTTCTTGTAAGGGTGCCCCATAAACGAAAGCAAAGTTAATCATAGGTCCGAATATTCCTGCAAGCAAACAGATAATTAACCCTTTCCTGAAATTTTTCTTAATAGGTGTTTCAGAGTGCGTCTGGCGGCTTTTGCTATCTCTGTTGTGCCCTGCTATCGCAAAGAAAATGATTCCGGCAAGAATAATTACTGTACCTGTAAGTAACTTTAGTCCCGTAGGTGTTAGCAATTCCGAAGGGTTTCTGAGAATGACAGGCATCAAAGTCCCTACCACATTAATCAATCCTTGCATAATGGGAAGACTGAGCGAAACTCCCAGATAATCAATTCCTTTTCCGAATAGTATAGCGCCAATTCCCCATAAAAGGCCGAAGAAAGCCACTAGCAGTACCGTGTTGCTTTCATGAGCATATACACTTTCCAAGTCAGGAATAGAGATAAATGCCATTATCCAGGGAGCGACAAGAAGAGCGATGATACTCCAGATAAACCAATTGTTTTCCCATTTCCACTGTGAGTTGTGTTTAAAAGGCAAAGCAAACGTGCCGGAACAACCACCAGCCAGCAGAATTAATAAGAAACCCGAAATAACTGTAGTTTCCATACTTGTTTTAATTTTCGGTGAGTGAAACGATTTTAGTTACGCATTCCCGCAGTTGGGACTTTTGAGACTCTGTTAATTCGAAAAATTCAAAATCATTCAGATGGGTGTCGTTATTCTCTATGATGAGTACCTGGCTCCCCGGTTGCATGGCGATCTTGTGCCATACTTCTCTTCGGATATTGTACACTATACCCGGTTGCATATTTACTACATCATAGGTAATATTTTGATCGGTGACAGAAGCACCGATCAAAGCTGCTTTTCCCTGCAACAGTATAAATACTTCATCTGTCTGATGGTGGATATCCAGTTTCTCAATTTGCTCCAGAGATTCGGCCTCCGCATAATTGAGATAGGCTACCTGCCACCTGTCGGTTATCAGGAACGGGTGATATCCCTTTCCTTCAAATGTGTGTTCATCAATGATTTTCATGATATAAGATTTTTAGAGTGAATATGATTTAGCTTTCTAAGATACGGTCTACTACCAATTGTCTGAATTGAGGGGACAACATGGAAAAGTAGGCTGTAAATCCGGTAACACGGACTACCAGTTCCGGATATCCGGCAGGATCTTTATGGGCAGCCAATACAGTATCCTTATTCATAATATTGACGTTAATCAAAGTACCTCCCAAGTCGAAGTGTGCCCTGATGATGGACATGATTAACTCTATATTATCCATATTGGCGAATGTAGGGTCCAGCTCCCATTGCATGGGTGCCGTATTGCCATATCCCGGCTGAATTTTAGCTATAATGGTAGCAAGTGAAAGCGATGCGCCGTCTTTTACAAAACCGGGAGTGGGATTTGCTCCATGAGAGATAGGTGTTTGCGCTAAACGTCCGTCGGGAGTAGCTCCCACACTTTGTCCGAATCCTACCGTATTTGCCCAAGAGAAGAAGCCGGGAATAAAAATCCGGCGTTTGTCCGGTTCGGACTGCAAACGTACCAGTTCTGTAAATGTTTCTTTGATCCGAATCGCCCACTTTTCGCCCAAGGATTCGGCGGCTCCATATTTTTCGCTGTTCTTCAATAAATGCCGTATTCTGCATCCTCCGTCTCCTGAGAAATTGTTTCTCAGATATTCGGTCAGGGTATTCCAGGACAATTTGTTTTCCAACTCGATGCGCTGTTCCAAAGCGGCAAAAGAGTCAGCGACAGTAGCCAATCCGGCTCCGTCAATTGCCAGGTTGTAGTATTCCGCTCCACCGTCCGATACGTCTTTGCCTTTTTCCAATGGCCCGTGGCTCAATAGATTTAGTAATAACTCCGGCTCATTGTATTTTTGAAATTTCAGGTGATGGCGAATTCCGTCGGCTGATGTTTGGACTGCCTTAGCCAAATGCTCGTTGAATAACATCCAGAGCCGGGAGGTGCTATGATCTTTTTGTTCATTCATCATTTCCGTATAGGATACCTCAAAAACTTTCGCCATATTTATTTTCACAAGGTCATTCATTGTATATTCCAGTCCGGGCAGCGACATCCAGTTGCATCCCACTGCTATACGACGGCGAGCCAGTTGTGCACTGAAGCCGTTCTTCATAAATCCTTCTACCAATGCTTTATCTCCTGAGAATCTGGGCCATCCATTCTTGTTCTTAACCAGGTACTCTACGGATTTCCGGAATAAGTCCTTGTTCAGACCATCGAACACTCTCACTGTCAGATTTAAAGAGGTATTGATTTTATCGGCAGCTTCCAGTATTAAGAATGAAAGGGGGGAAGTTTGGTCTTTACCTGATTCGTCGGGACCTCCCAATTGCCAGTAGACAGGGTCGTTCAGTAAAAAACACGCCAAATAATAAACGGCCGTTTCTTTATCAATCCTTCCTTCTGCCAAATCTTTTTCATAAAAAGGAGCCAATAAAGTATCAATTTGTCCGCCAGCTCCATCACGGTTGTAAGTTCTTGATGCAAGATGATACCATATGATCCACTGACAGGCTTCTCTTAATGTCGTTGGGGCATCATTGATAATGCTCTCGTTTACTTTGGCTATTTCCAGTAAGTTGTTTTTAGAACAATCGTCTGTTGCAGATGCAGCCATTCTATATGCCTGGTCGATATGACGCTGTATCCACCCCTGCACACTACGTATGACCCTTAGATGCAAGCTGTAGAAGTGTTGTTGCTCTTCTGAATGATGCATGGATTGGTAATGTTCTATCTTCTTTATCAAGCCATTCCATCCTAATTTTACCCCGATTTCATAATCAGGAGCGAAATGAGCGTCATCGCCAATACCACAAATGAGGTCATACTTCTTGATATTCTCTTTTAGAAAGTCATAAGAATAATCCGGATTCCATTTATTGGGTCGCATTTTAGACATGAAATACATCCATCTTCCTGCAAAAGCATCATCGGCATCAATATATACCGGATGAATATTCATCAGGCTGCAAAAGTTATCAGCCCATGCATCAAATCCGTAGAAAGAACCATCGGGATGGTTAGGTATGATATTCCACAAATTTTCCGGAGGAACCACCCGTCCATAGTCATCTTCGTCCAGAAGTCCTTCCTTTTCAATCTTTTCCTGAGTTTGAGCGAGTTTCCGCATACGCAGATTCGCTATTTTTTGCTCGTAATTCTTCATTTTTTGTTATTGTTTAAATTATATCTGATCAGTATTTCCTTTAGTTTTTGTAATTGTCCTTTCTTTAAAAAAGCAGAATTGCTTAAGGGATTCTTCATTCCTAAATTCTCGAACTTAACGAATCCCAATGAATGAAATCCCAGCAATTCATAAGCAGGCTGATTAGGTAATTGCCGAATGAAGCGGCATATTGACTCGATAGCTTCTTCGGAATCATTGACGTTGGGAATGACCGGTGTACGAATGGTCAAAGGAACAGCTTGTTTGGCTAGAAATTCCAGGTTCTTTATAATAGGAACATTGGAGTGTCCGGTCCATTTCCGGTGTAATGTGTCATCGGCCATTTTAAAATCGCACATCCATAAATCAACCCAAGGAAGGAATGCCTCCAACGTGTTAACATCAGTCAACAGATTGGTTTCTACAGCTGTGTGTATTCTATGTTCCCGGCATTTTTGGAGAATATCTAACGCAAAATCTTTTTGCTGCAAAGGTTCACCCCCTGAGAGGGTAATTCCTCCTCCGGATTTCTGATAGTAAATAAGGTCCTGGAGAATTTCATGTATGATGTCCGAAGAATCAACTTCTTTCCCAATCCAGGACAGTGCGCCCGAAGTGCAGCGCTCTGTGCATTTCCCACAATCAGTACACCGTTCGCGATGAATGGATAATCTGTTTGAGTCGATGAACAGAACTTCATACTCACATACCGTTATACAAGAGAAACAATGGATACATTTGTCTTCAATATACTGGAGTTGCGGTTTCATGCTCCAGGTTTCAGGGTTATGACACCACTTACATCTCAGATTGCATCCTTTTAAGAAGATGGTAGAACGAATTCCCGGACCGTCATGGATAGACATTCGTTGGATGTTAGTTATAAAGCCTTTCATGATATGATTCTTTTAGTATTAGCTGATGGGGACAAAGGTAGAGGTTGTCCATATACGTTTTTCCGATAGAAATTATTCATAGCGGTAGTTTTTTTACGCTATTCCGACTTTTTATGCTTTGACATATAAAAAAGAGTCTTCACGGGTTGTGTTTGTGAAGGCTAACTCTTAATATTGCAATCAAATCAAAAAAGAATATGAGAGATTCCGTTTTTAAGCTATCCTATTTTCTGAGTGCAAATGAAAAGTTTCATATTGCAAGAGTGAATATAACCTCTTCTCAGGACTTGTCCTTACATTCACATGACTATGCTGAAATCTTATGGGTTGAAAAGGGAACAGGCATTCACCATGTCAATGGACATCAGTTTAGACTATCTCCGGGAGATTTAATTATGGTACGTCCCAAAGACAGGCATACGTTTTCCTCTTCGGGAAAAGGGATCGTTATTGTGAATGTGGCTTTTCCCGTGGAGACTTTAGATTATTTCCGTCAGCGATATTTTGAATGGAGTAACTTGTACTTTTGGACTACCGGTATGTTCCCATTTCAGATGAGATTATCAAGGGATATTGTGAAAAGACTATCTTCGCGGGCGGAAGAAGCAATGAAATACGGGCGATCCAATATACAGCTCGATAGTCTGTTGCTTTTCATTTTCCGGCAGATTACAGCTAATGAAAAGGTGGAAGATTCTTCAGAGATACCGGTTTGGCTATTCAATGCTATTCAAAAATTCAATAGTCCGGAATTTTTTATTCAGGGAATTGCGGGGTTCGTCACTTTATGTGACCGTAATATCGATTATGTGAATAGGATCGTGAAACTGCACTTTCATAAATCTCTGACTGATTTAATAAATGAGTTTAAAATGCAATATGCCACTACTCAGCTATCTATTACCAGTATGCCGATCAAGGAGATATGTACAAATTGTGGATTTAGGAATCTGGGGCATTTCTATAAGATATTCCGTTCTGTATATAATCAGACTCCTTACGAATACAGGAGAATCAATCAATTAATCGTATAAAGCTGACTGCTTCCAACAGATATTGGGGACACTTGAGCTGTAATGTGAGTTAAAAGAAAAAATTCTTTGCTGAAATGCTCCTGCCAACGGCAAATGCTTGTAATGTCCAAGGGGTAAGCAAAGAGAGGAAGAATCTCCTCTTACTGTACAAGAGAGAAGAGATCCTTCACTGCGTTCCCTTAGATATCTTTCCGAATGACAGAAACTTCAAATACCTGAACTGTTACGATTCACCTCATAAAGCATTACCTGATCCAGTATCACTCCCTCATCCAATGCCTTGATGACCAGTTGATGTGATTTCTTACCCGTAACGGGAAGTACGATTTTCCGGATTGCCTGATTACGAAGCACGTTCTCTTTCCATTCCTCGCTGCGTCCCTTCGTTTCGTAAGCTATCACTTCAGGCTCGGCACCATCCAGAGAAACCGTGAAACGCAACTTATCGCCATGCACCGGATGGTTGGGAAGTAACCGGATATCCACCTCTACCGAGTCCGTTTTCAGATTGCCAAAGGAGAAAGTCAGCGCATCGCCTTTTTTTATCTCTGCGGCTTTGCTTTCATATCCCAAACCTTCGCAGACAATAGCGTTTCCCTTCTTTGCCTCCGCCGCGTTCCATTGACAGACTGCTTTACGGTCCGCTGTCATCGGAGCAGTAGCCGCCTTTCTTTCCACACGGTTGAATACAGGGAGCTTGCGGGGTTTGAAGTCCATCATGCGATTCCATTTTCCATTCTCCAATGAGTTATAGTGTTGAGTCAGTGCAGCAATGCTGTCGTAAGCGGCATCACTCTTTTCCCAGTCTTCCTTATCGTGGCGTGCCAATTGGGCGTATAACAGTTTGCGATTCATTTGTGTCGCAGCCTGTACGGGATATTTCACCAGTTCGAAGTAAGCACTCTGCCTACCGGCAGGTACTTTAGAAGCAGCTTTCTCTACTGTTTCCGAAAGTTCGCTGTAAGCATTCAGACGTTCGTTTATCTCTCTTTCGCTCCACGGTAAGTCTTTGACTACCCGATAGACCGGATTCTTTTCTTCCTCCCGTGTATTTCCCATAAATTCGGGTTTGCGGATATGTGCCAAGCGATAATGTTCCTGCATAACGGAGAGGATGGTCTTTGCACAAGAGGTTCCCAGTTCCCGTTCCAGCCAATGTTTCAGATGTGCGGTCACTCCTTCGAAAGATACCTTATCCAGATTCCATGCCATATCCATGAACAGTTCTATCTGATACTCGGCAGGCTTGATGTCGCCGACGTTCAGTATCCACATTTTCTGTATTCCCTGATCATAAGCCTGCTTCATCTGTTGATAAATGAGCGATGGACTCATGGTGCTCAACCATAAATGATCGTGCGGGCGTCCCCAGTAGGAAACATGATAATAGACTCCGTTGCCGCCTTTACGGGCACGCTCTTCGGCAGTGGGGAAATGACGGATATAGCCGTAGTTATCATCACACCACATCAAGGTCACGTCTTCGGGCACTTGCAGTCCCGCATGATAAATATCGAGCACTTCCTTATAAGGAATAAAGACCTGCGGCACTTGTGTTACGTCTTTATTCACGTACTTTTCGAGCAAGCCGCGCTGGTCAACAAATACCCGGTTCAGGACGGCTTTCTGTTCTTCTACCGTCTTGGCTCCCTGCATCTTTCCATCGTGAACGCCACGCATACCCAGCGTGTAAAGTATCTCTTGTCCGGCAACTTCTTTCACACGATTTTCCCAAAACTGATAAACGGCCGGACTGTTATTCACGTAATCGTATGCTCCTTTTCCACGTATTTTCCATTCTCCGGCAGCATTGCACGCCATTGGTTCGCAGTGGGAAGCTCCTATAAAGATGCCATACTTTTTCGCTGCTTCCCGATTGCCCTTCGTCAGAAAGAAAGGCAAGGTACACTCATGCATAGCAGGCCAGTAGGTATTGGCCCGCAAACGAAGCAGCAACTCAAAAATACGTTCGTTGGTACGCGGCCCGATTTCTCCTTTCACATCCGACGGTTCGTAAGTCTTGTTACTCCAAGGCATCAGTCCCCAATCTTCATCATTAATAAAGATGCCCCGATACTCCACAGAAGGAGACTGCAACTCTCTGAAATTGGAAGAAAGGCGGAACATCTCTTTCTTCTCCGGAGTCACATCCGCCCACCATTCCCAAGGGGAAACACCTAGCAGACGGGATATTTCAAGTATGCCGTAGGCTGTACCGTGACTGTCGCTGCCGGCTACTACTAGCTTTCCATCTTCTGAGACGGCGAGCATGAAAGCCTGCTTTTTGTTTTTTAATGCGGAAATATCGATGCCTGCCTGCTCAATCAGCTTGCTCTGTCCGATCGTTCCTACTATGATGTTTCCGGTGTTTGTGTCTATATGGGCAGTTGCCGACAATACAGTCTGAAGGTCACGGGACAACAAGTCCAGCGAAGTACGCACCACCGGTGCTTCCGAACCGCTGCAAGCTATCGCAACCGGCTGACCGGACTGCAAAACAAAATCTTTTTGTTTACCCTGAACGGACACGATCACTGCTACCCAAGCAAGGAAAGAAAATAAAATTCTATTTCTCATAAATATTACAGTTTTACAATATCAGTAATGGTCACAAAGCAATCGTCGCTGCCATAGATTCTCTTCGTTTTATCAGTCCATGTGGGGCTGATGCCCGTAACTTCAATCACCAGCGTATATTCCCCTTCAGCCAATTGGGGAGTCTTAAAACGCGTTGCATGATCATTCGCCTTACTATAGAAATCGACCAGTGAAGAATATATTTTCTCCCCTTTCTTATCAAGGATATTCATACGCGCATATCCGCTATGACAGTTCGTTTCGCCCATAACAGCCACACAAGAGCCAGTGAAAGGAATGCTCAGCGTACTTCCTTTTACATTGGAAGATATTCTTCCTTCCTCCACTTTCCAGTCAGCTTCTTTACTGAACGTTATCTTCTTTAAATCGACGGTTTTTCCTTTACGCAGAGGATTTACGGGTTTCAACTTATCAACGTCCCAGGAAGGCCAGTATTCCGGAATAGAAAGCTTTGTTCCATCCACCTGCATAGGCATCCACACATAGGTGGCAGCCGAAGCCTGATGCGGATAAGACCAGCGATCGCCCATAAACATAGGAATCGTATCTTCACCACACTTTAAAGGAAGCACAAAAGTGGTCTGTGAATTATAGGTCAGGCTTCCTTCGGGAGCAAACAAACCTTGTCTGGTCCACGGGCCTTTGACAGAAGGGGCAGTAAAGTAGAAATTATCATTCTTCTCCCAACTGGTCAGATTGGAGAACAAGAAGAAATACGTGCCGTCCTTTTTAAACATTGCCGGAGACTCTCCGTGAGAACCGCCCACTCCCGATACCACTTTTTCCTCTGCCGTACGGTAGTCCTTACTCAAACGATAGACAATTCCTCCGTGCAACAGCAGATATCCGGTACCGTCCGCGTCCTGATAAGTCCCCATATCCCAGCGGCGAATAGGCTTACCTTCATACAACAGAGGTCCGTGAAGTTTATATTCACCTGCTATAGTGCTACAGGTAGCATAACCGATATGGGGATCTTTATAGTTCATATCGTCTGCATGCATATACATCACATACTCGCCGGTAGAAGGGCATTTCATGACTTTCACACGCTCGCCTACACGATCAGGGCCAAGAATTCCGCTTGACTGCATCGGCAGTACAACACGTTCGAACTTCCAGTTCACCAAATCATCAGATGAATAACAACTGAAACCCGGAAATGCATTGCTCTTGTCCGACTTATATTCCCCGAAAAGATAATATCTGCCATTCTCTTCCACAATGCAGGCACCGTGGGCATTGACAATCTCTCCCCTGTCGTCAAACCAGGGAATTCCGTTATTTACTATTTTTTCGGTTTTCCGGGCCATGCCCGTTCCGTAAGATACCCACAAAAAGGCAAACAATAACATCCAGTATTTCATGATATTCTTCTATAAACTCTTATAAAAAATATAAGGCACAATTAAATTACAAATTTACGATTAACTATCTATATTCCTATAGAGAATAGTACAACAAGCATGGAATATTGTACTATTTTTCTTCAAAACAACATCCCGCAGAACAGCCACACACTTTCCATCTCCGCCGTGCATATCATGCAGCATCTTTCATCATTGAAAAGAATAAGAATATTTAATGCACAAAATAAGGAGAAGAACGCAATGAGACGGGAGGTAAATCGGGCAATAAAGTAAAAGATTGTCATGTTACGATAATTCGCAGTCTGCTAAGTCAAATAAAAGAAAACTCTCTACGGGTTCTTCTGACATATAGAAAACTTTTTACCATCAATACTAAAATCGCAGTTGAGTTTATAATAAATAGTTGCATCGTTTATTATAAACGGTCTCCCCATTTATTATAAACTCCAATACACCTTTTAAGCACGTATTTCTTGATTTTATGCAACAAAAAAGGCTGCAAACCGTATAAAAGGTTGCAGCCTCAAGCTTATCACCGGTTCACATAGATGCTGATTTGCATATGATCCCCTTTGTATTTTGTTATAATGTTACACTATTTTTTTCGGTTCGGTTAAGATGATTGATAAGGTGCATTTCGTTTCATTTTTTAATGGGTTGTTACTTTATTGCCTGTATGACTCCTGCAAATATACAACAAAAAAATGCCTTTGTCAAGTCCTGCGGATATTTGAATAATTAAAAAGCGACAGGCAGTGCAAGTAACTGATACATCAAAGTGCGTGCCATACGCTCCTGCCCTTTGGTGTCGGGATGCAAACGGTCATAGCCGGCATCATAGAAATAAATAAGCTGTTCTTCAACCATCGGATTCATACCTGTCACTGCATTAAAGTCTATGACAGGTATTCCCCATATATTTCCTGCCTCCTTAATAGCCTGCACATAAGCATCTATATATTCTCCGCAACCATTCTGATAGCTTTCATCCGGCTGGACATTCTTATCGCCGAAGTTAGCCAACGAACGATGCAAAGGAGTCAGCAGAACGATCTGCTTATCCGGGAAAAGTTTCTTCAGTTGAGTGATTCCTATATTAATACGACCTCTATAAGTGTCTTGAGTCATGACAGGCGTACGCTTTTTCCGCGTCACCATCTTCTTCATCTCACCGTGAGCAGACAGCACTTGCTCTTCTTGTTCCGTAAACCACTCACCGATAGGCACACTACTATTATAATCGTTTGTCCCCATAAAAACCAGGATAGCATCGACTTCTCCGCCATGTTCTTTCTTCAGCTTTTCCGCCTGACGGGGTACATCATCCCACTGCCTTCCACTAATGCCGTAAACAAAAGGAGTGATCCCCAGCCATTCTTTCAGAAAGTCCCAGTACTTCTTTATATTATCACCGTAGCAATTCGGGTCTGTGATGGAATCTCCGATGTATCCTACTTTCTTGCCTTGCCAGGGATGCTGAATACAACCTTGTTTATTTTCAGAAAAGTCATTTGTTACAGATGCTTGCTCTTGTCCATACGCCAAACAAGAGGAGAGAAACAAAACTGTGCATATGATCAGAAACCTGTTTTTCATTGTTTTATTCTATTAATAATGAGGTACTCGTATTCAAGTATGGAAATGCAGCCTCAAAAATAGACAGTTTAAGCGAAAGTAGCAAGAATAAAAACAAGAAGATAAAGATAGTACCTTCTTCCCCCGTTTGCAGGGCAACTATAATCTGATTGCAGGACATATATAGCCAATGTGCAGGGTAACTATCTCCTGCACGTTGGACATATATGTCCTGCACGCTGGGCATATATGCCCTATAAATACTTCATATATCTAATACACAGACTTATTTTGTGTACATCTTCAATCGGATATATCCTTCCTTCGACTGATTTTTCAATGCAATCCCGATACGTGTATATGCCGGAGAGTTCACTTCAATCGTTTCGGAAGTAAACGCCACTTTACCGGATGCCTCAATAGCTACAATCATCTGTTCGGAATCAGTAGCCAGCAGAAGATGTGTATCGTCCAGGATTTTCCAGTCGGCTCGTGTCGTTATGGCTGTTTCGAATCGGATCGGTGTTTTCGCTGTAAATTCATCGCCAACTGTAAAGTTGCCTTCACCCTGGCGGTCGTAAACGAAAGTACGAATGAGCTTATCCAAATTGGGGGTGGAATAGGCAGAGGTATAGTCAATACTGAATACATCTTTTTCGTTCGTAAATTCTTTCTGTAGCACAACGCCTTTCGCTTTGCCACCCGAGGACTGTGTTCGTCCGTCTACTACAGGAACCGGATGACCGAATGATCCTTTTATCTTATATTTCTGAGGAGCGTCTCCGTTAAAGTAATCACCGGGATAGGAGTTCGGACCACCCTGATCGCCAACCATCGTTTCACTTCCCAAAGCTACGGCATAAGAACCGACATCATTGTGGTTATGATTCTCCGCATTGGTTCCGCCCTTGGCTGATATGGCCAGACGACAGGAAGTTCCACCGGCAGGACGAGCAATCAAAATACCTGCCTGCTCATAATAAGCGCGCAAAGCATCCGACTCTTCCTGCAATACCTGACGGATTCCGTCTGTCATTCCAACCTTTGCAACCTGACTTGTGAAAAGTTCGAGAAGGTGAAGGGACAAGTTGTTTCCTTTGGGTAAAACAGGCTGTTCTTCTGCAGAAGTAATACCCAGCGCCCGGTCGCAGTAACTGAGAATAAACTTGTCCGGCGACAACCCGATGCGACAATCCGAATAGGCGGGGCACACTCCTTCATTCATCTGTATCTTCTTCCCATACCGGGCGATACGGACAAACTTGGGAGTCTGAAAGAAGTCGATCTTTCCCTGCGTTGCCCGGTATACTTCTTCACGCAACAGAATGTAGGCACAGAAACCATAATTATAATAACCTACACCTTCACTACAGTAGCCGTCGTCAGCGTACCCCTTCATTCCATACACGTTATACTTTTCGGCTGCCGCAACAAAGTAAGCACGTTCCTCCTTATCGGGCAACAAGGCAAGAGCCGCACCGGTAACACCCGCCAGACACACAGAGTTCCAGTTATTGGTAGCGGTGAACCACCAAAATGGTTTTGTCTCTTCCAGACAACGGTAGACCGGACGGAAAACCTTCTCACGGAAAGCACACTGCACCCGTGCCCTTACCTCCGGCGACAGACGATCGTCCAGCATGGTAACACACTGAGCAATACCGTTTCCGGCAGTAGCAACCACCAAGTCTACATAATAATCCGTTCCTTTATAATTCTTCAGACCGCGGTCGTGGGCAGGAATAGACCAAGGCTTCTGACTGCAAAGAGCCACCAGAGCTTTTTCGATGGCAGGGACATAACGCCTCTTATTTTCAAGGCATTCAGCCAAAGTCAGCCTGTACAGATATTGATAACGGGCATTCATCATATTCTCTCCAGGCAAACGAACGTTCGTCTTATTCAAATGCAGGTACAGTGAATCGACAAAAGGGGGCATCCCCTGCTTTAACAAAGCAGGAGCTTCCTTTTCCAGAAGTTGTTTAGCGTCGTCACTCTCTTTTATCTTATTCCAGAAAGTCCTGTCCTTATAAGACGTTCCTATCCCCTGCGGTCGATCGGGAAGCATAGCTGCAATTTCCTGAATACGGTTCTGCGGGATAGTAGCATTCTGTTTCGGAGCGTCTTCTGCCATACGATACATTTCCGTTCCGGCAAGCAGGAAAGCACCCGGTCCGTATACTTCTGTCATATTGCGGGTCACTTTCTTTGGGTCGGCACCGATAGGTTGTACATATCCTAGTTTACCGTCTTCTTCTACCGCAGAAAGCAGTGCTTTCCATCCTTTCTCTACTACAGGCAGGAACTTTTCCTTTGGTAAAAGTCCCTCGTTCAGTCCATAGGCAAGGGCATATACGAAGAAACCGCTACAGCTTGTTTCTGGTGATGGATAAGCGTCCGGATCGAGCAGACTTGCACGCCAGAACCCGTCGCTGCTCTGTAAATTAGCGATGCGGTAACAGAGTTTCTGAAACAGTTCCTGATAGAACGGACGATATTTGCTCTTGGCAGGCAGTTCACGTAGCATTTCTACCAGTCCGCCAAGCACCCAGCCATTGCCCCGTCCCCAAAAGACTTTGGCACCATTACTCTCTTTCATATCAAAATAACGGTGGTCACGGTAGAAGAGATTTTCTTCTTTATCGAACAGGAACTCGTAAGTCGCTTTGTACTCTTTATCCATAAAGCGAATGAATTTCTTATCACCAGTGATATTATAGAGTTTCAGATAAACGGGGGGTGCCATGAAAAGAGCATCACACCAAGTCCAGTGTTCTAATGTCGTGGCATCTCCGTAAGTCAACTGAAACGAACCCGAAGGAGGATTGGCGACCACCCACTCCGTACGCGCCAGAGTAGGAACAATCATGTCCTTTTGCTTGTACTTTTCGTACAGATACAGATAGGTTTGAGCAATACAAATATCATCTGCATGATACATCCGTTTATCTACCTGCCAATAGTTACGACTTCCCAGGCGGGTCAGCCATTTATAATAGAAGTCATCCTGATCGTCCTTCTCAGCGATCTCTGCCCAATAAGCAAGTCCCAGGAAAAAGGTGGCATTCACCCAGTTGAGATCACCATAAACAGCTCTGTTGTAATGACCGATCTGCCAATCGGCTACCCTACGCATCGATTGCTTCACTTCGAGTTTAGTAAACGATTGTGCATGTGTCGTGCATAAATAAGCTATGCTTAGAAAAAGAATCAAAAGTAATTTCTTCATAATATATTTTTTAATTTATATGCTTTGGATGCACCGGCATAGATACCGGTATTTCTAAAATCACATAAAACAGTCTTTCGCTCGCTGGATATTTCAGGAATCAGCAATTCAACTTTAATACAAGATTGTGTCTGCCCAGGATCAGCAATATGCAGTTCGGCATTACCACTGTGTCCATCCTTAATCATCAATGCACAGGCTTTATCCACACTTACAGAAAGCTCTCCGTTACGGAATGTACCCTCTTTATAAAATACCATTTGCCATATTCCCAATTTCGTATGCCTCACTATCTGCATAGAATCCGTATTCGCCAGAATTTCGACGGGACTCTTCCTGTAGTTATTCATCTTGCGGGCAGAATGAATCCCAGGCACCACGATATAGGCATAGGTAGCATTCCGAGGATTACAACCATGATTAAATCCCAAAGTAAAGACCTCTTGCTGCTGCTCATTTTTAGATTCAGTATGATTAATGCTGTACCACGATCCCGTCTGTATCTTCTTGCTCAAAAAGAGATTTCCGCCGGCGGGAAAGACATAACCAATTCCATTGTGCAATACCCATTCGGGAGAATCATAGACGAAATCTCCTTCTTTCACCATCGACTGCTTCTTACTTTGTGACAATATGACCTCCTTTTTCGAAAGCAAACATTGATTGATAGTAGTACATACCGGTACACCGGCTGTCGAATTAACCCCCGCTCCCAAACAAATGATTTCATCATCGAAAAAGAACCAGGACTTTTTAGCTGCGGTATTTATATCAGCATAGGTATCAAGATATGAATAAACAGATACGCCATAAAGACTATCAGAGACTCCTCCTGCAAATACGGAAGTTCCCTTCGTTTGCCAATCAATTACAGTTCGTGGAATGGTATCCAGTTGAGGAGCAGTCACTCCAGGAATACGATTCCAGTTCCATACCGGAAAGATGCGGGCGTACTCGTCCCCTTCGGTCACGATGTTTGTACATCCGTCGGACATAAAATAGGTTTTCAGATTTTCACCATTCCCATATTCGCATCGCATGGTACGATTGGAAACCATACGAACGTCAAATGTATAGTGGGGACGGACATGAAGAGCATAGTCTCCTCTGAAATAATGAGTGTGTAACGGCTTTATTCCATAGTTGGCGGACTTCTTGCCTTCCAATCTGGCTATAATCGCATTGTATTCATCAATATGTGCCGGGGCGAGCTCCAGCATTCGTTTGGCAAACAAGGCGGCATGACTCTTTTGGGTAGCATTATTACGGCTCACTCCTCTTCCCAATACATCGAAAAGCATGTATTGTCCACGTATAACCTGATAATAAGTGCCGCACATAAAATGCCTCAGAAATTGTATTCTCTCATCATCCAATGCATATTTCGTTCCTTTAGTATATAGAGCTACCTGTGTTACTCCTTTCAGTATTTCGTCTCCATAACCACCGATATAAAGCTGCACGCCATGCTGAAAATAGCTGTTGTCATGCTGAAATCCTTCTTTCACAGTATATGATAGAGGACTATAAACATTCTCAACAGCCGTTTTCAAGTCAACATCATTCTTCTGAAGGCAAGCTCTATAAATCCAATGTAAAGCAATATCCGTCCGGTTGGCTCCAGTCCATCTGGCAGGATGTCCGCCGTCCTTCCGCATACGTTGCAAGACCTTTGTCTCCAATACTTCCGGAATCTGCCTTTTACCAACACGCATCTGAATAAGCAGAATACCGAGTTTCTGCGGCTCGGCAATCTGATTATACCACCAGTTATTACAATGTGGATTACGATGATGCCAATACTCCAAGCCCTTTACTATCTTATGATACAAATCTTCATTCTGATAATAGGAATTCTTTGGATGAGTATAAGCAAATACAAAGTCATACAACCGATCCACATGAATAAGTGGCATCCAGTTAGTACGATCCCGGCGGGCATAATCTATATCTATAAAACATCCTTGGACGTCATCATACAGTTCCAGAGCTTTATCAATATTCGGATTTTCTGCAACCCCATCCCGAATCTTCTTCATTAGAATATCAAAATCATCATTCTGCAAGGCAGACGTACAAATAGAGGGACAAGGTAAAACCAAATCCCAAGGACTCCATGCCAGCAATAATAGAATTATGATTTTATAATGTATCATTTTCATATATGCATGTTTATCATTTGGAGAATAAGGGGGTATGTCAAAAGTAACTAAATTCCCTTCTTGAAGGAGGAGAGCTTAGTTACTTTTGACACACCTTCTCATCCTTAAAATACAATCAGGCCGACCACTCAGGCTACTTCGTATATTTAACAGGTTTCGACCAGATTTTATCCAATACGTTTTCCTGCGGAGCATACAAGGTTTCCATTATAAAAGAATCGCCTGTAAAATCTTCTAAAACGTCCTGTCCTTCCTTATTATAATAAGAAATTTTTGTTGTTTCTTCTCCTCCCTTGTTCCAAGTTAGCCTGGATGCCACTAATGTGCTGTCCAGCAACATGGAATATTTGATGACCAGATTACCACTCTGCATACTCTTAGAAACAATGGAACGATTTAACAGATAGCTCTGGTACTGTGTCCCATAAATGGTTCCTGTAAAGTCTGTAGCCAATGATTTATTCAACTCATCATCTTCCAGCCAGGCGGAAAAAATGATAGACCCCTCCCGCATATTCTCTAAAAGAATATCCGTCCTCTTATTTTTGGCCAACTCATATCTGACAGTATCACTTTGATTCAATGCAAGAGCAATCTTTGTAGATCTCCCGTCTTTCACTATCGGAAATGAAATCAACACTCTTTCCCACCCATTACGCACGGTTATTGAATCTTTCGATAATCGTGTAAGATACATGATTGGACCATCCTTAACAAAGTCCTTATAAGTCGCATCCATTGACTCGCAAGATATAATGGAACAAAATATCAAGATGCTGACTGATATAAATATAAATTTCTTCATAATATTTGTCTTTTATATAGCGATTACTGTATTATTTTATCCTCCGGTGTTCCAAAGAAAGTAAGTTCTGCCACATTGATACGAGATGTTCCTACATTATAATTCTTGATACAAACAAACGTCACATATCTATATGCATCCAGATCTACGGAAAATTCGAGTTCATTGCCGTCTCTTGCCAGTTCCTTATCAGCATCAGTTAACGGGACAATAGCCGCCGGAATAACAGAACCGTCGGCTCTGGGCAATACTCCTTGATATAACCGTACCCATCCTTCATCATTTTCCGGATCAAACTTGGTTACATTATTATCATTTCGTCCCCAAATTTCTATTTCTTTCGGATACAGACCGTCAAATATAGATGAATAATCAGTTCCATTTCTTCTTCCATAGACAATCATACGGCTGAGCTTAAACTTCTTCCCTAAGTCCAGTGTCACCGAACTCGGCTTGGTAAAATCATATCCCGCCGTTGTGAGGGTCATAAAAGTATTATTGCTTCCAATAATTCCGTCATACAGATTCTTTGGGGTATTAGCATTCGGTGCCAGATAACCTTTGTATTCGCCAATGGCCAAGTATCCCATTTTTTTCTTATCTACTTCCTCTTCATAATATGGAGTCAGAGATATCTCCTTACTTTCAGAAAGATGTCCCCACCTATCCTTCACCACCACACTAAATTCTGAAGGAACGGCTTCCATACCACGTATGGGCTCATTAATCTCTTGCTTTTTGGTATATAAAGCTCCGGCTTCCGTCCATTTTCCAGTAGCATCCTTCCGGTACACATAAAAAGTAAGAGTCTCATTGCTGGTGTTGGATGTCTTTATCCGGATACCGGCAAAATCCGGTTTTATTTCCATCTCCTTATAAGCAGTGATATAAGGCGGCTCTTCCGGATTTATTTTTACTTCCAGAGGTTCAGAATAGGCTTCACCCGGACTTACAGAATACAACTTCACATTATATTCACCAGCTTTTTCAAATCCTTCCACCACTACAGAGTCGGCAAAATACGAAGCATTGGTCGAACGTTCTCCTATCTCTGTCATATATACAGCCTTCATATAAAGAAAATTCTTATCACTGGGCTGTGTAAAATAGATTATAGACTTTCCCGGCAGATTTTTGACACCATTCAATACTACCTGTTCAGGCGGAGTCGTACTTCCATGGGGAGAATTCATATCACTATCGTTATCGCAAGCACTAGGCAGCAATGTGATGGCTAGTACTAAAAGGCTACTGTATATTATCTTTTTCATAAATCAAATGTCACTTTAATTACTTACCAACCATAATTTTGAACTAAGTTAGGATCTTTTCTCAACTCACCGATATCAATAGGCCAGAAATACATTTTGGGAGTGAAATCCCGGACAAGCACTAAGTTCTCACTATAATAATCTACATCAGTTTCTCCATAACGGACTTTCCAACCGGTCAATGGCTGTGTCAATTCTGTTGTCGCAGTTTTCCACCGACGGACATCCCAAAAATAATGTCCTTCAAATGCTAACTCAATACGACGCTCCTGCATGATGATTTGTCGTAGACCAGTCTGAGTAGCATACTTGCTGTTTCCTACATATTGGTCCCAACTTTCTTTTACGCCTTGAAGTCCCGAACGTTCTCTCACCATATCGATCCATGGCAATACCGTAGCATAATCCTCTCCTTTTTCATTTAAAGCTTCGGCATACATCAAATACAAATCAGCCATACGGATAACAGGGAACGGATAAGTGACCGATGTAAATCCGGAAGCCGCATCGGACATGACCGTCTTGTAGTTAACCACTTTCTTAGGCCAAATACCAGTCAGGTTCTGAGAGTGATCTGCCGGAATGGGAGACACATTTCCTCCTTTACGCGCATTCACCGAATACAAGCCCGAAAGTCCCGTCTTTCCTTGTCCGAACCAAATACCGCCGTCAAAGCCTAAGCTGGCATAATATCTGTGTTCACGTTCCAGATTCAATTTGACTGTTCCCGTTTTATAATTCAGCATAATAGTATTCTCATATCCGGGCTCAGCTTCCACCGGCGTGGGAGCCTGCACTTCAAATCTATTAGCATAATCCCATGTCTTATCTTCTTCTATAGGAACCCCATGTTTAGTATAAAATGAGTTAGTCAGTCCAAGAGAAACACCCAGATTGGTTCTGTTCGTAGCATTCTTAGCATTTCTGCCGGGAACCAAGTCACGCGGCATTGCCTGTATCTGATAGTTGTCATAAGAACCCGAACCGACCCATGACTGAGAGTTTGCCCATACCACTTCTTTGTTCCACTTCTCAGTGACAGCACCTCGCAAATTCATCATCAGCTTGTCGGACTCTGTCATGACCACAGTGGGATCATCAAAATAATATAAACCGAATCCCAAATCTTCGAGATAAGTAATGGCTTCTTTACACGCTTCGGCAGCCTTTACCCATTTCTGCTTCTTCTCCTCTTCCGTTTTAACCGGATTAAAGATTTTCACACCTCTATTATCTGCAATTACCTCATAATCCATATTTCCATTGAACAATGGACTTGCAGCGGTTACCAGAACTTTCGCTTTCAATGCTTTAGCCATACCTACGGTCACTCGTCCCAGTTCTTCAGCTTCATTCTCTATTTTAGCCGGAACATCCGGATTAGCAATCACCTTGTCCAAAGTTTCTGTCACATAATTGAAACAACTGTCCAATGTCTCCCGATAAGGATGCATTTCCTCCGTACTACTACTTACCGGAACATATCGATCCATAATAGGAATCGGTCCATACATCCTGATCAGATAGAAATGATAATAAGCTTTCAAAAATTCCACTTCACCGATCCATCTGTTTTTCTCGCTATCATCCATATCCGGTGTAGTATGTATATTCTCAATCAGAATATTACAATAAGCAATTCCCTCATATAAATGTCCCCATTGAGCACAATATGGTGAATCGGACTTTTGCAATCCTTGGGCTATATACCAGGCGCTGGTTCCCAAATAGCTCCGGAAAACATCGGAAATACAAAAATCACCGGCACCAAGCAAAGCTACATTATTTTTGAGACTTCCGTCACTAGGCATATACCTGTAGCAAGTAAACAAGACTTTTTCCGCTTCTTTTCTCAAGGCGAAAGCATGGTCTTCAATGGTCGGTATGTTATCCGGGACGATATTCAGTTCACATGATGTCAATATAAACACCGACAAACATGACAATATACATATTTTGATTTTTTTCATAACCATTCTTTTTAGAAACTTACATTTACACCAATATTGAATACACGTTGTAACGGATAATTAAGACCATTACCTGCCAATTCCACATCCCAATCCTTGAACTTACTCAAAACAAAAAGATTGGTAGAAGACATATAGAGCCTCAGATTGGACATACCCCATTTGCTCACAATTTTTTGAGGTACTGTATATCCCAGTTCAACCAATTTCAGTCGTAAGAAGGAACCGTCTCTCATGAACCATGTACTCAGTTCTTTATTGTTGGCAACAGAAGTGGTTGACAATCTGGGCCATGTTGCATAACGATTGCGGTTACTTTCCGACCAATAGCTATTTGCAATAAATTTCACTAGTTGATTATTAGTTTTCTGAGACATCTTCGAATCTTTAAAGAATGGAGACATCTTATCATAATCAATCCAGAAAGAAGACTGCGCCGAGCCGTGGAACTGGAAATTGATGTCAAAACCTTTATAGCTAAATGTTGATCCAAAGCCATAGTTGATTTCCGGACTAGTCGGATGTCCAATAGGAACTTGATCCAATGAATTAATTACTCCATCTCCATTCATATCCCGGTATTTGATATCTCCGGCTTTATAATCACCAAACTGTACAGGAGAGTTGGCCACTTCCGCATCGTCTATAAATAGCCCTTCCGCAATGTATCCCCACTTCTGGTTGGGCGAGTAGCCTATTTTGTATTTCCACCATTCCTTATCATACGTGTTATCTTCATATTTCAGATATTCACTATGCGCATAGGTTAAGTTTCCGCGTACTATCAAAAAAGCGTTTTTGTTAAGGTTCTTTTGATACTTTAAATCAAGATCCACACCGTGTCCTTTGGTCTCGCCAATGTTAGCATATACGTCTGCCTGATATCCCATTACGCTTGGAATACTGGCTCTTTTCTGTAATATGTCAGTACGATGTTCTGTGAAATATTCAGCTATCAGGTCAAATCCGTAGAAAGAAGCTTCCAATGCGAAATTAGCTTTACGGGATTTTTCCCATCCAATGGCAGGATTAGCATAACGTGAAACATTTACGCCCGGTCTGCTATATTTGTTTTCATACCCGAAAGATGCTCCACCTGCATTCATATTCACATTAGACAGATATAAGAAACGTTCATCGACTCTGCCAATCTTATCATTTCCCACCAAACCGTATGAGGCTCTTAGTTTCAATTTCGTAATTTTTGAACTGAGCGGTTGGAAGAATGGTTCGTTCGAAATCATCCAGCCACCACCGACGGACGGAAAGAATCCCCATCTGTGTTTCTTATCAAAGCGTTCGGAAGCATTGTATCCAAAATTGAACTCCGTGAAATAGCGGTCACTATAGGCATAAGTAAAACGTCCCGACACACCCATATTTCTTGAAGGCAAGCTCTCCTGCAAAGTTTTGTAGTTTGGATTCTTACTGTCGATATACTGAGTAACGATAAGACCACCTACGGAATGATCACCGAAAGTCTGATTATAACTGGTTCTCGTTTCGATTGTCATTACATTGTTGACAGTCTTGTCACCGGGACTAAAATCAAGGTATTCCGTTCCGGAGTCAGGATTGATGTTTTCGATAGAATATTTCTCTGTCATGAAATCATAAGAACTTAAAGCATAGTAATATGGCTTATATTGTCTGGTCTGACCGTAATATGATTTACGAGAAACGTTGAAGAAACCTTCAAATTTCAAACCTTTAGTGATAAAGTTCAAGTCCTGCGTAACACCTAATGTAGCAAGAAGAGTCGTATTCTCATATTCCTTATATCCTTTTACCATTTCAGCATACGGGTTAAGATAACTTCCGTCATCGCTGTTTCCAAAAAGAATGTGTTTGATATATTTATGTTGTTCATCGGTAGGATATACAGCGGGAAAAAGTACAGGATTAGACTTCATTACCATCTTATAAATATCCGATCCCGAATAAATAGGACCTTCATAAGTGTCAAAGATTCCACTTAAGTTTACTCTTACCTGGGTCGTTTTTGTCACATTGATGTTGACATTAGCCCTCATCTGATAAGTCTGAAGATTGATATTGTTGTTGAAGTTGTTCTTGCCGTCTACGTTGAGCAAACCCTGGTCTTTGGTATATCGCAGAGACACGTAATACGTAGCCGAATTTCCTCCGCCACTGATGCTCATGTTGGCTCTTCCATTCCAGGTCGAGTTCTTCATTAGTTGCCTTCTCCAGTCATTTGTAGGATAAATGATAGAACCAGATCCCGGAACGGTTCTGTCTATTTTATCATCACTATACATGACAGGGGCGGAAGGATCACGTGTTAAGATGGCTTCATTATGCAATTTCATGTAAGTGACAGGGTCTGCCAACTCAATATTACTGGTCGGACGAGAATTACTTCCCTCTATTCTTACATCAAACTTAGTTTTTCCTCTCTCTCCCTCTTTTGTCTTTACTAGAACGACTCCATTAGCTCCTCTCGAACCGTAAAGGGCCGTTGCCATGGCATCTTTCATGATTGAAAAACTTTCGATATCATCGGGATTCAAACGCCCTAAGTCCGTACTTGTAGATTCAATGTTATCAATCAGAATCAAAGGACTGGTGTTAAATCCAAAAGATGCGATACCACGTACAAAAAAGCTAGCATCGTCCGCACCCGGCTCTCCTGATGTCTGATAAGAAATAATACCGGCTACCTGACCTGCCAATGCAGTTGTCATATTACTGCTCGGCACTCTCAGGCTCTTTGGCGAAAGTGTAGTGATAGAACCAATCACACTCTCCTTCTTTTGTGTTCCGAATGCCACAATTTCCACCGCATCCAGTTCATTTACGTTTTGTGAGAGTTGGATGGTAACGTTTGTTTTCCCTTTCAGTGGAAATTCTTGTGTGTTATATCCAATAAAGCTGACTACCAGCACATCCTTTTGAGGAGAAGCCATCAAAATAAACTTACCATCCAGATCTGTGACAGTTCCACTGGTGGGATTACTTTTAAGAGTAACATTCGCTCCAGGTATTCCTTCACCGCTCTCATCAAAGACCTGCCCGGTAATCTTAACTTTTGCATCACTTTGCTGCTGACTCTTTTCATCACCAGTCATTTTCTGTTGCCCATCTTGCGAATATGCTCCTATCGCGACAAAGCAAGCTAGCAGAAACAAATAAAACTTTTCAATTTTCATAAATTATTAGATTAGTTAATGATAAATACTTGTTTTCCATTTAAAAGAGATTCTTTCTCATTTCATTCATAGGCTTTTATATTTTAGATTCAACATTTTTCAGATTACATACAGAAACGTCTCCGATTACCAACCTGCGTGCTCTTCTTTGTTTTCACTCCAATCGGCACTTCGCTTCTTTTCGCCGGTATAGTTCCATTCAATCTCGTCAGTGTATTCTTTTCCATTATATGTTGCAACGGTTTTAATTGTATTCTTACCTTGTTCCAAGGTTACATCAGCCAAGACATAGTGCACATCCGTGTAGCCTTGGCGTATACCCGTCAGTTCTTTTCCATTAAGATACACTTGCGGTGTACCTATGTTAGAATAAACAGTGACAGAAGTATGTTTTCGTTCGCGGTCGATGTTGCGACGCTGGGTCAGGTAGAGTACGGGATCTTTGCTCCAGTTAGCTTTATACCAGTAATAGGAGTCCTTTTTGATTTTCCGGTCAAAAGTGATCAACCCCTTCAAGTTACGGGCAGGTACACCGCCACGGCTCCACATCGGTACACCAAAGTCAAACATATTCCAAAGATAAGAAGCGATGATATAGGGATGCTTTGCAATGACACTCCATTGGTATTCATGCGTCTTGGTCTGAAAAGTTTCCGGATAGAAAGACTTTCCCCAGTTCAGAGCATCACCCAGATATTCTGTCTGATGGTCCAGATTTGCATCAGCACCATATTCCGTCAACATCAGTTTCTGCCACGGGTATTTCTCCTCCAGCCCTTTTACCCAAGGCTCGATATCCTGCAACTTTTTCTCATACCATCCGAAGTAGCGGTTCATTCCCTGAATATCCGCATTTTGATTGACCGGATGCTCTGCATGGCCATAACCATTTACAGATACAGTGTAGCGGTCAGGATCCTCTGTCTTGGCCAGATTATGCAGAGTCTGTGTCAGTCCTGCCGTATATTCGTGGGGCTGGTATACTTCATTGTGCAATCCCCATACATAAATGGAAGGGTGATTGAAACTTTGACGAATCAGTTCACGAAGCTGAGACTGTGCATTTTCGGCTTCATATCCTGTCACCCGATTCACAAAAGGAATCTCTGCCCAGATGACCAATCCCAAAGAATCGCAACGGGAATACAGGTAATCCGACTGTTGATAGTGGGCGAAACGGACAGTAGTCGCTCCGATATCCATAATCTGAGCCAAGTCGAAATCATGTTCTTTGTTGGTAAGCGCACTACCCAATCCCCACCAATCCTGATGACGGGTTACCCCATACATCGGGTATTTCTCACCATTCAAGTAGAAACCTTTGCCTGGCACAATCTCATATCTACGAACACCCAATGGCTGTACCACCTCATCAATTACTTTTCCGTCCGCCAGTAAGCGGGAAATAACCTTATATAAATAAGGGTCCTTACGTCCCTGCCACAGATGCGGTTTATTCAGTTTGAAGGTAGAAATGTAAGTCTGTGTTCCCTGCGGAGTGAGTACCAAAGGAAGGCGATGGGAAGTGACCTTCTTGCCATTCTGCGTATAAATGGTATTTTCGAGTACCAAGTCAGCAGGAGTAAGACTTCCATTGTCCAGCTTCACTTTCACTGTGATATCGGCAGAGCGTTTCGATACATTCCTTTGAGTAATATATACACCCGGAGAGGCACAATCGGTAACTGTAATGTTATTCTGTTCAGTAATAATCAGCCATACCGGACGATAGATACCTCCGTAAACCCCAAAAAGATTGTGATTTACCGGAATCACATCAGAACGTGAAGCATTATCCGCCTTTACCATTATCTCATTCTCAGCTCCCAGTTTCAATGCGGTTCCAATTTCAAAAGCAAAGGCGCTGTATGCTCCCCGGTGCATTCCGACAAGTTTACCGTTGACATACACTTCTGTGTTGGCGCCCACACCTTCAAAGCGAAGAAATACACGCTTCCCTTTCAACTCATTGCCAAAGAATTGTGTTTTCCTGTAATAACCAACTCCTTCATAGAAAGCATCAGCTTTTACCTGCATATCTTTAGCGTTCCAGGTATGAGGCAAGTTTACAGTTTCCCAGTCCGCATTCCATTGAGCAGCGACCTTCACCGGGTCCTGTGAAAAAGGCCCGCGTTTGAATAGCCATCCTTCATTGAAAGAGGTCACTTCCCGGGCAGAGAGTGAAAGAATCTGCCCGATAAGCGCTGATAAAATGAGTATATATTTAAACTTCATAGAATCGTTTCTTTATCATTTATGTTAAAGCATCTCGATAAATACTTTTTGTTCCTTTAGCTGCACGAACTTTAAGCTGAATTACATAAGGTTCACCCGGATTCTTTTTAGGAACAGATACGTTATATTCATTGCGGGTTGTCTCAACAACAGTGATATCTTCACCGGTAGTCAGCAAAGTGGCTTTTTCTACTGTAATGCCTTTCGGAGTCTTTACAATCAACCGTTCACTATAAGGCTGATTGAATACTACCATATAAACTTCATCGTTTTTACCACGTGTATAATATCCCCAGTCTTGTTTTTCAAATCCGGCATAATCGCAAGCATAAACAGCTTTTCCGTAACGATTCATCCACTTACCAATCGCTGTAGCCATTGCTTTCTCTTCGGGACGGAAATCACCATCTGCCTGAGGCCCGAAGTTGACAACCATGTTTCCACCCATGGAAACAGCGTGTACAATGCGGTCAATGACTTCAATCGGAGTTTTCACATAGCTCAATGACCAGTCTTTGTGATATCCCCATTGATTTTCGGGTATAGTCATGCAGGCTTCCCAGTCCCACTGTGTAACTTTGAGATCTTTCACCGGATCGGGCAAGCGGCGTTCGTAGCCGGATTCGTAGTCACCCATCAGACGACCATTGCTATCAAAATGTCGCTTTCCTTTGTCATCAGCACGTAAGCGGCTATTGATGGCAACACCCGGAACGAGTTCCTTCAACATTTGTTCTGCATGAGCTGTCCACCAACCATTCTTTTTAACGCTGGCATCCCACGTACCATCAAACCAGAAGTCCTTAACGGTCGGGTAACGTGTTGCCAGTTCTTTCAGTTGATTGTCGGTAAATTCAAGGAAACGGCTGAAGGCGATGCTATCTTCTTTGGATTTTATATCATAACGATAATCCGGATTACTCCAGTCCATCACTGAGAAATAGAAGTGTACATCAATTCCTTCGTCATTATAGGCTTTCACCAACTCGCCCAATATATCACGCTTATATGGGGTATTTGCTACGGTATATTTAGTATACTTACTAGGCCACAGACAGAAGCCTTCATGATGTTTCGTTGTAATCTTGACATACTTAGTACCCATTTCTTTGGCCATCTTTGCCCATTTCTTCGCATCAAATTTCGTAGGGTTCCATTGATCCATCAGTTTCAGCCATTCATCAGCAGGTACTTTTGCCCAGCTTTTCAGCCATTCGGCAGCTCCGCCATATACTTTTCCATTCCACTCTCCCCCGGGGATAGCATACAGTCCCCAGTGGATGAAGGCACCCAAACGATTGTCACGGAACTTCTGCATGGCAGGGTCTTGCCGTTTACCTTCATTCGTAGCTCCATATTTCAAAGGAATTTCCTTCTTTGCTTCTTGAGCAAACGTTACAGAACTGACAGTAATCAATAATAAGAGTAATGTTATTAATCTGCTTTTCATGCGATAAATTATTGTGTTTTTCATACTTATTTTATTGTCTTTGATTCTATGTATTAAAACAGAATGAAAGCATTGCAAAAATAGGAGACCTATATGACATCCATAAACACAAATTTTGCAAAAAGAACATTTCTGCATCCACATGGAAGATTTGGTCACCTATAATGGAAGATTTGGATACATCGCCCTTCTTTTTCTGCACAAATGATGTTATCCAACGTATAGCAACCTATAGGCAGACATTGGGGGGATTAATACCTGGTTTGTCAGGTATTAACAGCTGATATATCAGGTATTAACAACTGAATTGTCGGATATTAATAGCTGATATGCCGGATATTAATACTTGAGAAGTCAGGTAATGAAACAACTACTCCTTCCTACTCCTGACTCCTTGCGGAGCAATCCCGAAGAAGGCTTTAAAGGATTTGCTGAAATAACGGGGAGAAGAAAAGCCGAGCCGAACGGAAATCTCTGTTATATTTAGTTCCGGATGCTCTGTCAGCAAAGACATAGCTTCATCCAGCTTCACTTTCAAGATGAACTCATTCGGAGTCAACCCGGTCATTTGTTTAAACTGCATATATAATTTGCTACGTCCCATACATAATTCTGAAGCAAGCGCAGTAACATCAAAATCAGGGTTCTCAAAATTCTCTCTGACAATATTTACACATTTCGTCAGCAGTTCTTTATCTTTCTCATTAATAGCTTCCGCTACAGGAGATTCCGTAATGACCTTACCCGCATAATGTGCAATCAGACGTTTCTTGTTTTTTATCAAGTTATTGCAACGGGCCACCAATACCTTTATATTAAACGGCTTCGTTATATAATCATCCGCTCCGAACATCAAACCTTCTACAACATATTCCACAGAAGTCTGTGCTGTCAACAGAACGACAGAAATATGAGAAAGTTCTACATTGGTCTTGATTTTATAGCACAAGTCCTTACCTGACATCTCAGGCATAATCACATCACTTACTATCAGATCCGGTTGTATTTGTTGCGCCATCTCCAGTCCTTCGCGTCCATTACACGCAGTATATACATTATACATCGGTAAGAATATATCTTCCAGCATGGACAATAGTTCGGTATTATCATCTACCAAAAGAATCGTAGGCTTATCTTCTTCATCCATATTTTTCTGCGATTCAGGTTCTTTTATCTCTTCCGCCATCAACTGTCCATAAGAAGATACAGAAGCTTCCGGAATAATCAGTGACTCCCGACCTTCCGTCACAGCCATCTCTTCATCACTGAAATGTCGGTTTCCTAAAGGTAGAGACAAGATAAACTTAGTACCCTCACCAACAGTACTTTCTACCTCAATCTTTCCATGATGCATATTCATAATTCCTTTTGCCAACGCCAATCCGATGCCTGTCCCCAAAGTAAAAGAAGAGGAAGAAGAGGCATTATCCGTCTGATAGAACCGGTCGAATATCTTCGAAATATGTTCAACCGGAATCCCAATACCCGTATCACACACTGAAACTACGGCCTGTGAAGCAACTTTCCTTACTTCTACAGTTATATTTCCCTTATTGGATGTATACTTAAAAGCATTCGACAATAAATTAAAAATCACTTTCTGTAACTGTATTGGATCAAACCAGACAGAAATCGTTTCCTCTACAGAATCAAAGCGATATGTGATCTCCTTTTTTTGTGCATATTCATAAAAACACATATAAATCTGACGAGTAAAAGTAACCAAATTCTGTTCTTCAACTCTGAGTTTCAAATAACCCTGCTCCTGTTTGCGAAAATCGAGCAACTCGGAGATCAAATTCCGCATATGCCAGGCGTTTTTATATATACGCTGAATACGATTATAAACGGTTGTGCCCAAATCCATTTGCATCAATACTTCAATTTGCCCCAGAATAAGCGTTAATGGAGTACGAAATTCATGAGAAATATTAGTAAAGAAGCGCAATTTTACTTGATTGAGTTCTTCAATCCTCTCTTTTTCTTTTCGCTCAAACTCCAATGAAGACCTCAGAGCCGCCTGCCGTGTTTTAAAACGAACAAATGCGACCATCAATGCAGTCAGACAAAGGACATAAAACAGATATGCCCATATGGTAGCATAAAAAGGAGCGGAAACATGTATATTCAAGCAGATTGCATCTTTCAAACTCTCCTTATTTTCCATCGAACGAACTTTGAGCGTATAGTCTCCAGGAGGCAGATTGGTGTAAGTAACCGTAGTGCCCGAAGTCTGGGTCCACACCTTATCGAAGCCATCCAGATAATATTCAAACAAACGATTACGGTCACTATTATAATTAAAAGTAGCAAATTCCACTGTTACGTTATTCTGTTGATAGCTTAAAAAGATATCCGACGTTTTCGCCAATATCTCAGTCAGGATGCCGGACTCATCACCAGGAGCTATTTCGTCATTGAAAATAAACAATTTATCAAAATTCAAGAAGCTTTTGACCTGAGATTCATAAAAGGACCGCTCTTGAAACATAGCCAATCCATTGGTACCACTGATATAAATAATCCCATTTTTGCTTCGATATAAAGCGGACCCCAAATTATAAGTCTGACGAAACAAGTGATAAGTCTCTTCTGTAACCTCTTTTTCACGATCAAAGATAGAAAGCCCTTTCCCATGCAAAACAAGCAGACAATTATCCCGGGCAGACTCGCAGATATAATAACAATAATTACTCGGAAGTACTCCATTGGTAGTTCCGTAAGACTTGAAAGTATCCTGTTTCTCCTGATACTTGAATATCCCCGCGCCAATCGTACTAAAATAAATATCTCCTTTATTATCTTCAAAAATATGCACGGTTTTGTATCTTCCTACCGTCAACGTGTCTTTCTCACTATCCGCCATATATTGAGTCACTTTTGAAGAAGATAAATTGACGCACACTATCCCTCCGCCACCAACAGCAAGCCACATACGATGCCGGCTATCGATCAGAAACGTTTCAAAAGCATATTCCCGACTGATCAATTTCTGGACAGACGGATCATCCGTAAGCGGTGAGAATTTCTCGGTCACCGGATCAAAAAACACCGGACCACCTTGTGTCAACATCGCAATGCCATCCTTATACTCCTGAATATCGTTCACAATCTCATGAGGCAACGAAGCAGGGTCACCGGTAACATGATGGAGAGTGTGTCCCTTGTTCGATTTTAAATCCAGAACGAACAATCCTCCTAAATGAGTCCCCGCATACAATCGATTATTCTCCTTTCTATAAAAGATCGACTTGACATTATTACTCCCTAATGTCCCCTGATCTCCTTTATGATACATATATCGGGAGAAAACGCCAGTATCCCCATGATAACAATTCAGCCCTCCACCTTCAGTACAGATCCACACATTTCCTGCACTATCTTCAGTCATTTTACCGACTACCGGAAAGCTGAGACAGTCTTCACGTAAAGGTTCGGCACAATAAAAGCTATGATTATTCTTATCGGGATTGAATACATTCACTCCTCCATAATAAGTCCCGACCCAAATATTACCTTGCATATCTTTATGAAGAGAGAGAATAGAAGTATGGCTTAAAGAATTTGAAGAACTTCCATAACGCGTATAATGACTCCACGTATCAGTAACCGGATCGTAACAATCGATTCCCTTGAACGTACCTACCCAAATATGCTTAAAATCATCTTCCAGCACGCATCGGACCTGATTATCGGATAATTCACCCATTCCCGAATGACTAACATAAGCGGTTGTCTCCCGATTGGGAGAAATACGGTACAAGCCGTTCCAAGCTCCCACCCATATATTTCCGGAACTATCGCCTAAAATACAATTGCCCTTATCAAGGGTAAGTAAAATCTCTTGCCGAAGAGGGTCTTCACGTGATATTGCGACCAAGTATTTTCTGGTAACCACCCATACAGTCTCTTTGTCTACATAGAGTGCTCTCCCCACAAAACCTTTCTGCACACGAGCAAAGAATGTCAGCTCTGTACCCTGTCCCGTATAATAATAAATGCCGTCTGCACAACTCACCCAAAGTGTATCTTTCTTACAAAACAGTCCATACACACCTTTCTGTCGCAAACAAGTGAATTGCTCCGTATAAATATCCAGTTTAATCAGATCGTTTCCCGAACGAATATACATTCTTCCGTTTTTATCTCCACATAATTCGTTAATCTCATTATTAGTCAGTCCATGATTACTTTCCGAAGGCTGGAATACTTTTACATCCTTACCGTTGTATCTATTCAGTCCCTCAGTAGTTCCCAGCCAGACTGCCCCTAACTCATCCTGATAAATTGATGGGATACACACCTGAGATAATCCATCAGATACTCCCAAATGCTTAAAATAATGATTAGTGGCTTCCGCCATCACCATAGATAAAAGACTTAAGAGAAAGGTTATTGTTCTTCGCCACATTTTACACATAATTATATTGCGGGTAGCAAAAATACAAAAAAAACATAATTATTGGTTAAGAATCTCTTTAATTTATACCCTTCCAGCCGAAATGCAGTTTATTCATTTGACGATTCTTGCTAAAATACAGTCCCACAGTATTTTTTCAAGGAAAAATCAATGGTGTTTTTAGGTTAAAACCATATCTTTGCCACAAACTAAAAAGAATAATTGGATGTTAATCACATTTACATTCCGCAAGGATCTCGTTCTGTAAATAATCTGTAAGTCTTCCTCTCATTACAGATTATCCCTTACATTTTCTCCGGCATATTCATGTCAGAGTTGATTTCTATTTTCTAAAAAATAACAACTATTGTAGGCTCAAATGGTTTTATGCATCCTCGTATGCCTCCATTTGACGTACACCTAAAACATTAAAAACAATGAGTAACAATAATACATCTATACATGATTTCGATTTTTCTTTCATATGTAACTACTTCAAGCTGCTGAAACGTCAAGGTCCCGGAAGTCCGGAAGCCACACGCAAAGCTGTAAGTTTCATCAACGAACTGACCGATGATGCTAAGATTGCCGATATCGGCTGCGGCACAGGCGGTCAGACACTGTTTCTGGCTGACTACGTGAAAGGACAGATTACGGGCATAGACCTCTTTCCCGATTTTATCGAAATATTCAATGAGAATGCGGTGAAAGCCAATTGCGCCGACAGAGTAAAAGGAATCACCGGATCAATGGACAATCTCCCGTTTCAGAACGAGGAACTCGACCTGATCTGGTCGGAAGGAGCAATCTACAATATAGGATTCGAACGTGGGATGAACGAATGGAGCAAATACCTGAAAAAAGGCGGTTTTATCGCAGTGAGCGAAGCATCCTGGTTCACTTCGGAACGCCCTGCGGAAATAGAAGACTTCTGGATGGACGCCTATCCGGAAATCAGCGTGATCCCGACATGTATTGACAAGATGGAAAGGGCCGGATATACTCCAACAGCCCATTTCATCCTACCGGAGAACTGCTGGACAGAACATTATTTTGCCCCACAAGATGAAGTACGGGAGACATTCATGAAAGAACACGTGGGAAATAAAACTGCGATGGATTTCATGAAAGGTCAGCAGTACGAACGAAGCCTGTATAGTAAATATAAAGATTACTATGGCTACGTATTCTATATAGGACAAAAAAGATAATCATTATCTGTGCCGGAGAAGTTGGCAAGATAGGACAACTCTCCGGCTCTTATTATTCTTTATTTTGCATTAAAATGGAAACGAAAGAAATAAATAGGCAGGAATATAAATTACGGATCGACAAAGTGACCGAATATATTCATCAAAACATAGACCAACCTCTATCATTGCATAAGATGGCAGGAATCGCGTGCTTTTCTCCTTTCCACTTTCATCGCGTTTTCACGTTTCTGACGGGCGAAACACCGACGGAATATATCAAACGCACCCGGATTGAAAAAGCAGCACTGCTACTACAGAATGACAGGCAACTGTCTGCGACCGAAATTGCCAGTCGCTGTGGTTTCAGCAGTTTATCACTCCTCAGCCGCAACTTTAAGCAACATTTCAATATCACTATCCGTGAATTTCGTTCACAGGAATAAACACCTAAAAAGACATGGAAAATCAGATTCTAATTTTTCGGACCTCCATCACGAAGAGACGCGACATCAAGCTCATCGGAAGTCTCCTGGCAAAGTTCCCGCAAATCACCCGATGGAATGTAGATTTCGAGGACTGGGAGAAGGTATTAAGAATCGAGTGCAGCAATATCACCGCACTCGAGATTTCGGAAACACTCCGGAATAGTCATATCTTTGCTACGGAGCTGGAATAAGCAGTTGTTTCAGTTCCTCCACCCCTTCAGAAGCTCCTTTCCGAAGGACGTGTATCGAACGGGAAGTATGTGTATCCACCGGCTTCGGGTCTATCAGATACACCTCTGCTCCTCTCGGTACATAATGCAGCAAACCTGCCGCAGGATATACATTGAGCGATGTGCCGATGATAACGAATATATCCGCCTTTTCTACATATCGGACAGCTGTCTCAATCTCCGGCACCGCCTCTCCGAACCAGACAATAAAAGGACGCAACTGAGTTCCGTCACCGGCCTTATCTCCCATTTTTACTTCATACTCTTCCGGCTTCAGTTCCTTTATATAATGAGGGTTATACGGGTCTCTGCTGGAGCAGACCTTTGTCAACTCACCATGCAGGTGAATGATATGGCTGCTTCCTGCCCGTTCGTGCAGATTATCCACATTCTGTGTGATAACCGCCACATTGAAATTCTTTTCCAGTTCCGCCAGCAGTTCATGTCCGCGATTCGGCTTCACTTCCAGCAATTGTTTCCTTCGTGCATTATAAAAGTTAATCACCAATGCCGGATCACGCTGGTATCCTTCGGGAGTAGCTACCTGCTCCACAGGATATTTATCCCACAAACCGCCCGCATCGCGAAATGTACTGATTCCACTCTCGGCACTCATGCCCGCACCTGTCAATACTACCAGATTCTTCATAACCGCTCCTCCTTATTATTAAAAGATATACAAATGTAATCAGAATCATTGAATAAAAGAAAACTTCCGCCCGCATAATCTAATCCAAGGTATACAAGAATTTAATACCGTCCATACGAAGACTTCGTGCCGGATATACTAAAATCTATTCGTCTGACTATAGTAATTCTTTCGTCTGACTATAGTCAGACGATAATTCAACTGTAGTCAGACGCAAGTTTAACTATAGTCAGACGAATAAATTCCAGCATAAACGAACTTAAACAGTAAGAACATAAAGATTAAATCTTAGGAATGAAGGAATTAATTCCTTAAAGAAAAGAGACTAACTTTCACGGATATAAGAATTTTTAAATACTAAATGCTAAATCATTCAAATAAAACGTGTACTTTTGCGATTCATAAATTTGCAATTGATTGAAAGCTAAAACCATGAAGGTGATACATTTCAATCGCCAACAAAAAACATTATATGGATAAATTCAGTTACTCTATTGGCCTCGGAATTGGTCAAAACTTATCAAGCATGGGAATCGGAAACCTTGCGGTAGATGATTTCGCACAAGCAATCAAAGACGTATTGGAAGGCAATCAGACGGCTATCAGCCACAATGAAGCCCGCGAAATAGTAAACAAGTATTTCGAAGAACTGGAAACTAAAATGGGTGCCGTTGCTATCGAGCAAGGACAAGCTTTCCTCGAAGAAAACAAAAAAGGACCGGGCGTAGTTGTTCTTCCCAGCGGACTACAATATGAAATCATCAAAGAAGGTACAGGCAAAAAGCCGAAAGCTACCGACCAGGTAAGATGCCACTATGAAGGAACATTGATTGACGGTACACTGTTCGACAGCTCTATCCAACGCGGAGAACCGGCTGTATTCGGTGTCAACCAAGTAATCCCGGGATGGGTGGAAGCTTTGCAACTGATGCCGGAAGGTTCTAAATGGAAACTGTATATTCCGTCAGAACTTGGTTATGGCGCAAGAGGTGCCGGAGAAATGATCCCTCCTCATAGCACACTCATTTTTGAAGTAGAATTACTCGAAGTATTATAAATAAAAAATTTCAAAGCAAAATGAAAAAAGTTAGTATTTTTATGGCAATCGCCGCTGCTGCAAGCCTTGCTTCTTGTACAGCTCAAGCTCCTAAAGCAAATCTGAAATCAGACCTCGATTCACTGTCTTATTCTATCGGTATGGCTCAGACTCAAGGTCTGAAAGGCTATCTGACAGGCCGTCTGGACGTTGATACTGCATATATGGCAGAATTCATCAAAGGTTTGAACGAAGGTGCAAACAAGACCAGCAAGAAAGACATCGCTTACATGGCAGGTCTTCAGATCGGTCAGCAGATCAGCAACCAGATGATGAAAGGTATCAACCAGGAACTGTTCGCTGGTGACTCTACCAAAACGATCAGCAAAGACAACTTCATGGCTGGTTTCATCGCAGGTACACTGGAAAAAGGTGGCGTGATGACTATGGAAGCTGCTCAGGAATATACTCGCACAGCTATGGAAACTATCAAAGCGAAAGCTATGGAAGAAAAATACGCTGACAACAAAGCTGCCGGTGAAAAATTCCTTGCTGAAAACAAAGCTAAAGAAGGTGTGAAAACTACTGAAAGCGGATTGCAGTACAAAGTAATCACTGAAGGTAAAGGTGAAATCCCTGCTGACACTTGCAAAGTGAAAGTGAACTATAAAGGTACTTTGATCGACGGTACAGAATTCGACAGCTCTTACAAACGTAACGAGCCTGCTACTTTCCGTGCCAACCAAGTAATCAAAGGCTGGACAGAAGCTCTGACTATGATGCCTGTAGGTTCTAAATGGGAACTTTACATCCCGCAAGAACTCGCTTACGGTTCAAGAGAATCAGGACAGATCAAACCGTTCTCTACTCTGATTTTCGAAGTTGAACTGGTAGGTATCGAAAAAGATAAGAAATAAGAAAGTATCTTTCTAAATAGAAAAAGGAAAGGGGTGCAAAGTCTTTGCACTCCTTTTTTTTGCTTTTTCCTATTTTTTTTCCCGTAAAAGAAGAATAATTAAAATAAATCTCTATATTTGCTTACTATTTGATAACAACAGGAAATTATAATTTATTATTATGGAAAAAATAGACAACCTCGACAGGCAGATTCTAGAGATTATTTCACAGAATGCCCGCATCCCTTTCAAAGACGTAGCAGCCGAATGCGGAGTGTCACGTGCAGCTATCCATCAACGCGTACAAAGACTGATCGACTTGGGCGTCATCGTAGGCTCAGGCTATCATGTAAACCCGAAATCACTGGGTTACAGAACTTGTACATACGTGGGAATCAAACTGGAAAAAGGTTCTATGTACAAATCAGTGGTGGCCGAGTTACAAAAGATTCCGGAAATTGTGGAATGCCATTTCACTACCGGTCCTTACACCATGCTGACCAAACTCTACGCATGCGACAACGAACACCTGATGGACTTGCTGAATAACAAAATGCAAGAAATACCGGGTGTGGTTGCTACAGAAACACTGATTTCTCTGGAACAGAGTATCAAAAAAGAAATTCCTATCCGCGTAGAAAAATAACAGAATGGAATTCCTGAATGAATATCACCTTGCCGGGTTATTTATCGGAATTTGTACCTTTTTGATTATCGGCCTTTTTCACCCTGTCGTGGTAAAGGCCGAATATTATTGGGGCACCAAATGCTGGTGGATATTCCTGATACTAGGCATTGCAGGTGTCGCAGCATCGCTGAGCATCGACAATGTCATTCTGTCTTCTCTGTTAGGCGTATTTGCCTTCTCTTCGTTCTGGACCATCAAAGAGGTCTTTGAGCAGGAAGATCGGGTGAAAAAAGGCTGGTTCCCCAAGAACCCGAAACGCAAATATAAGTTCTGAGAAGAGAAAGTATTGTAGTTTTTTATTGTTAGGACTTGCATATTTCAATAGAAAATACTACTTTTGTCACCGCATCCAGTAAACGGATACACCGGACTTGTAGCTCAGTTGGTTAGAGCAACAGACTCATAATCTGGAGGTCCCTGGTTCAAGCCCAGGCTGGTCCACTTTAATAATCAAGCACTTACAAAGATTTTGCAGGTGCTTTTTCTTTTGTTGGTGACCTTCAGGTGACCTTTTTGAAGAGAAACTATGTAGTGGTGACCTTTTAAAATTTCATGGAATTGCATAGTTTTTTTATAGATTTTTATTTCATTGCGAACTTTATATAAGAGAACGTGATGCACATTTCCAATTGAAATAGTATTTTCACTAAGTATGTTTGTAAGCCGTTGAAAACGGAGAATAATCCCATTAGTAGGCTAAATTAGAGATTAATTGTTATAAAGTTGATATATAGGAGCTTTATTTTAAGTATTTTCTCCTGTTTATCAATGAAATTTTATACTTTTGTATTCGGATTGGGGTGACCCGTCCAAAGACATATTGCTCGATAGCTTCACAATCACCACCGCAAGTAAAAGAGCAACAACTAATATTGGGACTGCACCTATACGGGCGCAGACATCCCATATTTAGTTGTGGTTTGTGGTGAACCGTGAAGCGTATGGCGATTGTCTGCGCTTTTTTTGTAATCAGCAAAATGGAAGACGTTTATGTTTGAGTGGCTGAAAAAAATATTGGGAATGCAAATGAATACTCCTTCGCCAGAGCAGAAAGACGAAGAAGGTGTTTCTGTGCCTAATTCTACATACGACAGACTTGATGAAAGAGAGAAGACTGCGAAGAATGAAAAGGAAGGTTTAACGCAATCCTCTACTGATTGGTATTCCATAAAGATTCAACCCAAAAGTGTTCGTCAAATATCGAAAATTTTCCATTCAAGAAAATGGGAAGAGTTACCTACTTTAAAGTCGCTGAAAGACGAGAGACTAAAAAGAGAAGCACATGAGTTGAAACTCTTGAAAGAGAAAATTTCAACTTTGCTGGGAGAAGCCGAGAAACGTATTGCACAAGGCAAAGCCATAGAGGCTAAACAATCTCTGCTTTCCCTGCGTGATAAAATGGTAAGGATAAAAGATGCTGCCATAAGACAACGATACACTCAAGCGCAAGATGCTTTGACGAAGTTGGAAGATACGTTGGAACAAAAACGGATTGCCCGATTGGCGGAGGAGCAAAGACGTAAAGAGGAAGAGGCACGCAAGAGAAAAGAGGAGCAGGAACGAATCAAAAGAGAGCAGAAACGTCAGGCAGAAGAACTTCGTGAAAAACGCCAAGCAGAAGCGGACAAACATGCTGCAAAGGCTCTAAAAAAGGAACAGGCAGAGCAAGCCGAAAGGCAGCGGCTGGAAAAATTATCAACTGAAAGAAAAGAAAATTGGAACGATTTTTATCAAGTGCTTGTCAGTAACGGCATTAGTTATTTATATCATTTCACGGACACAAGAAATATTCCCTCAATAAAGAGACATGGCGGTCTGTTCTCATGGTATTATTGCAAGAACAATAATATAAACATCCCATGTCAAGGCGGGGACTACGATTCAAGAGAATTAGACAAGAAATACGGGTTGCAGGATTATGTGCGTTTGAGTTTTTGCGATGACCACCCCATGGCCTATCGCTTGCAACAATCGGGTAGCGATATAATAGTCTTGCGTATCAAGATAGATGTCGCATTATTGAAAGGAACATTGTTCTCTGACATCAATGCGGCTGACAAACTTCATACACATGGAGGTAGCTTGGAAGATTTGAAAAGGGTAAATTTTGCAGCTACAAAAAGGCATTATATTTCAAGAAACGATGAGGACTTCAAACCGCATCAGGCGGAAGTTATGGTAAAGACATTTGTTCCACTAAAATACATTGAAAATATATGATATATGTAGAAAACAGAAAAAGAAAGATAGAACGAATAAAGGAAGAGTATCCCGATGCCGACATCTTGGATATTACCTCCAATTCAGAAACAAGGTATGCCCAAATTTTAAGTCCGTTCTATCCTCACGGAAATATCCCTATTCCTTTTACGGATGGGCTAAAGGCTGCTTGCGTGGAGGCAGTATGGCAAGGGTTGAAAGTGTTTGAAAGTGCGGATGTGGATTTTTCTACATTCAAGAATGATACAATGCAAAACTTGAAACGGACAGTAAGAAAGTTTGGCATCCCCAAAGGGCATCGTAAAGGTGCCTACGGCAAAGAGTTGTTGGGCTATTTTGAGGCAAGGATGCTGATTTATTTGCCTACATACAAATGGGTACTAGATAATGTGCCGGAAGTCCACCATGTCGTGGAAAGGATAAAAGAACGAAATAAAATACGGGATATAGTCTTGTTGGACTATAATACCAACACGGATTTTCGGGATGTTTCAAAGCCTCTGTCTCATGCCGGATTGGTAAAACTATACATTGAAGGAAATTATCCCAAGGGAATAGAAGGTTACACCCCTATGAACGAAGAGGAAATAGAAGCGAAAAGAATCAAGGAGAAAGGGATAAAAAAAGAGTTAAGAAAAAATGCCAAGAAAAAAAAGAATACACAAATTGGCAATATGTTTGACGAATTAAATACAAAGGAATAATATGCAAGAGTATATCGGTTTGATTGTTGCTGTGGCTGTCGTTTTAGTAGTCATTGCATTACAAGTTTCCAATTTCTTAAAAACAAAGAAAAGAATTGTTGAGTTGCGGGACTTATTCAAGGATGTAGATAACCTTTCATTGAAAGAAACATCCATAACTTCTGATATTTTACGAGATAAATTCTCCTTGCAGAAGTTTTTAGCAAGCATTCCTTCAAGAACCGAAGATGAAGAAGGATTCGATGAGGATTCTACCAATTTATCGCTAATAGTATTTCAAAAAGGAGGAATGCCTAAAGGGCGGTTGGGTGTTATTATCCATAGAACCAATGAATACCTATGCAAAAATACAGGAACGAGTGCCGACCTAAGTGTCCTTAGAGATATTAGTGATAACCAAAAAGGCGCATTGGAAGATGAAATTCATAACAGTCTAAATGTGCCTTTGTATTTAGGCTTGGCGGGTACTTTTGTGGGTATCATAACAGGACTAATTGGTGTCGATTTTAGTCAGATTTTTGGTCCTGCAAGTGACTTGAAAGGATTACAGCATCTGTTGTATGGTGTGGTCGCTGCAATGTTCGCAAGTTTGTTGGGTTTGGGATTCACGGTCTATAATAGTGCCATATCATACAAGAATGCCATATCTAAATCCAATGAAGGTACGGAAGAGTACATCAATTTTTTAAGAAGGGAACTGATGCCTTTACTTTCAAATAGCATGGCTTCAAGCTTAAACTCGTTGAAAGGGGTTCTTGGTCATTTTGTAGATAAATTCGGGCGTAATCTCGATGCCTATGCGGATTCTGCCGAGTTGCTAAATGACAACCTCGAAAAACAACATCTTGTTTTGTCGGAGATAAACAAACTGAGTTTGACACAGACAGCAAATAAAATAGCGGAAACATTTATGCAGTTGAAAGATTCTTCTGATTCGTTCAATGTATTCCGCACCTACCAAGAGCAACTTAATTCAACCATTTCAAATGTATCTGGAGTGGTTAATCAAATTCAGACGTTAATCAGTAACTTTAATGAGTTTGCTGCTGGTCTTTCCGTTGTGGTCAGCAATCAAAACAAGACAGCGGAACTCCAGAGAGAGTTTCAAGAAGCTATCACGACTCATTTCCCTACGGGGGGAGAGGCAAGAGATGTCTGGAGAAAAGAATTTGATATGCTTATATCAGAGGGAAAGAATGTTTCTGAAAGCCTGTCCACACAGCTTGCTGCATCAACAGAATATATACAAAACTTCATCGCGAATAATAAGGACTTCTTTGATACATTTGACAAGTTCCATGAAGTGCTTGGTACGATGGTGCAATATACACAAGTTCAAGCAGAATGCTATAAGGATTTGAAGGGCGAAATTTTAAATCTCCGCAAAGATTACAAAGACGCTCAGATAGAGTCAATTGATTTACACAAATCAATGCTGAAAGCCATAGATTCTATGACCAAAGCCCTTAACGAAATCAAGAAATAGCTATGGCAAGGGAAAAGCATAAGGATTCATTTTGGCTCAGTTATTCTGATTTGATGACAAGTTTGTTCTTCATCATGTTGGTTTTGTTTGTTGTGTGTATTTGTAAGATGAAAATGACAAACTCTCAGTTAAATACTGCCTTAAAAGAAGCGAATGCCTCCAATGAGCAACTCCAACAAATTCTTCAATTGGAAACTCAGTTTGAAGAACTAAGCAAATCTTCGGATTTGAAGTATGTTGAAGAAAAGAAAATGTTTGTAGCCAAAGATTTTATCGGTGTAGAGATATTCAATCCTAATAATGATGTGATAAAACCTGAATATATTGAAACTGTAGATAGGGTCGGAAACTCGTTGCAAGAAATCGTAAAACGGTTGCATGAAAAGAATCCTAATCTTAATTTTCAGCTTGTCATAGAAGGAAATGCGGCAATACCATGGCAACAATTAAGGGAAGATTCATATAATGCAGATAATCTTGAAATGTACAAATTGAGTTATCGCCGTGCCTTGGCTTTATACCAAAGGTGGAGAGCAAAAGGATTAAATTTCAGAAACTATAATACAGAGGTTATTATTGCAGGCAGTGGCTTTAATGGAATAAATCGTGATATGAAAGTTGAGGAAAACAATAAGAGGTTTATAATACAGATTATTCCAAAGATTTCAAGACCCACCCAATTTAACTTATGACTCAGTACACAATAAGCAGAAGGCATTCTATGACAATCAGCGCAACTTTCATTGTGAGGGTTGCGTCGATTATTCATAGTAATATGCGATATTATCTACTGAGATTTCTTTGCTCTCTCTTAATCTTCCAGTCATACTTACCCTCTGCCACATCGCCTACCTCTTTGAGTGTATGGCGATGTTTGATTTCATCAAAGGGCTGCTTATGTTCTGCATAGCCACACAGCCAGTCGCCAAGCGCCTTTTGAATTTCTGTCGTTTCGCCATACTTCTGCATCACGCTTTTGATGTCAGCGGCTTCAGACGGAGTGAAGAATGATTTGTACTGTTCTGTTCCGAAATGAACAATCGCATTAATGGCTCGTCTGAACACTTCGCTTGCCTGATAGAGAATATCAGCAATAACATTTAGAATTTTCCGGCTGGTTTCCAAAGCCTCATGCAGCAAACGGATAGTGTTGTCTTTCTTCTTCGTTGCAGTGAGAACCGCCCGACTGATGCGCTGCTGTATGTCCGCCTCCTGTTCTTGAAGCTGCCTGACTGCCTCGTTCCTTTCAATGGTTGATGTGCGACTTTGTGCCAAAGCCCTGTCCCGCTCGGCTTCGGCACTCTGTTTTACTTCGACCAAAGCCTTTGTAAGTTCTTCAACCTTGCTTTTCACGGCATTGGGAAAGGCTTTCTTGATGCGCTTTATTTCGGTTTTCAGTTGGGCGTTTTCCTTTTCGACCGCTGCGAATTTGCCGACCCCGACAAGGCTGCCGACACTGTCAAGTATGCTGTCCATCTTAGCCTTGCGCTCGTCTTTAAGCTGCCTCTCCTTGTCGGCAATCTCGTTATCAAGAGAAAGGCTGTACTGCTCTTTTGCCTTGTTCTCTCCATCAATGGATTTCAGCTCGGCTTCGGCTTTTTCTTTGGCTGCAAGGGCGGCTTCCTTTTCTGCTTTGATCTGTTTCGCTTCCTGCTTCTGTTTGGTGATGATGAAGTCGTTTCGTTCCAAATGCTCCTTGCCTGTCAGCTTCTTTGAGGTACCCCTCTGCATCTCCAAACACTCAGCCAAAACGGTCTGCATTTCGCACATGGCTTTCTCGTTCAGCTTGCAGGACTTGCCTGTTTCGTGGTCCATCCAGTCCCATACGATATGGGCATGAAGATTGGGCTTCCAAGTGGCAATGTCTTCGGGATTGCTGTAATGCCCCTCGTCACGGTGGATGAACACTTGCAGGGATGTGATACCCCAGCGTTCCTTGCACACCTTGCAAAAATGCTTTAACTGTTCCATTGTCGTGTCTTCCTTGATTACCACCACACCCTCTTTAAGCGGAGTGCTACCACGGACAACGGTTACCTTCCCGGTCTTTTTGTTCACCCGTTCACGGTCTTTGGTCTGCATCGCCCGACCTGTTTTTTCCTTGACCATTGCGGCTATCTGATTGTAGCGTTCTTTGAGCGATGTGTTGCCAAATTCAGGTGCTACCCACGCTTCATTTTGCGGCATGAGGTCAGTGCGAATATAGAGCCTTTCCTTGTTGATACGAGCAAGATATTCGGCTTTCCGTCTGTTATGTTCTTCACTGCTGCCTATATTACAAGGTTTGATGTTGATGGATGTCTTCTGTGCCATAAGTTTACTTTATTTGGGTTTCACAATGGGTTATTAGGGCAAAGCCTTAATCGGTGGGTGCAGGGAGAGGGTCACTTCCTGCTCGGGGTTCTCAGGGGTGGAAGCCACTGAGCGGAGTTTCCAAAGAGAGGGTCACTCTTTGGTCGGGTTGCATAGGGTTGACAATCCTTGCCGGGTTCTTAGGGCAGAGCCATAAGCCCCTCGGGAGAGCCCACAACTACGGAAGCGAAGCGTGTAGTTATAGTGGGCTATATCAGGGCAAGCCCTGCCATCCACGCACCAAAGCCTCTGTCACTAACCGCAAAGTAGATTCTTTTTCCCTTATGTTAGTTTGCTCATTAAATATTCGTTAAAATCTTTATATCCATCATACTCACTTGATACACCAGTACATCTATTGCCTAACGCTGTTACTATCTGTTGAGTTCCCATCTGTCCGGCTTTGTCATTATCCAGATGGCAGTATATATCAGAGTAGCCATTAAGGACGAACAAGGCATGTGGAATGTTTACGATGGAGTTGAGTACCACGGCATCGCATTTGCCATAAAGAGTGAGATAGGAAAGGTAGTCGATGAACCCTTCAAATACGTGACACCTCGCTTCATGGTTTATTATGGTGGTTATTGCTTTCGGGGCTATACACCCTTTGAAGTATGGGTTGCGCAGTTCGTAGCCACCAGCATCATTCCTGAATCCAACGGCAAAATAGTTCTTGCCACAACTTTTGTAGTGTATTTCCAAGCACTGAGTTTTAGCTATAACTGAATCAATCCCTCTTGACAAAAGGTAATTCAGTAGAGCAGGATGCGCCAGTTCTTTTACTTCAATATCCTTGAATGAAGTTGTCTCACTGAAATTTACCAATTTGACAGATGGTGCTGGCATGATAACTGAATGGTTCATTCTGTGTAATACGTCTGGAATGTTTTGCGTGTGAAACAGAGCCATTGCCAAATCAATGATGTTGCCTCCCTTGCCCAATCCGAAATCGTACCACAAGTTTTTGTTCAAATCAACTTTGAATGAAGCGGTCTGCTCAGTATGTAGTGGCGACAAGTACCACCACTTATATCCTTTCTTATTTGTAGGCTCATATCCTTTGTCTGCGAGGAAGTCGGATATTTGGATTGTCTTTACTTCTTGTATAGTCATCATACGAGATTGAATTGTTGAAATGTTGAGTTGTTGAGAGAAATGGCTGGTGAAAAGAAAAATAGCTTTCTCTTTTGCCCAGTTATGCCTTTTGTTGAGATGTTGTTGAATTGTATTTATTTGAATATCAAAGATTAATTTGTTATTCTCAACAATTCAACGACTCAACATAAGGTTACATTCCTAAAGAATCTATGAAATCTTTGCTCACCGTATAGAAACGCCCGACCCTGCTGATAGCTGATACTCGTCCCGGTTTGCCATAATCGCACTGGTAAGTGAGATAGGTAAGCGCATTGTGTGCCGGAACAAGCCGCCAGACATCTTTAACCACCTTTCGTATTTGCCATTGCTCCACCTTAACCCCGTTCATTGTCAATAGAGGAATCAAATCTTGGGGAATAAAAGAGAACTTGTCCACATGCTGCGTTTCCATAATATCGCGTATCAGTTCCACCATGTCCAACTCCGTATGATTGCGGTTACACTGAATGATGCGATCAAGAGCCTCAGTTCTAATGAGAGTAGGATTGAACCACATACGTCCTTCTTTGATGGTGGATAGGGGACGATGCTGCAAATGATAAAGGAATGCCGGTATCTGCTCTTTGAGCTTCAGCAAGAAATTGGTGTCATCGCTTTCGAGCGGGCGGATTTTACGTACCCAATAGCGATTTTCTCCCGGATCTATGATAACGGGATAGAGTTCATTATTGGAACAGAGTACGAATTTGGCAAAGAAGTTCACCTCCTGTCTGTCTTTTCCTTTAGCTTCCACTTTGTAAGTTTGGGCAGTGCTGAGATTCTTCAACCTTTCGGAATCTTCCCTGCGGCTCAGTAGCACTTCATCTACCACAATAAGAAGTTTACCAGCCCAGTCTGCATTGAACTGGCTTCTAAAATCTTCATTTGTATTAAAGGTGGCATTGTCCTGAAAGATACTTTTGAGGAAATTCAAGAATGTGGTCTTGCCTGTGTTACGCTCCTCTGATACCAATAGGAGTATGGGTAATTTCTGTGTAGGCAGCGTATAGAGTAATTGCATATAGTCCACTCCTAATTCGTATTGTTCCTCAAAGATGTGATGCAGCAATTTCTCAATATCGGGGAAATCACCTTCTGTCGGAACGTGGTCGATTGGTTCATAGAGATTGTAAAAGCCAGCGATTTCCTTTTGGTAGTTAGTATGGCTCGGCACTGTACAAAAACCATTATACTTTGTGATGGGAGGAATATTGTCTTTGCCGTAATCTTGCCGGATTGTACCAAAGCTCCATTGTATTCGCCGAATGACTGTTGTGCCATCGGCCAATGGCTGCTGCACGACCTTATATATGGTGGTACCTACCCGAATGTATAATTCTTCCATATTGTTTCTCTTGGGATTATACGTTCAATTCACTACAACCGTGACCCTGTACTTTTGATTTCACAAGTGAAACAATCTCCCTTTTTGAGTAAAGGTTACGCCCACCTAACTTGTGAACGATGATAATGCCCTCTTTCTGCATACGCCACAAAGTGGTGTAGGTAATGTGAAGACGTTCACATACTTGGTCGCGCGTATAGTATTCGTCACTCTCTTCTGATGTCAAATCGGATTGGGGTTTCTTTCCTACCAACTCTTCCACCAATTCGGAAACAACCTGCTTGAGGTCATCCTTCTGTAACATGATAAAATTTCCTTGCATAATATGTTGTTTAAATGATTATGCTGCGAAATTACTATGGAACACAAAGAAAGCACCTCGGTAAAAATCGTGTCAATTTCTGCCGAGGTACTTTTAACAGGATAGCGTTTCTTTTTAACTAATCAAGCGTTTATGGTGGAATCAATATACATCAGGGGAAAGCAAAGTGCGTAGTCTTATGCTCATCAATTTCGCTTGTTCCTTTCCTGATTGAATGGCTCTTTCTGACAAACTCAAATTATAATTATAGTCATGCTCATTGATAATAGCATTATAAAGGGCTTCTGCCCAGTCAAAGCCAGATTTGAATCCAAGAGACGGAAACTTCTCCAAAATGGCAGTATGGAAAGTTCGGTAATTATAAGAGTCATTAAGCAAGCCACCATTAGCCAACGCAGCAAAGATATAGGCAAGAACGGAATCTGTACCATTTGTTTCCATCCATTCGGTGAGTATTATCTGTATCTCATTGGCGAGAAGTTCCGCATGAGGTTGTATAAGCATTTCTTCGAGCAGGACACAGGCTTGCTTGCGTCCACGGCGACCTTTGGATTCTTGCAAGGTGGAGCTGACCACTTTTGCCATACCATTTTTACCCATAGACTTCCATGCGCCTTTGGTATAAGCTGCTTTGTCAAGACTGGTAAGCATTAAAGACCTTACGAATTGTCCTCCAAAGCTTTTCATCCAAACGGAGGTGTTCTCATCCATCATTGTTTTAGAAAGTAAATCTGCCACCTTAACAAAACCATCATCAAATATCATCCAGTAGAACGCACTGCACATGAAAGGATTGTTATGCAGTAACTTCTGTTTCGTAGCCTCTTGATTAAATGTAGAATCGAACAAGGTTGTCAGTTTCTCATGGACTTGCTGATGGTTGCTTGCGAATTGGGCTTTATTGTAGCTTTCTGTTCCGGGACAAAGACTTTCAAGCAATTCTACAATGCCTTTAATTCCATTGAGTGATAGCATTTCAGTCAAGTAAGTAATACCTTTAAGAACGAAAGTCATGTCACCTTCGTATGCTTTGGTAAAAAGATTTGTGAATTCTTGATAGTCTTCGGGATGGTTATAGTGCCAGCGGCGCAAACTCAGTAAATTCAATTCCTTGTTGACCGCCTCCTGAGTTTCACGTTTCTTGTCCTCTAAATAGGTATGAATACCATCTTTGATATATTTTGCATCCTTAGATTGCTCAAAGTTGGTCATGGCATTTTCTATTTCCTCAACCCCATTATCCAGTTCCAAATAGCAATACAAACAACAAGCGGACACATTTCCATCTTTTATGGCATTGGCAAATCTGTCAATTATCTTATCGGCATTTTCTTCTTCTGTGGTCATAATCTCCAAGATTATGCTTTGGAGCGTGGCCATTTCATCGTCTATCAGTTCATTGTAGTTATCACACAACGGATTCTTTAAGACTGATTGAATCTTGCCCTTAAAGTCTGAATAGATTTCCCGATTCGTCTCAAGCCATTCCTGCATTTTCGATTGACAGGGATAGTCATCATGGTGAAGTTCCTTTATAGCATCGTCCATATAAATAATGTGCTGATTGGTTAATCCTTAAGACACGCCAACGGAATGACCTTCACTCCATCAAGACGAGTGTAAGCCATGCTTCCACCTGTCATAACAATAAGCAAATCGGGTTCCCGAAGAGGTACTTGTTTTTCTGTTTTGTTGTGCTCCTGTATGAGCCTTTTGAGTTCAAGTAAGTGTTTAGCTCCTTCATCAATTTCGCTACTACCGAGCTTACACTCTATTAAAGCATAACGTCCATCTTCCAGATGCAGTACTATATCCGCTTCCAAATCGTATCGGTCATGGTAGTAAGATACATGGCTGTTTAAATCAATGGTGTACGCCTTTAAATCACGAATACACATCTGCTCAAAGATAAATCCAAACGTCCTAAGCTGCATACTTAATGCCTCTGGAGATAACCCCAAAAGGGCAATCGGTATAGAAGGGTCACAGAAGCATCGTTTTACACTGCTTCTGATAGCGGTCTTGCTTCTTATGGCAGGACACCATGCACTTATGTTCTGGATAACAAATAGTTTTTCCAAAGCCGAAACATAATCATCAAATGTATCTATGTGGCAACTTACTTCGCCAGACGAGGTTACATCATCCAAAAGAGATTTTTTCTTGACCAATGTCGAAACATTCCTAGCGTATGCCCGAAGTATCATGCTGGTCAGTTTGGCATCTCTTTTCTTTCCATCAATGCCGGAAACATCGTCAGAGCAAATGGTTTGAACATAGTTCTTTGCCACAAGTAATTGAGCTTTTGGAGTACGAGCCAACAAGGAAGCCGGCCATCCACCTCGGGATGCAGCAAAGATTAGGTCTTCGACGGTCATCTTAGACATTTTACCATCAATATCATAATCAGGATTGTTGAAAAGTTCTTTCAATGAAACTTCGCCCGTAGATTCTTGCGACTCCCACAAACTCATAGGCAACATACGCAATCGGGCAATACGACCAGCTCCAGAATGATGTATTTGAGATTTGTCAACAGCATTGGAACCAGTGAGTATAAATTGTCCGGGGACTTGGCGATCATCAACAGTTGTTCGTACCGCATCCCACAACATTGGAGCATCTTGCCACTCATCAATAAGACGAGGCGTATCTCCTTTTAACAGAATGGATGGCTTGGTTTTAGCTGTGGCTAAATACTCATCACGCATACTTGGGTCTTGCATTCTCAAGATGCTATTGGCAAGTTGAGATGCCGTAGTGGTTTTACCGCACCATTTGGGACCTTCTATCAATACTGCCCCAAATGCATCCAGTAAATCTTGCAGCAGGGCATCGGCAGTTCTTTTATAATAACTCATATAATATACTTTTCAATGGCAAAGATACACATTTTCTGCAAATTACATTGCTAATTCGTGCTTTTTGTGGTAATTCAATCCATTTTTTTGCGGCGTTTCATTCGGTGTTTTTGCTGTATTTTGTTCCGTATTTTTGCGGTATTTCATTTGGTATTCTTGTGATAAACAGACCGTATTAGTCAGATAGATTAGCTATCAGTTCCATCCGCTCCTCTTCACTCAAACCTTTCAGTATCTCAAGCAAGGCTTTCTTATCTACAACCGGAGTAGCCTCCTTGAGCTTCTCATTGAGTAGATAATGATTATACTCCAGCATTTTTGCAAGAGGATAAGCACCGATATAATTGGAAGTAATGTCACCGCCACCACTATGTCCCATACTGTCGCTTATGTATTTATAAGGTACAACTCCTGAATTATTAAGGTTGGTGGCGAAGCTATGCCTTGCCCAAGTCGGTGATGGCATTTGCTCCATTTCCAACAACTTGGCAACTTTGGCCATGTGTTCACGTATGTATCTATTGTAACGCTGGATAACCCATATTTCTTGCTCGGGCGAAAGAAGTTCATTCATTATGGGGAATACTCGCCTACCGAGTTTAGGAACATTACCGTATCGGTTAAGTATCTCTTGAATTTCAGGGGTAACGGGAAATATCACTTCGCTGGCACTCTCGTTTCGCTCACGAGTCTTGTGCCGAAGAAAGCGCAGTTGTTTGCCATGAGTGGCATAGTATAGTTCATCATAAGTCAGACGGAGAGTATCGGCAAGGTTTTGTCCATCGCCTAAATACATAAAAAGGAATAATCCAAGGTCGCGAAATATGGCATGCTTCTCTCGCCCAAGGAATAACTCGTTTCCGTCCTTGTCTTTTGCCTCGTCAGCTTCCCAGAAGTCATAAAGTTTACGCATGGTAGCCACATCAAGAAACTCATGCTTACGGCTTTGGGCTTTATTGTAGCCTGTGTCTTTGAACATCTCTTTGGTGTCTCCTTTCATCAGACCATTTGAGATACACATATTGATAATGGTTCTCAGGCTACGAAGCGCGATGGCAATAGTGGTGGTACTCAGTTCGTTCTTTTTCATGATTCTCACCCACTTCATGATAAACTCCCTGTTAATATCAGCAAAGGATACGTCTGTTCCCAAGTCTTTTACAAAACGGTTGCGCACATCCTTGCTACAACGAGCTGAACCTGCTTTGCCCTCATTGGTCTTAGATTGGATATATGAATCCCACACCGTAATAATGGTGCTGTCATCATCCTTTCTGCCTTGGAATCTGTCTTGTAGTTTACGAAGAGAGAAGTTGTTTTCTGAAATAAGTTGATTGGCTATAAGCTCCACTCTATCCATCAGATTCTTCATATCGTTTCTCTCTGTCAATTGAATACGACGACCACTTTTCTCATAATCGCAGAGAGCCAACCATTCTTCCATTGTATATGTTTTGCCCAAACGAAGAAAAACTTTCTGCCCGGCATAACATACACGCACGGCAACAGGAAGCGGTTGCGAGTAATCTCCTGCTTTTCGTATGTCAAGAGTCAACGAACCATACACATTGCCATTTGCAGCAGTAAACTTTGCAAGGCATTTTTCACCTCTTGAAGAGGTCTTTAGCTCCTTATTTGCTTTTTGGGTGACCTTAATAGTGTTTTCTTCCTTCATAATGCACTAATTTACAAGTGAGATTTTCTGTGATTTGGTGACCTTCAGGTGACCTTTTCGCACGAAAACTATTGCAAATATAGGGATTCTTCTGCAAACCACAAAATATACTTATTCCTGATTATCAGCGTATTTACACTCTATATGATTGCATGAAATATCGCACAAAAAGACTCATAATCTGGAGGTCCCTGGTTCAAGCCCAGGCTGGTCCACAAAAAAGGTTGTAACACAAGTTGTTACAACCTTTTTTTTATATCCGGTATCGGAACCGAATCTATTGCTTCCTCTAATTTTTGCCCCCTTTCAGAGAATTTATTCCATGCCCAAAGTATATGAGAATATACTAGTTCCCACAAAATTATGATTTTAAAGATACGGAAGAGGTAAATAAAACGGGCATCATTAAAGAAACCCTAGATAGGGACTAACTAAAAAGGCAATAGTATCTCCAATTCCCCTCCCTTCGGGAAGGGATGGCTGAAAGCCGGGGTGGTAGGTAAAACAAGGTTGTATCTATTTTACTATGAATGAAAGAATTGCGTATTCACCTACCACCTCCCCCTGCGGGTACTCCTCCTTCCCGAAGGAGGAGATTTAAGATACTACCGACTTTTTAATCAGCCCAAAAAAATCCCATTTTGAAAACCACTCTTGGCACCAAAATGGGATAACACAAACAAAACAAACAATATTGGAGCGATTTTCACAAACAGCTTCCTTTTCTTAATCTATATTTCATAACACTTATTAGTTCTCTCTAATGTGAAAGTAATATTTCACCGCAAAAATATTATTTCTCCATTACATATAAAAAAGCTATATAATTGTAGTTATAAAAAATAATTTATTTAGATATAAAGATCTATCTAAAACTATTAAGAATAATTTTTAATAATCGATCAACTCTTTATTTATCAGCAATATACAGTAAAAAATCATTTATACTGAAACAAAAAACAATCCATAAAAGCAAACACTGACTTTCGCATTCAAAACGCAAAAGCGAAGCAAACAACCTAAAATATTTCACTTTATAAAATCACAATCCCAGTATCACAAACAGAGTAAACTACTCAACAACTTTCCATTCTGAGATTTAATTTCTATATTTGGGAAATGTCCAACAAGCACTTATATATTTATCTATGACCGATACTATTTCATATCAATACGCTGCTCCGTCTGTCTTACAACGTTCGTCTGATCAGGACGAATTATTTCTGGCAAAATACAGTGAAATAGAAAAGAAAGAAGCTCCCTGTTTCTTTTGGGGGAAGTTGACACAACCTTATATGACGGCACGCTGCCTCATTGCGTTGTCCAACGTAGTACAATCCAGTTTTAATCTGACTCCTGCCCAGCTTTCCATGCTGAAAGACCCGATTGTGACGGCAGGAAATGAACGTTTACGCTTCGAAGGATTTTCGAATTGTGCAGGTGTATATGCCAGAGTCGACGTACTGCCCGACGGACACGACGGAGAGTTCCTGGAGAACGGAACAACGAATGTTGACTTCAATGCCGGTATGATTTCTGCACTGGGAAGCATCAGCAAACAAGAAAAAGTAGTGATGTCAGTCGGACCTAAGGAGGTAGGGCTTTACAATAAAGGTGAAAAAGTAATAGAACGCAAAGTACCGCTGCCCGTAAAATGGATAAAGGGGCTGACCACGGTACAGATTTACCAGTCTGTTGCCGAACGGATGTATTCGTTCAATCGCATACAGACTTTGCAACTCTTTCAGACACTCCCCAAAGGAACCGTGAAATGTGACTATTATTTGGTGATGCGCGGACAAAAACCGGCCTTTTCACCGGTGAAAAGTCTGAATGCCGTTTGTGTCGGAGGGGTACATCGTCTGCGCCTGCTCGAACCCCTGTTGCCGTTTGCCGACGAGCTGAGAGTCTTTGTCCATCCGACAATGCAATCGACCATTTGGCAACTCTATTTCGGTCCGGTTCGTTTCAGCCTTTCCCTGTCGCGGGAATGCTGGCGCGGATTCTCCGGAGAAGGTGCAGCATTGGACGCCCTGCTTGAAGACGTCCCGGAGAAATGGATAGCAGCGATGGATAAATACAGTTACGCCAACCAGCAGTTCAACCCCACTCTTTTCGCTATTGAGGAGCACATTGATCTCGATAAGGTGGATTCTCTGTCTGCACGACTGGCAGCTATGGGGTTACTGGGCTTCGATCTGGATGATAATAGTTTCTTTTATCGTCGCCTGCCCTTTAAGACAGAGCGTATCCTGAGCCTCAATCCGCGTATGATAGCTGCCGAGAAGCTATTGGAAGAAGAGAAAGTGGAAATTATATCAAATGACGGAAATCGGATCGAAGCACGTGTCGCTGGGAGCGGAGGAGTAAGACATACGGTTATTCTGGACAGGGAAGGTGAGAAAGAACGCTGCACCTGTACCTGGTTTAGCGGCAATCAGGGAGAACGGGGAGCCTGCAAACATATTTTGGCAGTAAAGAAACTTGTACAATGGAAGAACTGAAACACGAGTTGGAGAAATTATCCAAAACTTATGTGGATACTCCGGAGAAAGAAGAAAAGATATTGATACCTTTTATCAAAAGGTTGTTAGAACTTTCAGTGAAAGAACGGAGAAAACTCCTGCCCACTATCCGGGAACTGCAATGGATAAAAGGCAAGTTTAGTGAAACTTTTTGCGATCATCACCGGGCACGCTTTCTGGGTGCCGTACAGTTCGTATGTGGCAATAAACGAGAAATGGACCTGGGATACCACATAGACTTCAACTTACTTTGCAAATTGCTTTCTCTTTATACTCCCAGTTGGCTGGCAGAGTATATAAATGATGCGGAAAGTTACTTGAATTTCAATATATCCTACGAACAGCTCATGCAGCTGATAGATATGGGCTATATGCAGGAACTCTCTCCAAAACGTATCGCACAAATATTGCCCGGTTATATCTGTATCAGATCTTCCATTCCTAAAGGGAAAGACACTTTTAACAGCGATTTACTGTTAAAAAGAGAAATCACCCTGAAAGAACACATCTGGTATCTTTTCGAACTGGAATCATCCATTGGTTATCATAACAACCGTGCCCAAACAGCCTATAAAGAAGGGACCACCTCACGGGATGAAAGCTTTAGCGCCGCTTTCTATCGTTTCTCGCTCGACGGACATCTGGACAGAAACCGGCTTCTGCGAGCAACACTTTCCACCTTCAACCGAAGTTTTAAAAAAAACATGGTAAATTGGTTTGCCGGACTCTTTGAAGAATTGCAGCCAAGGGCGGAAGAACTCATATCCCTGCAAGAGGAAATCATGCAAGTGTTCACCTCTCCATACACCAAACCGGTGAATGTGATGTTACAACAACTAAAAAAGATTGCCTCCGAAGGCGGGTTCCACTATCAGGAGTTTATCGAGCGTGCGACTACTCTTTTCTTTTCCAGCCCCAAAAACTCATTGCTCACTATTTATTCCATTTTTGAGCAGATCGTTACCGGGCACCCCGAAATGAAAGAAGCATGTTGCATCCCACTCTGCCAACTATTCCTAAAGAAAGATGAAAGCCTGCAAAAGAAAGCTGCCAGCTTTATATCAAAATACGGAGACGCATCCTCTTCTACATTGCAAGAGACATTGCTATCTTACCAATCCGAGATGTTCCAGAGCGTACAGGATATACTTGTTTCTTTCATGAAGCAGCCTGCGGAAGAAGCCGGCCTTCCCGAAACAACCTTCCAAGAAAAGGTTCGTATTTGTCGGAAAGACAACCGCATCCCGTTTCCTGCCAATAAAGAGGATTTTCTGTTCCAGCTCAGCCGCCTGTTCGACATGAATGAAAGTTGGGAAACAGACACAGCGATTGCCGCCCTCATCGCCTTCCATCCTCAGTTGGATGAAGAAGATTTCAGCCGGATGGAGCCTGTATTCCAACGGGCAGCCAACATCATTATCAATAGTTGGGCGGTATACGAGAACTTTCTTGCCACTTTCCTGCTGGAATATCAACGTTTATGGACACAAAAAGACACTGCCAACCAAGGATTCCTAAGTAAGCTCTTTACCCGCCTGGAAGAAAGACTTAAAGGAATAGACGCAAACAGAGGAGCCTACGACGAACGTGCTTTCAAGCGTCTTGCAGACTGGCAGCCAACTTACAGCAATAGAACCTGTTTTGAACCTATCAAACAATTGTGGCTGGAAGTAATCCGTAAAATCCAAAAAGGCGACTCATTACCTTTACTCTCTACTCCGACACATATCCCGGTATACATCCAGAGCACCGAACTTATACGACGGCTCGCCGTTTATCAGGAAGCGAATGTAAAGCCTTGTTCATGGGACTTTCAGCTGGCCATAGCACGCTGCGCTCTAGAAGACAAGGAAGAAGCCATTGCTGTCGCCCGACAATTATTAAATAATGAATATCTGCATCTTTGTCTCTTTTTATTAGATAAAGAGACGCAGCCCGAACCACCGTACAATCATCCATCTGCCTGGCTTGCAGCCGGACTGGTGAAAGAGCCGGATACAGAATTTGAAGCATTCAAAAACTTCTCCTGCAACACGCTGCCCCACAACTACCTGACAGGAAATTATGGCTGGAAAGAACCGGCACAGAAAGAAAATCAATATGCAGCAGATACACGTCTGCTCCAGCTCGATTTCTACAAGTGGCATGAGTATGCAGAACACAACAGCCACCAGCTTTGGCAAGAACATCTGGTCATCAACAGCAGATACAATATAGGCGATTCCGACTATATGGAACGTCTGTTCAGCTTCTTCCCCAACCAACCGGAACCACTGGTTGCACAAATCATTAACTGCTACATGGATTTCGGTTCACCGCAGGAAGAGAGCAAACGCAGTGTAGCCAATGCTTTACGTATGTTATTGTCTTTTCACTGTCCGCTTCGGGAGATGAGTTTACTGTTGCTGGGCGGAGGCCTGCTTTTTGTTGACAAAACCGTCCGTTCATACGCTGCGGAGCTATGGGTGGAAGGCATCGCTAACAACAGAATAGACAATCACCGGCTAGGAGAAATAGTAGCACGAATTATCAATATGGGCATTGTTCCGCTAAAACGCTTCACCACAGAAGTGTATGAAAGCATATACAAACGAAGCGCCTTTCACAATCAACAACTGGAAGAGTTACTCACTGTATTGATCGGCGGATTGCCCGACAATCCGGTCACCGGACAAAAACAGTTACTCGAACTCTACGCGGAAGTGCTGCGCGTGAACGGCCATTGCGTAACGGACGACAAAGTCCGTGAGCGCCTGGAAATGTGGAAAAAGAATGCTAATCTGAAAAAAGTAGTTACTGCATTAGAAAGGTGATAAGTAATAGGTAATATTGCTTGGTATCAGGTTTTTATCATTTCAGGTGATCTTAATTGATTTAAAGTAGACTAATTTATAAACACGGATATTGTTATCATATATCCTTCAATCAAAATTATAACCATGACTGCACTAGAAACACAGCTTACCGAGATAGTAGAAAAAGAGCAAGGGCAGAAGATCATTCCTTTTCTGCAGAAACTGACACAGGAGGAGCGGAAGAGCCTCATCCCTTGCCTCAGCCGGTTGGAAGAATACTATAATAAGTTTGTCCAGCTGGAAGAAAGGACATATGGTACGCGTGCCACGTCGGGCCAGCATCACATTATTGATCTTGCCGCCCTTGTGATATTTCCCCTCAAGGAATTTCGCAAACACGAATGGGGGATAAACACAGCGCATCTGAACGAGATAGCCGCATGGCATATTCCCACGTGGCTGGACAGTTATTTCGTTGAAGGTGAAGGTAAGGAGTTCGGAGGCTTCTACAATATGGACTATGAGATATTGATGGACTGGATAGAAAGGGGAATTCTCACCGTTTCCCCCTCTCCGCAGACGATAGCAGGTTATCTGGTTAACTATATCCACACTACCCCCGTATTAGAAAAGCGGGATATTACAATCAACGAGCACATCTGGTATTTGTTTGAATACGACTGCGGGCAAAACTGGCACGCCAATCCGGCCAAAGGATATCCTTATTATACATTCCAGCACTTCACCGAGAACGGAAAGTTAGACCGTATGCGTGTACTGAAAGAGTCTTTGCTGGCAATCAACCGGAACTTCAACAAGAACCTGTGCAGCTGGTTTGCCGGTATGTTTACGGCACTCAATCCCAGCGTTGAAGAACAACTGACATTGCAGCCGGAAATGTTTGCCGCACTATCTTCTCCCCATAGCCGTCCAATCAATATCATTCTCGGTCTTCTGAAGAATCTGTGCAGCCATCCACGGTTCCTGACAGATGATTTTCTGGATCAGACCACTGTCCTCTTCGCTTCGGACGTAAAAGCTGTCCATCAAAACATGCTGGGAGTTCTCAGCAAACTGGCGAAAGAGAAAAAAGAATATCATGATGCCATCTGTTGCGCTGCCACACAAGGGTTGATGAGTCGCGACGAATCTACTCAGAACAAGATAGTGAAACTGATTCAAACATTTGGAGAAACAGAGTCGCCCACATTGAAAGAAGCACTCTCTGCTTATGCAGAAACAATGCTGACCAGCACTAAAAAAGAGTTGGCAGCTTATCTGAAAGACAATGTTTCAGATGCTTTATCTACCGATAAAGTCTTGCTGACTACTCTTGACGAGCAGGCAAATGTCGCCTCCTTCGACTATGAACCGATGCCACCCATCCTTCGGGAAGACAACCGGATACAGGAAATTACTTCCATCGAAGACCTGCTATTTCTGGCCAGCCAAATACTAGATTCCAATGAGCTATACCACTTCGACCTTTTCCTGAATGCGTTGATAGAATGGAATGAGCAACTGGAAGCGAAACATATCACCCAATGGACACCTGTTCTTCAACGTGCCTATAAGTTACTTATCAATGGCGGAAGTTCACGCAACGGAATATCGGATTCTATGATGGCAACGTTCCTTATCGACTATGCAAAACTATTAATCAAGCGTTTCCCCATAGAAGCAAAAGAACTGAGCACCCTGCACGAGAAAATGGTGCAGAAAGACGAACTTCAGAAAGGTCAGTGGAGATATCGCAATCTGCAGAAAATAACCATCCGCCAGAAGAGTAATAAAAGAACGGAATTACCTATTCACAAACAATTACTGTGCCGGACATTAGACCTTTTGGAAAGCAACGAGAACCGACTTCCCATGCTATCCACTCCTACGCATATGCCTGCATTTATTGACCCCATAGTTCTAATAAAAAGACTCGGACAATATCAGCAGGCCAATGCCGAGCCGGACGATATGGATATGCAGATAGCCCTGTCAAGGATGGCATTGAATGATTATCCCTCGCAAGACCTTCCGACTGTCCTTCAGGAATTGGAAGGGGAATACCAAAATTTGTTTTCCTTCTTGATGGGAGCAAAAGATGCAGTCCCACAAGCTCCCTTCACCCACCCTTCATGGTGGATGACAGCAGGATTGATCAAATCACCGGAGACGGTTTATACTGAATTCAAAGATTTCTCTTATAGCAAAAGCTCACGCGAATTTCTGACGGGAAACTTCTCATGGTGGACTTTCCAAACCCCTCATTCATATACTGATTATCACAACAAAGTGGTAAACTGGACATCTTCAACCCTTAGTTTCAATGTTCCGGAAGGAGAGAACATCCACATCGTCAACAAAGGAAAGTATGATGAGAGGGTGAGTTATCACTCGTATGATCCGCATCCGCTACTGGTGGAAATGTATTCACAGATAGAACGTTATGACGATATACAAAATGATCTGCCCCGCTTGGTATGGCTGGCTCCCAATACACCGGAACCATTGTTTGTATGGTGCATCCGCTGTGCCATTTATGATCCGATGCTAAATGAAGTGAGAGAAGTTGGTATCACCCAAGCCACCATAGAGGCACTCCACCAATTAAGGCACGAATGGCATGAGACCTCTTATCTGCTGGAAGCCAGTTGTATGCTGGTAGCCGACAAGACTTCCCGTTCTTATGCTGCCGGAATATGGACGGACCGTGTCAGCACAGGATGTATAGACAGTGTACGTATCGGCAGGATACTGGGTTCACACCAGCGTACCGGATGGGGACCTCTGAAAAGACTTACCGACTTGATACAACAGCAAATGATAAACGTCAGCCCACTGCACAACCGGGAACTGGAGCTGCTGCTTACATCACTGATTGCCGAACTTCCGGAACAGCCTGTCAAGGAGCTGAAGAAGCTGCTAGAAATATATTCGGAACTGCTGTCTGTCAATAACAGCAAAGTTACGGATGAACGTATTCTGCAACTACTCGAAATATGGAAGAATACGGCCAATCTAAAAAAAGTAATAGTCAGTATCAACCGCTGAAAATCCGGATAAATCACAGAAGAAGGTGTGCCGGTATTCAGACTATATTTGCATATAGGGTATAGTTACCGTTCATGCAGGGTATAGTAACCTAACATACAGGATATATATGTCCAACGTACAGGGGATATATATCCAATACGCAGGGCATATATGTCCAACACGCAGGATATATAGATCCAACAAACAGCGTAAAAAAGGCTTTTTATTGGTGCTAAATTCAAAAAGAAGTATCTTTGGCACACAAAACCCAAAGGAGTAATGATGATGCTGAAATATAGTTTATTTGTCTTTTGCTTTCTGCTGGCAGGGTATTCCTGCGTATCGGGACATAAGGAGACGAAGACATCTGCAGAGACCGAAACAACGTGCACAGACTCTATGTGCGCAGGACTCGGTGATACAAGCCCCGAAGGTACAGCATCCGACTGTACATCCCTTGCTCATGCGGACTCCATTGATGCAGATTCTATTTATACATCCCCCTCGCAGAAAAATGAATCCGCCAGCACACTGATTCCAAAACATCAGAAAAGCCCGATGGCTCTTTACATGGATTCTCTGGGACTAATAAATATAGCGGAGCTGGACAACAGCATCGCCATCAGCCTAATGTACACAAAAGCGGATAACTTCACCGGAGAAATTCTTTATGACGACCTGTCCGAAGCCTATCTGCATCCTCATGCGGCGTATGCCCTCTTAAAAGCACAAGAAGCACTGAAGGCACTGCATCCATCTTACAGTCTCATTATTTACGACGCCGCACGTCCGATGTCCGTACAGAGAAAAATGTGGGATGTGGTCAAAGGAACTTCCAAATACAGATATGTCTCCAACCCCAACCGTGGAGGCGGACTTCATAATTACGGCCTGGCGGTAGACATCAGCATTCAGGACTCGCTGGGGCGACCGTTGCCTATGGGCACAAAGGTAGATCATCTTGGAGTAGAAGCACACATCACCGAAGAGGGCGAACTGATACGCAACGGAAAAATCACCGAAACAGAACGTCAGAACCGGATATTATTGAGGAAAGTAATGAAAGCCGCCGGATTCCGTGCATTGCCCAGCGAATGGTGGCATTTCAACTTCTGCAGCCGGGAAGAGGCCCGGAAGAAATACAACGTAATACCATAAACGAGTACCACCATATAACACCGAATATAAACAACCTATGATGCAAATCTCCCCCGAAACCCAGCTCTTTATCCGCGAACATCAGACGGATGATGTACGTGCTCTGGCCCTACAAGCCCGGAAATATCCGAATGTAGATATGCCGACCGCCATCACACAGATAGCAGGAAGGCAAGTTGCCGCCGAAAAGATTCCATCATGGAGAGATACGGATGATATATGGTACCCGAAGCACCTGTCACTGGAGCAATGTTCGTCAGAAGTCACCGCCCGCTACAAAGCAACCCTTTTAAAAGGTAACTCCCTGACGGACCTGACCGGAGGATTCGGAATAGACTGCGCTTTCCTTGCTGCCAGATTCAAATCCGCCACTTACGTAGAACGTCAGCAGGAACTCTGCGAGATAGCAGCACACAACTTTCCCATCCTGAACCTAAACCATATCAACGTAAAGAACGAGGACGGAGTGAGTTATCTGCAAGCTATGTCTCCGGTAGACTGCATCTTCCTCGATCCTGCCCGCCGCAACGAGCACGGAGGAAAGACTGTTGCCATCTCAGACTGTGAACCCGATGTAGCCGAACTGGAAGAACTCTTACTGAACAAAGCGGGACAGGTCATGGTCAAACTCTCGCCCATGCTGGACTTGTCATTGGCACTGAAAGAGTTACAACACGTACAGGAAGTCCACATCATATCTGCCAATAATGAATGCAAAGAATTACTACTGATACTCGGACAAGCATCGGTAGAAGAAATATCCATCCATTGCGTAAATCTCCCTACCAAGGGGATACAGGAAGAACAGCATTTCGTATTCACCCGCGAACAGGAGCAGTGCAGCGAATGCAACTATACCAACGTACTGGAAAATTATCTCTATGAGCCGAACGCTTCACTCCTGAAAGCCGGAGCTTTCCGCAGCATCGCCTCCGCATTTCCTGTTAAAAAACTGCATCCTAACAGTCATCTTTATACTTCTGATGTGTTGGTCGAGAGCTTTCCCGGCAGGGCTTTCCACATCATTAGTCAGTGCAGCCTTAATAAAAAAGAACTAAAAGAAAGTCTCGGAGACTTGAAAAAAGCAAATATCACAGTACGTAACTTTCCGGCTACGGTTGCCGAACTCCGTAAACGAATCAAATTGTCGGAAGGTGGAGACACTTATCTGTTTGCCAGCACCTTAAACAACGGGCAAAAAGTACTGATCCGCTGTGAGAAAGCCTGAGTCTGTAATAGCATTACAACACAGCCCCTTCCTGCACCATTACATCAGTATATGAAATAGGAACGATAAAAAAGGATAAGGATCACTCAGCTGTCCTTAAAATCCCAGACTGAATTTCCCGAAAAATAAATGAGAGTGTCAAAAGTCAATAGTAACGAAACTGGGGCTGACAAAAAAGTCGGCAGTATCTTAAATCTCCTCCTTCGGGAAGGAGGAGTACCCGCAGGGGGAGGTGGTAGGTGAATACACAAGCTATTGCTACTGACTTTTGACACCCCCATTAATGAGTAATATTATTACCGAAGTGTTACACTCAATTTATTCCCCGAAGGTATATCCGAACTATTGCCATACATGATTTCATATTTTCCGGGCATAATACGCATAGTATTTGTAGTCGGATCAAAGAACTCAAATGTAGTTGGCAAAAGATCAATAGATACAACACAAGTCTCTCCCGCCTTCAGCGGTACCCGACGGAAAGCGCGCAAACTCTTTATCGGTCCTTCCGTATCATCTACTTTGCGGACATACACCTGAATAACTTCAGCTCCATCATACTTCCCTGTATTCTTCACATTGACTTTAAAATTCAAACCCTGTCCGGCAGATATAGTTTTCTTATTTAAGCGTCCTTTGGAAATATCAAAAGTAGTATAACTCAATCCGTATCCAAAAGGAAACAAAGGAACTTCCGTCATATATCTATAGGTACGGTTCTTCATACTGTAATCTTCAAAATCCGGCAACTGGTCCGTATTTTTATAAAAAGTAACGGGCAGCTTTCCACTCGGATTAAAATCTCCGAACAGAACGTCCGCCACAGCCAGTCCGCCAGCCTGCCCGGGATACCATGCCTGCAAGATAGCATCACAAGACTCCATCTCAGGAACCAATGCGACCGCCGAACCAGAGCAGTTTACAAAAACCACCTTCTTACCCGCTTTCTTCAATGCTTTCAGGATATCACGCTGCACTTGCGGTAGTTCAATTGAAGTACGGTCGCCGCCAGCAAAACCGGGACTGTTAACGGAGTACATTTCTTCGCCTTCCAAACTCGGCGAAATGCCACCTGCGAAAATAACAATATCCGCTTCTTTGACTCTATCGACAACCATCTCAGGTGAAATATGACGATAAACACCCAAATCAAACCTAAGCAACGCTTCCGCACCTGCCTGCATATATTCTATTCTGATCTTATAATCTGTCCCCGCAATTGCTTTCAACGTATATTCCCTTTTAGCACTGGCATGTTCTCCCCAATAATCAATCACCTTTTCCCCGTTCACATATACCCGATAGCCATCATCTCCTTCAATCAGCAACTCATAAGCTCCACTCTCTTTCGGACGAAAAGTTCCTTCATAAACAGCAGTAAAATTATATAAGCCCACACCTGTGGCAAAGACTGTATTCCCACCATTACTCAGATTAATCGGAGAAGTAATCTGACTTGTAGCCGCGACATCACCACTCAAATTCATATTATTCCAGTAGGTAGCCGTCAGACCGGGACGCCCATTGTTGGAGATCTCATTAAAATAAGATTCAAAAATCCGATTATCCAGTAACTCACATCCTTTCTCAAAAGGTACATCGCCTATCTTGCAGCGAATCCCTTCCAAAATAGTATATGTATGTGAGGGTACACCTTCATAGTTTCCCCATTGCATCACCGAATCAACCGCATTCGGTCCCATCACTGCGATACGTGCCCCTGTTTTTGCCAACGGAAGCACGCCATTATTGCAAAGCAATACCATAGATTTACGTGCCAGATCCAACGCCATCTGTTTGTGCAAATCACAATCCACAGTATCTATACTAATTCTGCTCCAGGGAACGATAGAATCCGGATCCATCTCGCCCAAAGCAAAACGGGCTTTCAACAAACGACGCAAACTTGTGTCTATACGTTCTTCTGTGATTAATCCCTGCTTTACTGCTTCCTCCAAATGCGAATATATCGAACCACATTCAAGATCAGTTCCATTGATCACAGCAGAAGCACTGGCATCGGCAGCATCTTTATGTGTCTCATGGCGGCCTTTCACAAAAAAATCATCAATAGCACCGCAATCACTTACAACCAAATGTTTATAGCCCCATTCATCCCTCAATATTTGCGTTAACAACCGGTTGCTATCACAACAGGGCTCTCCTTCCAGGCGTTGATAAGCGCACATCACTTCCTTCACGTCTGCCTCTTGCACCAAAGCCTTGAAAGCCGGAAGGTAAGTCTCCCATAGATCACGGGGAGAGAGGTCTTCTACATCAAAAGAGTGACGTTTCGCCTCAGGACCACTATGCACTGCATAATGCTTGACACACGCATGAGCCTTGTCATATTCGGCATCTGCCGGCCCCTGCATTCCCTTTACTACAGCTACTCCCATACGGGTAGTCAGATAAGGGTCTTCGCCGAAAGTCTCCTGTCCCCTCCCCCAACGCGGATCACGGAAAATATTCACATTCGGATTCCAAAAAGTAAGCCCTTCGTTTCCATATCCATAGCGATTACTGCGATGGGCATCGTGGAATTTAGCACGTCCTTCATCACTAACGGCAACATACACTCTTTCAATTGCTTCATCATCAAAGGTAGATGCCATACCCATAGTTATCGGAAACACTGTAGCCAGTCCATTACGGGCAACACCATGCAAAGCCTCACTCCACCAATTATAGGGAGCTACTCCTAACCGTTCTACCGCAAAAGAAGAATTTTTCATTAATCCTATTTTCTCTTTCAAAGTTAATCTCCCTAATAAGTCTTCCGCACGCTCTTCGGGAGTAAGTTTCGGATTCTTATAAGGTTCATTCTGCGCGAAGCTGCCCATCGACGCAACGATACTCAAACTTAAAGTTAACAGTACTTTTTTCATTTTGTCCAAATTAATTAAAGCTTTATTTATTATGTTACCTTGCAATTTCACATCGGAAAACTACATTCTAATCATTGTTTTCAAATACAATAACTATGATCGGGGAATGCTGTCTGATTTATCTGTTCAAATGGAAACGCCTAACTTGAAACAGCGATGAATGATAAATGTAGTGCAAAAAAAGCTGCCATACCAAACTTTTTTCCAACTATTTTTATTACTAAATAATTTTTGCGAATCAAAGCTTATTACTATCAGCCTCCAAACCTGATTATAGCCAAAAGTACATGAGTTTCTATTACATCATTAATAATCTGACTACTTCAGAAAGTCTATCTGAAAAGAAAAGAGGCTATTGAAAATACAGATAAAGTAACAGCCTGCTAAAAACAGCAAGAAAGAAGATAAGTATATTCCGACACTATATAAATAATGAGAAAGAAGGAATGTCTTATTTTTATAACTAAAATGAAAGAAGCGACAATAGAATCTCCCAGCCTCGCTTCACCTTATCTTTCAAGAATTTCAAGGCCTTACCCATATGTATTTCTACAGTCTTCTGACTAATACCAAGCCTCTCGGCTATCTCCTTGTAACTCAGGCTTTCTTCACGGCTCAACAAGAAACACTTTCTTTGTTGTTCAGGAAGTGAATTGATTAACCGATCAATGAATATTTTTAGTTGAGAAGCGCAATAATCTTCCTCCACAGTAGTGGAGTTATAATAACCTTCGTTTCCATAGGCTACCAAAACAGAGGTTTTGAAAAGATTCTCATTTACTCTCTTCTTATTTTTATTAAATACGATGTTTCGGGTAACAATAAAGAGAAAACCTTTGATATTTTCATCTTCCTTCAGTAAATGCCTTGATTCCCACAACTTCACAAACACATCCTGAACAATTTCCTCTGCATCAGCAATTGTAGCGATGTACAATCGGCTAAAGTCATAAACCTGACTCCAATACTCGTTATACAAATCTATAAACGCTTGATGATCACCGCCCTTAATAGCCAATACTCTTTCTCTTTCGTTCATATTTGTGCAAATATTAGTGACAACAAAGCTATACATTATTTAAAAGATACAAAAATAAAACACATTTTTTTTATATCCGATAGGGGTAAATGTAATATGGGGAGTATTTAGTATGTAACCGAAGTCAATAACGATCATTATCACTAATATACAAAGACGTGAATTCAATAGAACTCATTAATATTATAAAAAAGATGTTAGCCGACAGACTGACAACTTCCGAAAGGGAACAGCTTCTCAATGAGAAGCCTATGGTTAACTTTCAGTCTCAACAATGGGATAAAGCTCCTAAAGCTCATATACAAGATCATGTTCCCCCGCACACCATACTCAATAAGATTATGGTCAGATGCCGGAACGAAAAACAGCCTTTAGAGAGAAACAAGAAATACTATCGTATCGGATATTCCATCGCTGCCACTGTTGCCATCTTCATTATCGGCTTTTGGATTGCCAACAATATTTCATCATCCGACATTAATATCAGTGCTCCAATGAATGATAAGCTGGCAGTCATGCTGCCGGACAGTTCGGAAGTATGGCTCAACGCAGCTTCTCAAATTCGCTATCACAAGTCATTTCTGAACAACAGAGAAATCTTCCTGGAAAAAGGAGAAGCTTTCTTTAAAGTGAAAAAAGCTCAGGGAGCACCCTTCAGGGTTTATTTCCGGGAATCGCGTATTGAAGTGACCGGAACGGAATTCAACATCAAAGCCGGGCACATGGAATCGGAAATTACCTTATTCACCGGCTCCATCAAATTCCAGGCAGAGGAAGGACAGCGAGAACTGCCGATGCAACCGAACGAACGAATCGTATACAATACCCAGGCCAAATCAGTTGTACGCACGAATATAGATATCAACGAGTATGACTGGCGCTCAAGTAAATATCGCTTTACCAACAAGCCATTACAGGAATTCATCGATTTTATCAACCGTTCATACCATGTAAACATCATAATTAAAGAAGAAAAGCTCAAAGAGCTGAAGTTTAACGGAACTATACGTAAAGACGAGCCGCTTACCAATATCATCGAAAAGATATGTATCAGCCTCGATTTAAAAGAAAAACAAGAAAATAACAACATCATATTATATTAATACATAAGAATCAATTATCAATATATTCACTATTAACCTTTTAGAAACATGAAAAACATGCATTTTAGTAACAGCATACTCAGATATGCCGTTCTATTGATTTGCTTCCTTCCAATGGCTCTCTACGCTCATGGCGCACAAGGAAAGAGAATCATTCTCAAGGGTCAGTCTATCACCATGCAACAGGCTATTCAGCTGATTGAAGAAAATAGCCAGTACACTTTCTTCTTCAAGTCCGGTGTTATCGCCAATGACGAGAAAAAGGACTACGATTGCGAAGGAGACATTAATGAGATTTTAAGAAAAGTATTCAGTAACAGCGGAATCGACTATGTCATCAAGAACAATGAGATTATCTTGAAAAGCGCGAAAGCAGAGGCTGTTCAGCAAAAGAGTCAGGGACCGAAAAAGTCGGAAATCGTAGGTGTGGTAGTCGACGCCAACACAGGTGAATCCATCATCGGTGCTTCCGTACAAATCAAAGGGGCTGCTACAGGAGTAATCACCAACATTGACGGAAAGTTCACGATTATGGCTGCTCCTTCGGATGTTATTCTCATTTCTTATGTAGGATACACTCCCAAAGAAATCAAGATCGGTTCACGCAAAGTGTTATCCATCGATTTGAATGAAGATGCCAAGCAGTTGGAAGAAGTAGTCATCACAGCTTATGGTACAGGACAAAAGAAAGCCAGTATGGTAGGCTCCGTTGAATCTATTAAACCGGCTGAATTAAAGGTACCTTCTACCAATCTGTCTACTGCATTTGCCGGACGTCTGGCAGGTGTTATTGCCGTCCAGAAAAGTGGTCAGCCGGGAGCTGATGGCGCCAACTTTTGGATTCGCGGTGTTTCGACCATGAACGGAGTCACCGATCCACTAATTATTCTGGATGGTGTACAGGTAAGTTCAAGTGACTTGAATAATCTTGATCCTGAAATTATCGATAGCTTCTCTATCCTGAAAGATGCTACCGCAACAGCGATGTACGGTACCCGTGGTGCCAACGGTGTGATGATTGTAACCACCAAATCGGGTATGAATCTGGATAAGCCGATCATCAACTTCCGCATGGAAGCACAGATGTCTCAACCGACCAGCACTCCTAAATTCGTAGACGGTGCTACTTATATGGAACTTTTCAACGAGGCCGTAAACAATGACAATAGCGGTGACGTGCTTTACAGTCAGGATAGAATTGACGGAACACGTGCCGGATTGAACCCTTATATCTATCCGAACGTAAACTGGTATGACGAACTATTCAAAGACGCTTCTTACAGCGAAAAGTTCAACTTTAACATCCGTGGCGGTGGTAAACGTGTAGACTACTTCTCCAGTATCTCTGTCAACCACGAATCCGGTATGTTGAAAAATCGTTCAAAGGATTTCTTTTCCTATAATAATAACATTGAAATCATGCGCTATAACTTCCAGAATAACATCAATGCCAAATTGAGCAATTCTTCTAAGTTATCCTTGCGCCTGAACGTACAATTGCGTGACATGACTACTCCTAACCAGGGAGTAGGAGCCATCTTTAACAATGCCATGAATACATCACCTGTTGAATTTCCAGTATATTTCCCGGATGACGGTGAAACACCTTATATAAAATGGGGAGCTACAGAACGTGTCAACGCCGACTATCAGACCAACCCGGTGGCTCAGGCTGCTACAGGCTACAACAAAGGATTCCAAAGCACAGTCATTGCAGCACTGGAATTTAACCAGAAGTTGGATTTCATCACCGAAGGTCTGAGTTTCAAAGCACTGGCTTCATTCAAGAACTGGTCGAGTTCCGAGAACAAACGTGAAGGGAAGTGGAACAAATTCGCACTGACCGGATACGAAGACGATGGCAATGGTGGCTACACCTACACAACAAGCCGTATTGGAGACGAATATACGACAAACCTGACCGCAAAGAATACAAATTCCGGCGACCGCCGTTTCTATTTGGAAGGAATGGTCAATTACAGCCGTACATTCGGTGAACATGACGTCAATGCGATGCTAATCTATAGCCAGGACGAACTTGTAAACAACACACCGGGCGATGGGAACTTTATCGGTTCATTGCCTCAACGCAAACAAGGTCTTGCAGCACGCGCCTCCTACGCTTATGCCGGAAAGTATATGGCTGAAGTGAACGTAGGATACAATGGATCGGAGAATTTTGCCAAAGGACACCGTTTCGGTCTGTTCCCCTCCATTGCCGCAGGTTATAACATCAGTGAAGAATCTTTCTTCAAACCTTTGAAAAACGTTGTTTCTAAATTGAAGCTACGCGGTTCGTGGGGTCTGGTAGGTAACGACCAGATTAATGGCAGCCGTTTTATCTACATGTCTCAAATTGACCTGGGCGGCAAAGGATTTACAACAGGTGTCAATCAGAATGTAACCTACAATGGTCCCGTTTATCAACGCTATGCCAATGAAGATATTACATGGGAGGTAGGAGAAAAGATTAATTTTGGAGTCGATTTACAATTGTTCCACTCTTTAGACCTTACTTTTGATATCTTTCGCGAAAATCGTCGCGACATCTTCCAGGAGAAAGGGACCACTCCGACATATATGGGTACAGCTACCACTAAAGTATACGGCAACCTGGCAGCTATGCGCAATCAGGGATTTGAATTAGCAGCCAGCTATAACAAGCAGTTCAACAAAAACTGGTTCGTCAGCTTCAAAGGAACTTTCACATATGCGCATAATGAAATCACCCAATATGATGAATCACCGAAATATCCATGGCAGTCAAAAATCGGAGTCAGTGCCAATAAGAATGCCATTTATATTGCCGACGGACTCTTCATTGATGCAGCAGATATTGCCAACCACCAACAACAATTGGGAGCGGCAGTGATTCCAGGAGATATCAAATATATCAATATTTCAAGAGACTGGTACGGATATGATGATAACCTGACAGATACAGACGACTGGGTATGGGCAAAACATCCCGGCGTACCGGAGATTGTATATGGCTTCGGTCCCTCTATTAAATGGAAGAATCTGGATTTCTCCTTCTTCTTCCAGGGAATAGCCAGAACCTCCTTCATGGTAAAAGATTTCCATCCCTTTGGTGACAGTATGCTGCGCAACGTACTTTCATGGGTGGCAGACGAACGCTGGAGTCCCGACAATCAAAACACCAATGCGACTTACCCGCGCTTGTCACGCAAAACCAATAACAATAACAACAAGTTGTCCAGCTATTGGGAGCGTAACGGTGCCTTCCTGAAATTAAAGAATGCTGAGATCGGATATACCTATAAGAATATGCGTTTATACATCAGCGGTTCTAATCTGATGACCTTTGCTCCGTTCGATCTGTGGGATCCTGAACAGGGTGGTGGCAGTGGTCTTTCATATCCGACCCAGCGCGTATTCAACATTGGATTCCAAATGACTATTAACAACAAATAATACCTTAAAGATATGAAAAAGAATACACTATATCTATTTATCCTCTTATTGATTACAGGGCTGAATACTTCCTGTAACTATCTGGATATCGTTCCCGACGAAACAGCCACGGAAAAGGATGCCTTTGCCAATCCCCGTGCTGCACTGCGATATTTATATTCCTGCTACGGATATCTGCCTCAGTCAAACATGGTTCAGTCATGTATGGACTTTACCGGTGACGAAACGATCAGCCCGTTTGCCGAAAGTTACGTAAAATTCGCTGAAGGTTCTTATGACTCAAGCAATACAATTATCAGTTATTGGAATACACTGTTTCAGGGAATACGTCAATGCTATTTGTTGAAAGAAAATATCCACTCCGTTCCTAAGATCAGCCAGGAGGAAGTCGATCTTTACACGGCAGAAGCCGACTTCCTGATCGCCTATTTCCACCTCCTTCTGATCAAATGCTACGGACCGAGTATTTTGGTGAAAGAACTTCCGGCACTTGACACTCCCGCGAATAATATGCTCGGACGTCGTCCGTACGATGAATGTATCGACTGGGTTGCCGACTTACTTGACGATGCAGCCACCAGACTTCCTGCCACACGCAATAGCTCGGATTATGGACGTGCCACAAGTGTCATTGCCAAAAGCTTAAAAGCACGTATGTTGCTTTATGCCGCTTCACCATTATTCAACGGAAATCCTGACTATGCAGACTTTAAGAACCCAGACGGCGAACAACTCATGCCAACCACTTATTCGGAAGAAAAATACAAACGTGCAGCAGATGCAACATGGGATGCTATTCAGGCTGCATTAGGAGCCGGTCACGAGCTCTATAAAGCCAATACTACAAGTAATGCTTATCCGGAACCGACCAACCTGACAGAACGCACACTTCGTATGACCTTTATGGATAGCGAGAATTTCAAAGAAGTCATCTTCCCCGAAACCCGTAAAGCAGGTGCTTATGGTATCCAACGCAAATCCATACCTTTCTTCCCCCGTGGTTCGTGGAATGGTATAGCCCCCACTATTACCATGCTCGACCGCTTCTACACAGTCAATGGATTACCGATTGATGAAGACCCGGCATTCAATACAAACAACAAACTGGATATCGTAACCATCCCTGAAGGCACTACCTATGCCGAACCGGGAAAAAGAACATTATACATGAACATGAACCGCGAACCCCGATTCTATGCGTGGATTGCTTTTGAGAACGGTTATTATGAATGTCGTACAGACGATAAAAGATATGCTTATCACAAATTCTGGGGTGCTGAGCGTTCTGAAGGAGACAAGTGGTTGACCGGATTTCTGGCAACAGAAAACTGCGGTGTCAGAGCCGATGATGGAAAGATTGTCACTGCGGCACGATCTCAAAACTACTCCAAAACAGGATACCTGAACAAAAAAGGTGTACACCCAGGGATACAGGCTACCGTTGGTACCCCCGGACCAACGGTAGAATATCCGTGGCCTGTGATACGTCTTGCCGAACTTTACCTGAACTATGCCGAAGCCTGTGTAGGATACGGTAAAGAAGGCTATCCCGAAAAAGGAATGGCTTATCTGGACAAAGTACGCGAACGCGCCGGACTCAAATCAGTACTGGAAAGCTGGGCAAATGCCAAAGTTCCTTTGACAAGCTATGACAGTCAATGCGGTCCCGACGGCAGAGTGATGAAAATCGTCAGACAAGAACGCATGATCGAGCTTTATCAGGAAAATCACAACTTTTGGGATATCCGCCGCTGGAAGATGGCAGATACTTACTTCAATGTCAAAGTACGTGGTCTGAACATTCTTGCCGAGACACTGGAAGACTTTGCCAAGATTGTGGAGATACAGGACAAGCGCACATTCGACGCCCCCCGCCAGTATCTGATGCCTATTCCGGCAGGTGAAGTAAGCAAGAACCCGAACATGGTGCAGAATCCGGGCTACTAATCAATGACGAATAACAATTATTAAAAACAATCTGATTATGAAAAAGATACTTATGACGATATGTCTTATCGGAGGATTAGCCATGCTCTGGTCTTGCAGCGATGACAAAGATTCCTATCCGGTACCCAGCGACATCGAAAATCTGAAAGCGACTCCCGCTCCGGGACAGATTACCCTAAGCTGGACCAACCCTGCCGATGAAAACTTATATTATGTACAGATAGAATATACCATCGGAGCCACAGGAAAGTCATACAGAAAACAAGTCAGTCAATATGCCAATGAATTGGTAATAGACAATCTGCTCCAAAAGTACGGTGAAATCAACTTCACCGTACAAGCCTTCAATCGTGGCAACACCGCAGGCACCATCCATCAGATAACTGCACAAGCAGAAAAGGCAAGTCCAACGTTTGGCACTCCCGTAAAGATAGATCTGGACTATAAGAAAATATGGACGAATGCTCCATTTCCTACCCGTCCGATCAAAGACCTGGTAGACGGAAATATAGCAACCTTCTTCCACTCGTGGTGGAGCTCACTAGTGGAAATGCCACATTATCTGGTAGTAGATTTAGGCGAAGAAGTCAGTGCTATTAAATTCCGTTCGACCAATACCAACCGTGCGAACGATAGTTCATGGAAAACGATCAACCTATATACAAGTGATAGTTATAATCCAGCAGAATGGTTTGATGGCGTCGAGAAAATTGATGGCAACACAGTGGATATCTCACAGGCAGGCACCCACAAGGAAACTACCTTAACGGGACTTCCCGACGGAGTGAGCGAAGTGTACAACTCAGAGGTAATTCCGCTGTCAAAACCTTCCCGCTATCTTTGGTTCGAAGTGACAGAGACCACGAAGGGCACTCCTTATTTTGCTTTAGGAGAACTGGAAATCTATCAATGTTCAATGGTCGTACTCGAATAAAAAAAAGAATGAAGAAATATACACTGCTTTTCTTTCTATTATCGTTGCTGCCATGCCTGTCTACGGCATGCTCTGACGATGACGGCTCTTCAACCCCCAATTTAACCGTTGGAAAAGAGACAGTTGATTTCAAGAGTGAGTCCGGTAGCCAGAATGTAGCTGTCACTACCAATGTGGATACCTGGACTGTCAAATCAGATAAAAATTGGTGCCACCCGTCAGCAGACGGGAAGGCACTGAAAATATCTGTAGACGAAAGCGACGAACGGTACGTGCGCAAAGCAACCGTTACCGTGATAGCTGCCGACCAGACAAAGACAATTACAGTACGCCAGTTGGGATACGAAGCAGCCATTCTGGTTGACCAGCCCAGCTTCGAGGTAGGTGTTATCGGTGGAGAAATCCAGTTTGACGTGACGACAAATGTAGAAGTAGCCATCACTTTGCCGGAATGGATTACCGCAAAACCTGCCAGCCGTGCACCGGCCACAGTCACCATCCCCCATACATATATGGTGAAAGCGACCGGACTTGACAGTCAGCGTCATGGCAACATTGAAATAACGGAAGTATTACCGGCTATCGATCCCGATACGGAACAGGCAGAACCTGTAAGCGCATCCGTATTTGTTACCCAGAAAGGACTCAACGAATTTGCCGAAGGCAACGGAGAAGACGTAAAAGGTGACATCAAGATCAAAATAGTAAGCGGAACGGCTTCTTCTTTTCAATCCGGCAGCAACATCGAAAAATCTTTTGACGGAGATTATTCGACACTTTATCATTCCAGTTGGAGTAATGGTGCAGGCAACTATTTCCCCATCACATTAACCTATAATTTTGAAACAGTCACAGATGTCGATTATTTGATATATCATCCGCGCAACAACGGAAATAATGGTAGATTCATAGAAACAGAAATACAATATTCAGCAGACGGTCACACATTCACAAAACTTATTGATAAGGATTTTCAAGGTTCGGCTACGGCAAGTAAAATAACATTTGACCAAACGATACAGGCAAAGTCTTTCCGTTTCATCGTAAAAAGCGGTTCCGGTGACGGACAAGGATTTGCTTCATGCGCCGAGATGGAGTTCTTTGCAAAGAATCCCGTGAACTTTGATTATTCGACTCTCTTCACAGATGCAAGTTGCAGTGAACTGAAAACCGGTATTACGGAAGATGACATAGCGCAGTGCGAATACCCGTTCTTTAAAAATATAGCCTACTATATGATTAAAGGCAAGTATCCCGCAGAATTCCGTATCAGCGAGTTCAAGGCATACCCCAATCCGGATATCCAGTCGGAAACCCACAAGACCAACCCTTACAGCCAGTTGGACAATCCGACCGGAATATCGGTCAAGGCAGGTGAAAACCTGATTGTACTGGTGGGAGACACACACGGATATGACATCGGACTGCGGGTACAGAATCTGGATGCACCTGAGAATGACGGTTTTGGCGGAGTGACCTACTTACTGAATCAGGGAATCAACAAGCTTACTATCAGCGAACAAGGACTGGTGTACGTGATGTATGTCACAAAAACGCTGGACGATCCGGCAGCGGCCCCTGTCAAAATCCATTTTGCATCGGGAAAAGTGAACGGCTACTTCGACTCGCAAAACCCGGAGCATAACGGACGCTGGTCGGAACTGCTCAACAAAGCAACCAACCGGTATTTTGACGTACTTGGGAAATATGCCCACCTCACTTTCGAGACGAGTGACCTCCGGACATACACAGGTTCCAAGGGAGATGAACTGATAGACCTTTATGACAAGATCGTGTACAGCGAGCAGCAGCTGCTGGGTTTGGAGAAATATGACAAGATGTTCAGAAACCGGATGTATCTGAATGTCATGTATCATTCCTATATGTACGCCACAGCCTATCACACAGCCTACAACCGAACAACAATGAATGAAATCTGTAGTCCGGAGAAACTGAAGACAAGCGCTTGCTGGGGACCGGCACACGAGATAGGACATTGCAATCAGACCCGTCCGGGAGTATTGTGGGGCGGCAACACGGAAGTGACGAACAACATCATGTCCGAGTACATACAGACCACCATTTTCGGCCAGCCCTCCCGCATACAGGTCGAAGACATGGGAATCACCTACCGAAACAGATACTCCAAAGCATGGAGCGGGATTATTGCTACCGGAAGCCCGCACGCCGACTTCCAGAATCTGGGAAAGAATAATGCCAACGATGTATTCTGTAAGCTCGTTCCCTTCTGGCAACTGGAACTCTATTTCGGAAAAGTGCTGGGCAGGACTCCGTTGCAACAGGCGGACAAAGGAGGTTTTTATCCGGAAGTATATGAATACGCCCGCAATAAAGACTACACCGGAATGACTCACGGAGAAATTCAGCTCGACTTTGTATATGCCTGCTCCAAGATTTCCGGTATGAACTTACTCGACTTCTTCACCAAATGGGGATTCCTGACTCCGGTAGACAAAGAACTGGACGACTACGGGAAAAAGCAGCTGACCGTGACACAAGACATGATAGACGCTCTCAAACAGAAAGTGAACGCACTGGGAGGCACCCGTCTGGATGTCGCTCTAGAATACATCTCGGATAATACGTACGAACTGTATAAAACGAAACCCGCCATCATCAAAGGAGAGAATGCCACTCATGCTCCCAAGACATTTACGGTAGGTTCCGGCGACAATGCGGTGACTTACAACGGTGAGACCATCACGATCAAGAACTGGACCAATGTAGTGACGTACGAAGTGAAAGATGAAACCGGCAAATTCATCCTCATCTGCAGCGGCGAAAATGCCCCTTCGTCTGTAGATACATTCACCATTCCGGTTCGCTGGAAAGATGGTTTCCGGTTAAGCGCCGTTTCCGTTACGGGCGAACGTATCGACATTCCAATGAATTGATCGTATCTCAGATACATTCAAGATAACTTTTTATCGGGTTAGGTATCGAAGGGTGTCCGCAGGCGGGCGCCCTTCTTGCGTAACACAATCGTAGCATATTTGTTACGCGTTCTTCAATCAACTGTAAAAAGCAAGAAACGTCAAACCTCTACTTTTGCAGCAAATAATTAACGCACGCTAACATTTATGAAACGATTTCTCAGATTAGTCTCTTTGACTCTTTTAATCATGAGTACAAGCGGAAATACTTTTGCAGAGGAAAAAGTAAACGTAGCCCGACAGGGTACGATCCGCGGACGCATAGTAGACACTTCCAAGCAAATTCTTCCGGGAGCCTCCATCTACATCGAAAAACTACATACCGGAGTGACAAGCGACGTCAACGGTTATTATACATTCGCCAATCTCACACCGGGCACATACACCGTGAAAGTCAGCTACGTAGGCTACTCTCCCGTCGAAATGAAAATCACTATTCCGGCAGGAAAGACACTCGAAAAGGACGTCGTACTCAATGAAGGGCTCGAACTGCAGGAAGTAGTGGTAGGCGGCGCCTTTCAGGGACAACGCCGCGCCATCAACTCACAAAAGAACAACCTCGGAATCACCAATGTCGTTTCAGCCGATCAGGTCGGAAAGTTCCCCGATTCCAATATCGGCGACGCCCTCAAACGTATCAACGGTATTAATGTACAATACGATCAGGGAGAAGCCCGCTTCGGACAAGTCCGCGGTACTTCCGCCGACCTCAGTTCCGTGACCATCAACGGCAACCGCCTCCCTTCTGCCGAAGGCGATACCCGTAATGTCCAGCTCGACCTTATCCCCGCCGACATGGTGCAGACAATCGAAGTGAACAAAGTCGTTACCTCGGATATGGACGGAGATGCCATCGGCGGCTCCATCAATCTGGTGACGAAAAGCACTCCTTACAAACGGATGTTCAGCGCCACAGCAGGAACCGGCTACAACTGGATCAGCCAGAAAGCACAGCTGAACTTAGGATTTACCTACGGCGACCGTTTCTTCAATGACAAACTGGGAATGATGGCCGCCATCTCTTATCAGAACGCTCCGTCAGGATCGGACGATGTGGAGTTTGAATATGACGTCAACAAAAAAGGCGAGGTAGTCATGGTGGAAGCACAGAAACGACAGTACTACGTGACCCGCGAACGCCAAAGCTACTCCCTGGCTTTCGACTACGACATCAACCCGAACCACCGGCTGACGCTGCAAGGTATCTACAACCGTCGCCACGACTGGGAAAACCGCTACCGCGTCACCTATAAGGATTTGGATAAGACAGGACTAGACGACGAAGGAGATATGCAGCAATCCGCCCAGATCGAGACAAAAGGAGGAACACCCGACAACAGAAATGCCCGTCTGGAATTACAACAGACAATGGACCTCAGTCTGAGCGGTGAACATCAGTTCGGCAAACTATCCGTCAACTGGGGAGCTTCCTACGCCCGTGCCAGCGAAGACCGTCCGAACGAAAGATACTTCAGCCTGAAACAGGACTTCCTCGGTTTTACCGTCGTAGATGCCGGCGACCGCTTCCCTTACGTGACTACGGACGTCAACCTGCACAACGGAGAAACAGACGGCGAAAGGGGCAAATGGAAAGTGAAGGAACTGACCGAAAGCAACCAGGAAATCTACGAAAAAGACTTGAAATTCAAAGTAGACTTCGAACTTCCGCTGACAAACGGTATCTATGGCAACAGCCTGCGGTTCGGAGCAAAGTACGCCTCCAAGACCAAAGACCGCAACACCCTCTGCTATGATTACGCAGATGCGTACAAGGACGCTTTTGACAAGGATTACATGAACAACCTCACCAGCCAGATTCGTGACGGATATATGCCGGGAGACCAATATAAGGCGACCGATTTCGTATCCAAAGAATACCTGGGCTCACTCGACCTCAGCAGTATGGAAGGCGAACAGGTGCTCGAAGAATCCTCCGGCAACTACCACGCCCGTGAGAACGTAACTTCCGCCTTCTTCCGCTTCGACCAGAACTTGGGAAAAAAGATAAAAATGATGGCAGGCTTACGCATGGAAGCCACCCACATCAAATACAACGGCTGGAACTGGAACGTAGCCGACGACAAAGACGAGACAGAAACCCTCGAACCTACCGGAAACCATAAGAACAGCTATGTCAACTGGCTCCCCAGCCTCTTGTTCAAATACGATGTGAACGACGATTTAAAGCTCCGCGCTTCGTTCACCGAGACACTGAGCCGCCCGAAATACTCCGCATTGATCCCCTGTGTCAACATCAACCGCAGCGACAACGAACTGGTGATGGGTAACTCCGACCTGACCCCGACCATCTCCTACAACTTCGACCTCAGCGCAGACTATTACTTCAAAAGTGTCGGTCTGATCAGCGCAGGTATCTTCTACAAGAAGATCAATGACTTTATCGTCGATCAGGTCATCGGTGACTACACCTATCAGAACAACGAATACAAGAAGTTCACCCAACCCAAAAACGCCGGCGACGCCGACCTGCTGGGCGTAGAACTGGCCTATCAACGCGACTTCGGCTTCATTGCTCCCGCACTGAAATGTATCGGTTTCTACGGTACATACACCTACACCCACACCCAAGTGAACAACTTCAACTTCGAAGGTCGTGAGAACGAGAAAGACCTGTCCCTGCCGGGATCACCCGAACATACAGCCAATGCTTCCCTTTACTTCGAAAAGAAAGGTTTCAACGTACGTTTCTCCTACAACTACGCTTCGAGCTTCATCGACGAAATGGGAGAAGTGGCAGCTCTCGACCGTTACTATGACGCAGTGAGCTACATGGACCTGAACGCCAGCTACACCTTCGGCAAGAAGATAAAGACCACGTTCTATGCAGACGCCACCAACCTGCTGAACCAGCCTCTTCGCTACTATCAGGGAACCAAAGACCGCACCATGCAGGCGGAGTACTACGGTGTAAAGATTAATGCCGGCGTAAAAGTTAACTTCTGACAGCACGCAAAGAGAGAACCTCCGTTCCTAAGAATGGAACACCCCGTTGGTTTTAAAGGAACGGGGTCTTGGTTTTAAACCAACGCCTCCTTCCTTTAAAACCAAAAAAACAGAGAATTTCAGACTTTCAATAACAACAATTATAAACAACTAATAATCAATATAATATGAAGATAAAAAGCTTATTCATTCTTCTTTTCCTTTCCGTCTTTACATTCGCCCACGCACAGCTAACGGATTATTCCATCTTTGACAAGAAGTTTAACTTCTATGTAGCCAATGATTTAGGTCGCAACGGCTACTATGACCAAAAGCCAATCGCCGAACTGATGGGGACAATGGGCGAAGAGATAGGTCCCGAATTTGTATTAGCCACCGGAGACGTTCACCACTTCGACGGAGTGCGTAGCGTGAACGACCCTTTGTGGATGACCAACTACGAGCTTATCTACTCCCACCCTGAACTGATGATCGACTGGTTCTCCATCTTAGGCAACCACGAATACCGCGGAAGCACTCAGGCAGTACTGGACTATACGAACATCAGCCGCCGCTGGTCGATGCCCGACCGTTACTACACCAAGGTATTCGAAGAAAAAGGAGCTACTATCCGCATCGTCTGGATAGACACCACTCCGCTGATTGATAAATACCGCAATGAAAGCGATAAATATCCGGATGCCTGCAAGCAGGACATCAGCAAACAGCTGTCATGGCTGGAATCTGTACTGGCAAGTGCCAAGGAGGACTGGATCATCGTAGCCGGCCATCACCCCATCTATGCCTACACCCCGAAAGAGGAAAGCGAGCGGCTTGATATGCAGAAACGTGTAGACAGCATCCTGCGCAAGCACAACGTAGATATGTACATCTGCGGTCATATCCACAACTTCCAGCATATCCGTGTACCGGGAAGCGACATTGACTATGTAGTCAACTCCGCCGCCTCCCTCGCACGCAAGGTAGAACCCATCGAAGGTACAAAATTCTGTAGCCCCGAACCGGGTTTCTCCGTTTGCTCTATCGACAAGAAGGAGCTTAACCTGCGTATGATAGATAAAAAAGGAAATGTACTTTATACAGTAACCCGAAAAAAATAAGTTCTCTATTAAAGAAAGAAATTCTACTCTCAGAAAAAACACACACGACAAAGGGCGTCTCCTTCGCGATGAAGGGGGCGCCCTGATTTATTATAGTACTCCTTTGCCCCGACAGATGCAAAGAAAATCACAAGTTCATTAAGTAACGAGCTTATATTATTCTGATTTGTTACTCTGACTAGCAGTATCCGCAGTGTTACTCTTGCTTAGATCATTCTTGGGAGTCGTCGTTGCGTTCCCATCACGGACAGCCATGTAATGCGGAGACATAATCTCAATTCCCGCTTCATTAAACTTATCCTGAATAGTCTGATGCAAATCAGAATAAATCTGAGACATCTTATGCGCCTCCTTGATATAAGCATTGATCTGATACACCGGATACCAGTCGCTCAACGAAGTTTCCAGCACGAACGGGCGCGGGTCATCCACTACTCCGGGCGTATTCAACGCAGCATCAATCAGTATCTGATTGACCTGGCGCCAGGGGACATCATAACCGATGGATACCTCCGAATGGATAATCAAGCCATACTCCCGTGCCGATGTACTATAATTCACGGTATGTGAAGACATGATAAAAGAGTTGGGCACCGTCACCACCTCATTTTTCGGAGTGCGGATACGGGTGACAAGCGGCGTCTTCTCTATGATATCACCGGTGGTATCGTTCAGTTTAATCCGGTCGCCCATCTTGAACGGGCGCATATAGGTAATCACCAGCCCGGCAATAATATTTCCGATAACGGTACTTGATCCAAGAGAGACAATCAATCCGACAAAGACCGAAATCCCTTGGAATACCCCAGAATCAGAACCCGGCAGATAAGGGTAAATCATCGCGATCATAAATGCGTAGAGCAGGAACCGGACGATGTGGAAGGTCGGCATGGCCCAATCCGGGTAAAAACCGTTGAATTTAAGACGCCCCGCTTCTATCTCACGAGCCAGATAAAGCACCATACGTACCAGATACTTCACCGCATACCAGATAACAACAATTGTAAACAGATTGGGGACATAGTCTATTATATCCACAAAGATTTTCCGAATCGGATTCCAGATATAACCCAGCAAGCGGTATGCCAGTCCTTCGGTCTGCGGGAAGATGATAAAAATCAAAGGGACAGTAATCAACAGTTGTATCCCCATAAGGATATAACGTCCGATGCCTGCCAAAAAGACTAACAGATTGGCTTGTTTTTGAGCATCCAGCAACTCATATCCCTGGATAGACACAGGCTTTATCTTTGTATCTTTCAGACGCAGGATACGTACTTTCAGTTTGCGAAATGCCCAGTTGGTCAGACGGAAAAGGAGATACTGACCGACAATCACCAACAGAAAATAAAGGATACGCTTCGCCATTCGCCAAATGCTGTGCTCCGCTTTCATCTCATGCAGTTTGGTGATTACATTCTGCCGCCTCTCTTTGGCAAGGGAGTCACGGGAGACTCCTTCCCACAAAGCATCCTGATCTGTAAGAGATAACAATACTTTATTGCCATACATCAGGTCGGAAACAATATCCGAATGGTCGATGGAAACGGAATCGGGACGGAGATTAAAACGCTTTCCTATCTCTTCGATAGCGGCACCGGTCATCTGTGCCCGTTGCTGGGGAGTGTATCCGCCCCGTTTTGTAAAAAGATAAAACAGGGTATCCCCTTCGGCAACTACCGGTATTCCTTTCGTGAATTGACGCAGTGAGTCGATACGCTGCCGTTGCTGGGAGAATTTCACCGAATCGGCGGACAGCATCTGAAGCCTCATCTGCTCCATCTCCATACGCATATTGGCTTCATTGAGCCGCGCTTCTTCCAATGATTTCTGCAGATTTGCCACACGGGCAGAATCAGAATCCCGATGCAAAGAGACTGGATGCGTTGCTACTGTATCTCCGGCGAAAATCTTCTTGACTGCCTGCTCCAGTTGCGCCTGTACATTGACTGCAAGGGAAGCCATTATGAGCAGCAATGCAAACCGTTTTATTTTTTTCATATCCATATAGAATGATTCCAAGTTAGGTGAATTAACTTTAATTTCACTTTTTAATAAACATGGCAAACATACGGATTGTTTTTGACATAACAATTCCCTAAATGATTATCTTTGCCCCAAAAGAGAAAAATTATGAATATACTATTACTTATCGGAGGATTAATTCTCATTTTACTAGGAGCTAACGGACTGACAGACGGTGCCGCTTCCGTAGCCAAACGTTTCCGCATACCTTCCATCGTTATCGGACTGACCATTGTCGCTTTCGGCACGTCCGCTCCGGAACTGACGGTGAGTGTCGCTTCAGCCCTGAAAGGAAGCGCGGACATTGCCATAGGTAATGTAGTAGGAAGTAACATATTCAATACGCTGATGATCGTGGGATGTACGGCACTGTTCGCTCCGATTATCATCACCCGGAACACTTTACGAAAAGAGATACCGCTCTGTATCCTTTCGTCTGTGGTATTGCTGATATGCGCCAATGACATATTCCTCGATAATGCCACAGAAAATATACTGAACAGAGTAGACGGTCTGCTTTTACTCTGCTTCTTCGCCATCTTCATGGGGTATACGTTTGCCATCGCTTTCCCAAAATCTTCCGCTGCACCGGAACCGGCAGCACCGGAACACACGGCACCGGAAGAAGAGATCAAGCTGCTTTCGTGGTGGAAATCCATTCTCTATATCATTGGCGGACTGGCGGCACTCATCTATGGAGGTCAGCTGTTCGTCAACGGAGCTACAGGGATTGCCCGCAGCATGGGAGTCAGCGAATCCATTATCGGATTAACGCTGGTAGCCGGAGGAACTTCCCTGCCGGAGCTTGCCACTTCCATCGTCGCCGCACTGAAAAAGAATCCGGAAATGGCTATCGGAAATGTAATCGGCAGTAATCTCTTCAATATCTTCTTTGTATTGGGGTGCAGCGCCAGTATCACTCCCCTCCATCTTAGCGGAATTACAAACTTCGACCTGTTCACACTGGTAGGTTCCAGCATTCTGCTCTGGCTGTTCGGGCTGTTCTTTGCCAAGCGGACCATTACACGGATAGAAGGAAGCATTATGATACTTTGCTATGTAGCGTATACGGTGGTACTGATTTATAATTCTTAATAAAGTAATCCATACCCAACAATAAAAGGCTACCGGTAATCATACCCGAAGCCTTTCACTTTTATCATAGAAACAAATCATTTATTCCACTTCAACCGCAGTCAATACATTCACGCCATACTTTCCATCCTTAGAAATCCACCAGTCCGTATCCCCATTGGCACAATGGATGGCATAACGAGGATTATATCTGAGTCTGTCCGATCCGTCCGGTATCCACAGACCTAACTTATAAGTTCCGGCAGTCACCGAGGCAGGGAGTTCAAGAGATACATCCACTGTATGCATCAGCGAAGTATAAGCAGAATCCTTTGGTTCGAACGGTTGCCAGTTCTTTGGATTGGCATCGGTCGGAAATTCCGTAACCTCTCCTGCATCATCAATCAATACAAAATAAACAGGATGTTCACCAAATACGGTGGCAAAACCTCTGTTCTTCAAGCTCAGTTTCAAGACGTTCTCCTTTCCACTCACGAATTTGGAGGGAAGCTGAAGTGATTGCAGCTCAATCCGGTAACCCAGATGATCACGTATATAATCGAACATATTGCGTTTTACCTTCGTTCCGTCTTTCTTCCGGAAGTAACTGTCGGACACCGGCATATGATGCTGGAGAAGGGAGTCTTCCGTTATCATCGTTTTCTTCCAGACCACCATGGAATATTCGGGCGGATTATTCTCGTCAAACCGGTTGTTGGGATGTTGCTCCTTATAATTATGTATGATACTTAGCGAAGTATAATGCTGGAGGAATAAACGTCTCGCCGCCTGCATACCGTCAATAATCCATCCGGCAGAAGGACTGTCCGGATCAGCGCCCACGCTCCAGAATCCCCAGGGCAGTTCACCGTCTACTACGAGGTAAGGAGATTCCGCCACTATCTGATCGAACTTCGGTGTCCCTTCGTGCATATCGGCATCCCATCTGTCGGGGCGTATGACAATGAAGTCATCATGGAAAGAAAGTCTCTTATAAAGTTCCGGTTTATCTTTCAGCAGGTTCTTAAATTCCGGGAGTCTGACTTGTACATTTCTCTCCGCAGGAACCACAGAAAGCAGTTTTTCCAATACGGCAGCCTTTGTTTCTTCCGAGTTTTCCAGTCCCTGAACCGAACTGTGCCATTCGCCCCACGCGCCAATCATTCCGGCTTGTACGACCAGAATCAAGTCTTTATTTTTCTCCAGGAAAGGTTTTAATTGATCCAAGTGCGCCAGTATCTGTTCGCCGGTAGGACCGACAGGCGACCGTCCCATAAAGTCGCGTTCGTAGGCAAAGCGCAGTACGGCCTTTTTTCCTTGCTTTTGCAGTTCATCAAAATATGCCTGCATGGTCCGGAAGTTTTCTTCAGACAGCTCTTTACCTATTAAATAAGTCAGATAAAAGTAGCTCTGTGAGAGTGAAACACTATCTGCTACATACTTAGCAGACAATTCATTCAGTTCTTCGGTAGGAGTGTCTTTTTCGTGCAGCACATCCACCGCGGTTTCCAGCCGGAATCCCCTGCCCGGGTTATATAATCCATTTTCTCCCTGCGGGTCATCTACACAGATTCCACGAAACTCCAGCGTCCGTTGACTATGACCGCATCCGCTTGCCAATAAAGCAAAGAGTGCAACTATCATGCTGCTACCTATCCAATTCCTTTTCATAGTAATAATTTTGTTTACCGGACAAATGTATGACAAATCCGGTGACAAGCATTATTTACCGGTCATTTTGTATAAGAAAGTATCAGCATCTGATAAATAACGCAAAAGTATTAGTTAATGCTAAAATTGTATTTGCCCTGCTGTCGGAATAATTCTACCTTTGCCATACGCTTCAGCTATGCCTCCATAGCCGTAGATTTAATCTTAAAAATAAGGCAATACATGAAAAGACTTCATTGGATCTTACTATTAATGATTCTGCTGATCCCGACAGAAAGTATCAGTGCCAAAAAGAAAACAGAGAAAAGTGACAGAGAAATCTGGTGCGACGTAATGTACCGGATGGCTGCTCCTGTATTAAGCAACATGAGCGAAGGTCTGCTGAAACAGAATATGCTCGTAGAATTAAGTCCGACATGGGACGGGCGCAATCAGAACGTCACTTATATGGAATGCTTCGGTCGTCTAATGGCGGGACTGGCACCGTGGCTGTCATTGCCCGACGATGAAACTCCGGAAGGACTCCAACGCAAACAACTGCGGGAATGGGCATTGAAAAGCTATGCTAACGCGGTAGATCCCGCTTCCCCCGATTATCTGTTATGGCGTCAGGAGAATCAGACCTTGGTGGATGCCGCCTTCCTGGCAGAAAGTTTCCTGAGAAGTTATGATGCCTTATGGATGCCATTGGACAGCATCACCAAGCAGCGGTATATCGCCGAATTTACGGATCTCAGACGGGTCGATCCTTCCTATAGCAACTGGCTGTTGTTCAGCGCCACCGTCGAGTCCTTCCTTCGGAAAGCTGGTGCGCCCAGTGACACTTACCGCATCAGTTCCTCTCTGCGCAAGATAGAAGAATGGTATGTAGGTGACGGCTGGTATTCGGACGGACCTCGTTTCGCATTCGATTATTACAATAGCTTCGTCATACATCCTATGTATATAGAAGCACTGGAGATAATCACCGAAGCCGGCAAACGTGAGAAGATAGGAAATATGCCCGGCTGCAACTTCCATGAAGCGATCAGACGTGCCCAACGATTCGGAGTAATCCTCGAACGCCTCATCTCTCCGGAAGGTACGCTACCTGTTTTCGGACGTTCTATCACTTACCGTACCGGCTCTTTGCAGACATTAGCGCTGCTTGCGTGGCGCAACTGGCTTCCCGAAGAATTATCAAACGGACAGGTACGCGCAGCCATGACGGCTGTCATCCAACGTATGTTCGGAGACGGCCGCAACTTCAATACAGCAGGCTTTCTGACACTGGGATTCAACGGTTCCCAGCCCGGTATCTCCGATTATTACACTAATAACGGCAGCTTGTATATGGCATCGCTTGCTTTCCTCCCGCTAGGTCTGTCTGCCGATGATCCCTTTTGGACGGATGCTTCACAATCCTGGACTTCGAAAAAAGCATGGGAAGGAGAAGAGTTTCCGAAAGATCATTCTTATCATAAAGAATAAGTGAGAATCAGCGTCTTATAATAGTTTCCAGTCGCACTGGAAACTATTGTCCATTCACACCGGAAACTGTTTTATCACAGCCAGCTCTTGACTTTTCCTTTTTTATTTTGTATCTTTGAAGGTAGTAAAAAGAAGAAAAGCAATATGAAACGTATAAAATATAAGACATAACAGCAGTCAATAAGGCATCTGTTTCCATCTATAAAGGAATGGAAAAGGGAGAAAATCAGCACTGATTTTCTCCCTTTTTGTTTATATAATTCCAAGGTTACTCAGAAATTTCCCAAAAATAGTTTTTAATAAACTTGGATACCGTTTATAATAAACCCTTCAACTATTTATTAAAAACGCTCAAACGGTTTATTATAAAACTGTAAGGATATTATTGTAGCCAAGCCGAAAGGATATTCATATTTGAGCAGAAGAATCATTAAAACGGTCAATATTATAGACAAATAGTCAACGACAGAATTTGACAGCCAAAGAAACAACGCCAAGCAAAAGACAAAATTTTAAAAGAAATACCATAAAAGTATTAGTATCTGCTAATATTATATTTGTCTCCCCCTTAAAATAGTCTTACCTTTGCTCATCATTAGTTATGGCCTTTGATTCAATAACGAATAAAACATTAACCATATAAATAAAAGTATCATGAATAAACAAACCTTTTTAACACTACTTGCTACATTCGCACTCCTCTTCAGTTTCACTTTCTCCTGCCATGCCAAAGGAAAAGACAAAGCTAAACACGTTGTTTTCATCGGTTTGGACGGCTGGGGAGCCTACAGCCTTCCCAAAGCAGATATGCCAAACGTAAAGAAACTGATGGAGGACGGAGCTTACACACTGAAAAAGCGTTCTGCCCTCCCCTCTTCCAGCGCCATCAACTGGGCATCCATGTTTATGGGAGCCGGACCGGAACTTCACGGATACACCGAATGGGGATCTAAAACACCGGAACTTCCCTCACGCGTATTAAATAAGAATGGTATCTTCCCTACTGTTTTTCAATTACTGCGCGATGCCCGCCCGGAAGCGGAAATCGGTTGCCTGTATGAATGGGAAGGAATTAAATATTTAGTAGATACGCTGTCTTTAAGTTATCACTATCATGTTGCCGACTGCAACAAGACTCCGAAAGAACTGGGCAATATGGCTTCTTCTTATATAAAGGAGAAACACCCCGCTCTTGTAGCCATCTGCTACGACGGTCCGGACCACACCGGACACACTGCCGGACACGACACACCGGAATATTACGAGAAACTTAAAGAACTGGATATGTATGTCGGCCAAATCGTTCAGGCGGTAAAAGACGCAGGAATGCTGGATGATACCATTTTCATATTAACTTCCGATCACGGAGGTATCGATAAAGGTCATGGCGGAAAAACCATGCAAGAAATGGAAACTGCTTTCATCATATCCGGCAAGAATATTAAGAAAGGACTCCGGTTTGACGATGTAAGCATGATGCAATACGATGTGGCGTCCACCATCGCCCGCATCTTTCATTTAGAACAACCACAAGTTTGGATAGGTAGACCCATGGAGATTGTTTTCAAATAATCATTTAGGATGATTAACAGGAAGGGAAAAGGAGAAGCTAAAATAACTGGCTTCTCCTTTTTTATTTATCTATCCACGCTCATAAGATAGGAGATTATAAATACTATTTCTTATAAGTAACAAAATGAGCAGTCATAATAGTTTTATTTCCTATAAGTAATAGAAATCACACCTCCACAGCTGTTAATTACCGAATAATACTTGCATCAACATACATATCCTTATACCTTTGTCCCCCGGTAACACAACATAATATAACTTCAATCATAAAATGTACTCTTTTGACATTCTTAATAAGCAATCCAACTGATTAAAGCAGCATTCAAACACTCTGATAGGACATCTTATCTTTTGTTTATTCAAATTAAAATACAATACGATAGAATTGTATTAGTAAATGATAAAATACTACTTGTCTGACGGAGCATTATCGCCTACTTTTGCATCATCAGTTATTGGTTGAAGTTTCCATGGATCAATCAACAATTGAATAGAGTTTATAATCTAATACAATAAATTATGAGAAGAAAAATTTATTTTCTACTATTCTTTTTTCTTTGCCTGACTAGCATTCCACTGGCAGCCCAGGATATTGAAATAAAAGGAATGGTAACAGAAGCTACAACAAATGAACCCTTACCAGGAGTCACAGTCAGAGTGAAAGGTAAAGACACCGGCACAGTAACAGACATGGATGGTAAATACTCCATCAAAGCGAATAAAGGGAATATACTGATATTCTCAACAATAGGTATGAAACAAATAGAAAAAGCTGTCACGTCCGGAACTCCAATCAATGTATCTATGGAAGAAGATAATATCGCTCTGGAACAAGTAGTAGTGATTGGTTATGGTACAGTGAAGAAGAGTCATCTTTCGGGGGCTGTAGGTTCGGTTAGTGCAAAAGAACTTAACGGTCAGGTTGCTTCTAACGCAGCCACAGCCTTACAAGGGAAAATACCCGGAGTATCAGTAGCCAGTTCCAGTGGTGATCCCAATGGAAGTATGACGATCAATGTTCGTGGTATCAGCTCTTTATCCAACAACAATCCACTTTATGTAGTAGACGGAGCATTTGGAGATATCAGTATGGTCGATCCTAACGATATTTCCTCTATCGAAGTTTTAAAAGATGCTGCTGCGGCAGCAATCTACGGTTCACGTGCAGCAGGTGGTGTTGTACTGATTACCACTAAAAGCGGTCGTAAAGACATGCCGACTAAATTAGATGTCAATTTCTTCACAGGAATCAGCCAGACTCCCAAAACACTGAAAGTTTTTAATGGAGAAGAATACAGCCGCTTCGCACGCTACTACAAATTAGCAGGCGACGGTTATGGTGCAGAAAACGGAGCTACCCCTTTCATTGGTGAAGGAACAGACTGGCAAGACGTGATGTTGCGCACAGCCATGACTTATAAAGCCAATGCTACCATCAGCGGCGGTTCCAAAAGCGGTTCTTACAGTTCATCTGTCAGCTACCTTAATAAAGAAGGTATACTGCGCAACACTGATCATGAATCTTACAATATCCGTTTGAAAAGCGATTATTCTTTCTTCGACAATCGCTTGACAATAGGTGAATCTATGATTGTAAATCTGACAAAAGGTAGTGGATACATTCATCAGGATACCATGTTCGATATCTTTCAGTTCCCGTCAGTAGTACCGGTATACGATCCTACAAACGCAGGGGGCTGGGGTACTTCCAATGACATCAATTTACCGAATCCATTGGCTGAAATGACAGTCAACGACGAACGGACAGAAACAACCAAGATTTTCCTCAATGCCTATTTACAGGCTGAAATCATCAAAGGACTAAAGTACAAACTCAATGTAGGTATCAGAAAAGAGCATACTAAGTGGCGTTATTACAAGGATGTATACGATTTAGGAACATTCGGTAAAAACGACAAGCCCGACCTTGAAGAAAAATCGTCAACATGGGAATCATGGGTATTAGAAAACACCCTGAATTATGACCGTACATTCGGCAAACACAATTTGTCACTCCTTGCCGGATACTCTGCCCAGAAAGACAAAAGTTACAGCCTTTATGGTAAAAATGGAGATATGCCCCAGTTCATTGAAACAATGCCGGGCAATGTAGATCCTTCCAACCTGAAAGCATCCAGTTCGCTGAATGAACTTGCATTGGTATCTCTGTTCGGACGTGTCATGTATTCCTTTGACGACCGTTATTTATTCTCGGCATCTATTCGCCGTGACGGTTCTTCACGTTTCAGAAGTGGACATCAATATGGTGCATTCCCTTCTGCTTCTATTGGATGGAACATCAACCGCGAAAAATTCTTTAAACCTTTAGAGAATGTATTCGATCAGTTGAAGCTGCGTTTTAGTTATGGTAAACTCGGTAATCAGGAGATGACCAGCTACTATCCGACACAAAGTGTAGTATCGGACGGCATGAACTATGTGATGAATAATTCGCCTTGGTTTGGTTCTATGCCATATGTGCAGGCAATCTCACCCGCCAATTTAACATGGGAAAATACGGAGACCTATAACATCGGTTTAGATGTCAGTCTGCTAAACGGACGATTGACGCTTACTGCTGATGCTTACGTTAAGAATACAAATGATGTGCTATTACCTATTCCTTCTACCGCATCTACCGGTATCAGCGGAAACTCTATTCAGAATGCGGGACAAGTACGGAACAAAGGATTCGAACTTGCGGTCAACTATCGCGGTGCCATCAAGGAAAAGTTCAACTATTACATCGGTGCCAATATCGCAGCCGACAAGAATGAAGTGACCAAAATAACATTAGGCGGACAAAACCTGATGATCTCCGGATACAGCGCACACGGTGCCGGTGGTCGCGGTATCAATATGTTTGCAGAAGGGCACCCGATGTCATATTTCAACCTGATCGAAACAGACGGATTATTCCGCTCGGCAGAAGAGATCGCTAATTATAAAAACAAAGACGGTGAACTCATCCAGCCCGCTGCACAAGTTGGTGATGTCCGCTACAAAGACTGGAACGGTGACGGCAAAATAAACACAGATGACCAGCATGACGTAGGAAGTCCGTTCCCCGATTTCACTTTTGGCATAAGACTCGGCGGCGAATGGAACAACTTCGACTTTAACCTTTTCTTTGACGGAATGGTAGGCAACAAGATATATAATTATCCCCGTTATCGCCTGGAATCAGGAAACTTCAACGGAAACATGAGTACCGTATTGGCCAATTCATGGAGACCGGACAATCAGAACACTGATATTCCTCGTTTCTCTAAGACTGACGGTGCAGACAACAAATGGGCATACACCGACAGATGGCTGGAAGACGGCTCGTACATACGTTTGAAAACATTGGACATTGGCTATACATTACCCAAAGTTCTGACAAAGAAAATCAAACTTGAAAACGTAAGAATATACACTTCAATGGAGAACCTGTTCACATTGACCAAATATTCCGGCTATACCCCCGACCTGGGTGAAAGTTCTGTCGCAGGTGTTGCTTACAATGTATTCTCAAGAGGTATCGACCAGGGACGCTATCCATTGCCCCGTACTATTTCTTTCGGAATACAAGTCAACCTGTAATACCTTAAATTAATATTAAACATTAAACAGTTTATGAACATGAAAAGAAATTGGTTATCATATATGTGCATGGCAGCTCTTTTTTCCGGAGCGCTGACATCGTGCAACGAATCCAGCTTTTTGAATCTGTCGGACCCCAATTACTTCACGGAAAGCAACTTCTGGAAAGATAAAGCAGATGCAGAAAGTGCTTTGGCAGCCGCCTATTCTCCGATAAAAGGAGCCATGTACGGATACTTCGGCGCATTTGACGGCTGGCTAAACTTAAACGGTCGTGGTGACGATATCTACACAATCAAAGGAGAAGAAGTTCCGATGTGGAATATTGCAAACTTCCTGAACTCGCCCTCTACCGGAAATGATCCTTACGGAGCGCTTTATTCAGGCATCCAGCGTGCCAACATCGTACTGCGGTATATTGATCAGATACCTGCATCAGGTATTACTGAAGAAGACCGCTCGATGATCAAAGGCGAAGCACTCTTTCTGCGTGGCTATCAATACTTCCTGTTAGTCAACAATTACAAAGAAGTGCCTTTGAGACTGATTCCATCCAACGAAGATGAAACCAATAAAGCCGCTGCTACAGAAGCTGCATTATGGGCACAAGTAGAAGAAGATCTGGATAACGCCATCAAATGCAACCTGCCAGTAGAACGCTCTACTGCCAAAGAACGCATAACTAAAGGTGCAGCTATTGCAATGCTGGGCAAAGTATATGCCACCCAACACAAATATCCGGAAGCCAAACAGCTATTAGGTACATTACTGAAAGCTCCTTATTCTTACGAATTGATGGACAACTTCGAAAAGAATTTCACAAATGAAGAAGAGTTCAATAAAGAATCCGTATTTGAACTGGCATACAGTCCGGACGGAGACTACTCCTGGAGCAATGAAAGCGGTATCTGTTTAGGTTGCTATATTCCTCAGTTTATCGGTCCGGTAAAATCCGGCGGATGGGCTAAATTAATGCCGAACTCCCTGATCGTAGGAGAGTTTACAAAAGAAACACGTCCGAGTGATGCAGATACCAAGTTTGACAAACGTATGTATGCCAGCCTCTTTTTTGATGCTGCCAACTATGGAGATAAAGTTCCTAACGAGAAATGGTATGGAAATAATTACTCCATGGATGATCTTTGGGAAGGCAATGAAGGAAAAATGGCAGGCGGAGCACCAAGTTTCAACGTCAATGGGACAGCAGGTAAGTTCCTGATAAAGAAAAATACTGCATATTATGTGGATGACAAGGCACCGGACAACATGGGCAACAAAGAAGGAAGGTCCAGCAATTTGCGCGTAATGCGCTTTGCCGAGGTACTGTTGCTTTATGCTGAAGCATGCGCCAAAACCAATGATCCGGATGGTGCCAACTATGCTTTAAAGCAAATCCGCCAAAGAGCAGGACTTACGGAAAAGACTTTTGCACAAGCTGAATTAATGAATGAAATAGAACACCAATGCTTATTGGAGTTCTTTGCGGAAGGACATCGTTTTGACGATTTGAAACGTTGGTATTCGCCCAGCGAAATTCAGTTGATCTTCAAGGCGAATGGAAAACAAGGTGCGGAAAACTTCCAGGAAAAACACCTTTATTATCCTATACCGACAAGTGAACTAAACAATAATACTGCCATGGAACAAACCAGTTTATGGAAATAAAAAACCTAGCAAGATTAACTTAATAAAGAAACAACATGAAAAAGATATATTCATTATTATTCGTATCCCTCTTTCTATTCATTGGATACTCTTGTGACGATGGAAGTCTGAGTCACAGTGACGTCTACATTCCGGACCCGGTAGAAGAAACAGACGAGGATGACGGATTCTCAGCCGAACCCACCACAGAAGCTGTCATCAAAGTACAGTTCGGAGAAGGGCACGAACATCAGATAATCGATGGCTTCGGATGTGCCTTTGCAGAGTGGTCACATCGTATATGGAACAACATGATGCGCGAAGATGTAGTCAATGATCTTTTCGGAGAAAATGGCTTGAAGCTGAATATTTTCAGAGGTGAGGTATTTCCACACTATCAAAACCCTACCACGAACGTCATTGACTTCGGAATGAACCGTACCTTCAATCTTGCAGCCAACGATCCTTCTATGATCAATGATTACTGGAGAGACTTTAACGGTTCCGGATGTGGCGAACAAGTACAATTAGGTCAAATGTGGCTGGTAGATATCCTGCAGAAAAAATATAAAGATGTGAAATTTATATTCTCTACCTGGAGTCCTCCCGGAACTATGAAATCTAACGGAAAGCCCTCAGGCGGTAGTCTGGCATCCGGTTCGGAAGACGCATATGCTAACTATCTGATTGACTTCATCAAAGCATACACTGAAAAGTTCGGCATTGAGATATATGCAATATCACCATCTAATGAGCCTAACAGCAGTGGAACGGGATGGAACGGTTGTAGCTGGAGTTATACCAATCTGGCTAACTTCTGCCAGAAGAATCTTCGCCCGGCTTTAGATAAAGCAGGCTATCAAGACATGAAGATTATCTTTGGAGAGCACTCGTGGTGGAAAGCAGGAGTCACTTTTCTTGAAAATGGCTTGAAAGCCTGTCCCGATCTGGTTAACTCCAACATTATTGCAGCAGCTCACGGATACACATTAATTGGCAACACTGAGTTTGTACAATCACCACTCTGCGCTGAAAATAATATTCATTTATGGAATACGGAAACCAGTTCTACAGACACATACGATCCATCCTGGAAAAACGCGATGCAATGGGCTACTACTTTCCATAATTATCTGGCAGTTTCCAACCTGAACGCATTTATCTGGTGGGCAGGTGCACGTCCTTGTACGAATAATGAAGCGTTGATCAGACTGGAAGAAGCACTTCCCGGAACCAATTATGAAAGAGCGTCCCGCTACTACAGTTACGGACAATTTACTAAGTTTATCCCGGAAGGAAGCCGACGTGTGGATATCAAGACTGTTGCTCCCGAAGGTGACGAAGAAGCATTCCCGAAAGAACTGTTGATGACAGCTTACATCAAGGACGACAATTATACGATCGTACTGGTAAACAATTCTACAAGCAAGGCCTTCGAAACCAAACTGGAAATTGAAGGAAAAGAGTTTCAGACCATGATCTCGTATACATCAGATGAAGGAGTTAAGTGGCAACGCAAAAAAGTAAATCCATCTCTCAGCGGATTGCGCTCCATTACAGTCCCTAAGTTTAGTGTAGTAACCATCACTGGTAAAATGAAAGATATTGACGCTGAATAAATAGTCTAAATAAACAATGAATATCATGAAAAGAAATCTATTATATTTGGCAGGATTCCTGCTTGCAGCCGCTACTGTTTTCTCCGGCTGTAATGACGATGATCCATCCTATCACGACTTAGTGCCGAATACGCAGGAGTTGATCATTAATCTGGATGAGACCCCGGAAGGAATCATTCAAATAGTTCAAGGCAACGGCAATTATAAAATTACAAGTTCCAATGAAGATGTAGCAACCGCCATTGCCGAAGGTAACAAAATTAAAGTAACAGCTCTGAAGGCCGGTAGTACCGACTTATCTATTACCGACTGGGCTAAAATGAGTACCAATGTCAAAGTCATCGTCGATCAGTTAAGTGAACTGGTTTTGTCCAATTCGGCTACAACAATGTATCCGGGTGAAAACAAGACAGTCAATGTTTATACAGGAAACAGAGGCTACAAAGTAACAGTTGACAAAGAATCTGTCGTGAAAGCTACAGTAGATGAAGAAGGACATATACAGATAGAATCTCTGGCACCAGGCAATGCAACAGTTACAGTGACCGACAGACTGAACAAGAGTGCAGAATTTTCAGTAAAAGTAATAAAGAAACTTGTAGTTGACAATAGTGAAGAAATTGCTTATTTGACAGTCGGTGAACCTTTGACAATCAAGATTCTGGACGGTAACGGAGGCTATACCTGCACAAATAATGGTTCTGCCACTTATCTGAAATGCACGATAGTGGAAAATGGAACAGATGTTATCATCGAAGGTCTTAAAAGATATCGTTTCAACAAGACGGTAACAATCAAAGACCAGGAAGGAGAGTCAATCAGCATCAATATAGTCTATATCGACGACCTATATCTGGAGAATCCATCATATCGTTACTTAATAGCAGGTTCATCTTCTTATCAGTCTGTCTCTACCTCGGCAGTGGGTTCCATTACTCATTCGGAAGAGTTCAATATGTCCGAAATTGTTATAAAAGGAACAGGAACTTATGCCAGCGGTTTTGCAGTTCAGTTTACAGGTGATTTGACGAAAGGCAACAAAGGTGATGCGGTACTGTATAAAGTAACAAGAAATGCAGTGGACAAAAAAGTGAAATATCCGATAGAAGATTGCCGGATCGATAAAGTGGAAGATGGTTGGTACTGGGTCAGCTTCTTAGAACCCAATTGCACCATCCGCTCTTATATGATTACCAAACAATAGTTTATAGACTTGACACATGTATTTTTTGAAAGTACCCCCATACTTTCAAAATGACAAAAGTACAAAGAGACTGTCCCTACAACACCGTATATCTCAGGTATGTCTGGCTTGTAAACAGTCTCTTTTGTCCTGTCAAGTAATACAAAAAGGATCGCAAGCCGATGCTTTACTCTAATTTTATGAATTGATATGAATAGATATGATAACAGACTACATATTCTCACTAAAGAATATGATGAGCTCATCTCACGTGAAAATGAAAAGATACTGCCCGGCAATGGTGTTTTTGAACGATACAAATACCCCATTCTGACAGCAGACCACCCCCCGCTGGAGTGGAGATACGACTTCAATCCGGAAACAAATCCCTATCTGATGGAACGTTTCGGCATTAACGCCGTATTCAATGCAGGCGCTATCAAATTCAACGGGAAATATCTTATTATGGCACGAGTAGAAGGGCATGACCGCAAATCATTCTTTGCCATCGCAGAAAGTCCCAATGGTATCGACAACTTCCGCTTCTGGGAATATCCGGTACAACTGCCGGACCTATATCCGGAAGAAACGAACGTCTACGATATGCGTCTGACAAAACACGAGGACGGATGGATATACGGTATCTTCTGCTCGGAAAGCAAAGATCCGGACGCACCCGCAGGAGACCTCACATCGGCCATTGCAGCAGCAGGAATCATACGCAGCAGGGACCTTAAAAACTGGGAACGCCTGCCCAACCTCGTCTCCCAAAGCCAGCAACGGAATGTGGTACTGCACCCCGAATTCGTAGACGGCAAATATGCATTGTACACCCGTCCGCAGGACGGATTCATCGATGCAGACAGCGGAGGCGGTATTTCATGGGCATTGATAGACGATATCACTCATGCAGTGGTCAAGAAGGAAATCGTTATAGAACAGCGCCATTATCACACGATCAAAGAAGTGAAAAACGGTGAAGGGCCTCATCCCATCAAGACTCCCGAAGGATGGCTACATCTGGCACACGGAGTCCGTGCCTGTGCTGCCGGACTCAGATATGTCCTATATCTGTATATGACGTCTTTAGATGACCCCAGTAAAGTGATAGCCCAGCCGGGAGGTTACTTCATGGCACCCGTGGGAGAAGAAAGAACCGGAGATGTATCCAACGTGTTATTCTCCAACGGATGGATCGCGGATGAAGACGGAACGGTATACATCTACTATGCTTCCTCCGACACACGGATGCACGTAGCGACTTCTACGATCGAACGGCTAATCGATTACTGCCGGCATACACCGGAAGACAGACTCCGTTCCACGACTTCCGTGAAAAGCATATACGATATCATAGAAGCCAATAAGCTCGTGATGTCGGAAAATGCCGTTATATTATAGTTCCGGAAGCAGTATTATCATCTGTCTTTCAAGATGTTCCATTCTGCATGATGGATATTAACAACTGAGTTGCAGGGTATTAACATCTGACACGTCAAGTCTTAACACCTGACGTGTCAGCTATTAAAGCCTGAGAAGTCAGATAAATAGTATCAGATAGTATCAGTATGAGTTAAAATAATATTTGTTTCTTCCCCACATTCGACCTACTTTTGTACCTGATAGATTATTAATGTACAAAACCTAATCAAAATAGCAACATGAAATTACACACATCCGATCTTCTGATCATCTGCGCCTACCTCATTGCCATGATTGTCATCGGACTCATACTGAAAAAACGGGCCGCACAAAATATGGACTCCTATTTCCTGGGAGGCAAATCACTGCCCTTCTATATGCTTGGCCTGTCCAATGCATCCGGGATGTTCGACATCACTGGTACGATGCTAATGGTTTACTGGGCATTTGCCTACGGATTCAAAAGTCTCTGGATTCCCTGGCTGTGGCCGGTATTCAATCAGATATTCCTCATGGTTTATCTGTCGGTGTGGTTGCGGCGTTCCAATGTGCTCACCGGAGCCGAATGGATCAAAACCCGCTTCGGTAAAGGCAAGGGAGCGACACTCTCTCATACCATCGTTGTCGTATTTGCGTTATTAAGCGTACTCGGATTTCTAAGTTACGGATTCATAGGAATAGGCAAATTCATGGAAATCTTTATTCCCTGGGAAGTCATCTCACCCTACATTCCTTTCACTGTTTCACCGGAGTATGTTCCGCATGTATACGGTATCTTCTTCACAGCTATCGCTACCTTCTACGTCATGTTGGGAGGAATGCTGAGCATCGTATGGACGGATGTCGTACAGTTCCTTATCATGACGGTGGCAGGCATCGTTATCGTAGTGATCGGTATGCAGATGGTGGCGCCGGATATGATACACTCCTTTGTACCTGCCGGATGGGATTCCCCTTTCTTCGGATGGACGCTCGATATTGACTGGAGCAGCCGGATGAGTTTGCTGACCGAACGAATGGCGAACGAGCCTTACAGTCTGATAGGCATCTTTGTAATGATGGCGTTACTCAAAGGTATCTTCATGAGTATGGCAGGGCCTGCGCCCAATTATGATATGCAGAAAATTCTGTCCTGCAAGTCTCCCAAAGAAGCAGCGATGATGAGCGGTTCCGTATCCGTAGTGCTGTTGATTCCACGCTATCTGATGATTATGGGATTTGCATTACTTGCCATCTATTTCTTCAAGGAAGACGGCGGACTGACACAGATGGAAGTGACCCGCACAGACTTTGAGACGATTCTTCCTCATCTGATCACACGATATGTTCCGGCAGGACTTGCAGGATTATTATTGGCAGGACTACTGGCAGCTTTCATGTCGACCTTTGCTTCTACCGTCAATGCAGCCCCTGCATATATCGTAAATGATATTTATCTGAAATACATCAATCCGAAAGCAAGCGTGAAAACTCAGATACGCAGCAGCTATGTCATCTCTGTGGCAGTAGTGGTGGTGAGCACTGTCATCGGATTCTTCCTGAAAGATATCAATGAAATCTTCCAGTGGATTGTAGGTGCACTGTTCGGAGGATACATCGCAGCCAACGTACTGAAATGGCATTGGTGGCGTTTCAACGGTGAAGGTTACTTCTGGGGAATGACTGCCGGAGTAGTGGCAGCTATTGTGATGAAATTTACCGTTCCGGATGCATGGGTACTTTATTTCTTCCCCGTACTGTTCGGCGTCTCTCTGATCGGATGTATCATCGGGACTTACAGCGCTCCGGCTACAGATGAAGAGACTCTGATCAACTTCTATGTCAATGTACGCCCGTGGGGATGGTGGAAACCGATTCAGGAGAAAGCAATCGCCCGCTACCCGCATATTCAGGCGAATAAAAACTTCAAAAGGGATGCCTTCAATGTGGCGATAGGAATCATCTGGCAATGTACGCTTACCATCATCCCGATGTACCTCGTTGTCCGCGAACAATTAGGACTCTGGAGTTCTATCGCCTTGCTTCTGATTACCACGCTGATATTAAGAAAGACCTGGTACAAGCCTTTGTGTAAGGAGGAAGCGAGATACAACGAAGAGATGAAACAAATACGATAAGTATCAGCATAATTAATTTATATCATAAATTTAGGCACGGATGACACGGATTAACGCGGTTTTTAATTGACCGATCTTTTAAATCCGTGAAATCCGTGTCATCCGTGCCTAATAAAACAGAGAACCGACCATGAAAAGACTATCCGTAATACTCTTGTCATTTTTACTATATCTTCCGCTGTGCGCACAATTTAAAGGAACCGTCTATGTCGACACCAATCAATCGGGCACATTCGACAAAGGAGACAAACCGCTGGCGGGAGTGATGGTAACAGACGGAATGAACGTAGTAAAAACAGATAAAAAAGGCCGGTTCTCACTATCGGGATTCAAGAAAACCCGATTTATCAGCATTACTACACCTGCCGGATTCGAGACACAACAATTCTACCTCCCTGTCAAGGAGGACAGAAAAAGCTATGATTTTATAGTGACCGAAAGCGAACGGACCAAGACCAGAGAACACTCCTTTATCCATATCACCGACACGGAAGTGACCGGAGGAGTGGGGCGTTGGGTCACCGACTTACAACAATACATAAAGAACGAACAACCGGCTTTTCTGATTCATACCGGAGACATCTGCTACGAACCGGGACTCACAGTGCACAATCAAATTGTGAATGCACAAACAATGGACTGCCCTGTCTATTACTGCATAGGCAACCACGACCTGGTGAAAGGCAACTACGGCGAAGAACTTTATGAATCGATTTATGGCCCGACATGGTATTCGTTCGATGTCGGCAACGTGCATTATGTCGTTACTCCCATCGACCGCGGAGACAACCCGACCGATTACACGCAAAGGGATGTATACAACTGGCTGAAGAATGACCTCGCCCTGATGAAGAAAGATCAGGCGCTTGTTCTTTTTAACCACGACCTGTTTACTCCCGGCGATAACTTCGTATTCAAGGCAGACGAAAAGGATATCCTCGACCTCCGTACGTTCAACACGAAAGCACAAATCTACGGACATATGCACTACAACTACGTCCGCAATCAGAAAGGCATTTATACCATCTGCACCGGCACACTAGACAAAGGAGGCATCGATCACTCCCCTTCTTCATTCAGAGACATAAAGATAGATGCCAACGATCACCTCACAACGCAACTGCGTTATACTTTCATCGAACCGCAAATCGCTATTGTTTCTCCGATGAAGAATCAAGCAGCCCCCATACATCCGGAAACCGGCTATCAGCTTCCGGTCTCGGTCAACACCTATAACTCACAGGCAAAAACATCGTCTGTTTCTTATCTGCTGAGCAATCCGGAAGACAACCGGGAAATAGCCAAAGGTAACCTGTCGCCCCTCACCGACTGGAACTGGAGCGGAAATATTCAAATACCCGCTAACGAAAACGGAAAGAAACTAAACCTGACAGTGACTTCATCCTTCAACGACGGAAAGGAAGCGACTGCCACCAGCCAGTTCCTTTATCAGAAAGATTTCAAATCGACTGCTATCACAGGGAAGGACTGGAATACCCTACTTCAGAACGCAAGTCATTCCGGCGGAATAAATGACTCCCAGATCAAACTCCCCCTGCAACTACAATGGACAGCGAACACAGGAAGTAACATCTTCATGGCCTCCCCCCTCATCGTCGGACAAAAAGTATTCATTGCCACTACCGATGATAACACATCGCTCAACACCTATATTTGTGCATTCGACTTCCATTCCGGCAAACAGCTATGGAAGTTCCGCACGGAAAACTCGGTAAAGAATACGATTGCCTGCGAAAATGAAATCGTTGTAGCCCAGGATGCCTCCTGCAATCTGTACGCCCTCGACGTAGCATCCGGAAAACCACTGTGGCAACAATACATCAACTTAAAGAACTATCCCTATCTGAGCGAAGGACTGACAGTTGACAAAGGAATCGTTTATGCCGGAATCGGCGCCGGACTTTCAGCCTACGACCTGAAAACAGGAAAAGTGATATGGACCAACACGGACTGGAAACAACGGGAAGGCTCGACCACCACGTTAACCATCGCCGGAGACGTACTAATCAGTGGCACCCAATGGGGAGGACTGTATGGCAACGACATCCGCACTGGCAAACAACTCTGGAAACTCTCGGACAACGGACTCGGCAACCGAGGTGCCTCTCCGGTCTACAAAGACGGAAAATTATGGATCATCTCCTCCAAAAGCTTTTTCCTGATAGAACCTCAAACCGGTAAAGTACTCCAGCAAAAGGAACTGTCCGCCAACTTGGACGTGACATCTACTCCACTCGTAACCGAACATGAGATTATCTTCGGCAGCGCAGACCGTGGAATCTTTGCTCTCGACAAACCGACTCTTTTCATCAAATGGAGAGCCGAGACTTTACCTTCTCTTGTATACACTGCTCCTTATTCTTCTACGCCACAGGCAGCAGTAGAAACAAGCCCTGTATCTTCACAAGGAATGGTCTATATCGGAGCTTCCGACGGATATTTATACGCCATCGACCAGTCAACAGGGATTATCAAAGACAAGTTGTACTTCGGAGCACCTGTTTTCTCCACAGTAGCCGTATCGGGAAACAGGATGATTGTTTGCGACTTTGCGGGTAATGTTTATTGCCTGTCGTCAAAAGCGGCAGAAGAATAAAGTACATCCCGCCTCACGCAGTTTTCTCCACCCGCAGCGTTGTAATTTAAAGATTATCACGTATCTTTGCCCCTCAATCATAAATACGAGATATGGCTATTACAATCAAGAAAGTCTCTACAAAGAGAGAACTTAAGAAGTTTATTCGCTTTAATTACAGGATGTATAAGGGCAATCCATATTCCGTGCCCGACCTTTACGACGATATGCTCAACACATTCAACAAAAAGAAGAATGCGGCATTCGAGTTCTGTGAAGCAGATTACTTCCTGGCATACCGGGACGACAAAATCGTAGGTCGTGTGGCCGCTATCATCAATAACCGCGCCAACGAAAAGTGGGAATGCAAGAACGTCCGTTTCGGATGGATAGATTTCATTGATGACCCCGAAGTATCATCCGCACTCATCAAGACCGTCGAAGACTGGGGAAAAGAGCGCGGCATGACTCACATCACAGGTCCTCTGGGATTCACCGATTTCGATGCGGAAGGAATGCTGATCGAAGGATTCGACCAGCTCAGCACAATGGCTACTATCTACAACCACCCGTATTACCCCGTACACATGGAGAGACTCGGTTTCGAGAAAGACGCCGACTGGGTGGAATACAAAATCTACATCCCCGATGCCATCCCCGACAAGCACAAGCGTATCTCCGAACTGATTCAACGAAAATACAACCTGAAGATAAAGAAATACACCTCCGGAAGAAAAATAGCCAAAGACTACGGACAGGAAATCTTCGAACTGATGAACGAAGCATACAGCCCGCTCTACGGCTACTCCCCGCTGACGCAACGGCAAATCAACCAGTACGTAAAGATGTATCTCCCGATTCTCGACTTACGGATGGTTACCCTCATTACCGACGCCGACGACAAGCTGGTATGCGTAGGCATCTCCATGCCGTCTCTTGCCGAGGCCCTGCAAAAGTCACACGGCCGTCTGCTCCCTCTAGGATGGTTCTATCTGCTGAAAGCACTGTTCATGAAACGCCGTGCCAAAATGCTTGACCTGCTGCTTGTAGCAGTCAAACCGGAGTACCAGAATAAAGGTGTTAACGCTTTGTTATTTTCCGATTTAATTCCGGTTTATCAAAAATTAGGTTTTATCTTTGCGGAAAGCAACCCCGAACTGGAACTGAACGGAAAGGTTCAGGCACAATGGGATTACTTTGAGACTCAACAACATAAGCGCCGCCGTGCGTTCATCAAAGAGATAAAATAAAAACAGCTATGGAAGAGAACGAATTGATACCTGTAGACAACAACAATGCAGTAGAGTACACTGACGACAACATCCGCCACCTGAGCGACATGGAACATGTGCGCACACGCCCCGGTATGTACATCGGTAGGCTGGGCGATGGCGCGCACGCCGAAGACGGAATCTATGTCCTCCTCAAAGAAGTCATTGACAACAGTATCGACGAGTTCAAGATGCAAGCCGGTAAGAAAATCGAAATTACCGTTGAAGAGAACCTCCGCGTCAGCGTACGCGACTACGGACGAGGCATCCCGCAGGGAAAGCTGGTAGAAGCCGTAAGCGTACTGAACACGGGTGGTAAATACGACAGCAAGGCATTTAAGAAAAGCGTCGGACTGAACGGTGTCGGTGTGAAAGCCGTCAACGCATTGAGCTCTCGTTTTGAAGTACGCAGCTACCGTGACGGTAAAGTGCGTATCGCCACATTCTCCAAAGGCAACCTGCAGACCGACGTGACGCAGGACACTGAAGAGGACAACGGAACCTTTATCTTCTTCGAACCGGACAATACGCTGTTCGTCAACTACTGCTTCAAGCCCGAATTTATCGAGACCATGTTGCGTAACTATACGTACCTCAACACGGGACTCGCCATCATTTACAACGGTCACCGCATCCTGTCGCGCAACGGTCTGGTAGACCTGCTGAACGACAACATGACGGCAACCGGCCTCTATCCCATCGTCCACCTGAAAGGAGAAGACATCGAAATCGCCTTCACTCACACCGGACAGTACGGAGAAGAGTATTACTCCTTCGTCAACGGTCAGCACACCACACAGGGGGGTACCCATCAGAGTGCTTTCAAAGAACATATCGCCCGTACCATCAAAGAGTTCTTCAACAAGAACATGGACTATACCGACATCCGTAACGGACTGGTTGCCGCCATCGCCGTCAATGTGGAAGAGCCGATCTTCGAAAGCCAGACCAAAACGAAACTGGGATCTACCAACATGACTCCCGGCGGCGTGACAGTCAACAAATACGTAGGCGACTTCATCAAACTGGAAGTGGACAACTTCCTGCACAAAAACGCGGACGTAGCGGAAGTAATGCAGCAAAAGATACAGGAATCGGAAAAGGAACGGAAAGCCATCGCAGGCGTCACGAAGCTGGCACGCGAACGTGCCAAGAAGGCCAACCTGCACAACCGCAAGTTGCGCGACTGCCGCATCCACCTCAACGACCCGAAAGGGAAAGGAATGGAAGAAGACTCCTGCATCTTCATCACCGAGGGAGACTCGGCGAGCGGTTCCATCACCAAAAGCCGTGACGTAAACACTCAGGCAGTATTCAGCCTTCGCGGTAAACCGCTGAACTCGTTCGGACTGACGAAAAAGGTAGTCTACGAAAACGAAGAGTTCAACCTGCTGCAAGCTGCGTTAAATATAGAAGACGGCATAGAAGGACTCCGTTACAACAAAGTGATCGTTGCCACCGATGCCGATGTGGACGGTATGCACATCCGTCTGCTGCTCATCACGTTCTTCCTGCAATTCTTCCCCGACCTCATCAAGAAAGGTCACGTATATATTCTGCAAACGCCGTTATTCCGCGTGCGCAACAAGAAGAAAACGGTGTATTGCTACAGCGAGGACGAACGGGTGAACGCCATCAACGAACTAAGCCCCAACCCGGAAATCACCCGATTCAAGGGACTGGGAGAAATATCACCGGACGAATTCAAGCACTTTATCGGCAAGGATATGCGCCTGGAACAAGTGACATTGCGTAAGACAGATGCCGTAAAAGAACTGCTGGAGTTCTACATGGGCAAGAATACAATGGAACGACAGAACTTTATTATAGACAATCTGGTTATAGAAGAAGACTTGGCATCATGAGAAAAGCAATATTTCCGGGTACATTCGACCCCTTCACCATCGGTCATTATTCGGTAGTGGAACGTGCACTCACCTTTATGGACGAGATAATCATCGGGATCGGTATCAACGAAAACAAGAATACCTATTTCCCCATCGAGAAAAGAGAAGAAATGATCCGGAATCTCTACAAGGACAATCCCCGCATCAAAGTGATGTCTTACGACTGTCTGACGATAGACTTTGCCCAACAGGTAGAAGCACAATTCATCGTTCGCGGCATCCGCACGGTCAAGGATTTCGAGTACGAGGAAACGATTGCCGACATTAACCGCAAACTGGCGGGCATCGAAACCATCCTGCTCTTCACAGAACCGGAACTGACCTGCGTCAGCTCAACGATTGTACGCGAGCTGCTGACTTACAACAAAGATATCAGCCAGTTTATCCCCGAAGGAATGGAGATAAATTGAAAGTCGGTAGTATCTCTATTGAGGCTGACTTTAAAGTCAGCCTCAGGGGAATGAAGATAGTTTGGATAACGCAAAGGTAACTTGCGAAACTTGAAATAATAATTAATGATGATGAAGAAGATTAAAGTATACGCCCTCCTGGTTTGTCTGTTGGCAACGTCTGCTGCACAGGCCCAAAGTTTCGGCTCTGCCGCCATGCGCAAACTCCAAATGGCGGAATTCGCGATTTCCAACTTCTACGTAGACAAAGTAGATGAAGACAAACTGGTAGAAGAAGCTATCATCAAGATGCTGGCACAGCTCGACCCGCACTCCACTTACTCGGATGCCGAAGAAGTGAAGAAGATGAACGAACCGCTTCAAGGCAACTTCGAAGGCATCGGCGTACAGTTCCAGATGATCGAGGACACCCTGCTCGTCGTACAACCCGTCAGCAACGGCCCCTCCGAGAAAGTGGGCATCCTTGCCGGCGACCGCATCATTGCCGTCAACGACTCCGCCATCGCAGGAGTAAAAATGAGCACGGAAGATATCATGAAGCGCCTGCGTGGCCCGAAAGGTTCGAAAGTCAACCTGACCATCGTCCGCCGTGGAGTACAAGACCCGCTCGTGTTCACCGTGAAAAGAGATAAGATACCTATCCTGAGCCTCGACGCTTCCTACCTGATTCAGCCAAAGATCGGATACATCCGCATCAACCGCTTTGGCGCAACCACCGCCGAAGAATTTAAGAAAGCAATGAAAGACCTGCAAAAGCAAGGCATGAAAGACCTCATCCTCGACCTGCAAGGCAACGGCGGAGGATATCTGAACGCCGCCATCGACCTTGCCAACGAATTCCTCGGACAGAAGGAACTGATTGTTTACACCGAAGGCCGGACCGCACAGCGCAGCGAGTTCTTCGCCAAAGGAAACGGAGAGTTCCGTGACGGCCGCCTCATCGTACTGGTAGACGAATACACCGCTTCCGCCAGCGAAATCGTGAGCGGCGCAGTGCAGGATTGGGACAGAGGTATCATCGTAGGCCGACGTTCTTTCGGCAAAGGACTGGTGCAACGTCCTATCGACCTGCCGGACGGCTCCATGATCCGACTGACCATTGCACGGTACTACACCCCTGCCGGTCGTTGCATCCAAAAGCCTTATGACAGCTCGACCGATTACAATAAAGACCTGATAGACCGCTTCAACCACGGAGAACTGATGAATGCCGACAGCATCCACTTCCCCGACTCATTGAAAGTGCAGACCAAGAAACTGAAACGTACCGTCTACGGCGGAGGTGGCATCATGCCGGACTACTTCGTTCCGATTGATACGACACTCTACACGGACTATCACCGGAAACTGGTCGGCAAAGGAGTCATCATCAAATTCACAATGAAATTCATCGAAGACCACCGCAAGGAACTGGCCGATAAATATAAGAAGTTCGACAGCTTCAACGAAAAGTTTGTTATTGACGACGATATGCTCGCCACCCTCCGCGAAATGGGTGAGAAAGAAGGGGTGAAGTTTAACGAAGAGCAGTATCAGAAGGCACTTCCGCTGATCAAGACACAGCTCAAAGCACTGATAGCCCGTGACCTCTGGGATATGAACGAATATTTCCGCGTCATGAATACAACGAACGAAAGCGTGCAGAAAGCATTGGAAATCCTCCGTTCGGGAGAGTATCAGAAGAAGTTGAAATAAACATCGAAAAATAAAACGGATCAACCGTACCCGATCAGACACCTTGGTTGTAGTATAAGTAAAATCATTAAAACAGAAGTATGATACGACAGTTTGGTTTTACTTGGACAGCAATCAGCTGGTTACTGATGGGATACGGTTTATTTTTTGCCCTTTCCCCTCTGCAGGCGCAGACCGCCATCAAGAAATTCTCACTAGAGCTAAAGAACGAAAGCCTGCCCGAAGCACTGAAGCAGTTGGAAAAGGCAGGAGGAAAAAACATCCTCTTCACCTACAACGGAACAGAAAGTTATCGGGTGACCGTCAGCATCCGCGAAAAGACGGAACGCGAAGCCATCGACCTTGTACTGGCCGGCAAACCCTTCCTTTGCATCGAACGGGAAGAGTATTTCGTCGTGCAGCGGAAGAAGTCGGACAAAGCCATCGCCATAGAAGGCAAAGTATATGACGAAAAAGGAGCCCCCCTGCCCTTTGTCAACATTCTCGCCCTTGCCGCCGATTCCAGTTTCCTTGCCGGAAGCGTGACCGAAGAAGACGGCTCCTTCCATCTGCCCCCGATAGCGGGAGAAGACTGTCTGCTGAAAGCGACCTACATAGGATACCGCCCGCAAATCATCCCCTGCCGGCAACAAAACACCATCCGCCTGCAACCCGACACAGAGTTACTGAAAGAAGTAGTCGTCACCGCCTCCCGCCCGCTGATAGAACGGAAAGACGGAACACTGACAGCCAACATAGCCGGAACGCCCCTTTCACTGATGGGATCGGCCAAAGAAATGATCTCCCACCTCCCTTTTGTCACCGGCTCGGACGGAGAATTTACCGTACTGGGCAGAGGAACTCCTGAAATCTATATCAACGGCCGCAAAGTCAGAGACAAGACCGAACTAGACCGTCTGCAAGCCAATGAAATACTATCGGCAGAAATCATCACCACACCGGGCGTACAATATGGCTCTTCGGTAGGCGCTGTCATCCGTCTGCGCACCATCCGCAAACGCGGACAGGGAATGAGCGGCAGTTTCTACACCGACTACTCGCAAGGACGCGAACCGATCGGCAACGAAGGCATATCCCTGAACTACCGTACCGGCGGACTGGATATTTTCGTAAAAGGCGACTTTGCGGAAATCAACAATTACAGAACGGGCACCTCCAGCCAGGACATTTATGCTTCATCCAACTGGAACCAATCGACAGAGGACAAAAGCAAACAAACCTATCGCACCTTCAACGGCGAACTGGGATTCAACTACGAAATAGACGAAGACCAGTCATTCGGCATGCGCTACATGCCCGGCACGAACATAGGCAATGCACATACTACCAATGAAGGGACAACCCTCATCCTGCAAGACGGCAAAGAAGTAGACCAACTGCACGCTCTCCGCCAAACAGATGCCCACACCGGCTGGTGGCAGGCAGCCAACGGATACTACAACGGCACTTTCGGCAAATGGAATATCGACTTCAACGCCGACTACCTGTACGGCCGGGACCGCATCCGTCAATATGCCGAAAACAACGGAACCGAAGACGCCACTTCGAGCAACCGCGTACGCAACCACCTCTATGCCGCCAAACTGCTGCTCACCGCCCCACTCTGGAAAGGCAAACTCAGTTTCGGCACAGAAGAGACATTCACCAACCGCCACGATGTATTTCTCCAAAGCGGCTTCTCCGCCGATGCCGACGACCGCATCAAACAAACGATGCTCTCCGGATTCATCGACTACATCCTGTCGCTGGGAAAATTCAACATCCTGGCCGGACTGCGTTATGAATACCAGCAAACAGACTACTATGAGAAAGGAATCCACCAGGACGGACAAAGCCCCATCTACCGCGACTGGATACCGGTAATCAGTATCAGATATACCTCCGGCAACTGGTTCTTCGCCCTTTCTCACCGGACGCTGAAATACAGTCCCAGCTATGACATGCTCACCAGCGCCATCACCTATCAGAACAAATACTCCTACCAGAGCGGAGACCCGTTTCTCGTCCCCCAAATACATCGTGCGACTTTCTTTGATGCCGGATGGAAATGGGTCAACTTCAGCCTCAGCTATGACCATTGCTGGAATATGTACACCAACTACACCCGACCGTATGACGACGTCAACCATCCCGGCGTACTACTGTTCGGCAGGGCAAGCATTCCGCATACCAACATATACGGAGCCAACATCGTCCTCTCACCGAAAATCGGTATCTGGCAACCTCAGTTCACCACCAGTGTCAACTGGTATGACTCGCACGCTGCCTGCATAGGCATTCTCCAAAGCTGGAATGAACCACGATTCCATTTCAGTTTCGACAACAACTTCAGCTTCCCCAAAGGTTGGTTCTTCAACATCAAAAGAGTACTTTCGCCCGGCGCCAAACAAAGTTACGCCATCTGGAAAACCGAAGGAAGAGTAGATGCCCAACTGACCAAATCATTCCTGAAAGACCAGGCGCTGAAAGTATCGGTAACCGCGAAAGACCTCTTTCACACCGCCCACAGATACTTCACCATCTATGGAGACCGGACTTTCAGTTCCAACCGTGATTACTTAGATCAGCAGCGTTTCGGCATCCGGCTGAGCTATCAGTTCAACGCCACAAAGAGCAAATATAAAGGAACCGGAGCCGGAGCAAGCGAAAAGTCACGTTTGTAATTCCCGGTTTCACAAAGATGACCAACAAGTCGGTTCCATCACAAGAGAGGCTGACTAAAAAGTCAATAGTATTCCCAATCTCCTCCTTCGGGAAGGAGGAGTACCCGTAGGGGGAGGTGGTAGGTGAACACATTAAAGTTACTACCGACTTTTTAATCAGCCCCCTACTCAGGTTACTACTGATTTTTTAGTCGAACTCGGGGAAAAGTACTATTTTTGCAGCTTCAGAATCCAGATAAAGAATGTTCCTGTTCCATAAAAACCAGACAAAACGAGAAGCCTTCGGGCAAATGTTTACGGAAATGTACCCGCGAATGGTCCGTTATGCCTCACAACTGATGGGCGACGGAGAGGAAGCACGGGACATCGTAAGCGAAGTGATGGAGCAGGCTTGGAAACACTTCGACCAATTGGACGAGGCCGACCGCGGAGGCTGGATTTATACAGCAGTCCGCAACACCTGCCTCAACCGGATGAAGCATCTGCAAGTGGAACGTGACAATGCGAAAGCCCTTTACGAAGCAACGCTGGCCGATGTAAAAAGCAACTATCGGGAACACGAAGCACTGTTGCAGAAAGCGGAAACGATAGCCCGAAGCCTGCCGGAACCGACTTGCACCATCCTGCGGCTGTGCTACTACGAACATCTCACCTATCGGGAAGTCGCCCAACAACTCGGCATCAGTCCCGACACGGTAAAAAAACATATATCCAAAGCATTGCGTACACTACGCGAAGCCATGAAAGAATAAAGAAGGAGGACACGTTATGGAAGAAAAAGAAAAACGTATCAGCAAAGAAGAAGATTCCGGCTACGGACTGACAGCAGACAACGACAGTTGCAGGCTGGCAGACGGCGATAGTTCTGAACCGACAGACAGCAACAGTTGCGAACCGGCAGACAGCGACAGCTGCGAACCGGCAGACAGCGACAATTGTGAAGTGGCAACAGACGACCAACCCCCGTTCTCCGAAAACGCGGAAATACGCCGTCTGCAAAATGCCTTTGGTGAAGCGTTGGGTGATCTGCCTCTGCCGGACGAAGTCCGGGAAGAATGGAGCACATTCCTGCAACGGCAGGCACAGCAGAAACGCAAACTTTATCTCCGCATCTGTCTATCCGGTGGTGTGGCAGCAGCCATCGCCCTGTTATTGTTACTTTGGTCCCCTTGGCACATCACGGACAAGGACAGCATCCTGCAGAACATCGAAATCTTCACCGCCCTCCATGCACCGGAACAAATTACCACTATCGAAGAGAACGGCAGAATCATCGTATCTACCCCGCCCGCCACGACCATCCGCCTCACATTGGAGGACGGAAGTCACGTCCTTTTAAGTGCAAACAGCCGTCTGGAATACCCCAAAGAGTTTTCCTCTCAGGGAAGCCGCACCGTAAACCTCACCGGAGAAGCACGCTTCGAAGTAACCAAAGACGCCCACCGCCCCTTCATCGTCTCTGCCGATAAAATGCAGACACAAGTGCTGGGCACCGTATTCGACGTAAATGCCTATCCCGGCAATGCCCCCGCCGTCACCCTGTATCAAGGACGAGTAAAGGTCGGCAAAGCAGCCTCTCCCATTGAGAAAGAAATAGTACCCGGACAATGTGCCACACTGACCACAAGCGGCGACATTCGTCTGGCGAAAGCCACACGGACAGAAAAAGAAGGATGGACCAAAGATGAGTTTTATTATGACAACACCGAAATGATAACCGTACTGCAAAATATAGGGACCTGGTATAATATCAGCGTCATCTGCCATTCTGCAGACCTTTTACACAAACGAGTCCATTTCCGTTTCAGCCGGAATGTTCCGATAAAGACTCTACTGAATGTACTGAATGATTTAGGCATCGCACACTTCCAGTATAAAGATAAACAAATAGTAGTAGAATAAACACAATCACTTCCTGGCGAAAAAACGAGCTTTCATCTGTCATCTTTCACCATTGGTCGTCAAACTCCTTATTCATCGGAGCTTCCGATGAGGCTGACTAAAAGTCGGTAGTATCTCTATTCTCCTCCTTCCTGAAGGAGGAGAATAGAGATAGCATACGCAATATGGCACCATAAAAAACAGAAATCCCTCTTCTCCGGATATTGTTCTTCCTGCTCAATCCGTTCTTCTTCTCCCTTGTACAAAAGCCCTTCACCAACTTCGAACGTATTTCTTCTGTCTCGCATAGCTCACACCTATTCTGCACATAGGTACGTGTCAATACCAAACGAATGATTTCCCGATTCGGACAGAAGCATTCATCTTTAGCCAAAGCAGCCAGCACCACATCCAGCAGGCAAAGGGTACATCGTAATTCTGTTTCCGATAATCGGTCGATACTCTCAATCTGTCCAAAGCTGGGCCAGTTGTCTTTCAAAAAGGCAAGTTTATTGGTGGAGCTTTGTAAATCAAGCTTCATCAGGCAGGGACGGGGACAAGTAGAATCATTCATCACTACTATTTTTTATTTGTTTGTGTATTTGCGTATCTCCAAAAAGAAGGCGCAGAAACTATTACTATACTATCTCATGAGAGGCTCTGGCAAGCCCGCACTAGAATAATAAGCAATAGCTCCACGCCCATTGAGATATATAACAAATATATATACAATGTGGACGTGGAGACTGACCGCCTATTACCTGCTAGTGCTAAATGTGCCAGATTTCTCATCACAGATAATAAAAACGTTATCTCCAAATCAATAAAACATATCTTCATTCAGAAGATACGCCACAAATATAGGCATATTTTCCTAATAAGAATACCATTAAGGAAGTAAAATGAGTAAATAGAAGGGAGATGAACAAAATCGTCTACAGCCAACAGACTATGTTCCTTCATCGCACGAGATACAAGAATGATTTCCCCTTCTTATTGCCTCTGCACAAAGAACAAGCTGCACGAATACCCAAAAGAAGCAGGGATACTTTGTTTATCTCCCTATTATAGTTTATCTTTGCTACTGATATAGCTAGTTGTTCACGACCGTGATCAGCTCTTACCACGGCCGTAATCAACGCTCTTCACGGCCGTGAGCAACATTTACCACGGCCGTGAACAACTAATGATGCAAGCACCTTCATCCAACAATGCAGGCATCATAAACCAAAGATAAAGGCAGGATAACTTATGTATGAACGCTTGACAGCAAGCAGGCAATCACTATATAACCCGAGTTCTGTCCAAGTCCGGAAACTAATGATTAGTTTTGCGGATCAAAGGTAGCTATATCTTTATAACAAACAAGAAACGACGAATATGTTATAACGATGTAAAGCAATGGACGAAATAGAGAAAAACAACGGTGAGATCATCATATACCGGACAGAAGACGGAAGGACACAACTTGAAGTCCGTTTGGAGAATGAGAACGTTTGGCTGTCACAACAACAAATAGCCAATCTGTTTGGTGTACAAAGACCGGCTATCACAAAGCATTTGAAAAATATCTTTGAAAGTGGAGAATTAGAAGAAAATTCAGTTAGTTCCATTTTGGAACATACTGCGAGCGATGGAAAAAATTATAAGACACAGTTTTATAATTTAGATGCCATCATATCAGTCGGATATAGAGTCAACTCCCTACAAGCCACCCACTTCCGCCGCTGGGCCACCGAACGTCTGAAAGAATATCTGATCAAAGGTTTCGCCATGGACGACAAACGTCTGAAAGAAATGGGCGGCGGCGGTTACTGGTACGAACTACTCAACCGTATACGCGACATCCGTTCATCTGAAAAAGTACTCTACCGTCAGGTTCTTGACTTGTATGCCACCAGTGTAGACTATGACCCAAAGGCAGACGAATCCATCCGGTTTTTCAAAATCGTGCAGAATAAGTTACACTATGCCGCCCACGGCCACACAGCAGCAGAAGTGATCTTCGAACGAGCCAATGCAGAAAAGCCATTTATGGGACTGACCACATTTCCCGGCGAACAACCCCGGAAAGAAGATGTACTGATAGCTAAAAACTATCTCAATGAAAAGGAACTGAAGATACTGAACAACCTGGTTTCCGGATACTTCGACTTCGCAGAAATACAAGCCATCAAACGTTCGCCCATGTATATGTCGGACTATATACATCACCTGGACCTCATCTTATCGACCACCGGAGAGCAAGTTTTGCAGAACGCAGGCACGATCTCTCACGAACAAGCCAAACAAAAAGCGCTGGGCGAATACCAAAAATATCATGTCAAAACCCTGTCGCCTGTAGAAGAAGCATATTTTGACAGTATCAAGAAACTGACAGCCGAAACAAAGAAGAAGAAAAAGAAATAAAATACAATAAACAGTATCATGGCAATACAATTTGAACTCTACAAGTCTCCCAACCCCAAGGACGAAGAAGACAAGGAACTCTACCACGCACGGGTAGTCAACTTTCAGCATATCGACACCGACTATCTCGCCAAAGAAATACAACAAGCGACTTCGCTGACCGAAGGGGATGTAAAAGCCGTCCTCGAATCGCTGAGCCACTTTATGGGATCACGCCTCCGGGAAGGGGAACGTGTTCACCTCGACGGCATCGGCTACTTTCAAGTAAAGCTGAACAGTCTGGAACCGATCACCTCGCCCAAGCTGAAAGCAAACCAAATGAAACTCAAAGCAAACATCGGCTTCAAGGCGGATAAAAAACTGAGAAGTTCGGTAAGCGTCGTCAAGGTGGAACGCAGTAAACTGAAGTTACACTCAGTGCCACGCTCCAACGAAGAGATAGACAGACTGCTGACCGCGTATTTCAGTAATAACCAAATACTGACCCGCTCGGACTTTCAAGGACTTTGCAAACTTACGCTTACCACTGCCGCCCGACATATCAAACGACTGAAAGAAGAAAAGAAGTTGCAGAATATCAATACTCGTCAGAGTCCGGTTTATGTTCCGATGCCGGGGTATTATGGTAAGCCGGAAGTAGAAGACACCGTAAAATAAGGGAAAGACAGAAAAATATGGCTTCAATAAGGGTGAGAGATGCTGCATCAGAACAAGAAAAGCAATGAGAGATGTCCTCTATCTGAACATGTGCAATTTTTGCACATGTTGAATCCTTCACCAATTCTTCCGACTTATAGATGTTATTAACATGCTTCACTATTGAAGTTCTGTCCGTTTGGAACAATTCTGCCATTTGAGCCTGAGTCAGCCACACTGTTTCATCCTCCAACTTCACATCAATCGACGTTTTCCCGTCTTTTGTCTGATAAATGACAATATTACCTCTATTGTCCATGAAATGCCTCCTTTTTTATGCATTGCGCCCGTCCATTGCCTTGGTTAGCAATGGACGGGCGTACAAATGTAATACTTTAAAAAAGAAAAAGGCGACATACCGGCCTTTTATTCGACCGGACAAACCCATAATTGACTCTTATATTAAAGCGATTGATTCAATAAAGTTATAATCGAACGTGCCGGAATCCGGACTGTTCTTCCACTCTTCACTTTCTCAACGGGTAGCAGATCTTCTCCTTCTACATCCGAAGTGCGATACACCTGCCATCGAGTTTTCTTGCCATTTATCTTATTGATTGAAAACTCTTTGTCTTCCTGCGCATAGTTAATGAGAACAACAGCGTATGAGCCGTCCGCATTTTGATAAGCAGAACACATCAGTCCTTTTTGGTCCGTATCGCCTCCGGGGATTAAATTCCCCGCTTGATCGAAAGCAGAAACCGACAGGCGGACAGCTCCCGGACGGATGAAGCGACTATAATTACCCAAAGCCCACATGAGTTTGGAGTCTTCTACCCGACCATCCTTCAAGTCATCATTCGTGTATTCCCGAATCAGCCCGTCTTTATAATCGCCGCCGATGGCACGCCACCACTGCCAGCTCTTCGCTCCCGCATATACGATGTCATGATGGATGATACGGGCAACGTAAAGTGCCGTCTTCATCGTACGGTCGAAGCCGTGACCGCCGCCTATCTCTTCGTCATTCCCCATGATACAGGTTTCTGACTGCCAGAAGCCGACGTTGTATTTATCCAGAGCTTCACGCAGTTGGCAGCGCATGGCACGCAGTTCACTCAGAGGAGTCGTTGTCCAGTAACTATGACCAAGCATCAGTCGGGGCACATTGGGCGTATCACCCAAATACGTATCCACACTGTCGGGGCAGAAGAAAGCCTGAATCTGATAGCCACGCTGCCAGTCCGTCTGATGAGTACGGAGCATACAGCGATAGTCCGAAGATTCGTTCACCATAATCTGTGTATCCATTTTCCGGTTCACAAACTCCCGGCTTAGCAGACGGACGGTTCGAGCTACTTCCCGATTGGTTGCCGGAGAGCCTTCCTGCTTCGGTCCTACCCAGTTCCAATGCCCGTCCGGTTCGTTGAAAGGACAGATATAGTTGAACTTTATTCCGTCGTGCTTCTCTACTCCTTCTACTACATCGGCCAGGAAACGGGCATACTTTTCGTAACATTCCGGCTTCAGATTGGCGGTTCCTCCACGACCGGTATTGGTAGCCAGGCCGTTCTGAGTATAATAGACAGGAGGGGAGTTCAGAAATGCGAGGAATTTAGTGACGCCCCGTTCTTTTGCCAGTTTCAGAAAGTTACGCTGTCCCTGTTGCTTGTTCCAGTCGTAAGTTCCGTCCGCATTCATGAAGCATTCGGTACGCATCCACGAAGAACCGATCTGACTGGCTTCTCCCTGCTCGGTACTACCTGCACCGACATTGAAACGCCAAAGAGACAGGCCGATTCCTTTCGGTTTTCCATTCGCATCGTTCTCTGTGCTGAACAGCCAGTCGGCTATCTGGTTTTGTTTCTCCTGTGGCCATAAGCCAAGGATGTGCATACTCCAGGCATCGGAAGCACCGAAGTGCTCCATTGTCTGTAGCGGTTTGTCCACTTCAATCTGATAACGTAGGTCGGGGGCGGGCTGGGAACAGCTGGTAGCTATACCTATATATAAAAAAGCTAAGGCGACTGACAGTAATTTATAGTTCATCGTGAAATTTGTTTTTTATAATTTTAAAGTGATAGTACAAAAATACGTGATTACAGCTAACCTTGGAGAACACAAAACGACCAAAAACTACCACAAATCTTGCAATGTCACAAATTATAAGGCTGAATAAAATAAATGGCAGATTTAAGTATTCCTTAAACCTGCCATTTATTATTTCATCGACTTAAAGCAGCTCCTTTTTCTACCTTGCTGATAACCTAATTTAGTTACTAGATTTACAAGTCCATTTAGTTGCTACCTGCATCTTCATCCTGATAGGTAAACGTACCCACCATCTGATAAGTCTTGCCATCCGCAGTATACTTATAATCTACATTAAAAACTTTCGAGTTCTGATTATAAGTACATGTACCATCAATCAAGTCAAAATCCTCCCATGCCGAGATAGTGACATTGTTACCAGCATCAACTTTCAGTACAACAGCATGTTTCTTGATATTGGCAGTTGTTTCTGCCTGTTGCTCGTTATAGAAACGCACTGCATTTTCTTCTGTAGCTTTCAATGTTCTGACTATAGTAATAGAAGTGGATGCAACTATTTCATCATTACTATCCAGTTCGTGCCGAAGAGCTTTGAAGATGTAATTACCTGAGTATTTATTTACCAGATTGAAGGATACAATAAGTGCCGAGTCCTTCTGGTTGATCTCATAACCGGCAGAAGAAGAAGCAATCTTGAAAGTTATCGCATAGAGCGAATCGCACTCCAGACCTTCTGTTTTAACTTTAAAGGGAACTCTCGCATAAGTTTCGCCGGCTTTCAATGTAGTAGTATAAGAAGGTACCTCAAAAGCACTGGTAGCAAGTCCCTGATATTTGATATCAGTCGCAAGGAACTTGAACTTTTTATTATACCAGTCAATTACACTGTTATGGCTTTCCAGAGTCACATCCACATTCCCGTCAATCAAAAGAGAGCCACTTACACCCACTGTAATGAATCCTTCCTGCACTTCACTGCTATAAGCAAGTTCTTTAGTCACAAGATTGCTGGAAGCGCCGATCAGATAGAGTGTCTTCTTATATTGCTCCTTATCAAGCGGGCTTTCATAATCACAGCTACTTAAAACGACCAATAACAAAAGTATCGGATATAGTATTTTATTGATATTCATAACAAACGTTTTTTACTTAATTATTAATTCTGTACTTCGTGTGCAAAATTACCATCCCGGATTCTGAACCAGTTTCGGGTTCTTATCCATCGTTGTACGAGGGATAGGCAGGAAGTAATCTTTATAAGAGAATACACGATGCGAACGAGTATTATTGATCACTGTTTCCGTATGGAATGCTTTACGGTCTGTGCTACGTGCAGCAATGTTCATACCTGTTACAGGCTCATTGTATGCATCGATTGCATCTCCCCATCTACGCAAATCGTGATAACGTCTGCCTTCACAGAAAAACTCCACCCGTCTTTCACGCTTAATCAAATCCCGCATCGTAGTCACATCCCTTGCATCATCCGCTGTAATGCCCGGCAAACCGGCTCTATAGCGAACCATATTAAAGTATTTCACCATCTCGTCTACATCACGGCTCACTGTAATCCCATTCTCTTCGTCGGTATATGTATTACTTCCCAACTCATTCAATGCTTCCACATAGTTGAGCAGCACCTCTGCATAACGCATGATCGGGAAAGTTTTCGACTTCATCATACCTTTCAGCTGATCCTCTACATAATGAATGTACTTCTTGCAGGTAAAACCAGTGTGGTTATAATCTTCAGGATGATCGGACGACGGTGCAGCAGTACCATTAGCATAGTAAGTAACTGTCTGCTTAGTCTGATTACCTTCGGTTCCGATGTAAGAAAGTCCGCTCCAGTAGCAATGGTTAAAACCTACGCTGGCATAGAAACGCATTTCCATCTTATCAAACATCTTAGCAGCATCGGACGGAAGTGTATAGTCAGAGAAAGACTGTGAACTACCACCAATGGCTTCCCAGTAATTTGTGGGATAAAGTGGTGAGTTATTGATGTCGCTACCGTCTTCCATACGGAAAGCTTTCACAGTCGCATAAGTAATATTCAACCCATTACCACCACCCAGGCTCGTAGGAGTAGCAATCCATGCCGGAGAGTCGCCAGCTGTACTAGAGTAGCCGCACATATAAATAAACTCGTCATTATTATAAGCCGGAGTTTCACCATTGAACATAAAAGCATAAGAACGAAGCGCATCTATACCTCCCGCTCCATTAGGATAGTTTTCGTCAGGCACATTCTCCGGTAGCGGTTTTGTGTCTAGTTTTCTCTCAACAGTGTGCAGCTTATATTTAAAGCTACCAGCTTCCGAACCCTTAATCAAACGTTTGGCAAGAAGAGCGGCTGTTCCCCATTTGGATTCGTCTTTGACTTGAGGCATAAAGTTGGTACCGTCCGAACGCTTCCAATCAGCATAAAACTCATTTCCGTTGTACCAAGGACTTGCTTCGATCAGTCTTACTCTTCCCATCAATGCCAATGCCGCTCCCGAAGTAGGCAGATTGACTAGGGTAGACGTACGGCTGGAAGGAAGATATTCGTATGCTTTCTCGAAATTCTCGCAGATATAGTTAATACAATTCTCGTATGTCTCTCTTTCCAATGACATGCTTTCCGCACTGGCATCCACATCATAAGCCATCTCAGGCACAATGGGCACAGGTCCGTAAGCCTCTACCAGTTTATAATAGAAATAAGCTCTCAAGAAATAACAACGTCCCATAAAGTCACGCAAATCGCTCGTAGTAATATCCTCACATTCATTGATTCTTTCCAAGACGAGGTTGGCTTTACGAATACCTTTATACCAAGTACCATAGTTATTATAGAAATCACTCTGTGGAGTCACTTCGTCCACCATCAGCTGGATAGCTTTATGACGGGAGTCATTCCATGATGTAAAGTTCTCGTCCGAAGCTCCCTGATAAGGCGACCAAGCATTGGTCCACAAGTCTCCTTCATTAGGTAATAACTTTCCGGCACCATTGATATATTCTTCCAGATATTCCTTACGTTTAAATACAGAGTCTAGCTCAAAAATCTCATCGAAGTATGAGTCTACATCCAGGTAGTCGTCACAGGAGGTAAACATACTTCCTGTGCAACACATCAGTGCCATAGCGGCTATGCAATATATTTTTCTGAAATTCATAATTATACGATTTATGATAATGTTACAATTGAAACGGGATTAAAACGTCACATTAAGCTGAAGGGTGAATTTCCGTTGCAGAGGATACACGGCACCGTTTGACGATGCCTGCTCCGGGTCCCAAAGTTTCACCTTATCCCACACATGCAGGTTTTCGCCTACAAGGCTCAAGGTAGCGTTCTGTACACTAATCTTATCTCGCAACCATGCGCTGGTGAATCTATAAGACAACTCGATATTTTTCAATCTGAAATAGCGGCCATCTGCCAACCAAAAGGTAGATGCGCGGTTATTGTTCTTATTCTCACCATAAGTCAGACGCGGGAAACGCGCGTTCGGATTTTCCGTACTGGCGTCACCGGAATATTCTCTCGGTGTCCAGCGATTCTTTTGATCAGCTACAATGTTAAGTACATTGCCTCGCGTTTCCCAAGCAAACGGATAGTATCCTGACCCCCCATAGAAATATTGCACTTTACCTACACCTTCAAAGAAAATGCTGGCAGTAAACTGTTTGTATCTGAATTCAGCAGCAAAACCATACTGAAGAGTCGGAGTATTCGAATAGGATAACGGTACAATATCATCATCATTGATAACACCATCACCATTGACATCTTTATACTTAATGTCACCTGGACGCACATCAGAAGAATAGGTTTGAACAGGACTACTTTCAATATCTGCCTGATCTTTGAACAAACCTAAAGATATCAAACCGCGTTGCACTCCATAAGGAACGTCTACAAAAGACTGATAAGGATATACTACGCCTGATTGCTCCCAATAGGTTACGTTATTGCGGGCGAATGTCCAGTTGCCACGAACTGTCATTCCAAAATCTTTGGTGAAATTATGGTTGAACGTTATGTTTCCATCAAATCCCCATGATTCCATTCCACCGATGTTGGTATACGGATTGGTTACAAAACCTGCTTCTTCAGGAATGTTGGCACGTTGCTGGAAGATACCTTTGTTTTTATCCTTAAAGATGTCGGCAGTCAGTTCCACTTTGTCATTAAACATTTTCAGGTCTACACCAATATCCATTTTGGTTGTCTCTTCCCAGTTCAAGTCATTGGCACCTACGCGGCTCTCGCCAACGGTGCTACCAGGCCATGTTACTGAGCTATAATCGGTAGACACAGTAGAAAGGTACGGGAAACGGATTTTCTTGATACGGTCATTACCTACTTTACCCAAAGAAGCTCTGAGTTTGAAGAAATCGAGGAACGGAAGTTTTTCACGCGTCCATTCATACTGAGTAGGCACCCATCCCAAAGCTACTGCCGGGAACCACCCGTAGCGGTTGCCTTTCTTGAATTGCTCGGAACCGGTATATCCTACATTGAATTCAAACATATAAGTATCCTTATAAGAATAAGTAGCACGAGCAGAAATAGCCTGATAACGTTTAGGAATGGAACGAATTCTTTCATCCAATGTGGTGTCGTCATCATCATTATTCAGATAAGAGTCTTTATTTTCCTGACGGTAGGCATTAAGTAATCCGGTCACACGATGGTCTTCGCCAAAGATTCTTTCGTAATTGATATTTCCTTCAAAATAATACTGACGGGCAATGCGGCGATAATCGCTGTAAGTCATATCAGTAGCACTCGATGTACGTTTAGAGATCAATGCTCCATTCTGCTTTCTTCCTGTGGCGTAATATAAGTCCGGAGTCTTGGTACGATACTGGTCAAAGTAGCCGGTATAGTTAAATGAGAATACGCCTCTTGCAGACAATCCTTTTGTGATGAAATCCAACTTCTGATTCAGACTGGCATTCATACGGGTGGCCTGTGTTTCACTGATCTTATACCCTGTATAGTTCAACTGTACATAAGGAGAAACCTCATCCGAGTTTCTACCAAATGATGGAAGAGTACCATTGGAGTATTTCACCGGAACGATTGTTGCCGGAAGATTAGCTTGCGCCGACCATAATGCATTGTTATTATCACCATATCCCGGAGAATTACGTTTAGTGATAATCGTTTCCATATTCAAAGAGAGTAGAGTTGTTTTAGTCATATTGGCGTCTACGTTCGCTCTGAAATTATATTGATGGTAATCCACATTAGTATTATGTTTACTTACCGACTTATCTTGTTTGAAAACAGCTCCTTGGTTCATGATACCCATACTTACATAATAACGTGCATTGGTACCACCACCAGAAAGACTCAGGTGATGTTGATTGTCAATCACATAGTCATTCAGAATCACATCTCTCCAATTCACATTCGGATAAAGATCCGGATCGAGACCGGAACGGAACAGTTGGATTTCAGAATTAGTATAAATCGGATTCTTACCTCTGACAACACGTGCTTCATTAGCAAGGTTTGCATAGCCCACTGCATCTACATACTCCGGCATGCGGGGAGAATAGGAATATGTGGCATTTGTCTTGAAGTTAACAGTTAACTTACCGGCTTTACCTCTCTTGGTAGTTACAATTACTACGCCATTGGCACCACGCACACCATATACGGCAGTTGCCGAAGCATCTTTCAAAACTGAGAAACTTTCAATATCGGCAGGGTCAAGTGTATTCAAGTCTCCTTCCACACCGTCAATCAAAATCAATGCTGAAGCGTTTGCACCAAATGTACTGATACCGCGTACCCAGAACTCAGAGAAGTTATTGCCCGGCTCACCACTACGAGTCACACCAATGATACCCGGCACACGACCTTGAAGCATATTGGATACAGAAGTGGCGGGAACCTGCAACTGTGCCGGATCAACAGAAGTAATAGCTCCTACAACAGAAACTTTACGCTGAGAACCACGACCTACTACCACTACTTCATCCAAACTACTGATACTTTGTTTCAAGACAATAGTCTCACGCTCTTTAGACTCTGTTATTTTAACTTCTTTATTCTCAAAACCTACATAAGAGAAAACAATGGTAGACTTGGGAGGAATATTGTTTAAACGGAACTTTCCATCCAGATCAGTAATTACACCAATGGAGGTTCCTTTTACAGCAACACTCACGCCTATAAGTTCAAATCCATCTTCACCGATGACAGTACCGGAATATGTCAACCCTCCCTGAGCGTATGCCATAGAAGAAAAGAGACTGCATATTATAAATAAGATGCTTATTATTTTTTTCATGATTAAATTCTGATTAATGTGTTTATTCTATTGAATACTTTCTTAATGCCGGCTCGTAGCGCATAGCAATCCAGTAACCACCATTCCCGTCATAGCTAATATCTTGAGGTCCATTAAATAAAGCAATATCAGGTGAACCATCATCGGTTCCATGTACAGTGGATGTACCCAATACAGTAGTTACATATCTTTTCTCCATATTCTCATCATAAGCGATTTTACGTATTACGTGACTATTATCCCCCTGACAAACGAAAATATTACCATCTTCATCTATTGTAAGACCACGTAAATACTGGAATTTTGCTTCATCAGCCAAAAAACCGTCTGTAGTTCCTGTATTATTCTGGTTAATCTGCTCGTAAGCATGTGTACCATCTTCTTTTACCCAAACTTTCAGAATCTTATTTTTATCAGTAGTTACATAGAAACAATCTTCAAAAGCACTATAAGCAATGTAAGCAAAAGGACCACCACTAAAATCATTATGTTCAAACAAAATCTCATTATGAGTCGGATTATCTACTTCAATACGTCCCAAACGACCATTAGCCGTTACATAATACAACCATTGATTATCACCATTCAAAGCCACAGCCCAAACATCGGTACCTGAACTGATATCACTTAGTCGAGAAGGAACCCATGCCTGCGATTTCTTATAAACATAAACGGTATTAGCACCATTAATAGTAGCACCATAAGCCAATGTTTTATCATTAGATACCGCCACTTTCCCAACCACAGGACCGCTTTGGATAGTAATTACAGCATCTTCGTCTATAGAAATATAACGCACACTATTATTATTCCATGCCTGACCTACAATACCCGACTGTTCATCAATGCAAGCTACACCAAACATCTGCCCAAAAGTTGCCTCAGCCAGACTTCCATCTTTACCGGCACCATCAGCTTGTACAAAATCACCGGCAATAGTAGATACATTCTCAGAAACAGAATACTTAAAAGTCTCATCAGCCACCACAGTCTGATCATTCACCTTAACCGTAATCTTATTGAAACCTTCTGCCTGACGTGGTGCCATACAATAAATCGTAGTATTATCTACTCCCACTACGGCAGCCTTGTTCTCCTTTTCCATATTATCAGTAAATAATACGGTTACCGCAGATTTGTCATTTCCAAAGTTATTACCTATAATAATCACTTTCTCTGCTACCCGACCGGTGTCCGGCGTAAAATAGTCAATAGTGACAGGTTTGTTCGGGTCATAGGAATCCGTACCTGATTCCTTGTTGTCATTACAGCACATCAGCACCAACGACAAAAACCCTAATAAGGGAAGAAATAGTCTTTTCATAACGTTTTTCTTTTTACATATTAAATTATTGGTTCACTAAAAATTCTTTATTGGCATATCAGCGTTATAAACGCAGGAAGATAAAACAGCACATATAATCAGGAAAAAGACATCGATTGACGAATGACTTTAGTTTTTTAAAGATTATATTAGTTTTCATTTTCATAATATTAGTTTATTTCGTTGTTATCTACAGCAAAGATACGAATGAGTGTAGATTTTACATTATAAAAATCATTCAAAAAACGTAGAGAATCATTCATAAACGATTTACACACGTTGGCTGCAAGAAACACAACTCCTTTCTTCCTCTTTAACAGGACTTTATATAAATATGAATAATATAGATCGAGTTTAATAATCTATAGAGTAGATATTCAATGATGACGGACTACCTTTATACAACGTCTCTACATTTATTATTAACGGTGCCGAATTATCGGAGTTATAACATCGAATGACTGCTTCACCCTTTTCATTCGTTTTCACATTCGGATTCCAGTATAGTGTGCGGCGAGAATCTTCCGTATAGAGAGGAGCGCCATTAGGATAAGCTGGTGAATAAAATTCCAAGGGCTCATTATATCCTTGTATATAGGTATGACGAATCCCGCGCCGGGCTTTATAAGTTTTGTTCGGGTCCCAGTCATCAATCGTAGTGATGGAGCAAACTACTACTGACGATTTCTGCAACGGACCTTTCTTCATAGTCTTTCTATCTTTCTCACCCCAAAGTGCATCTGGTCCGGAATCCGCACCTATAGCATCCTGCAAAGACAAATCACTCAAATCTCCATCCTGCCAGCGACCACTCCAAAAATTATTTGCTGTAAATTTCGTCACTCTATTACTCTGCTTGTTCATCACAAAAACAGATTCCCCCCCTGCCTGATCATAATAAAGCATGATAGATTTAATAGCATCCACATCTTTGTCCAACACATAATCCGTTTTACCATAAGATAAAACCCCGCCGTTGACTATAAATAAAACTCTTGAGTTATTATAGTGCAGGCTCAGCGAATCACTCAATCTGAAATTAGGATTTAATTCCTTCAACAGCATAGGCAGATTGTACACCGCTTCTCCTTTATCACGCATTTTATCTACCACCTGCGTTATATTATAATAACCCAGAATCTCTTTTTCAAAGCGTTCAGTTTGCTTCAATAACAAGTTCAGACGCTTGGCGTTCACCACCACTTCATCCAGCAAATGATGATCCGGTCCGAATACAGAATCTTTATAAGCAATATCCAAGGTGTCCAACAACTGTTTCAAATCACCCGCCTCTTTCCATTCCGGATTCAGCTCATAATAATCAAGTTTCCGTAAGGAAGGCTCAAAATTACGGAACAACTTCACGACTGCCTGCTTGTTCCACTTCTTTCCCTCGTTCCGTGTCTGTATGAGAGCATCCATAGAACCGCTAAAACCATCTACCGGCGCACTAAAATACCCCAATGAATCCGTTTTTGTCATACCTGCAATAGAGACCGAATCCCTGCGCGCAAGAATACTCACCCCGACATTCCGTAACGCCTTACCGAAATAAGATTCGACCTGTCCATACAGGGTCAGCGAGGTCTCCGGAAGATACCGAGGCAAGAAAGGACGTTTACCTATCAGTCGGGAAAGGTCATACTTCCGCCAGCCACGTACCAATAGGAGGACATCCAACATTTTGAAACGTTCGGCAGACTGGTTCTCAAAATAAAAACCGGGTTGATGAATATAGCCTTTCAGATCGGAGACAAGCAACAAATCCGTATAAATGGAATGATCGTATTCCCGAAAATCAGACTCTACACCGTTGCGGATAGATACAGAAAGATTGGCCTGTACCGGACGATCCAGATGATCTCTCACTTTAATCCGGCAAGTCACCGGCTCAAAAGGACGATACAGGGCGTGATCCGTTTTACAGGCAAGGAGCATGGAAGAACGCGGCATCACATAACAAAAACGCTCGCATAACGTTTCCCCTTTCAGATTGACCAGAGATATCTGTTGCACTCCGGGCGGTAGTTCTTTAGTCGAAATCCGGAATTGGCAGTTCAATTCATCTTCAAAGTCCAGTGTCATACATTTGTAAGGTCGCCCCTGAGAAGATACAAAAACAGCCAGTGTGTCTTTCATTGCCTGTGAACTGCGGGCTACAGTGATATCCAACATTTCCCGCCGGTTATCGATTCGGAGTACATATCCTTGTGGAAGAGCTTCCGGAAGGTCAAACTGATAAGTGGAGCCTTCATAATCAATTTTTGCCACACCCGCCTTTTCTTCGGGCTTATACTCAAAGTAACCCATCCCGTCATGCAATGAACGGATATGCGCCAGTTCTTCACCACTCGGCAAAACCACTGTTCCCTCTACATCAGCAGCTCCTTTGTCACGGCTGGTGGCTTCAAAAGCTACAATCGAAGATATGCCTTTAACCAGTTGTCCACCCTCCGGAAAAAAGCGGACTGTAAACTTCTTCTCTTTATCCTTCGGCCTCTGTTTCATCGAAGCGTCCATACGATAGGTAGCTATACTCCGAGGAGTCTCTTCATCGCTCAGCCGTTTCCGATAGACGGGTAATACACGGGAAAAACAGGAAGGGTTATCAAAAGCAAGCATCCACTTTGTATAGGCACGCATTTCATAATAACCGGTAAAGAAGGTATTGTTCAAAATGATTTGTCCCGTTCCCTCCCCATCCGTAAGCTGAATAATTTGCCGCTCTACGACATTTCCCAACTGGTCCAGTAATTCTACATACAAAGGTTTGCTGATCGTCGTCGGTAAGTTTTGTTCAGCCGTCACTACATACGCTTTGAACCAAATCGTATCACCAAGGTAATAACTTGCATTATCCAAATGAAGACTCACTTTCTCGCGAGGGTACGCATCTGCGAAGTTCTGCGCATAACGGAAATATCGGGAAAAGATTGTATCGGATGACTGCGCATAAACGTTCGCTGTACACAAGATGAACAGAGTGGTAATAAAAAATGCCTTCCAGCTTTTATCATGTTCGTGTAAAGAATCAGATTCCATTTTCTGCAAGTATTAGATTCGGTTATTTGATTGATTGCAAAATTACAGTTGTTTTATTTTATTCGCTGTAAAAATCATGCAGAAAGGGTAGAAAATCATGCAATGAATCATTTGTCTATACTAAATACAAGATTTATTTGTACTTTTGAGAGTGAATATCAAGGAATACATAATATCTGAAACGATGAAAACATACATTGCGGCTTTCTTCCTCCTGCTATCCGCCACATTTGTGGCAGCCCACCCTTACCTCATCCAAAGATTGGGAATAGAACAAGGCTTATCCAACAATTATGTATTGAGTATCACGCAGGACAAGCAGGGATTTCTGTGGTTCGCCACCGAAGAAGGGCTGAATAAGTTTGACGGAACCCGCTTTATCACCTACTATAAAGAGGAGCAATCTTCTTCTGTTCAAAGCATTACCGGCAACGAACTCAATGAAGTGTACACCGATCCCGTGCAGCCTGTTATCTGGATAGCCACCCAGCGGGCAGGACTCAACGCTTATAATTACGAGACACAAAGTTTCAGCGTCTACCAATATAATCCGGAAGACCCGCAAAGTCTGATAACGAACGATGTCACTCACATTACCTCATCCGTACAAGCCGGCAAAGGGTTATGGGTATGTACTTATTACAGAGGTATAGAGTATCTGGACATCGCTACCGGGAAATTCACTCATTATAACAAAAGCACAGTACCCGCCCTTCCCTCTGAGCAGACCTGGACAGCCACGGAGGCTGAGGATGGCAAACTATACATCGGACACGTAGAAGGCGGGTTGAGCATCCTCTCCCTGAATGACAAATCCGTGAAGCACTTCGTCCATGATCCTCAAAACCCGAACAGCCTTCCGGGGAACGATGTGCGTTGTATCTATAAAGATACCAACGGAAATATATGGATCGGAACCAGCAAAGGACTAGCCCTGTTCAATGCCAATACAGAAACATTTACCAACTTTCATAACAACCCGGGGAATATTCACGGAGCATTGTCAAGCTATATCTTCTCCATCAAACAACTCAAAGACAACAAACTCTGGATTGCAACAGAACTGAACGGAATCATGATACTGGACTTACAGCAAAATCAGTTTCTGCTGCCCGAACAAATACGCTTTGAGTTTATCCGCGAAGGGGACAATAACTACAGTTTGTCCAACGCCAGCGCACGGTATATCTTTCAAGACTCTTTTAATAATATCTGGATAGGGACTTGGGGAGGAGGAATCAATTTTATCAGCAATGCTCCTCCCGCATTCCATACATGGAGCTATTCACCCACCCAAATGAATGAAAGTTCGCTGAGCAACAAAGTCGTTAGCAGCGTCTGCGATGACGGACAAGGAAAATTGTGGATAGGAACTGACGGAGGAGGTATTAACGTATTCGAAAACGGAAAACGGGTGGCCATTTACAATAAAGAAAACAGAGAACTCCTGTCCAACTCAGTGCTTTGTTCGCTGAAAGACTCGGAAGGCAACCTATGGTTCGGCACCTATCTGGGCAACATCAGCTATTACAATACAAGACTGAAGAAGTTTCAGATCATCGAACTGGAAAAGAATGAGCTTCTCGACGTACGCGTCTTCTATGAAGACAAGAATAAAAAGATATGGATAGGGACTCACGCAGGGGTGTTCGTTATAGACCTTGCCAGCAAGAAGGTGATTCATCATTATGACACCTCCAACAGCCAGTTGCTGGAAAACTTTGTACGCAGCATTGCCCAAGACAGTGAAGGACGTTTCTGGATAGGAACTTTCGGAGGAGGAGTCGGGATATATACGCCGGATATGCAACTGGTCAGGAAGTTCAACCAATACGAAGGTTTTTGTTCCAATACGATTAATCAGATATACCGAAGCAGCAAAGGCCAGATGTGGCTTGCCACCGGTGAGGGACTGGTATGTTTTCCTTCAGCCCGTAATTTTGACTATCAGGTTTTTCAAAGAAAAGAAGGACTGCCCAATACACACATAAGAGCTATCAGTGAAGATAAGAACGGCAACATCTGGGCAAGTACCAATACCGGTATCAGTTGCTATATCACCTCTAAAAAATGTTTCTATACCTACGATCACTCCAACAACATCCCACAAGGAAGTTTCATCAGCGGATGCGTTACCAAAGACCATAACGGGCTCATCTATTTCGGCTCTATCAACGGATTGTGTTTCTTCAACCCCGATATTGCCATAAACAGTCCGCAGATTCCTCCTGTGGTTATCACTAAAGTGAGAATTCCCGGACGACTCACAAGTCGGGAGAAGAACGAAACCGCTATTCCCATCTCCGAAGGAGAGATAGAATTGACTCATGAACAAAATAGTTTTAATCTTACTTTCAACGTACAGGACTATTCACTGGCCAACCAGGTGGAATATGCCTATATGCTGAAAGGACTTGAAAACTCATGGTATACGATCAACGAGCAAAACAGCGTCACCTTCCGTAATATTCCTCCCGGCAAGTATGAGTTTCTGGTAAAAGCCCGCCTGCACAATCAGGACTGGTCGGAGGACACGACCTCTCTCAGGATACATATCAACCCTCCTCTCTGGCTGACATGGTGGGCAAAACTTATTTATATTCTGATCACTATCAGCATTATTTATACTATTATCCATGCCTATAAGAAGAAAATAGACCTCGAAAGTCTCTATACCCTGGAAAAGAAAAACCACGAACAAGAACAAGAATTGAATCAGGAACGCCTGCGATTCTATACTAACATCACTCATGAGCTGCGCACACCACTGACCCTGATCCTCGGTCCGCTGGAAGATATGCAGAAAGACACGTCACTGCCGACCAGACAGGCGCAGAAACTTTCTGTCATCCACCTGAGTGCCCTCCGGCTGCTCAACCTGATCAATCAGATTCTTGAGTTCCGGAAAACGGAAACGCAGAACAAAAAGCTATGTGTTTGTAAAGGCAACATTGTGCCCCTGATTCATGAAATCGGACTCAAATACAAAGAACTCAACCAAAAGAAAGCGATTGACTTTCAGATTCAAATAGAAAAAGAAGAGATGCCTCTGTTCTTTGACAAAGAAATCATCACCATTATCCTTGATAATCTGATTTCCAATGCCATCAAATATACGGAACAGGGAAAAATAACCTTGAGCTTGTATCCCACCACACGAAACGGGGTCACTTATACGGAGATTAAAGTCAGTGATACGGGATACGGAATCTCTGCGGAAGCCTTGCCTCATGTTTTCGACCGTTACTATCAGGAAAGCGGCAAGCATCAGGCATCCGGCACAGGTATCGGACTGGCTTTAGTCCGAAATCTTGTAGAACTGCACGAAGGCGAAATCCGGGTGGAAAGCATACAGAACGAAGGAAGTACTTTCTATATCAGCTTATTAACAGACAATATCTACCCCAACGCTTTGCATGGAGACTCTACGAAGCAAACAGAGGAGGAAATGATATCAGAAGCTGTTCCGGAAGATTCTCAAAATACGGAACCGGAAACGAGCAAACCTATCCTGCTGATTGTAGAAGACAATGAAGATATACAGAAATACATCGCCGAATCTTTCTCCGACTCTTTCGAAGTAATCACAGGCAGCAACGGTGAGGAAGGGAAACAGCAGGCTCTCAACCGTATTCCCGATATTATAGTAAGCGATATCATGATGCCGGTAATGGATGGCATCACGCTATGCCGTCAACTAAAAGAGGATGTGCGTACCAGCCACATCCCTGTCATCCTGCTAACGGCCAAAGATTCATTGCAGGATAAAGAAGAAGGATACGAAGTGGGAGCGGATTCTTATCTGACCAAGCCTTTCAGTGCTTCACTGCTGCGAAGCCGCATCAACAATCTGCTTGATTCGAGAAAGAAACTGATTGCTCAATTCCAGCAGACCGGAACGAATCATAACCCCAATTCTCATTTGGATGAAAAGCGTTCCATAATCACCGAGGCGCTCAGCAAACTGGATAACGAATTCATTGAGAAAATCACGCAACTGGTTGAGGATAACCTTTCTTCGGAAAAGATCGACATCACTTATCTGTCCGACAAGATGTGTATGAGCGGTTCTACGCTCTACCGGAAAATGAAAGCACTGACCGGACTTTCTACGAACGAGTACATCCGGAAAGTAAAAATGCAGAATGCGGAACGGTTACTCCTCGAAGGAAAATATAATATCTCGGAAATAGCCTATAAAATAGGAATGAACAGTACAGGCTACTTCCGTCAATGTTTTAAGGATGAGTTTGGTGTCTCTCCTTCAGATTATCTGAAGCAGTTCACCTCCCCAACTCCTCCACCATCGTCTTAAACAACGATCTGCTGTCATTCAGCGGCATATCCGTAGCCAAGTCCCAGCTCATCATTCCTTTGAGCTGCTGGTCCATCGCATAACGTGTCTTGGCACGGATATTATTTTGCCCGTCAAAGACATACACGTCTCCTTTATAGGTTACTTCGTTTTGTGCCGGCCCCGTAATCAGCCCGTCCTGCACAAAACTGAAGTAAGCCTCAGTCTTCTTTGAGCCATCTTTTGTCACGCCATAGAAAGGAACGCCTGCCACCAGCTTTTCCTTTGGAATGCCATAAGCCAACGCCATCTGTATATCCGAACAGTATTTCTCCATCGGGAAGCGAACCGGCGAAGGACCGTAACACTGATAAGAAATGAAATCGACCGCAGCAATCGCCTCTTTACTAATCTTATAACACACAGGATGCAGGGATACGCTGAACACATATTTATCTCCCAATACCTCTCTCATCTTCAGAATAGCCAGACTGTAATCTTCATACTCTTTTTCAGTCTCCGCCCATTCAAAATCCAGATCGATGCCATCGAGCTTATTCTTTTCCAGTATCTTCTTTATGTTTTTGGCAAATGCAACACGGGCCGCCTCATCTGCAACCATCGCTTTCCACTCGCCACTGGCAGCGCCCAGACGAAGTTTTGTCTTTGTTCCTTTCACATCCGCACGGACAGACTTTATCAATTCCTCCCAACTAGTCACTCCTTTCCCATTCTCAAAGATACGGGGATTCTCAAACGAAAGCGACCCGTCTTTATTGGGACGGACGTTCAGAAAAATCAAATCATCACTCGCCCTTAAACTCTCGGCAGAAATACGTCCGCGATTGTAGAAATTACCCCGTACATACGAACTAATGAAGCAGTTTTGTTGCGCATACAACGATAATCCGACAAACAAGAGAAGGAAAAATACAATTTTTCTTGGTAGTAGCATAATAATTGATAATTAATGGGTTTTGATCGCAAAAGTAGGTACAGGCAAAGAAAACAAATGTTCAAAAATCACTATAATACTTCCAAAAATCAACATAAAGTTTCTTATTGAGAGATGTAAAACAAAAACATCCTTTTAAAAAGGGAATTAAGTGTTTTACCGGAATCAATTACATTAAATCGCAAAAGTTTTCCGGATTATAATACAAAGTGAATAACAATCACTATCTTTAGGCATAAAATCAGTTCATATGATCATTTATCTACATGAAAGCAACCGTCTAACTTAGACTGACTTTTGAAGAAATGCAACATCTATACGTATATGAATAAACTCGTACTTACCGGTCTGCTGGCAGCCGGAACCATGACGCACCTGCAAGGCGCTCAACCTGCCGGACAACGCCCCAACATCCTTTTTATCCTGAGTGACGACCACACCTCCCAAGCCTGGGGCATCTATGGCGGAGTACTGGCAGAATATGCCCACAACGCCAACATCCGCCGGCTGGCAAAAGAAGGGGTAGTGCTCGACAACTGTTTCTGCACCAACTCTATCTCAGCACCCAGCCGTGCCAGTATCCTCACCGGTCTATACAGTCACCGGAACAGACTGTACACCCTTGCGGACTCACTGGACACCTCCATCCCCACCCTTGCCACCCTGCTACAAGCCAACGGATACCACACCGGACTCGTCGGCAAATGGCATATCCAGTCGCAACCGCAAGGATTCGACTACTACTCCATCTTCTACGATCAAGGCGAATACCGTGACCCGACTTTCATAGAGAGCACCGACCCGTGGCCCGGCAACCACCAGTTCGGCGAACGGGTGCTCGGCTTCTCCACCGACCTCGTCACCGAGAAAGCCATCCGATGGATGAAAGAGCAGGACGGCAACCAACCCTTCCTGATGTGCTGCCATTTCAAAGCAACGCACGAACCCTACGACTACCCGATACGCATGGAGCATCTCTACGACGGCGTCACCTTCCCCGAACCCGAAAACCTGCTGGACTGGGGACCGGAAACCAACGGCCGTTCTTTCAAAGGACAGACACTGGAAGAGCTGGAACGCCGCTGGCGCATCGCATCACAGGACCCCGACAAGTGGTGGTGTCGCTACCCCGGACTGCCGTTCAGCACCGAAGGGATGCAACGGACGGCCGCCAGACGTGCTTCCTACCAAAAGTTTATCCGTGACTACCTCCGTTGCGGCGCTACCGTCGACGACAACATCGGCAAACTCCTAAACGCTCTGGACGAAATGAATATCGCCGACAATACCATCGTCATCTACGTCTCCGACCAAGGCTATTTCCTAGGCGAACACGGCTTCTTCGACAAACGGATGTTTTATGAAGAATCGGCTCGTATGCCTTTCGTTATCCGTTATCCGAAGAAGGTACCCGCAGGAAAACGTCTGGACGATCTGATACTGAATGTCGATTTCGCACCGACGCTGGCAGAATTTGCCGGAGTAAAGATGGAGAATGTGCAAGGAGACAGCTTCGTCAGCAACCTGGAAGGCAACACGCCGACCGACTGGCGAAAAGAAATCTACTATCGCTACTGGACCAATCATGCTATTCGTCCCGCGCACTTCGCCATCCGGTCAGACCGTTACAAGCTGATCTTCTATTATGCCCGAAATCTAGACATGACTGATACGGAGAACTTTGACTTTACTCCGTCATGGGACTTCTATGACTTACAGAATGATCCGCACGAGAATCATAATGCATACAACGATCCGAAATATGCACCTGTCATCAAACAGATGAAGAAAGACTTATTGAGACTTCGCAAAGAAACCGGAGATACGGACGAGAAATATCCGGAAATGCAGAAACTGCTTGAAAAATACTATAATAAGTAAGTGACTGGTACGGAAACTGAACTGTCGCATTTATAACTTGAACTTAGGCAGCTGCTACAAGTGAAAAAGATAGCAGTTTTGCCCTAACGCTCTCATTATTCGCGTGTATCCCTTTATTCATCGGCATTTCAAGCATTACAGCAAGTATGGTGGCAGAGTGAGAGCAAAGGTTTGCTCTCACTCTGCCACCACGGCATATAGGTCGTTTATCCTACATTATACTTTGATTTACTGGGTATTAACATCTGACGCGTCAGCTATTAACGATTGTCATGTCAGCTATTAATAATTGAGAAATCAGGTATTAACAGCTGAGAAGTCATCCATTATTGACTGAAAAATGAAATAATACCTTTCGAACGGACAGGTCAATCAGAGCAACTTATGCGGTCAAGTGAGTTGAATCGAGCTGTCATATGAACGAAATCGACAGTTGTTCCAAGAAGTTTCATTACTTGAAACAGTTTGTTTCATGCCTTGAAACACTTGGTTTCAACAGGTGGAACTAATGATGAAACTACTTGTTCTGAATATATCATGTAAAGGGATGAAGAAAATGCTGCAGATGGCAGATAAAAATGTATTAAAGAACGCCATTCAGGAGTCCGTGAAACTTCAAAGTTGTGCAAACAAAACCAATAAAGACAATCATATCCCCGTTTCTGCTAAAACATAATGGAAGAAAGAATTTTATTTTCACAAAAAACGACTATCTTTGTCCCTGTAGACAACGATTCACGGATAAAACCCATGTCAAAAGACTCACTTTGTGCTCAACATACAGATTGCTCAGGATGCCCCAAAGCGATGGAAAGTACTCTTATTCACAGAAATCTGCTCAGAGGGCAGCATATTCCGAAGGATAAGTGCACGCAAAACTGCATGCTCTTTATGATCGAGGGCGAATTGCTGATCAACAGTGACGAACATCCCGGAACGACACTACACGAGAAACAGTTTATCCTGCAAGCCATCGGCTCAAAATACGAGATACTGGCACTGACGGACGTATCATACATCCTTTTCTGGTTCAACGAACTGCCGTTGCTATGCGAAAACCGCTACCGTGAAATCATCGACCAGGCAGAAGGCCCGCTGACCTACACCCCAATGGTGATGAACCCGCGCCTGTTCTATCTCATCAACGACGTAGCCGCATACCTTGACGAATCGACACCCGCCTGCGGCAAATATATCGACCTGAAATGTCAGGAGATGGTGTATATGATCACCAATTACTATCCCCTGCCCCAGTTGAGGGCTTTCTTCTACCCGATCAGCACCTATACGGAAAGTTTCCAATACTTTGTCATGCAGAATTACAGCAAAGCGAAGAACGTCGAAGAATTCGCACATCTGGGAGGCTATAACACCACCACCTTCCGCCGTCTCTTCCGAAACTTATACGGCGTGCCCGTCTACGAATGGATGCTGGAGAAAAAACGGGAAGGCATCCTCGAAGACCTACAGCACTCTAATATGCGGATTACAGAGATTTGCAACCGGTATGGTTTCGACTCGCTGTCCCACCTTGCACACTTCTGCAAAGACTCCTTTGGAGACACCCCACGCGCCTTGCGCAAGAAAGCGGCCAATGGCGAAAAAATCGGAAAGATCACCGATTAAGGAATTATTTCTTTAATTCTTTGGTCAATCAATCTATTTCCCCTATTTTTGCAGTCTGTAAGAGGTGTAAAACGTCGAAATTTTAGTTCTAACAATTAAATAATTTAAATTC